>ERZ773136.1085-NODE-1085-length-27797-cov-4.821390_pt1 | contig 27797 bp, 23 predicted proteins | sample MGYA00580855_ERZ773136 | MGnify/ENA primary metagenome ERZ773136 (study PRJEB29015, sample SAMEA2737860) | human gut metagenome | biome: human gut; feature: human-associated habitat; material: faeces | place: China | collected 2012 ... | reverse complement strand
GGTGACTAACTGGCAGCGCAACGGCTGGAAAACCAGCGGCAAAAAGGAAGTGGAAAACCGTGACCTGTGGGAGCTGCTTATTGCACATACACACAAACACAGCATCAGCTGGCACAAGGTAAAGGGCCATAGCGACAACGCCTACAACAATCGATGCGACGAGCTTGCGCGGGGCGCTATTGCAGGTTGTAAAGTAAAGCAAAATGGTGTAAAATAAATATGTTTGTATAAACCTATCAAACTTTCAGGAGAGAGATATAATATGAAAAAGATAGTTATCGCACTTGGCGGAAACGCCCTTCAGGAAGCGGGCAAGCCTGCAACGGCAGAGGCTCAGCTTGAAGTAGTCGAAAAGACCTCCGAGTATATCGCGGACATAATAGGCGAGGGATATAAGGTCATTATTGCCCACGGAAACGGCCCTCAGGTAGGCCGCATAGTGCTCCAGAACGAGTATGCCACCCCTGTAAGCCCGGCAATGCCCTTTGATGTATGCGGCGCTATGAGCCAGGGCTATATAGGATACCACATTCAGCAGGGCCTTACAAAGGTACTGCGTTCACGCGGAAACAAGTCCGAGGTGGCTACTGTGGTAACTCAGGTGCTGGTAGACAGGAACGATCCCAAGTTCAAAAACCCCTCCAAGCCCATAGGCCCATTCTATACCGAGGAAGAAGCCAAGAAGATAGCCGACGAGAAGGGCTATGTAATGAAGGAAGACGCGGGCCGCGGCTGGAGGCGAGTAGTTGCTTCCCCAATGCCCGTTGAGATAGAGGAGCTCAGCGCAGTAAAATGCCTGGTTGACAACGGCTTCGTAGTCGTCACCGTAGGCGGAGGCGGTATCCCTGTAATACGCAACGATAAGGGTGAGCTGGAAGGTACAGCCGCCGTTATAGATAAGGATCTTGCAAGCGAGAAGCTGGCGGAGGATCTGGATGCCGACGCTCTGGTTATACTTACCGCTGTAGAAAAGGTAAGCATCAACTACAAGAAACCCGACCAGAAGGATCTGGATAAGCTTACCGTATCGGAAGCCAGGAAGTACATGGCCGAAGGCCAGTTCGCCCCCGGCTCTATGCTGCCCAAGGTAGAGGCTGCTGTTAAGTTCGTGGAGAGCAAGCCCGGCAGGATAACCATAATCACCAGCCTTGATAAGGCGGTAGAGGCTCTTGACGGCAAGGCCGGAACTACCATAGCATAAGAATAACTATTGAAATACTTTGATTCGGGGTATATAATCTAAGTCAGATTTATACTTTGAAACAAAGGAGAGGATTTTCTATGACATCTCTCAAGCAGATGGATCGCGCAGAACTTCAGATGTTTTATGAAGCGGCACTGAAAGAATACGAGAGCTGCAAGGCCAAGGGCCTAAAGCTGGATATGTCCCGCGGCAAGCCCTCAAGGGCCCAGGTGGCTCTCTCAAACGATATGCTTAATATCGACGTTGTATCCAACGCTGTTACAGACGGCATAGACGCCTTTAATTACGGCGGGCTCGATGGCCTGCCCATATGCAGGGAATATTTTGCTGATATTCTGGGAGTAAAGCCCGTGCAGGTTTTCGCAGCCGGCAACGCCAGCCTTTAGCTGATGTACGACACCATAGCAAAGGCTTATACACACGGTCTGCTGCATTCTGAAAAACCATGGGCCAAGCTTGACAAGGTAAAGTGGCTTTGTCCGGCGCCCGGTTATGATCGCCATTTCAAAATTTCAGAAACATTCGGCATGGAGCTTATAACCGTTCCGATGCTTGAAAGCGGTCCGGATATGGATCTTGTTGAAAAACTTGTCAATGACGAGGCTGTAAAGGGCATGTGGTGCGTTCCGAAGTACTCAAACCCGGACGGAATCACCTATTCCGATGAAACGATTGCACGCCTTGCTTCGATGAAAACTGCGGCTCCCGATTTCACACTTGTTTGGGACAATGCGTATTGTGTACACGAATTTGAGGGCGATTTTGTTCCATTCGCGAACATGCTTGAAATTTGTGAAAAAGCGGGCAATCCTGACAGAGTTTTTGAATTTGCCTCAACGTCAAAAATCACTTTCCCGGGTGCGGGGGTTGCATGTTTTGCCTGCAGCGAAACAAACATGGCTTATATGAAAAAGCTTTTGGCGGCACAGGTTATAAGCTTCGATAAGCTGAATCAGCTTCGCCATGTGCTTTATTTCAAAAATGCAGCCGGTGTGCTTGCACACATGAAAAAACATGCCGCGATTTTGAAACCCAAATTCGATATCGTCAACAAATGCCTCGAGGAAGAACTTGCTCCGCTCGGCATTGCGTCTTGGCATAAGCCCACGGGCGGCTATTTCGTGAGTCTTTTTGTTCAGCAAGGCTGTGCAAAGCGCGTGCATGAACTTTGCAGAAATGCAGGCGTTGTTATGACCGATGCAGGCGCAACCTATCCTTATAAAAATGACCCTGCGAACAGCAACCTCAGGATCGCTCCGAGTTTCCCGCCGCTTAACGAACTTGAACAGGCGATGCAGGTGCTTTGTGTATGTGTAAAGCTCGCAGCCGCAGAAAAGCTGCTCGGCAAATAATTTTAATCCTATTTAGGAGGAAAAAACAATGACAAAAATGATGGATGCTCTTGTAAAGACAGAAGCAGGAAAAGGTCTGAAACTGATGCAGGTTCCCGTGCCCGAACCCAAAATGGGCGAGGTCCTCATCAAAATTCGCAAAACCGCAATTTGCGGCACGGATGTTCATATATATAACTGGGATCCTTGGGCACAGCAGCATATCCATCCCGCAATGACGATAGGTCATGAATATGTCGGTGAAATTGCACAGCTCGGCGAAGGCGTAAAAGAACTCTATGTCGGCCAGCGTGTTTCCGGCGAAGGCCATATCGTTTGCGGTCACTGCCGCAACTGCCGCAGCGGCAACGGACAGTGGTGCGCACACACCAAGGGTGTCGGCGTTGATCGTGACGGTGCTTTTGCAGAATATCTCTGCATTCCCGCAACCAACGTTATTCCCATGGATAAAAACGATATTCCCGATGATCTTATCTCGTTCTTTGACGCATACGGCAACGCAACGCACACCGCACTGATGTTCGACGTCGTCGGTGAAGATGTTCTGATTACGGGTGCAGGTCCCATCGGCATGATGGCCGCCGGCATCTGCAAACACAACGGCGCCCGCAACGTTGTTATCACCGATGTAAACGAATACCGCCTTGAGCTTGCACGCAAAATGGGCGCAAATCGTCCCGTTAATGTTGCAAAGGAAAAGCTCGAGGATGTCATGAAGGAGCTCGGCATCGTCGAAGGTTTCGATGTTGCACTTGAAATGAGCGGCAACGGCGGAGCACTCAACCAGCTCATCCACTCCATGCGCAACGGCGGCAAGGTTGCTCTTCTCGGCATCGCCGGCCCCGGCACTGTTGTTGACTGGAACGAGATAATCTTCAAGGGTCTCAATATTCAGGGCATTTACGGCAGGAAAATGTTCGAAACTTGGTACAAGATGGGCGCAATGGTTCAGGCAGGTCTTGACCTCACCCCGATGGTAACTCACAGGTTCAACTATCGTGACTTTGAAAAGGGTTTTGAAGCAATGAACAGCGGCAGCAGCGGCAAGGTTGTTCTCGATTGGACAAAGTAACCGCCGCATTGCCGATTCGGACAATATTTACGTTTTAACTGATTTTTCGGAGGTAAAAAAATGAAAAAAGCATACGAAATCTTTCGCAGCGAACTTGATTCCATCAAAGAAGCGGGCACCTACAAGGATGAGCGCATAATCACAACCCCTCAGAAGGCTCGCATCGACACTACCGTTGCAAAGGGCGTTCTCAACATGTGCGCAAACAACTACCTCGGCCTTTCCAACAATCCCGAGGTTATCGCAGCAGCAAAGGCAAGCTATGATGAGTGGGGCTTCGGTCTCTCCTCCGTACGTTTCATTTGCGGCACTCAGCTGATCCACAAGCAGCTCGAACGCAAAATCGCAGATTTTCTCGGCATGGATGACTGCATTCTGTACACCTCCTGCTTCGATGCAAACGGCGGTCTGTTCGAGACTCTTCTCGGTGCGGAAGACGCGATCATTTCCGATGAGCTGAACCATGCAAGCATCATCGACGGCGTTCGCCTTTGCAAAGCAAAGAGATTCCGCTATAAGAACAACAACATGGAAGATCTTAAGGCTCAGCTTGAAGCAGCAAAGGATTGCAGAATCAAAGTTATTGCAACCGACGGCGTTTTCTCCATGGACGGTTTCATTGCCAACCTGCCCGCAATCTGCGATCTTGCGGATGAATACGGCGCACTTGTAATGGTTGATGACAGCCATGCTGTCGGCTTCATGGGCGAACACGGCAAGGGCACTCACGAACATTGCGGTGTTATGGGTCGTGTTGACATCATCACCGGTACCCTCGGCAAAGCACTCGGCGGCGCAAGCGGCGGTTACACGGCAGCTCGTCAGGAGGTTATTGACATGCTTCGTCAGAAGTCCCGTCCGTATCTGTTCTCCAACACGCTTTCACCCGCAATTTGTGCAGCATCCATCAAGGTATTCGATATGCTGAACGAATCCACCGCACTCCGCGACAAGGTTCACGAGAATACACGTTATTTCCGTGAGCAGCTCGGTAAGCTCGGCTTCGATGTTCCCGAAAGCACCCATCCCATCGTTCCCGTCATGCTCTATGATGCAAAGGTAGCACAGGAATTCGCAAGGCGCATGCTTGAAAAGGGAGTTTACGTTGTCGGCTTCTGCTATCCCGTTGTTCCCATGGGCAAAGCGAGGATCCGCACGCAGGTTTCCGCAGGCCACACAAAAGAAGACCTCGATTTCGCAGTAAAATGCTTCAAAGAGGTCAAAGAAGAAATGGGCATCTGACAATTTGCGCATAGCGGCCTGATTTTTGGGCAGAAATAAGATATGCTGCATCTGTAAACGATGCGAGCAGTTAGATTTGCCTGAATGATATATTTTAAACGGGCGGTTGCAATAACCGTCCGTTTATGTATAATTATAGAAATAAAAACAAGGAGGATTGGAATCATGGAAAAAAAGGTTATCCTGAGCGGCATTCAACCGAGCGGCATACCAACTTTAGGCAATTACGTCGGGGCGCTGCGCAATTGGAAGCTTCTTCAGAGTGATGACAAATTCTGCTATTATTGCGTTGCCAATATGCACGCTTTGACCGTCAGGCAGGATCCCAAGCTCCTGCTTGAGCGTTCCTTCGGAATGGCTGCATTGCTTATTGCATGCGGTGTTGATCCGACAACTTCGCCCGTTTTCATCCAGAGTGATGTGCATCAACATGCTGAGATGAATTGGGTGCTTGCCTGCAACACATATATGGGCGAGCTGAACAGGATGACTCAGTTCAAGGACAAGAGTGCAAAACATGCCGACAATATCAATGCCGGTTTGTATACCTACCCGGTGCTGATGGCGGGGGATATTCTGCTTTATCAGGCGGATCTGGTTCCCGTCGGAAACGATCAGAAACAGCATGTTGAAATAACACGCGATATTGCCGCACGCTTCAATAATGCCTACGGCGAAACATTCAAACTTCCCGAGCCGTACATTCCGAAAGTGGGCGGCAGAGTAATGAGCCTTACCGATCCGGAAAAGAAAATGAGCAAATCGGACACTAACCCGAATTCGTATATTTCGATTCTCGATGAACCGGCGGTGATAACAAAGAAGTTTAAGCGCGCAGTTACGGACAGCGAAGGGCGAATTGCATATGAAGAAGGACGCCCCGGCATGAACAACCTGCTTTCCATTTACAGTGCGATGACAGGAAAAACAATAGAACAGACCGTTGCGGAATTTGAAGGCTGCGGTTACGGCACGCTTAAAACCGCCGTTGCGGATGCGGTTATTGCCGAGATTGAAACCGTGCAGACAGAGTACAGGCGCATACTGGCGGACAAGGCAGAGCTTGAGCGCATAACAAAGGACGGTGCACGCCGCGCTTCCGAAGCCGCAGAAAAAACGTTGGATCTTGTTTACAGGCGCGTCGGGTTGAGATGAATTCAAAAACAACAGAAGCTGTGTCAGCCGTTTTTGCTGTTGAACACTGAAAAAACAAAGGGAGCACTGCCGCATTGAGCAATGCTCTCTTTATTGTATACGGTTTAATTGTTTGGTGTACTCAAAAAAACAAACCGCGGACCCTCTTCCCCGATGGTATCCGTTGGCATAAAGCCGACGCGGAACAGTACACGCTGGGAAGCATTGTTCTCCGGAGCAGTTTCGGCTTCGATTCGCTTTACACGCGGTTGGAGAACGGCCCATTTGCAGACGGCTTCAAGAGCTTCGGTCATGTATCCGCGTCCGCAGCAGCCGTCATACAGGCCGTATCCGATTTCAACCGCTCCGTCCGCATTCAACCCTTTGAAACAGAAATCACCGACAATGGTGCGCGGAGAGTTTTTCAGCTCGATATACCATACCGCATACCATATCCGCTCGTTCGGGTTTTGAACACAACCCTGAAGCATTTCGGAGTAGGCTTGCTTCATTTCCGCATCGTGTTCCGCTGCAATAAGGAGCTCCATCGATTCATTTGCTGTCGGATAAAGAATCAAACGCTCGGTTTCAATTGCAAAGCCTTGCTCCCGGTTTGCAATGCAGTGATCATCATTAAATTCCAAGGCTTTTTACCCAGTTTGCAAGCTCTTCGGCAGTAACGTTCATTTTAAAGACTTTGCCGTCAAGCAGCTTTGCGCCGCGGCAGCTCGGTGCAAGCCCGGCGTTTGTTTTTCCCATTCCGCTTCCGCCTGAAGTTGCAAACGGAACAATTGTCTTTCCTGAAAGGTCAAAACTCTCGAGGAATGTATTGATTATTGTCGGAGCCACATACCACCAGATGGGGAAGCCGATGAATATAGTGTCATAAGATGAAACATCGAGTTTTTCGTTCACAATCTCGGGGCGGGATGCAGGGTCGGACATTTCAACTGAGCTGCGTGAGCTTTTGTTTGTCCAGTCCAAGTCAGCCTTTGTGTAAGCGATTTTCGGCTGAATGCGGAAGCAGTCGGCATGTGCTGCGGACGCAAGCTTTTCGGCAACCTGCTCGGTAACGCCGGATGCGGAAAAATATGCAACAAGAGCTTTTTTCATTTTTAGAACATGCTCCTTTTCTTTTTTAAAGGCAGGGACATTGCGTGTGCAATGTCCCTGTGTTTGAATTACTGATTAAGCTGATTTAAATTCGGCTGAGCATAAATCAGACTGCAACGAAAAATTATTCGTCGTCCTCGTCGTCCTTCTTTGCGGACTCGATAATCTTCTGAGCAACGTTTGCGGGAACATCTTCATAGCGAACAAACTCACTGGTGAAGGAACCGCGACCCTGAGTCATGCTGCGCAGGTCGGTTGCATACTTGAACATTTCGCTCAAGGGAGCTTCCGCAATAACAACGGTACCCTCGGAAGTGGGGTTGGTGCCGATGAGACGGCCGCGACGGCGGCTCATATCGCCCATGATATCGCCCATGTATTCATTGGGAACGAGAACTTCGTAACGATAGATCGGCTCAATAAGCACGGGGGAAGCTTTTGCACAGGCAGCCTTGTAGGAAAGGCGGGCTGCGGATTTGAACGCAACTTCCTTGGAATCAACGGGATGGTATTTGCCATCATAAAGAGTAGCTTTGATGCCAACCATGGGATAGCCTGCAAGAACACCCTTGACCATTGCTTCACGGAGACCCTTTTCAACTGCGGGGATGAATTCCTTGGGAACTACGCCGCCGACGATTGCGTTAACAAATTCAAATTCACCCGTGGGGGAGGGTTCGAAGCGCATCTGAACAACGCCGAACTGACCTGCACCGCCGGTCTGCTTTTTATGCTTACCTTCAGCCTCTGCCATGGTACGGATAGTCTCACGGTAGGGGATGCGGGGATCTGCAAGGCTTGCTTCAACCTTGAATTTGTTTTTGAGCTTTGCGCAGATAACGTCAATATGCATTTCGCCGAGACCTTTGATAAGAACATCGCCGGTTTCTGCATTCTTCTCGATCTCCATAGTGGGATCTTCTTCGGTGAGGCGGTTGATGCCTGCAAAGACTTTATCTTCTTCGCCCTGTTTCTTTGCGGAAACTGCAAGAGAAATGCAGGGAGCGGGGAACTCGATGGGTGCGAACTTGACGGGTTCTGCGGGGTCGGTCAGAGTATCGCCGGTGTTTGTGAACTGAAGCTTTGCCATTGCGCCGATGTCGCCTGCGCAGAGCTTGTCAACGTTGATGAGGTTCTTGCCGCGCATCATGTAAACCGCGCCGGATTTTTCACTCTTTTCGGCGTTGGGGTTGTATGCTGCAAAGGTTGCATCAATGGAGCCTGCATAAACCTTCATGATGGAGATCAAAGGGGTCAGCAACGGTCTTCATGATCTGAGCGGCAAACTTGCCGTCGCGCTTGATTTCAACGGCTTCGCCTGTGCGGGCGTTGACAGCGGGGCGGATGGGTGCCTTGTCAGCTGTGGGCATATAGTGAACAAGGTTGTTCATGAGGGTGTGAACACCGGTGTTGAGCAGTGCGGAAACGCAGCAAACGGGAGTTACGGCACCTTCTGCAATACCGAGGTTGAGACCGCGAATGATCTCTTCCTGGCTGAGTTCCATTGTGTCAAGATAGGTCATCATGAGCTCTTCATCGCCTTCTGCGGCTGCTTCCATAAGAGCTTCGCGCAATTCTTCGGCACGGCCTGCGAGAGAAGCGGGAATGTCGATTTCCTTTTCGCCCTTGCCGTCGAATCTCTTTGCGGTCATGGTGGTCAGGTCAACGTAACCGACATATGCGCCTTTTTCGATAATGGGGAGCTGAATGGGAACGCAGGTAACGCCGAACTTGTCGTGCAGGCCTTCGATTGCCTTGTCAAAGTTTGCGTTTTCGCGATCCATCTGGTTGATGACGATCATGCGGGGCATATTTGCCTTTTTGCACATGCTCATTGCTTTTTCGGTGCCGACAACGGGACCGGAAACTGCGCTGCAAACGATAATTGCGGAATCGGCAAGAGCCATTGCTTCGTATACTTCGCCATAGAAATCAAAGAAACCGGGAGCGTCAATAAGGTTTACTTTGGTTCCGTTCCACTCAAAGGGAGCAACAGCTGCGCTGATGGAAATGTGTCTTTTGGTTTCTTCGGGATCATAGTCGGAAACGGTCGTGCCGTCGTCAACCTTGCCCATGCGGTCGAGAAGCCCTGCATTAAAAAGCATTGCTTCAGTCAAAGTGGTTTTGCCTTCTCCGCCGTGGCCGAGGACGGCAATATTGCGGATGCTGTCAGCTTGATAGTTTTTCATATCGTTGTTTATTTCCCCTCTCGTGGTAATTAATAATTAAACATTTGTTTATCAATCCTGGCTGCGCTGTGCACGGAATCGGAAGCGAAACGCGCACAAGCGTACACACTATTCCTAATTATAGCATAAAAAATCAGCGTTGTAAACACATTGGTTTTCAGCATTTGCGTGTTTTGCAATATATTTGCGGATTATGCGTACCGAAGGATCCCCGTGCGGGAATCCTTCGGCGTTGTTAAGCGAATGCTGTTTGACGGGATATCATGCCCGGTCATGGCCTGTTTAAAGCTTAATGCTTAGGGCAAGATTACATGCTCTGCATTTCGGCAATGCGTGCTTCAAGTTTTGCAAGCATTTCCTTTGCCTTTTCAAGCTTTGAACGTTCTTCCTCAACAACCTTTTCGGGCGCTTTGGCAAGGAAACCTTGGTTATTCAGCTTGCCTTCGGCGCGGGAAACTTCGCTCTGCCAATGCTTCCTGTCCTTTGCAAGGCGGTCGAGTTCCTTTGCAATATCAATAAGCTCATTCATCGGCATAAATGCCTCACCGAGCGTTGAAACAACCGAAACTGCATTCCTGTCAATGCCGGACTTGTCGAGCTGTACGGAAACCGTGCTTGCACCGGCAAGCTTATTCAGATACGGTGCTGCTGCGCGGCATGCCGCCTCGTTTGCTGCATTTGTAACGATCGTTACATGCGCCCGTTTTGCAGGGGGAACATTCATCTCTGCGCGAACGTTGCGGATTGCGCGAACCATATCCATGAGTCCGTCGGCAGCGGCGGCTTCGGCGGGGAAGCTGAATGCAGCATCAGCCTTCGGCCATGCGGAGAGCATAATGGTTTCCTCGCTGCCGGGCAGACGGGTGTAAATATCCTCGGTGATGAAAGGCATGAACGGATGCAGCAGCTTCATGCTGTTTTTGAGTACATGAACAAGGATGGCGCGAACATTTGCTTTTTGCGCTTCATCCTCGCCGTAAAGGCGCGGTTTCGCCATTTCGATGTACCAATCGCAGAACTCCGTCCAAATGAAGCTGTAAATCTTGTCAACGGCAAGATTCAGATCAAACGAGTCGAGATTTGCCGTCACGGCTTCGGCAACTTCGTTCAGACGATGCAGGATCCATTTATCCGCAACGTCGGTTATGCTCATGTCAACGGGCTGCAGCTCACCGTCGCCGAGGTTCATCATCACGAAGCGGGAAGCGTTATAAACCTTGTTGCAGAAATTGCGTGCAGCCTCAACCTTTTTGGGCTGATAGCGCATATCGGTGCCCGCGGCAGTGCCGGAAGTCAGACTGAAACGCAGGGAATCGGCACCGTACTCTTTGATTATTTCCAACGGGTCGATTCCGTTGCCGAGGGACTTGCTCATTTTTCGTCCCTGCTCGTCGCGAACCATGCCGTGGATATAGACAGTGTCGAACGGAACATCGCCCATAACGTACAATCCGAACATTATCATTCTTGCAATCCAGAAGAAGATAAGGTCATAGCCGGTGGCAAGGGTGGATGTTGGGTAATAATACTTCAGCTCGGGGGTTTTATCCGGCCAGCCGAGAGTGGAGAACGGCCACATGCCCGAGGAGAACCATGTGTCAAGAACGTCGACATCCTGATGCAGGTTTGTACTGCCGCATTTCGGGCAGCGTTCGGGCGCGTTTTCTTCAACAATGGTTTCTCCGCAGCAGTCACAATAATACGCGGGAATGCGATGTCCCCACCAGAGCTGGCGGGAAACGCACCAGTCACGGATGTTGTACATCCAGTTATAGTACGTTTGAGCATATCTTTCGGGAACAAAGCGAATTCGTCCGCTTTCAACCGCCTTAATGGCGGGCTCCGCAAGATCCTTTACGGCAACGAACCATTGCTTGGAGACCATGGGTTCGATAGTTGTGCCGCAGCGGTAGCATGTGCCGACGTTGTGGCTGTAGGGCTCGATTTTAACCAGTGCGCCGCATTGCCTGAGATCTTCAACAAATATTTTGCGGCATTCTTTGGTTGTAAGTCCGGCGTATTTTCCGCCGAGTTCGTTGATATGCCCGTCTTCCGTGAACACACACATGCGGGGGAGTCCCGTGCGCTGACCGACTTCAAAATCGTTCGGATCATGACTCGGAGTGATTTTAACGGCGCCGGTGCCGAAGTCCATTTCAACATATTCATCCGCAACTATGGGAATTTCCCTGCCAATGATGGGCACAACAACGGTTTTGCCGACAATTTCCGTATAGCGCGGGTCATTGGGGTTAACGGCTATGCCTGTGTCGCCGAGGATGGTTTCCGGGCGGGTCGTTGCGCAGATGATGGAATAGCTGCCGTCCGGTGCATCATAGCGAACATGCCAAAGATTGCTGGGCTGTTCAACAAAATCAACCTCCGCATTGGAAATCGCCGTTTTGCAATGCGGACACCAGTTGACGATGCGGTCGCCGCGGTAAATCAAACCTTTTTTATATAAATCAACAAAAACTTTCGTAACTGCTCTGCTGCATCCGTCATCCATTGTGAAGCGTTCGCGCTCCCAATCGCAGGAAGAACCGAGCTTGCGAAGCTGAGTAACTATGCGTCCGCCGTATTCTTTTTTCCATGCCCAAGCATGTTTAAGAAAACCCTCTCTGCCGATATCCGTTTTTGAAATGCCTTCGGCCGCAAGCTTGTTAACAACCTTAACTTCGGTTGCAATGGATGCATGATCCGTGCCGGGCAGCCAGAGTGTTTCAAAACCGCTCATACGCTTGTATCGAATCAGTATGTCCTGCATGGTTTCATCAAGTGCATGTCCCATGTGGAGCTGACCCGTGATGTTGGGCGGGGGAATCACAATGGTGTAAGGTGGTTTATCGGGATTCGGCTCGGAATGAAAATATCCGCGCTCTTCCCATTTTTTGTACAGCCTTTCTTCAACCGAAGAAGGGTCGTAGGTTTTGGGCATTTCGTCGGGTGCAGCTGCGGTGTCTGCAATTCTCTCCGCGTTTTCAATGCCCTGATTGCTGCAATGATCGCACATTTTAAGTACCTCCGAAAAATAAAATCGCACCTCTCATCTTCAAAGGACGAGAGGTGCGCTCGCGGTACCACCTTTGTTGAACACAGCGGCCGGTCGGTGCGGGCAATCATCAAAAACAGAAAATCGCAGCGCAGAATGCCGAACGAATGCGTTCCACTTGAATCGCCGTAACGGGGCGTGCCGTTCGGGTTGCTACCCCCGAATGCTCAGAAGCGACCTTCACACACTGTCCCTGCAATTTTCCCTTTCAGCCGAGGGGAAAAATCTCTTTTGCCGACAGAATGCTACTCCTCTTCGTCAACGCAATATTAAACAAACTTAATTATAACCGATGCATAAGGCCGTGTCAACAGCAATGCGGTAATATATCAAAATCGTCAATTTTTTGCTCCGCAGTGCGGGCAAAATGCAGCAGCGGAATTCAACTCGGAACCGCATGCAGCGCAATAACGCTTTGCCGAACAATCGGGTTTTGCGGAGTCATCGGCGGGAAGCCTGTTTCCGCAGCACGGGCAGAAAGCGGAAAGCTTGTCAATCTGACGGCCGCAGCTGGGGCACTGAATTGTGCCGTCAACGGCATGAAAATCTTCGCGGCTGCATTCATCCTCATTTGCGGCATCACCGCTTTGAGCATCGGACGAATCCTCGGTGGAGGAATCATCCGAGCCGCAGCAGCATTCTCCGTTGCTGTCGCTGTTGCCGTTAGTGTTAGTGTTGATTTTGGACTTAACGCTCGAAAGCTCTGCTGTAAGCTTTTCAATGGAGGCATGAATCTCGCGTATCCTGTCAAATACGGGAACAAGTTCTGCCGGCGGTTCGGCATCGTTTTGGTGTGCTTCCCAAACCAAAAGCCCAAGATGCTCGTAAAGCTCTGAAAGCTTGCTCTTTTCTTCAGAAACCTTGTATGTTATTTTTGCGGAATCAACAAGACCCTTCGCCTTGTCGCCGATTTTATCAAAAAAAGCCATTTGAAACCTCCTTATTTATATTGTGCGCGTGTTAACCGAACTCTTAATCGGTGCCTGCATAGTAATGCGCCGATTAAATCATTTATATACGTTTATGCGGGAAATACATTGTTTTGCGGGTTTGCCGAACAAAAACATAACGCCGTGGAGACCGTCGGCACCCCGTGAACAATGCCCTTGGCAAATCATATGCCCAAGGAGGAACAAACAGAATCAACAATGTTTCCGATAAACGGAATATCCGATCTGTTGCCCATTGCAGCGCGGTAGGAGCAGTACAGCGTAAACAATGCAACAATTGTGCAAATGATCCAATGCACGGTTCTGAAGAATCCGAGCTTCCCGAGAAGAATTCCGAATATCAACGAGGATACAAATGTGACAATATGAAGAAAAATAACCTGAACACACGCTCTGCGCACGAATGAGTTCTTTTCAATGAAAATCAGCACAACAGCGCAGACAAACGTTACGAGGGCAAGAAAACCCCAGAAGCCGTTCAGAATGCCGAACACGGCAGTGAAAAGATAAACCAACGAGGCCAGCGTGTTTGCCTTCATTGAAGGAATAAGTGATGAATTTCCGTTTCTCATATTTTTACCTCCGTATAAGTTGAACAGTATTGCGAACCGGTATATCCCAACCCAATAATTATATAACAACATGGCGCGGAATGCAACACAAAAAAGGACATAATCCGATCAATTTGTTGTCAATATATAGTCGCACGGCACAAAAATCCGCACAGAAAACAACCGGTTGCCAAAAGCTCCGTCGGCTGCATCAACGAAATGCGGCAACCGCAAGTCCTTTGGGAAAATGATTCTTAAGCACCCCGTCAACCGCCTTGCCGTAACCGAGAGTGTAGCCGTCAACGGAAACCGCAGCAAAACCGCGCATATTGACAGGAACGGGGACAGTGTTGCCCGAAAGGTATCGGTGAAGTTCATCCGATTCCGGCAGAAAATCAATTTCATTGCGGAAATGCAGTCCGTGGCACGCAACAAAAAACGAGTGGCAGGGTTTGAACCTGCCTTTAAGCAATTCACCGACTTCAACCCCGAGGGACAGTATGCGCAGCCTGAGCAGGTTTTCATGAAAGGTGAACGGTGCATAAACAATTCTGCCGTCAGACATACGGCGAATTTCATGAAGAAATTCATTTAACCTTGATTCATCACTGAAATCAAGAAAGGAATCCCTGAGGAACTCTGTAAGCGCCGCAATTTCGGCTTTATCCTTAATCCGCGGCACGGCAACAGCATCCGGTATGCAGTCGGAACGTTTTGCACGTCCGCTGCGTGTCCCTGCTTTTTTTTGTGCGGTGCAGGCAGATTCCGCGGAAGCCGTTAATGCGGAAGTGTCGGGAAAGCTGCTTTGGTTCCTTTGCAGTCTTGCAGCGAAATGCCCTTCTCCGCAGCATGTATGCGGATAAAGCCTGTGCTGCATCTCAACAGTGAATTCCGGATGCATACGGCAAAACTCCTCAATTACATCTTCGTTTTCCTCGCGTGAGAATGTACATGTGGAGTAGATAAGCTTTCCGCCGGGCGCAACGCAGCGGCATGCACTTTCAAGGATTTGCTGCTGACGCTTGGCACATGCCGAAACATGTTCCGGTGACCATTCGGCAATTGCGGTCGGATCTTTTCGGAACATGCCCTCGCCGGAGCAGGGGGCGTCAACAACAACACGATCGAAATACTGCGGCAGGGCTTCCGCAACGGCATCGGGATGAGCGGATGTTACAACGGCATTCACGATTCCGAGCCGCTCAAGGTTGCGGGCAAGCAGTTTTGCGCGATTCGGGATAATTTCGTTTGAAACAAGAATTCCGCGGCCGCAAAGCCTTGCGGCGATTCCTCCGCTTTTGCCTCCGGGCGCGGCACAAAGGTCGAGCACGCGCATTCCGGGAGCTATTTCGGCAGCTTCGACAACGCTCATGGCGGAGGGCTCCTGCATATAAAAGAGCCCGGCAATATGATAAGGATGCGTTCCGATATGCTCCGGGTTTTCGGTAAGTATCAACCCTTCGTTAAGCAGCTCCGATTGCTTGGTTCGCCACGGACAAAGGTCAAGAAAGCGTTCCTTTGAGATTTTAAGTGTGTTTATACGCATTGCGCGGACGGGTGCATCCGAATAACAGGCAATAAAACGCTCATACTCAGCCGTGGTTTCGAAATCGGTGCGCATTCTTTTGATGAATGCGTGAGGGAGTTTGCTTTCGATGCCGCTGCCGCTGCAAATCTTGTGCGGACATTGTGCGTCATGGGACAAATCGGATAAAGTCTCGCTCGAAAATGTATTGTTTGAATCCAAAATTCGCATTCCTTTCAATATCTGAATCTGAAATTAAAAATCTGTTCGCAAAGATCAACCGGTGCGCTTTCGCTGCCGAGCAGTCAAAAAGCGGCGGTCAGGCTCGGCTTGGGAATGAAATGCTCCGAAACGGGGTTCATTCTGTGCCGTGCGCAAACCGCCGCAGGGTTTGATTTCTCAAAGAGAAAATGCAGTGCGGCGATTACGCCGCAGCCATTATATCATGCAGTGCAGCCGTTCTGCAATGCCGTGTGCTTTATTTAAGCAGGCTCGCCGTGCTTGTTTCCGTGAACTGAGTGGTATAAAGATCATAGTAATAACCTTTGAGTTTCAACAGTTCGCGATGCGTGCCGGATTCGGTGATTCTTCCGTTGCGGATAACAAGAATTCTGTCCGCGGATCGGATTGTGGAAAGCCTGTGCGCAACAATGAAGCTTGTTCTGTTTTTCAGAACGGTCCGGATCGCACTCTGTATAAGCACTTCGGTTTCGGTATCGATGGAGCTTGTCGCTTCATCAAGAACGAAAATACGCGGGTCGGCAAGGATAACCCTTGCGAATGAAATCAGCTGCTTCTGACCTGTCGAAAGCCTTGCGCCGCCTTCGCCGACTTCGGTATCATAGCCGTTTTCGAGCTGTTCAATGAATTCATCGGCATGAACCGTTTTTGCGGCAGCACGGACTTCTTCATCGCTTGCATCCTTTTTGCCGTAACGGATATTGTCCCGTATGCTTCCGGAGAACAGGTGCGGAGTTTGCAGCACATAGCCGAGCCTGTCCTGAAGCCAAAGCTGACTGCGCTCGCGGTAATCCGTACCGTCAATAAGAATGCTCCCTTCGGTCGGTTCATAGAACCTGCAAACAAGGTTCACAATTGTGCTCTTGCCGGCACCTGTTTCACCGACGAGTGCGATGGTCTCGCCCTGTTTAACCACAAGACTGAAATCTTTCAGCACTTTTTCTCCGCCGTTGTATGCAAAACTCACATTGCGAAATTCAATATCGCCGCGGATGTCCTCCCAGTTTTCGCGTTTGGGGTTCATGCAGTCACCGTATTTTTCAATAACTTCCGGAGTGTCCGTAATATCGCTTTCGGTGTCAAGCAGCGAAACAACGCGTTCGGCACTCGCCTGCGCACTTTGCATTTCCGCGAATATACCTGCAAGCTGCTGAATCGGGTCAAACAGGTTGGTGGTGTACGAAATGAAGGTTGAAAGCACACCGATGGTCATTGCCGCACCGAATACAGTGGGTGCGATAACGGTGCGCCCGCCGGCGTAAAGCGCAAGAGCAGTTCCTACCGAACCCAAAGTCATAACGATGGGGGTAAACATTGCCGAAAGCACGGCAGCCCGGATCGAGGCTTTCCGCATTTTGCCGGATTCTGCTTTAAACTCTTCAAAATTGCGTTCTTCACGAACGAGCGTTTTCGTCGTGACCGCGCCCATGATGCCCTCATTGAATGCACCTGTAATGCGGGAATTCTGTTTGCGTACGATTCGGTGCTGCTGAAGAATTCTTTTTTGAAACCATGCGCACAGAATCGCAATCGGCGGAACAACAATGAGCACGAGAAGGGCGAGCTTCCAATTCATTGAAAGCATCATGACGGTGCAGCCGATAACAAAACCGCCGGACCAGAGAATATCCGTAAGACTCCATGCGATCATGTCGCTGAGGCGGGGAATATCGCCGATCATTCGCGCCATGATGTAGCCGACTGCGGTCTTGTCATAGTATGAGAATGACAACTCCTGAAGCTTCTTGAATGCGTCCTGACGAATATCATAAGCGATCGCCATTTCAAGCTTTCCAGCGCGTGAAATAAACATCACAGTCCCAAAGGATTGAAGCGCAATGACAATAAAATACACTGCGGCGAACGGAATGAGCCGCTTAATATCACCCTGCATGATTATGCTGTCGATTGCGTATCTGCTCAGCTGCGGGTAAACAAGGTCGATGGCCGCAACTATGAACATGAACACGATCAGCGGAATCAGCAGTTTTTTTTGACGCAGTCCGTAAGCAAGCAGCCGCTTCCAGACCTTCATGTCAACTTTTTTATTAAACTCCTCTTCTTTAAGAGCAGTGGTGGTAAGTTCTTCTGACATTAGTTTTCCTCCTGTTCGGATCGGAGCTCATCTTCAAGCAGATTCTGAATATCCGCAATGCGTTTATACAGTCCGTCCTGCTTAAGCAGCTCCTCGTGTGTTCCCGTCTGCACAAGTCTGCCGCCTTCAAGCACAAGAATCTTGTCTGCGCGGCAGAGCGTTGTGATACGGTGCGAAATGATGAATGTCGTGCAGCTGCTGCGGCGCGAATGCAGTGCATCGCGGATTGCCGCATCGGTTTCGGTATCAACCGCGCTCATCGAGTCGTCAAGCACGATGATTGGGGCTTTCTGCATCAGCATTCTTGCAATTGCAACGCGCTGCTTTTGTCCTCCGGACAATGTAACGCCCTTTTCGCCGACGACAGTGTCGTAACCGTTTTCAAAACTCTGAATAACGTCATGCACCGATGCAACGCGGGTGGCGTCAAACACTTCTTCAACGGCAGCCTCAGGGTTGACAATGCGAACGTTTTCCATGATCGTTCTGGAGTAAAGGAAGGGTTCCTGTAAAACGATGCCGATATTGCGGCGCAGATGATGCCGCTCTATGTCGTTGATATTCACGCCGTCGATAAGAATTTCACCGCTGCGGCATGTGTACAGCCTTTGCAGCAGCTGCACAAGGCTGGATTTGCCGGAACCGGTGGAGCCGAGAATAGCAACGGTTTCGCCGCGCTTTGCAGTGAAGGTGATGTCCTTAAGGACTTCCTGTCCGTCCTCGTAACCGAAATCAACATGGCGGAACTCAATGTCGCCGTGAATTTCCGGAGTCAATGCTTTCCCGGGTTCCTTTTCGGTGGGGACTTCAAGAATCTCGTCGATTCTGCCGAGAGAGACGCTTGCCTTGCCAAGGTCGGCAAGGGTTCGCCCAAGCTGACGAACGGGCCAGACAAGCATTGATGTGTAGCTTGAGAAAACAAGCATTTCGCCAACCGATATCTCTTTGCGGAGAGCTAAGATGATGCCTGCAACAAGACTGATGCCGATTTGCAGATAGCCAAAGCCGTCAGTGCAGCCCCAGTAGTAGGCAAGCATCATAAGAAGCTTATCGTTCTTTTTGCGAAAATCAGCGTTCTTCTCCGTGAAGTTTTCAAATTCGCTGCGTTGCTGCCCGAACGCACGCACAACACGCATTCCGGAAACGTTCTCTTGAATAACGGCAGAAAGCTTGCCTTCGGCCTCGTCCGAAAGAGTGAACTGATCCTTAACAAACTTGAAATACACGAACGATGCAACAGCAAGGAACGGCATTATCATTACGGAAAAAGCCGCAAGCTTCGGATTGAGCGTGAACATGATTATTGCAGCGGCAACGATCATGACGATTGTGCGAATGATTTCAAGCAGCTGATTTGTAACAAACCTGCGGATGGTGTCAACATCCGATGTGCAGCGCTGAATGATATCGCCGCTTGAAATATGCTTATAATAGTCGTAAGGCACGTTCGCGAGGTGCGAATAGAGCCTGTTGCGCATGTTGTAGGACATTGTTTCCGCGCCGTAGGCAATCTGACTTCTGCGAATATAAACAGAAAGCGCATTCACACCTGTTGCAGCTATTAAAGCAATGCCCATGATATAGAGATGCTGTTCAAGAAAAGGAATGCCGCCGATTGAATCTATAAGGCGTTCGATCCAAGGGGCAACCGCAATGCCGCCGCTGTACCCTTCTTCGGCATAGCCGATGAGAACATAGTCGATGGTAAAGCTTGTTATGAGCGGTATGCAGTATGCGGACAGAGCCGCAAAAACTATGCCGAGCGTTCCGAGAATGAAATGCCCCGCCGTGCCGCGGCAGAATTCCGAAACAAGCTTCCAATTGATTGCGCGGTGCTTGATCTTTTCTTTTTGTTTCTTAGTCTTTTTGTCCATAGTTCCTCCAAAACTGTCGGTTGAATCGAAAACATGCAGCCGCTGTTCCGGTTCGGATGTGCGCCTTGTGATGCCGCAGCGGGTGAAGAGCTTTTTCGTTCGGCACACATGAATTCCGCACGGAGCAGAAAGCGGAACTGCGGTGCATGCCGAAGTAAACGTTTATGAATTTGAAATGCAACGAAAGCATGTTCCGGAAAAGGTTAAAGGTATGCCTTTTCGGAAAAGCGGCTTTGAAGCAGATTTCGGTTTTGAAAAGAGCGTGCGAGCCTGCGTTTATTAAACAAGGCCGAGTAACGGAAATCGGCTTTGGGCTGTTCGCCGAAGTGAACTGCTGCGCTTAAATATATGAATTGCAATGATAAGGTCTATGGGCAAAAACCGTATCTGCCGACGCGCAAGCGTGTGTTCGAATGCTCTTTTCTGTTTTCAAGTTTCGAAAAAGCGTTGACTTGCAGCAATTGCGGCAAAAAAAACGAGCCGCAATCGTGCTTGCGGCTCGGATAAGGCTGATAACATCAAACCCCTGTTATTTGCTCTTGCAGCAAAAGTCAGGCATTGATGCACCGAAGGCGGCCGACTGCACAAACGGAAAACGGGTATACACCGAAGCCGTTGATTCCTGAGATAATCCTGTTCATGCTTTAACCTCCTTCATCTGATGGTACTCTGTTTACGGGTATCCGCCGCATGATCCGACATAACGCCTGCAAGGTTGATTTTAAACAACGATGCGGCTGATCGGAACGGATGCCCGGCAACATGCTGTCATTATATTCCCATTTTTCAAAAAATGCAACACTAAATGCCCGGATAATGATTATATATTGCGTCAACCCCGTGACCGGGCTTGACAATGCGGAGCAGTTGAATATAATACCAATTATCGGTAATAATGATTATGTACACCGATCGGTTTAATGCGTGAGCAATCCTGCGGCATAGGCAAAGCCCGAGCTTCGGGGAATATCCCGGGTGCCGCGCTTCCTTACGGCAGACTGTGATTCTCATCCGACATTGAATTCGATTTCAACACAATGTTATTGCATTGCATCAAGTATGCATCAAACTTCGTACTGCTGCACGGTTTCTGCGTCGGAACGGAGGCAGGGCAGTGCTTTTGCACAATTAGTTTCACACATACGGGTGCATCAGCATAACTGAAGTGTTATCCACATACAGGAGGTATTGTTATGAAAATCAGACCTTTATTCGACAGAGTTGTTATCAAGAGCTGCGAAGTTGAAGAAACCACCAAGAGCGGGCTCATCCTTACCGGAAACGCAAAAGAAAAGCCCCAGATGGCGGAGGTTATCGCAGTCGGCCCCGGCGGTGTTGTTGACGGCAAGGACGTCACGATGTCCGTAAACGTCGGCGACAAAGTTATCTATTCAAAGTATGCGGGCAATGAAGTCAAGCTTGACGGCGAAGAATACATCATCGTTCGCCAGAGCGATATTCTTGCCGTTGTTGAGTAACACGACAAGACGCTGAGCGTAATTTGATTCGGGATGCACCCGTTTCTGTCTGCTCAGTGGTCGCAGCAACTTTTAAAACTTTACTGAAAGGAAGTATTTTTTTATGGCAAAACAGATAAAACACGGAGAGGATGCACGCCGCGCTCTTGAAGCGGGCCTTGACACTCTTGCAAATACGGTTAAAATCACTCTCGGACCCAAGGGCTGCAATGTTGTTCTTGAAAAGAAATACGGCGCACCGCTTATCACAAATGACGGTGTTACCATTGCGAAAGAGATCGAGCTTGAAGACCCGTTCGAAAACATGGGTGCACAGCTCGTTCGCGAAGTGGCTGCAAAAACAAATGACGTTGCAGGCGACGGCACAACAACAGCAACAATTCTTGCTCAGGCGATCGTTCGCGAGGGCATGAAGAACGTTGCGGCAGGTGCAAATCCCATGGTTCTCCGCAAGGGCATTGAAGCAGCAGTTGAAGAAGCTGTTGCAGGCCTTAAGGAAATCAGCAAACCCGTTTCCGGCAAACAGGAGATCGCACAGGTTGCCTCGATCTCCGCTTCCGACGAAAGGGTCGGCGCACTTATTTCCGATGCAATGGAAAAAGTCGGCAACGACGGCGTTATCACCATCGAAGAAGGCAAAACAATGAAAACCGAACTCAACGTTGTTGAGGGTATGCAGTTTGACAGAGGCTATGCTTCCGCATACATGGTAACCGATTCCGACAAGATGGAAGCTGTTCTTGATGACCCCTATATTCTGATTACCGAGAAAAAAATCAGCAACATCCAGGAGATTTTGCCCGTTCTCGAACCTATCGCACAGCAGGGCAAAAAGCTGCTCATCATTGCGGAAGATGTTGAGGGAGATGCGCTTGCAACTCTCGTTGTGAACAAGCTTCGCGGCATCTTCACCTGCGTTGCGGTAAAAGCCCCCGGCTTCGGTGACAGGCGCAAGGAAATGCTCAAGGATATCGCAACCCTTACCGGCGGTGAGGTTATTTCCGAAGAACTCGGAATGGATCTTAAAGAAACCACGCTTAACCAGCTCGGCAGGGCACGCCAGGTTCGTGTCGACAAAGAGAACACCACCATTGTCGAGGGTGCAGGCAATCAGGAAGCTATTGCTGCACGCGTAAAGCAGATTCGTGCTCAGATTGCGGAAACCACTTCCGAATACGATAAAGAAAAACTCCAGGAACGCCTTGCAAAGCTTGCAGGCGGCGTTGCCGTCATTTCCGTCGGTGCTGCAACCGAACCCGAAATGAAGGAGATTAAAATGCGCATAGAGGACGCTCTTAACGCAACCCGCGCTGCGGTTGAAGAGGGCATCGTGCCCGGCGGCGGCATTGCGCTCCTCAGCGTTATCGACAGGGTTAAGGCGCTGGAGACAAAAAACGAAGGCGATTTCCGCACCGGCGTTGCAATTATCGTCCGCGCTCTTGAAGAGCCCATCCGCCAGATCAGTGCAAATGCGGGTCTTGAAGGCAGCGTTATCGTTGCAAACGTCCGCAGTGCAGGCAAGCTTGGCTATGGCTACGATGCAGCGAAAAATGAATACGGCATGATGGTTGAAAAGGGCATTATCGATCCCACCAAGGTCACAAGGAGCGCACTCCAGAATGCTGCTTCCGTTGCGGCAATGGTTTTGACTACCGAAAGCATCGTTTGCGATATTCCCAAGCCCGAAGCACCCGAACCTCCCATGGGCGGCGCAGGAATGTATTAATCAGTTGAAAAGCTGAACGAATGAATAATCCGTAAAGCAAAAACCGACAGCGGGGGAAAACGTATCCGCCGGTATCGGTTGACAATATGTGTACGATTAACGCCGGCAGGATGCATTGATGTGTTTTACCGGCGTTTTGTTAATTTATACATAAAAAGAGGTTCGAAAACGTAAAGTCTGTTTTCGAACCTCAAAACTTAAATACAGAGTACTGAGCGGACAGTGCAAAAACTCACTCAGCCGCAGTCGATCTTTCGGCAGTTTCCTCGTGCAGTTCGAGTTTTTTCGTTGCACTGTCCATAGCATAGGATGCTGCAACACCGCCGGCAAAAAGAACAACAAGAACCACAATCCTCAGGAAACCGATGCCGGCTTGGTTGCGCATAACTTCCTGTATCACACAACCAACAATTGTTGCGAGCAGTATGCCGAACAGTGTATAGAAGGATTGACGATGGAAACGATTAAGCACCTTCCGAACAATCAGCAGCATCGGAATTGCAACAACAAGAATTCCGGCAATAGAGGACAGGCCGAGGACGATATTCTGCCCGGGATTGCTGAGAAACTTGGTGAATACTTCCATGAAACTCTTATAAACGTTCATGTTTATAAGAATGAACGATGTACTCACGCCGGGAAGAACGGTGCCGATCATGATTATCCCGCCGCAAAGCGCAGCAAGCAGGGGAGTAAGTTCACGGCTTGCCGCGGCTGCTCCGGTACCGGATTCACCCGTAAAAAATCCAAGCAAAACAAGTGTTATTGCAAACGCAAAGCCAAGGATAATATAGAGCCAATTAGTTTTTTTAAACGGTTCGTCACCGTTTGCTTCTTTCAGAAAAGAGGGGATACTGCCGATTACAAGCCCCATAAAAAGGCAGACGACTTCTGTCTGATATTTTGCAAACAGACTGTCGATCAAAAACATGAAAACCACAAAACCGATAACGCCGCCGATGCCGAGCGGAAGCAGAAAATTAAAATTCTTTTTCGGTGCTTTGAAAAAACCGGTGATCGCTTCGATCGTCGGCTGATACAGACCCATCGAAACGGCAAGAATTCCGCCGCTGAGTCCGGGAATGATTGCTCCCGCACCGATCACAAATCCTGCGAGAATTTTGCTGAGAAACAGATTCAAATTTTTCCTCCAATTTCGAATGCGGCCGAATACACTTCAGCATATTGACCGCTATTCCTTAGTAACAGCAACATTATACCATAAAGATACAGAAAGATAAACCGTTTTTATTTGCGGCAGCATAAATGTTCAAATTGATTCTTTTACAGCGGATGCACGCGGCATTTGAACAGTGATGCAAAATATACCAAAACATTTTTGAACAAGTTTGTATATTCGAGCATTTTCGGGCGAATTTTTGCCTCGAAAAAGGGGTTGAATGATATATAACGCTCGCGGAGGAGTTGGAAATTTGCCTTTAAAATGTCTGAAGGTAATCATAAATATGCAGTTATACTGCAATTACTGCGTGTTAGAAAGTTTGTCAACCCCTCACTTGTAATAGTCATCTTTTACCATGCACTTCACAAAATCACCTAACATGGCTATAATTCATATCAAGCTCACAGCAGAACAGAGAATGAGCAAGTCCCGCCTGTGGGGAAAAACAAGTAAAACAATGGAGGTTTTATATGGTTCTTTTATGGCAGTCTTCGGCGTTTTTGTTGCGATTGGGGTTCTTTCCCCAACACGCCGGGTTCGGGTATCTCGCATGTGCAATCAGCTCAATTGCAGCGAACCCGATGAACTATTACGGTCACGGCTCTGATATTTTCGGAATTTTGGAATCCGAATACGGTATCAGCCGCGCTAAGGCTACGCGATGTATGCGATATTCAATTGCAATCGCATGGCAATCTCAAGAGAACAAAGAGTTTCACGCCCTGTTCAAGTCCTACGGAGACGAGTTTCCCCCTCCCGTCAGCGAGTTCATTTTCCGTTCAGCGTTCGAAATCAGATCTGCGCAAATACGAGAATCAGAAACGGATAATTCAATATCTTCCGTACTTAAACCCTGAAATTGTTATTCAAAGCGGTTTTTTCGTGCTGCGCACCGACCTGACGACAAACAAGACAAGCGCAAATGTCACGGAAACCGAAAGCAGCCCGATAACGATTCTTTCTGCGGAAAAGCAAGCTTTTGCAGCACTTTTCTGCAAAGGAATCGTTCGGCAGGCCACAAAACAAATGCATAACCTGTTTGCAAAGAACGGTTCATTGCATTCACCTGAACAACCTATGCCCGTGCTTTTGTGCGGGCATTTTGCTTTCCCGCAGTTTTGACGCCCGTGATGCTCCGAACAAACCTTATTTTCAATGAAAACTAACCGACTCTTTATCAAACATTTTCAATGCTTTGCCCGTAATTTTCCGAATCGCGGAAGTCCTGAGCCTGTTACTGCTGCGCAAGCTTCAATTGCACTCGATTACTGCAATACGGAAGCTAAAATGTACCGATCCGCTCAAAAAACAACCCGCTGTCAACGCGCTCACAAGGGCTTCGGTACGCAAAACACTCCAAATGCCACCGCTTTTTGCAGCAGCCGTTCTCCAATGCCGTTTCTGAATCCGAATCCTCTGTCGCAAAAGACTGCGAACTCAGCCGGCTTCAAGACGGGAAGGGACGCAGCTATCACGTAAAGTAAACGAAATGCCACCCTCCTTTTTGAAGCTCAATTCGCCTTTTCGAACTCCGTTCCGCACTTTTTTTCGCTTCCGCATATGATGTTCATCCTATGCTTTTGGCCCTTTTTGCGGTTTTGAGCTCAAAACGCACCAAATCCAACCCGATTTTGTACTTTTGCACCGTTTTCATGACTTGAAAGATGACACAGAGCCGAAAACAGCCCGTTTTCGACATAAAAAGAAAAATATATTTCAAAGCCCGATTTAAATATATTTTGCCTCTTTTCGCTCGCTGCACATTCTCGAATCAGGCCGCTGCCGTGGGCTGTTCAGCAAAGCTTTGTTCTCGGATGCGCGTATTTTCTCATACAAACAGCGTGCATACAAAATGCCACAAGGCGCACAACCTTGAAGAAGAGTCGTTCGTGCAGCAATTCATGAATATGTTGCTCATATCGTGAAACATCCATAGCCTGCAATTAGGTCTTAAGCGCAGCGAAAAATCTTGCTGAATTTTTCTGACGACCGCAGGTTATCAGGAATACTCTTTTTTGATGATAAACACTGCATCTTCCGCCGTCAAGCCGAGCAACCTGAACAGTGGCATTAATTTTTTCACTTCAGCCTGCGCGATTTCCATGCGCATTTCATTTCGCTTTTGCTCTGTCAGCTGCGCAACAAAACAACCGCGCCCGACATTCGTCGTTATAAATCCGCTGCGTTCCAACTCTTCCCAAGCGCGTTTTATTGTAATAACGCTTATGCCGAGTTGTGCTGCAATTGTACGAATAGGCGGCAGGCATGTTCCGCCCGGCAGGCTTCCGCAAAGGATCTGTGCCGCAATGCCGTCAAAGACCTGCTTATAAATCGGAGTGTCCGATGCTCCCATTATCGGTAGATTTAAATCCATAAAGCTGTTCCTGATTAAATAGTTTTCTGCTTTTCCTGCCGAAAAGGTTTGCATTTTCACGCAGGAATTCCGCATCCGCATGTCAAATCTCTGCGCGCTCAAAATTCCGTGCAGCTATCTTATATGTCCGCACATTCACGATGCCGTAAAATATGACTGCAACTGCCAGCAGCGGAAGCTGACGCATAATATCGGATGAAGCAGTTCCGTTCAGAAGGCCGTTATCCCCTGCCGTTACTGCAATCATGAGTTCGGCCGTACCCGAAATAAGAATATAAGCGGCAAGACTTCCGAAGAAGCTCCACACGATTTTAAAGTTTTTTCTGTATCCGTTCGGAATCATTATCCGATTGGAAACGGCATAACCGATAAGAACAATGGCATACATTATCGCATTTGCATTCATCCCTGCGGGATTTGAAGTGTTTTTCAGGATGGTGCGCGCAGCAACTGCGCACGGAACGCTGATAAGCATCAATCCGAGCTGAATCAGAATAACGGACAACACACGCGATTTAACTATTTGTTTTTTGGTTACCGGAAGTAGGCAGCAGAACGTTCGATCGTGATTTTGCAGATCGCACTGAAATATCATAAAGATCCCGATTATAGAGTACAGAAAAGCCATGCTGCGCGGATAAGCGGGAACAAACATCAAACCACCCGCAACTGCTGCATAAATTGCAGTTGTCGGATGAACAGAAAGTTTTAAGTCCTTCAGAATCAGATTTTTCATTTTATGTTATGCCTCCTGATGAAGTTCGTATTTTTCTGTATAAAGCATGATGGACTCTATATCGGCAGGTGCTGTTTGCAGTCCGTCTGCAGCATTCAAATCTCTCTCTGCAATCAGTCCCGTAAAGCCGAACGCAGTCTCCTTAACTCCGATGAGCGCCGCTTCAAGCTCGGGTGTCATATCGGCTTTTCCTCCGCAAACAAGCCTGTATCCGCCGATGATTTCTTCTCTGTCTCCGTTCATCAGTATGCAGCCATCTTTAATATACATGATGTAGTCGGCACATTTATCAAGATCCGATGTGATGTGCGTTGAAAACAAAATGCTCCTTTTGCCGTCCGCGACAAATTCACGGAAAACATCAAGCAATTCATCCCTCGAAACGGGGTCCAGTCCGCTTGTCGGCTCATCCAGTATCAGCAGCCGCGCGTTATGAGAAAGTGCAAGTGCGAGTGCATATTTGACTTTCATTCCTGCGGAAAGCTCCTTTACGCGCTTGGTCTCATCCAATTCGAATCTTACAATGCACCTCCTGTATGCTGCTTCATCCCATTCCGGATAAAAACGCCTGACCACACCCGTGACGGTTTTAAGCTTTTTATCTGCATAATAGTCAAATTCACCGAGAACGATACCTAAATGCTTTTTGCACTCTTCTTCATTCTCTGCATAATCCATTCCGAACATTTTAACCTCACCGCAATCCG
>ERZ773136.1073-NODE-1073-length-27938-cov-4.361188_pt1 | contig 27938 bp, 32 predicted proteins | sample MGYA00580855_ERZ773136 | MGnify/ENA primary metagenome ERZ773136 (study PRJEB29015, sample SAMEA2737860) | human gut metagenome | biome: human gut; feature: human-associated habitat; material: faeces | place: China | collected 2012 ... | reverse complement strand
CACTTGGTGTATTAAGCTCTTTATATTCAATAAAAGATAATTTGTAATAAATATCCCTTGTGCCGTCCTGTTCACGGTAGGTGAATTCCCGAAGCCCCATCATCAAATTTACGGGGCTGTCGGTTATTATTACCCTTATCGGCTTTTTAGCTTCTTTCCACTTTGTGAGTAGTTCCACGCATTCAATCGGATTTTTAACATCTCCCACGATAAACGGATAATCATGTTTCGGATGCGGGAAAAAGCCGGAAAAACTAAGCCGTTTAAGTTTTGCATTGCCAAATAGCATAGCTTCACCGAAATCAAGGATATCTATTGTTTCATTATTTTGTGCTGTTTTTATTTCGTAACTGCGGGGAGTAACAGGAATAGTGAATTTTTCATTGTCTGAACTTAATATTATTTGCCGTTTGGCAGCAGTTTCATTCCCTAATGCCAAAGATAATAAATTTACTACGCTGTAGGCTTTATTCATAAAACTGTCAAGGCTCATTAATATGCACCTCCAAAGTTTGCATTAACTTGCCGCATAAGAGACATCAGTCTATAAGCGATTTCATCGATATCCTGCTCATTACGAACAATAAAAGTATTGCCGGTAATTGTTACATTGCCGCCGCTAACATTAGATGTATTTTCGGCAAATTCATGCTGAATAATACGTTCCGTTGTCTGTGCCGGATATATGCGACTGCCGGTCGGAAGGTCAACAATTTCGCCGCCGCGTTCATTTATCTCGGTAAGACCGCCTGTCCAGTTCATTGTACCTGTAGCATTATGACCAATACCGCCATCAACAAAACTGAGTACGCTTTGAACAGGAGACGGTGCAGAATTTTTAAGTTCAATATATTTTTGTCTAATCGGTCCAAAAACATTTGCTTCAAACCAGTTGACTACACCTGCCCATGCACTTTGTATAGTGGCAATTGCACTATTTATGCCGGTGGCAATTCCTGCACCTGCACTTTGCGCCAAACTCTGTAGCGGATTATATATATTGCCGGTGAACCAGCTTACGGCTTCACTCCACTTGCTTTGAATACTTTCCCATGCATTTGCGGCAGACTGCCAAATGCTGTTCCACATTTCTATATTTGCCTGTGTCTGTATTTGTGCATTTTGTACCTGCATCTGCCCTGCCGTATTAGTTGTATCGGTAATACCGTTCCAGATTTCCGTTGCAAAGTCTTTAAGCCCTGAAAACGCCTGTTTTTGCCCTTCAACCTGTATTTGATTACTTTCAAGTTGCATTTGTCCGGCAATGTTAACATTGTCAGTGATTTCACCCCAAATACCGGAAACAAAATCTCGAAAACCTGAATACATTTGTTGCTGGCTGCTCATTTGCGCCTGAGCGAATTGCAGTTGAGCCTGTCCGCTTTGTTCTGCAATATTATTAAATGAAGTACTTACTCCGTCATACTGCATTTGCGATATATTCATATTTGTTGCAGCTGACATGTTTTGAGCTTGTCCCCATGAACTGTCATTGATGCGTTTTATAATATTGTTATCCGCAGAAAAATCGAAAAGTCTTGAAATACTGTCGGCAAATTGACTGACTAAAATACTGCCGCCAATACCACCGATAGCACCGCCGATAATTGCACCGGCTCCCGTACCGATACCAGGGAGAACGGAACCGATTGCAGCACCTGTTGCTCCGCCAAGTTTTGCACCTGCCCAGCCGCCTGCAAGACCTCCGCCGGCTCGTGCAACGGCAGCGCCTTTTTCTCCCTCGTCGGCACTGTATATATCATACGCGGCAAAAGGAACGGTAAGGGCAATATTGGCTTTATTTATACCACCGCCATAATTCCAGCCTGTTTTTATTGCATCTTTTGTATTACTCCAGATAGTAGGTTTTGCAGGCGGGGTTTTCGGTTTATCCGTAGGCGGCGCACTGGGCTCATTTGGTATTGTCGGCGGCGTTTCACCCGGTTGATTTTTGCCGTTTACGTAAACATTTTGGGCATTTAGAATAACATCTTTTACAGTCTGTCCAGGGAGATTTGTCGGCAGATTATTAGGTACTGAACCCGGCAAATCTTTAGGAATACCTTTGGCAATATCAATCAGATTTTTAACACTTTGTACGGATTTAGCAACGATATTATAAAATTTCTTTGCTCCGGCAATAAGTCCGATAAACAAACCTGCACCGGCGGCAACTGAACCCATGCCGTCCATCTGTATCATCTTTGAAAATGCGTCTCTGAATGGTTTTGTTACAAGGTCGAATGTTCCCCAGAATGTAAAACCGTTTTCAAATAATTTGTTAGCATCTAAAACAAGTTCAGTGATTTCCTTAACAAGACTTCTTAGCCCGCCTGTTGCTGAGCCTTCCATAAGTGTATCTTGAAAATTCTCCCACGCGCCGCCGAGCTGTTCAATATCACCTTTCAAATTATCCAGCATTGTTTCAGATTGTTCTTTAGCTGTAACTTTCGTCATTTCATCATACATATCCTTAACGGACTTACTTGTAAATTCACCGAGAACCTGCGCTGCACGAATACCGTCAGAACCAAAAGCGTCTTTATAAAGTGAATTTAATTCCTGCTCTGTAAGTCCCTGCGTACTTTCGTGCAGAATATCTGCTATTTCACCTAAAGAACGAAGTTGACCTTTTTCATTATAAAACTGATTTTTGCCATCTTTTAATAAACCCAGCTTTTCAAATGCTGCTACTGCCGGTTTTGTTGCAGGTTCAATCTGCTGTAACATGGATTTTAAACTTGTACCGGCATCTGAGCCTTTAAGCCCACGGGAAGCCATAAGCGCAAGAGCTGTATTTACCTCATCAAAATCCATGCCGGCTTTTTTGGCTACGATACCGACAGCGGAAAGGGAATACTTCATTTCATGAACGCTCGTTGCGGAAGCATTCGCCGCACCGGCTAAAATATTTGCGGCATGAGTTGCGTCCTTAACGCCGAATGTATTCATTGCTGTACTCATTATCTCCGCCGCTTCCGGCAGTGCCAAATCACCGGCCGTGGCCAAGTTTAAAGCCGCCTCACTAGCATCGCCCAATACATCTTTTAAAGAAATACCGGCTTTTATAAGCTCAGTCATTCCCTGTGCTACTTCCTTATTGCCAAATGCCGTAGCCTGCCCGAGTTCTTTTGCACGTGCTCTTACCTGTGCCATAACATCATCGCGGCTCATACCGTCTAAACCTTCTTTTGGCGTAAGTGATTTAATAGCAGATAACTGAGCATCAAAATCCATACTTGTTTTTATGGTATCGTACACACCATAACCGATACCGGCGGCACCTGCCATTTGTATACTTGTCGGCATAAGCATTCCGTTTGTGAACTCATTTAAAGTATTACCCATAGAATTCATCGGGTTGGTATTAGCTTTTACATTCAGTATAGCCGTATATGTTTTGCCCATAATACCGGATAATTCCGATTTAACCTTTAAAATGGTGTCTGTAGCACTGTCTTTAGCGTGAATGCCTACAGAATAAGACTTGCCTGCGATACTGCTAAGTCCTGATTTTATGGAACTTAAGGGTGATGTTACCATATCCCGGACAGATACGGATACAGAGCTGTTTTTTATTCCTCCAAGTGCCGTTTTAGCTTTGTCGGCGTTTTGTGCTAATTCTTTTAAACCTTCACCGGCTCTTGCCGAAGATTTAACAATACCATCTGTAGTTTTAGAGGTAGCCTGTGCCTGACTTTGTAAATCTTTCAGTGCTTTTTTCGACTTAACTATAGTCGCTGTCATGTTGTCTTTTGCTTCCAGCCGTGCTGTAAGTCTTGCATCATCAGCCATTTAACTACCTCCTAACTAGCTTGACACCGGCAAGCTGTGCTTCAAATTCTATTTTCTGAGCTTCAATTTCCTGCTGTTTGCGCATTGCCGTATAAGCAAAAAGTTTATCCAAATAACTCATGTTAAAAAAATATTCTAATGTATGACCTTTGAGAAGCAAAAAAGCGGCTGTTGCCGCTTCCCAGTTCTCATCTATCAGTTTTTTATTTCTTCATGCACCTTGGCTTTAAGACTTTCATATCCAGCACATTTCATAATAGCTGTTGCAATATTACCTATTTCACCGGCTTTAAACAACTTACCGATAATATCCGTCGGCTCTATACAGTTATACGCTTTTTGTAAATCTTTATCTTTTAAATTGGGCTCAACAACATTATCTAAAATCATAAGTTCATTTACGTTATCCAATTTTAAAATATCAGCGACGAAACTTGCGTCCGGCTGTTTTACGGTAATTGTGCCTATAGATGTTTCGATATCATACAAAATTTTTTTATTGCCTTCAATTTTTTCTTTCTGTTCAATAAGTTCTTTTACACTAATAGCCATTTATATAATCTCCTTATTAAAAATAATTATGCACCGATAGTTTCAATGAAAGATGCATCTTCAGGTGTAAATCCTGCCGTAAATTCTTTTTCCACGACTTTGCCTTTTTCAAAACTCATCAAGAGCAAGTCATTAAACCAGACATTATCAATAGAACAGCGTTCTTTCTGTCCATCCACAGCATCCGGGTCATCAATCAAACCGATAAAGGTGCCACGCGGGTCAAGCCCCTGTTTCCATGCTTCAAGATACTTATTAATATTTCTGTTCACAACGGATTTAATTGTAAAGGAAAGTTCACCGGTTAAAGATACGATTTTACTATCTTTACTGATAGAAATAAATACATCTTCACGGTCGGCGGTTACCTTTGCTTCAAACTTCTGAATTTCAAACAAAAGCTCATTGTCCCACCATACTTTTCCCCAGCTGCCGTTCCAGCGGCGGCGTCCTCTGTATTTTACAGCTTCTGCTTCTCTTCCCATTTATAACTCTCCTTTACATAGTAAAATCAATCGTCAAATCTTCCATAGCGTTAACCGGCGTAATACGGCCTGTTAAATAAACATTGGTTCCCGTATTATATTCGCGAATTTGCTGTACTGTCATTTCCGCGACATCTTCACCTTTCAATATTGCATAGTTTTTCTGTTGTTCTTCGTCAATATCCACTGTATTCTGTGCCGTAGGACTGTTATCAAGCACATTGCCTTTCAATCCACTGAAATAAACAAGAATAGCAGAAATAAATAACATTTTATGATTATAATCATTTATCACTTTGCCGACATAATCCGATTTGAACGTATCACGAATATCATCCGTTATCATGTCGATGCATTCAACAATTTTTATGGAACGGAAATCCTGACCTACGTCAGTTGTAAATGTCGTAAGACTGTTGCAGGCACGGGCAATTTTAACGCCGTCGCCGTCACCTTCATCAACGAGTAACAGTTGTCCTTTATCAATTAAGCTGTCAATATCTTCATACGTTTCTACGCTTTCAACTTCAGGCAATTGATAATATGTTGCACTTCTATCCAGACTAAGTCCCGCCAAAATGCCGGCAATACGTGCCGTGTATTCCGTCGCCGTGTAAATAGTATATGGCTTAACCGTATCGTCATTTGCTACAGTACTATCTCCTACAATAGCTTCGCCGATAATTGCCGCAGGTGTTTCAGTGGCATCTTCCACGTAATCGGGATTAGGTACCTTGATATCTCCTGTACAAAAATTAATAATGCCCATGTCATCAGCTGCCATGTTGGCAAGTACAGCTTTAAATGTTTTATATTTATTACTACGCTGCGTTTTAATCCAGCTGTCCAAATCTTCCTGTTCACTGCCGGAAGCTGTCGGTGCGCAAATATAATTCCATTTAATATTGCTAATCTGTTTAAGTACGTAAGACTGATTTACTGTCGGCTCTGCTACAGTATCATCCGGAATTGTATATACTAAAATACGTAGTGGCGTACCGAGCAGACATTTTTTAATTAAATCGACATTTTTATCCGTAAGTCCTTTATCCGGAATATCTGTGATATCGGAAATTTTATAAGATTTCATAACGTCCGTTGTTTCGTTTTTCAAAATCATGGCCACAATGCCGCGGGCAGAACGGGCAATTGCTGTTGTAGATTTTGTTTTAAAAGTTATAAGTACTTTCGGCATACCGAATATTTCTTTTTCGTTAGCCATTAAAATCATCTCCTATTTTAAATTAAGTTCTAGCGTTTGCATTAAATCATACATAATAGCAGAACTTTCTTTATCGGTTAAACAATCCGCAAAATCAAGATAAAAAACATAATGCAGAACTTCATCAACAAATCGTGTTTGACTTTCAAGAACGGTAATGCACCTATCCTTTATGTGAAATACAGGTCTGATTAAGCTGTCTAAGGTATCAGCCGTATCGTATAAAATAGACCTCTTTATCCTGCCGTATTCATCTGAAAGCAAAACCAACATTATATCAATCTGTATAGATTTATCCGTTAAAAATTCATCAACTGTTTTGCGCCGTGGCATCATTTCGACATAAAAATAAGGTTCACTCGATTTTTCTACATTATCGAAATGAACCTTATAATCGAATTTGGATTTCAAAAGAGCTGTTAGCTCCTTTTTTATATCAAGTAGTCTAATCATTTAAATATATCACCTATAATCAGTTTAGCGTCTTCCTCGAAATTATCCCTCAATTCTTCAACTCCCTGATGAAGCATATAAACGCCCTTAACAAATTTTATTTTGCCGTTTTCGTCTTTTACCCATTCGCCTTTGCGGTTTTTTACACGGTGTCCGTATTCCATATGTGCAGCATATTCCGTGTTATTATAGACTTTTATACTGCCCATATACGGGCGCGTGCGCTGCCAATTATTTTTCAAATTACCGGTATCAACAGGAGTTAAATCTTTTGTATATTTAATAAGATTTTCAGCAGATTTTTTTACAAATTCATTGCGTTTTTTCGGTATCTTTTTTACAGCATTATCAAGTTTAGCGATAAAATCGTCAATACCCTCAATTTCAACGCTCATCTTGCCTCATCCTTCCGTTTTACCGTTACTTCCTGATGTGATTTATACTTAAACGATTTTACGACGTTCAATAAAATTTCCTGCTCGTTGCGGGATATTTTCAAAATATCATTCGGCAGAACATCGTATTGCGGCGGAAGAAATAATTTTAAATCCGTAATAACATCTACCTGTCTGTCTGTATTTTTAGCTGTAAAAGGTTTACCGCTTTGATACAACTTGCAGGGAATATTAACATAGATTTCCTGCACTGTATAATCATCTGCTCCTTCGTCATCAACAGCATTAATTTGACGACAAACAGTAACATTATCATGATACATATATTTACTAAGCAGACTGTTTAATTGTGATGGTGTCGGCATGAACCAAACCCCGCAATCTTTCGATATAAATTCAATTTCGGCTTGATACTGTCAAAATCCAGGTCATTTAAAACACCGGAAGAAATCGCCGCCGCCACATTAAATTCAAACTTAGTATCACCGGCTTCAATGCTTTTAAGCTGCGCCGCCCCTTCCGCTGCTGTTTGCTCGTCGCCGATACGCTTATTTATCAAATCCATACAGGTGAAAGTTAAAGCACGTGGAAAATCGTGTCTGTGGCAGTAGTCAAGCACGTCATTTACAAGTTTTTCAACATAAATACCGAGTACAGCCTCGTCGATTTCCGTATCGCCGCGGATTGTTTTTACTTTGGCTATAATATCCGCCACTGCTTCAGCAGGTGTCATAATATCCCTTCTTTTATCCATTTATACCTCATTACTAGCTTTCTAATTCCAAAAACCGCCATTATATAAAATTACATTCCAGACAATCACCCAAAACACTTTTGCAAAAAAGCTTACCTTTATAGTTTTCCCATGACAAAAAAGGCTGACGACAACCTGCATGGTAAATAAAATTATTGCCAATATATGCCAGATATCCATTTAATCACCTCTTAATTTTGGGCATAAGAAAAGCACTCACATTTCTGCAAGTGCTAAAAATTATCTTTTAAAATATCATTTTTTCCCATATTTCTTTCGGTATCTGTTCTAGCGGCTTATTATTTTCTATTGCTTCTTCAAGCATTCTAGTATCCCTATTTGTCTCATTAACATCAAGTTTTGTTGGTTGGTGTATTAAAGGTTCGCTTAAAAGTACACGGTCAAGAGAATTTTCACCAAATTTTTTTAAATATTTATCATATGCCTCATCAAATCGCGCCAATGCTTTTGCATATTCCTCACCAAAGGCTTTATATTTTGTCCACATTATATCCCTCTTTATGCTTTCAATATTAATCCTATAATTAAATACAAAAATTCTATATCATCTTTTATTGTAGCATAAATAGGCTTATATTCGCCATTGATAAGTTCGACTTTTTTCAGTTGCTTTGTTGGTTCAAATACTAATTCTAACCCCACGCTTAATACTTCGGAAGCATCTGGATAGTCCTTACCGATATAAGGGCTTATAAAATCATCCGGCTTAGTTGTTTCATCCTTTTTATATCTTGAATTGAAAAGAATTTCTCTTAACAGTACAGATTTTTCATCTTTAGTACGGTCTTTTAAAAACTCTTTAGATATTCTAAGAGCATTTTTATTGAAATATTCAACATAATGTCCTATTTCATGATAAGGCGTTGTTTTAATCATACCTGTCATATGAATTGATACGTAGCCGGTTTTATAGTCGGGAAATTTTGTAGCATAGTATTTTCCGTTAGCCATAACGGCACCATTGCTAAAAAATCCCCTATTAGTTATTAAAGTATATAACTTTTTCCCGCTATCAGTTAAATAATTTACCCAGTCTTTTGGATAATAGGAAAATGCTTCACTAAGTTGTTGTTTAGTAATTTTGTTACTTCCTTTTGCCCATTGTTCCGGTGAAAGTTCGCCGCCCATTTCACGGAAATTGCTGAATACTTCTTTTAAGGCTTTTTTATCGCCGATTTTATTTTTAATATCAAACTGTTCGCATACGTTTCGTCCGATATTGATAATATCATCTTTTGTACAACTTTTTATATCCGTATTTTTGATTAATTCTTTAAGTGTCGGTTTATTAGCGTTAACTGTCAGCTTTTTGTGTGCTTTTTCCCACTGACTGAATGACATGGATTTTTCAATATAGACTTTGTAGTAATCATCATAATTCATAGCGGCAGGGATGATAATTCGCTTGCCGTCTTTATTTTTCGCCGTTCGTTTGCCGCGACCTGTATCATAATCGGTTAGGTTGCCCGCAATCGTTGAACGGCAATGCGGATGTAGCGGCGGCATATTAGTGCCGGGCGTTGCACTGTCCACCGGATAAACTTTGCGGTCATGTGCTCTGCATAATGTTGATGTTTTTTTGTCGAGTGTGGCCAGAAATATATAGTATTTCATGTCAGTGTCTTTTATACTGTCCAGTGCCGCCTGATTTTGTACGTAATTCATTTCAGTGCGTACAAGGCGGGTAGCTTCATATTTGCCGACATTCATTCTTTGCTGTACGAGCTTTGCCATTTTATTAATAGATACACCGCGATGAAAGCCGTCCGTAATTTCATTTTTGATGAGTTTTGCCAGTTTATCCGTATTTTTCCAAATACGCTGACTGTAGTTTTTTCCTGACCATGAATTATTCAGCACTTTGCGAATTTTTTTATCATCAACTTCTGATACAGACGATTTTATACCGATTGTTTTGCCAATATCGAACAGATTTTTATAATAATTGTCCTTATATGCACCGGATAAAAACTTTGTCATGCCATTTTCGCTGTCCGTGCCGAGCCTGTAGAGGTTTTTTAATGTATCGCCATATAATTTATCAAGACGTGAAATACGTTTGCGCATGGCAAGCGTATTTAGTTCCAGCAGTAGTTTATTGTCAACGTTCTTATCTATGGCATCCAGATATTCTTCCAGAGACATTCGCCACTGCTTAAATTCTTTATCCGTTAACAGTTTACTGGCTTCGGTATAAGTAAGATTGTTATCTTTGGCATATCTGGCGTATAAAACAGCAATATCATCAGTAATACGAGAAAGAGCCCGCCTGTAATACTCGGCAAGCTCTTTTTCAATCGTATCTTTGGATTTTTTAATCCATTCCGCTTCTCGTTCTTCAGCACGCTTTTTCCAGTAATCTTCATTATTCATAAGATTACCTTAACCTTAAGCTGCTACAACTTTATGTTTAAATGCTACCATGCGTATTTGTTTCGGTTCATAGACGCGTTTCCAGTTTTGCGGGTTGGCCAATTCTTCGCGAGATGGGCTTTCCACATGTTCGCGTACTGCGTTCTGCCATGCAACACCTCTCGGGTGCATGATGAAGCAACGGCGATTGTAAAGCATATTGACGCCCGCGCCAAGATTAGGGTCGCGGTCCGTTTCCGTCTGCACAAATCCTACAGGAGAACCTTCGCCATAGGCAATAGCACCGCGTCCGAATAAGTACGTCGTATAAATATCACCTTCAAACGGACAGCCGTCATCTACGATAACTCTGCGGTCCTGATACGTTTCAAATTCAACAGAGTTACTGTCGCGTTCCGTAGAAATAAGATTCTGCTGTTTAAGGTAGGATTTTGTCTTAGAGTGCATTACCACGCCAGTAAGCTGGTCCTGTGCATCGCCCAAAAGCTGAAGTGCGTCAATGAATGCCGATGCGGAAATATTTGCATTTTTACCGGCTTTTCCGGAGATATCAAGTACGTGGTCTTTCATAGTGTCTGCACTGAATACGCCTTTTAACAGATTAATAAGTTCCTTTTGATATTCTCTAGCCCAATAAGAAGAAACGAGTTCCGCAATAGCTTTCATTGGGTCGCTTCCTGCAAGTGCCGCCGCTAAATTCGTTGCGGACCATTTTTGCTGGCGCATAATTGTCGTGGATACATCTTTGCTGGATGTGATTTTTTGAAATTCAATTTCTTCACCTTCCACAATATTTTGCGCATCGCCCGTTAAATCTTCAAAAAACGGCATATTGTGTGTGCGCGCCGCTTCGCTTGCAAGTCTGGAAAATTCCGGGCTTGTCGTGATTATCCCGCTTTGAAATAAAGCGGATTTTTCCATTGTGCGATTAATTACATACGGATTAAAAAGCTCCGGTACGATGATGTCTGCAAGTGTTGTTCCTGCCATTAATTAAAACCTCCAATACTAACGCCTGCTTCCTGTGCCAAAGATTTAGCCAGTGCAGGGTTTTCCTTAAACAATCTTCCCTGTTCCGTCATGTTGAATGTTTCTTTTTTAAACGGATTTACTTTATTTTCGCCGTTTCCGCCAGCTGGTTCATATCCACTGCCTTTTGGTTTTCCATCTTTAAATAAAAAAGGCTTAGATTGCTTCAGAGGGTTAATCTGTTCATCCAAGCCTGCAACTGTGCCATCATCGGACACAATTAATTTAGTTTTATCAATCAAACCAGCTACGATATCCACATCTTGCGCTGTGCCGCTTAATTTTAGCTTTACTGCGCTGTCAATACGGAGATTTTTCAAATCCGTTTCGTACTTTGTTTTTGCGGATTTGTTATCTTCCTGCAACTGTTTAATCGTAGCTTCAAGTTTTTCCTTATCGCCAGCTGTCTTTTTCAACGTTTCAAGCTGTTTGTCGCGCTCTTTAATCTGCGTTTCCAGATTGGATTTGGCTGTAGCGGCTTCATCAAATTTTGCTTTTTCTACATAATTATCTTTTAAAAAGTTCTTTAAACCTTCAGTAGCTTTTTTCTTAGCTTCACCGTCAAGATTTAACGAAGCAATATATTCTTCAACATTCATTGTTTATCTCCTTTATGCTCCGGCTGTATATGTGCCCGTAATAGATGCCGTACTTTCATCATCTAAATGTGCTGTGCCGGTAATTGCTGTACCGTTAACATTAATCTCGATAGATGTAATTTTTGCACCTGTATCACCTTTAGCACCAGCTGCGCCATCCTTGCCGGCAGGGCCCTGCTCTCCTGTATCGCCTTTTTCGCCCTGCGGACCTTGAGCACCGGTATCACCTTTTTCACCCTTATCGCCTTTTGGTCCTTGTTCGCCAGTGTCGCCTTTATCTCCCTTTTCACCCTTGAGCGAATTTAAGAAGTCCGTTTCCGTTTTATCGGCATTGCCTTCCTGTTCTTTCCAAATATCAAAAGCGGATTTACCGTCTGCACCGTTAGCACCGTCAGCTCCAGCCGGACCCGGTGTCATAGCTCGATTATTGGCATCTTCAATGCCTGCTTCCATATTATTCATCAGAGTTTTTGTAATAAGTTCTCCGTCCTGCCAATCATGTTTTGTATACATAGTTTTATTCTTCCTTTCCTATTTTGGATTTATTAACTTTTGCCTCGCCGACTACAGCTTCGGTAATATCTTCCTCTGTACTTTCGGTATATTCCGTATTGGTCTTGATACAATACTGGATAATGCGGATTATTTCATATTCATTCAAATCCGCTACTTTACTGAACGGGAAATCCTTGCCGAAAGCCGTGTAATACTCTTTCATCCATTTATACATTATTCATCACCACCTTTGCCGTTATAACCGTCATCATTATAAATATCCTGTTGTTCCTTCTGCTCTTTGGCTATCTGTTTTTCTTCCTGTTCCGGGTCATCAACAAGAGGGTGATTTTTTATAATAGTTTTATCGGATATGATGCCTTTGGATTTACTGCAAATATCTATAAGCTCACTTTCACTCCTTATAGCGTTTCTGGTCCATGTCTGGATGATATTTTTAACATCCTTATTGTGATAGCGACAGATAGCGCGAACAAGTTCACCAAAGCCTAGGCGAAATTCCGTTTCCATAAGCCCTGCTTTAAGCTCTAAAAGTGAATATAGAAACTTCATAGCTTCTCCGCTAGTACTATCAAAACTCTGCTGCTGAGGATCTATACCCTGCCCCATAGAAAAAATAGCTTTTCTTGTTATTTCTAAAAGTTCTTTTCTTGCTTCTACTGGTATTTCTATTGTTATTGTAGAAAGACCACTTTGGTCGCCAGTACCAGCACTATCAAGATTAATTGTTTTATATTTTTTTAGCTTACGCAGAAAATCAACAATACCTTTTACGCCTTCTTCACGCATTCCGCCATAATTGGTTAGTACAAAAAGAACTTGCTGAATATCTTCAAGGTCATTTACGAAACCACTATAAGTTTTATCGTAACTATCAATTAGCTTTTTTATATTATCGAGGTCCAATGTTTGCAAATTATTATTAGCAAATGGAATAAAAGGAACTACACCCATGTTGTGAGTGTAAATATTAGAATAACTATTATCATTTGCTGTGGGAATATCGTAAAAAAACATTGGATAATCCATTAAATCATTTCTTATAGAATATTCCTTACCATTACGGCGCCTAAATGCTTGACATTGTGTATCTGTCCAATATTCATATATTGTCCAGCTGATTCCATCATCATCAATATCTGTATAATATCTTAAAACTGCCAAAAGCTTTTTATTTAGTTTCTTGGACCATACTGGTATGACTTGTGTTGATGGAACAACAGCATAACAAAATCCTTTTTCATTATCGTCCCAATAATGTAACCATGCCATGCCACTATTAGAAGCATTTACACATAAATCCTTGCACTTTTTAGCATAATCATCGCCTAGTGTATCTACAATTAAAGTGTTTAAGTCATTATCTTTCGTATCAAAGATTGGTGGATAAGTGAATAGATAACTAGCTTTTTGATTTACTAATAAATTATAAAAACTGAATGGTACCCGATTATCTGCACTTCGAAGTGGATTTTTTAACTCATCAGGACAATGTTCCTTATAAAACAAAATATCATTTTCAACTTTGTAATAACGTTCAGCCACATCAGCTTTCGTAACAAAATCGCAATGACCAGCTACATAATTAGAAATTAACTTTTTGGCTACGTCTAAATCCATTTTTTCACCTCCTCACCAAAAACTTTTTTTATTTCTAACCGGCATATCGTTTATAAAAGCATATCTACAGGCATCAATCGTATGATTGTTTTTATCAGGATAAGCAGATATAAATTCATCATCCTTATTTCGCTCATATTCATAATTCACAAATTCTTTATACGTATTCGGACATTTTTGCCGGTCAATATATATGTGATTTAAGCTCTGAAGCCATTTCATTCCATAATTAACGCTATCAGGTCCTTTTTTAGCACCATAAACATTAAGACCTAAATTTCTAAGCGTTACAATGCTCTTTGGCTCCGCACTATCTGCCATAATTACGCTATACTCATATCTCATAAGCTTAGGCTTTATTTTCTTAGCTGCTAATTCATTAGTAAGTTTTATCTGATAAACTTCATCAAATAAATACAAATCATTATATTTACCATCATATGCACCTTGAACATAAGCAAATGCATCCACTGCAAAACCAAAATCAATGCCATGTCTTATAGTTTTAAAGCCATTAATCATTTCATCAGTTATAGTCTTTTCTTCTACATTTTCAAAGACATTTCCACCTGTACCAATTGCTTTACCAATGAATTCATGTAGATATTTTTTATAATTTTGTATTTTACAAGTTTCAGCTTCAATTAGAAATTGTGGACCTAACCAATTTTGCGGGACATCTAAATAACAAGAAGTATGAACAATTTTATCTGGTCTTGGGTTAGTAGCTTCATAATTCACCCAAGCATTTTTACTTTTAGGTGGATTAAATGAATAAAATACCCAAAACTTATCACCACCACGAAGAATAGATTGATTTAATGTATCTATTTCATTCATACCTGTGAACTCGTCCAATTCCTCATACCAGCAGTAAGCAAAATAGCCTTTGCGAAGTTTTACTGATTTAGATTTTTTAGGATCATCACAGCCGCGAAAAATAATACGTTGACCTGTAGGTTTATAAGTCAGTCCAAGTGGTGAAAGACTTATTTTCCAAAAGTTAGACACGTTTAATTTATCTATTGCCCATATAAGCTGTTCAAAGACACTTTCTTTTAAATAATGTCCAACTTTACGAAAAACGATTGCATTGTAATTTGAATTTTTCATCATGCCAATTATAATTTCAATGCTAATATATGATGATTTTGTACTACCTCGACCACCTCGAAGCCAATAGTGAGTATATTCGTGATTTTTCACTTGATGATGAAGCTTATAAAAGATTGGTGCTATCAAGTCATTCAAATTTATCTGCACTCGTTTTCACCTCTACATCAGGAATATTATCTATAATTGTAGCTTTTATAGGCTCATCTTCTTTTACCTTAGATATTTCTGTTTTAAGTTTTTCAATACGTAACTTTTGTTCTTCTGTTGCAAAATCCGAACGACAAAGTTCTTCATATTGCTTAATAAGGTTCATCAGTGTCCCCATAGCCCTTGATTGTGCAATTAAAAAAGAAGCCTGTTTTTCGTAGGCTTCTGTGTATTGATAAGCTATAGCTTCACCTTCTAAAGTTATTCTTTTTGTACAGTCATTAGCATCCTCTACGTACATTAATTTTTGTGAACGTATGATTGCTGCATATTTAAGGCAAATGTTTTCCCATAAAATATCTAGTGGCGACATCATCTCAATATTACCAACAAGCTCTAATGTTTCTGCTGGCAAATATTTTGAAAATAAACCGTGCTTTATAGCATTGGTATTTTTCTCAGGTGCTCCACCTTTATTAATTCTAGGTTGTTTTGTTTCGGTACTTTTTAGCTCAAGTCGAAAATCATCTACAGCATTATTATTACGCTTAGTTTGTACGTTTTTGGGTTTTCGAGGTTGCAACTTTTTAACTTCTTTAGTTGCAACTTTTTTGGTATTAGGTTGCAACTTTTTCCAATGACGACTAGCCCATGATTTTATTGTTGATAAATTAATATCATACTTTTCTGCTATATCTTTATATTTCATTCCCGTACAATAATCTTCAAAAGCTAAATCTTTTACATTTTTATTTGCCAAATCACCTCACCACCTAAATTTTTGTACTAAAAAGGCCACTATCAAAATGACAGTGGCTTAAATCCCATATCGTTAATTTTCATTATTTAATTTAAAAGTAGATACACTACCAAGTAAATGTAGTATAACACATTTGTCAAAAAATAGCAATTATCGTGATTCAAAATTTATTGATAAACCCGCATTTATTTGTGCTAAAGTCTTTTTATTATCAGCTTTTCGTCTACCTTTGCCGTTATTAACGCCACCTTTTATCTGTTCTCCTTCTTGTAAGCTCATTGCCTTATACATTAAATTTTGCTGTCTTTCTTTTTCCCAATGATTGGCAAAATTCATATCTTGTGGCCACAATTCAGCTCCACATTCAGGGCATTTAAAATAATCGCCTTTAGCCTGCATATGCACAGCTTTACCTTCATAAGTTAAACAAATATTACACAAAATATCCTTACACATACATTAATCCTCCAAATACTAATAGGGTAGCCAAAAGCTACCCTTTAAATTATCCAATTAAAATTAAGCTTATTCCTACAAGCACAAAAATTATACAAGTTCCTAAAATATATTTTTTATCTTGTTCACGTTCCATTTGTTTTAGTTCATATCTTGTTGGTATTCTCATAAATCAAAATCCTTTGCTTTATATGTTTTTTTATCTTTTACATCTCTAATAACTAAATTAAGCACCATATATCTTCTTCTACTAAGAAACTTTACAAATAAATTAACTACTCTTTGACAAAATCCTAATCTACCTTTATCTATTACTTTATTAGCTACTGGATCACTACAATGACCAGAATTTGTTAGGATATTTTGTTCGTATTTTTGCATTTTATCCCTTCTTTATATTTTTTATATCCATTAGCCATACATTTTTTCAAATCGGGTTTTCCTAAAATACATTGTTGTTTATGTCGCCTAAGACTGCATAAAAAGATGCCATCATCAAAATAACTATATTTACACGACATATTTATCACCCTTTCATATATTTAGCTATTTTAGCTTTTACTGCTTCCATCATTGATTGCTGACCATTTGCTTTATCTGAAAGTGCTTGCATTACTCTCTCATCTTCAGTATCTTTAGCGATTAAATGATGTATAACTACTTTTTCTTTTTGCCCTGGTCTATGCAATCGTTTATTTGCTTGTTGATATAGTTCTAAATTCCATGTAATGCTATACCAAATAACAATATTTCCGCCATGCTGTAAATTTAAACCATGACCTGCACTAGCTGGATGAAGTAGACCCATTTCTATTTTGCCATTATTCCAATCTCGCAAATCTTGTATATTCTGTAATACTCTAGCTTTAGGAAATCTTTTTAATATCTTATCTTTATCATGCTGATACCAATAAATGACCATAAGATTTTTGCCTATGTTATCAACTTGTATTTCTTCTAAAGCATCAAGCTTATAATCATGGATATTTATAATATTTCTACCTTCATCATAAATAGCTCCGCTTGCAAATTGTAATAACTTACCTGTTAAAACTCCTGCACTACTTGCTGTAATTATTTCATCAGACATACTTAATACTAATTCTCGTTCAAATTCATAGTACTTTGACATGATATTTTTTGGTAATTTAATAGATACCTGATTATAAATAACAGGTGGCAAATTAAGGTAATCATCTGATTTTAGACTTACACAGATATCTGATATTTTGCTATATATTTCCTGTTCTGCATGCGGTAAGGTTTCATAATTAAAAACCACATGGCCATTTGTTTGTGCGGGCCTAAAATAATTTTTACGATATTGTGTTATAGTCTTACCTAACCTTTTACCGCCATCTAATAAATATATTTGGCTCCATAAATCCATTAACCCATTTGGTGCTGGCGTTCCAGTTAGTTCTACTATACGTTTGATAAAAGGTCTTATTCTTTTCAATGCTCGAAATCGCTGACTACGATGATTTTTAAATGACGATGATTCATCTATCACCACCATATCAAAATCCCATTTTCTACCTAAACTATCTACTAACCAGCCGATATTTTCACGATTGATAGTATATATATCTGCCTGCGTATTTAATGCTTTTTTTCGCTGTTTTAAATCACCACAAATTACAGATACTCGCAAATCTTTTAGATGTTCCCACTGGTTTATTTCATCTTGCCATGTTACTTGTGCTACTCTTTTTGGTGCTATTACTAATACTTTATTTACTACCCAATAATCATACATAAGCTCAGATATTGCTGTTAAGGTGGATACTGTTTTTCCCATACCCATATCCAGCATTAAAGCAATAGCTTCATTATTTATTATCTTATCTGTAGCATATTTTTGATAAATTCTTGGCTCGTATTTCAATCATAAATCACCTTCTTTGCTATACTCATTTATAAATAACTCAACGTGGTCTTTACTACTTATTACCCATACATCTACACCATGATTTATTAATTGCTTTATACGTTCCCATTGTATTTCTCTAGGGCTTTTATTTGGTGCTTTCAATTCTACGAAAACTACTTTCCCATACGGCATGATTACTATTCTATCTGGTACACCCGCTGTCCCTGGGCTAGTAAATTTCCAAACAATACAACCCAATTCTTTTAACTTATCTGTAAAATATTTTTCAATTTGCTTTTCTAACATAATTCACCTTTTTTTCTATGTACCCTTTGTACCCTAACACCATTAAAGCATCTGCAAATTAAGAAAATAATTTACATTTGTCTTTTTTATTCTTAATTTTACGAAACCATATACATTCTTGGGGTACAAAGGGTACATATAACAATTAAAGCTTATATATAAAGATTTATAAGATTTATTTATTAAATATTAATACCAATTCTATTTACAATTTTATTTCTTTTATAAAATCCTTTCTGTAAACCATAGGTACTAAATCTTATTTTATTTCTGGGTTGATACCAACCTTCTGTTTTTCTTAATACATCATTTATCTCTATTGCCATAGCTCTAGTTAATTTCTTTACATCACCATTTAATAGTTCCACCCAAATTTCTAAAGCACATATTCTATCACGTTTGACAAGTGGCCCATTATATTCAAATCCATCACCACGAATGAAATCTTGCCTATCACTGATACTCAACTCTGCCCAATTTTCAGGTATTTCTTTTTCAATAAATTCACGTATCATGCCAGCTAATGGGCTTTCTTCAGTATGTTGTTCTTGTACTTTTTTTGCTTCTTGCTCCATTTCTTCATCAAGATACAATTTTTCGCCACCCTCATATAGTTCTTTAGCTTCTGCCCACAACTGGTCAATAGTATCTTCGCTAATTTCAAAAGGATTTAATCTTCGTTTATTCTTATCTACCATTATTGGCCACCAACGACGACCACCAGTTTGATCACGAATAAAATCATTATTATTTGTAGAAGCTATAAATATACACTGTCTAGGAAAACGTTCTGTACGTCTACCATATGCAGGTCGAAAACTGTCTTCACGCTTAGTAATAAAATGCTTTATTTGTTCAACTTCAGCTTTACGAACTGCCGATAATTCCGCAAGTTCAATAACCCAAAATCCTTGAATCTGTTCCATACCTTCTTTACCAATAACTGTACTCATACTGTCAGAACTCCATTTTTTGCCAATACGACCAATAATATAAGATTTACCTATACCTTGACCGCCAACTAATGTTACTACATAATCAAATTTCGTTCCTGGATTAAACACCCTAGCCACACCTGCACAAAACATCTTTCTAGTCATTGCACGATTAAGCTTTGTATCTTCGGCTCCTAAATAATCTATGAATAAAGTCTCTACTCGATGCTTACCGTCCCATTTAATACTTTTTAAATATTTTTTTACTGGATTAAAACTATGTCTATGAATAGTTTCTAATATAGCGTCAGCAATTATATCCTTACCTTTTATGCCATATACATCAGATATATAATTTCGCAAAGCACTATCATCAGCGTCAATCCAATCACTAACATTATTATCTTTACGCCATACTAATTTATCTAAAACAACCATTCTATGAGCAAACTCATCTAAAGCAAATTTACCTTTTAAATTAGGATCATTTTCTAATATTAATTTCACATTATGAGGCGTATTTTCATATCCGCCCCAACGATTTATATTCATCTCAGCAGTCCATTTAGTATCGATATCTGTTAGAACTTCGAATTCACTATATACATCAGCCGTTTTTTCTTTACCGATGGTTTCTTTTACTACTTCATCAGATACAGCCAAATCTTGCATAGCTTTATAACTTGGCAATCTTCCCGTTGGCGTGCCCTCTGAAACTTCATCATCTAACTGTCTAAATTTATGCAGTCTTACCATATCAAAAGCATTTAATAATTTTCCACAAGCAGGGTCGGTACTATGATGACTGTAGATAAAACAATTATTATAAACAATAGCACCAGCTGATGTACTTCCCTCAGCATAGGTATATCTATCATCAGTACCACATGGTACATATATATCAGATAAATATTTTTCTATAGCTTCTTGAATAGTATACGAGCGACAAAAAGCACCAATAATTCCTTTTTTACTAAGTGGATCTTCCTGTTTATCTACCGTTTTTTTGATATCTACTTGAACTCTACTACTCACGGGCCAAAAACTTTGGTCTTGCCAATTATCATATCGATTTAAATATTCATCAGCATCTACCCAAACCCCATCATTGTATTTGAAAATAAATTCACCATCTTGACTAGTACTAGGAAAATACATCAATCTATGCGGTTGATATGTGGTATCATCAAATAAATCAATATCGATATCATTTGCTATCATACGACTTATTGCTTGATATTCATCTGGATTCACAGAACGATTTATCGGTATGACTAATCTATACCTAGGTTTATTTTTACTATGCTTATGCGTACTATAAATACAACAAGCTACATTACCTATCGTAAAAAATAAATTATCCCAAAAATCATTAGTGGCAAAATCAGCGTCCAGTGTTATAACTGAACGCCATTTCACATTTTCAGCGACTCGCCTACCTTCTTTTAATGCCCCACCTACAAAACCGCCAACATCTTTAATATCATCTTGCTTTGACTTAGCAAATGATTTATATTCAGCAACGGTTTCCCCTGTTCTTCTAGTTTTTGACAATTTAAAAAGAAGTGTGGACCATGATAACTGTTTATTTTTCCATTTCTTTGATTTTCTACTACTAGCTACAGCAATAGATACTTCTCCGTCATATTTTAACTTAGATAAATTGTCTATGTTCAAAGCGGTATCTTGCATTATTAATTCACGTCCTTACACCGCCTCTCTTTGCGGTAAAATTTGTTTTTCAGGTTTAAATATATCGCTGCAATTATCATAATTAATATTAGCTTTATCAGCCCATTTAATAATCTCATCATTTATTTGCTTATTATTATGAGCTGGTTTATTAGCAAATAATTTTGCTTGTATTAGCTTATTATTTTGCACCTCGATACAAGCTTTTAACTTACCTTTATCGTCAGACATTAAAACTATATTTGATTTACCTGTATAAACAGCATCAACATAATTACCCACACAATTTCTAAAAATTTTGCCTATATTGCGAAGCACATCTGAATTCTCAGGTAAATAAAATTTAATACTATCAAACTGCATAGCTAATCTTCTACAGATTGGGTCATTGATATTAAAAGCTCTAAATGGATGTTCCTGTTTATAAATAGCTGTTACTAAATAATCATGTAGATTAGCAGGAGCCGGTTTTTCTTGCCAAAGTGTAGCTTTATCTTTCAATTTAAATATCATATAAATAGCGTCTTCACATGAAATTTTATCTTGAGAATTATGCCACCAACGCATTAATGCATTGATATATTCTATTCCCCAGTTATCAGAAATTAATGCTAATTGATTTAATAATGTGCGGATATCTCGTCGCCATAAAAAATCAAATTCCAAACAATTATTAATATTATTGAAGGTATCTATATTACCTTGAGCTATAGTATAAATTTGTTTATGACGTAATAATAAAAATGGTTTATCTTTTACTAATCGTCTGATCACAGGCTTATTTGGTAAATTTGCTATTTCTAATAATCCTGATATTGTATCTTTTGCCTTACTTATGATTTTCAATCGTTCATCTGATAAATATGCATCATCTAAATCATAAAAATTTCTATCAGCACTACCATAATAAAATGGATATTTACGATATATATAGTTATAATCAATAACTGATAAATTATTTAAGTCTGTAAAAGCCAATCGATAAGCTATATTCAGTATAGGTTTTATAAAATAACTGCCTTTATTTCCATGACATACATACATTGATTTTATTTTAAATTTAAGTTTAGACTCTAACTTTTTGGATAATCTCTCACGAAGTAGTTTTAATATTTTTTTAAAATCTCCCGCATATATACTTGTAATATGTCTATGATTCAAAAATTTTAAATTAGTATCCCTACCAAAACTTGTGTCAAAGATATTACATAAGTTATAATTAATAATAAGTTTATGATTTATATATCTTTTATAAATAGCAGTCCTTTGGGCTACATTAAAGGATATAGCCTCTTTATATAGTCTGTGATGAAACATATATTCGCTATCTTCATCACAGACTATTTCTTTACCTGATAAAGTCAAACGTAAACTATCTTTATACTCATCAAGACAAATTCTCATGCTGAGCGGGGAATACTCCCCGTCAGCCATAAAACTAAAATCATTTTTTTGCGTAACTTCTGTAAAACGTGAACCACATTTAGGGCAATATATAATCTGATCATTTGGTCGCACACCATAATAATTTCCTACACCTTCCCATAAGGATTTAAAACTATGACCACAACTAGAACAATGATACATATTCGTAAACTTATTACCATTATTTAAGCTTTTTAAGCCACCTTCATAAAGATAGAATAATTTCGGCATATATAAGTCATATATTCTCAAATTAATCACCTCAATCCCAGATATCATCATCGTCTTCTTCAGTTATTGGTTCAGATTCGGTCTTTTTTATAACATCTTTTTTATCTTCAGATTTAATTTCTTTAGCAGCAGCTTTTATTTTATCGGCTTCTTTTTTAGCTTCAGCTTTTTGCTTTTCATTATACATATCACACATTTTTATAGTTTCTTCACAAGCTTTATACATACGTTCCAAATAATCTAAGCTATTGACAAAATTCTTATCATTTTTTTCTATTTTTAATTCAGCACGCAATTTTTTAATTTCATCAAGTTCCTCAATTTGTTTTTCCATAAATTTTTTTAATGTATTTATTTTTTTATCAGCCATTTTTATTACTCCTTTAATTAACATCAACATATAATGTACGGAATCAATCTTTCTTATAATACTTGGTTATATAACCATCAGCATTTAAAATTAACTCTGGTGCCCAATCAATAGCAGTTCCCATTATTTTATTAGCAAGTTCTAAGGATTTATCTATACCAGCAGCAACACAATCAAGAATAACTTCATCATGTACATGCATAACAATCTTAAAACCTGCCTGTTCTAATCTAATCATAGCGACTGCTAAACAATCTCTAGCAATTGCTTGTACTATATTTTCAGTAAGTTTTCCACCATAAGTTTCTAGCCTTTCCCATGTACGAGATACCTGATTTGTACCTTCATATGTGATTTTGTTATTCTCAACACGAGGTCTAATATATGTTAATTCTCGCCCTGAAGGTAAACATATACGAAGCATACCCGCTCTATAATAAAAAGCCATATTATGATGAATTTTCACTTTTGTTTTTTCATTTATAGCCTGTTTAGCTGCTTTATCCACAATAGACCATAAACGAACAATATTTGGACTAGCTTTTCTCCATTTAGTTACAATATCGATTAATTCTTCATCAGTAAGCCCCATTTTATCAGCACCCATAGCTTTTAAAGCTCCCATACTGCCCTGATAACCTAAAGCAAGTTCAGCTATTTTCCCCTTTTGTCTAAGTTCACCATTAATACCATGTTTTACCACTGGTACGTGAAACATCTGACTAGCCGATGCACAATAAATATCACCGCCATCAGCAAATACTTTCATACGCCAATTTTCTCCACTAAGCCAGGCAATAACTCTAGCCTCAATAGCTGAAAAATCAGCTACTACAAATTTATTCGATTTAGTCGGTATGAAAGCAGTTCTTATTAATTGAGATAATACATTTGGAACATTCTCATAGAAAATTTCAAATGTTTCGGCGTCATCATGTTTTAATAATTCTCTAGCATCGTCCAAATCACTCATAGAATTACGAGGTAAATTTTGAACCTGTACTAATCTACCTGCCCAACGTCCAGTACGATTAGCACCATAAAACTGAAGTAATCCTCGAATTCGTCCATCAGCACATTGAGCATTCTGCATAGCTACATATTTTTTTATTGAAGTCTTAGATAGCAACATTTTTAGCTTTAACATATCTTTGACTTCTTTATTTTTTACTATTTTTAAGAGTTCTAATACCGTAGTTTTTGTGATTTTAGAGGGAAAAAACCCTTCCTTTTCCAGTATCCAATGTTTTAGTTGTTCTGTAGAATTGGGGTTATCTAGATTAGATATGTCTTTAGCTTCTGCTGAAATTCTATTTCTAAAATCAGTATCAACTTCTACAGCTTTATCAGCTAATTGTCTATCTAATCCAATACCTCTATCATTTATTTGTTGGTCTAATACCCATAAATTTTGTTCAAAATCTGTAGGTTTGAATTTAATCATTTTCTTACGTAAATAGCGTTCAACCTCTACATCACGTTTATTATATTCTTTGAATAAATTCCAATTTTGTATATCATGCTTTGGTAAATTTCTTGTTCTGCCACCATTAGTATTAGTCGGCTTACAAGGCTTCGAAAATTCCATTATTAATTTTCGCCCAATGTTCATTTTGGCTTTATCTTCAGCTAATCTAAAAATTCGACAATCCTCAGCAAGAGAACCATACAATCCTAAATTCAAAGATAACACCATAGTACATTGCCATTGTGCAGGGTCTAAAAAATAATTATCATCATAAAAACTATTAATTGTTTCGCCACCAAATAAATAATGACTTAATAACACTCTTTCAAATTGAGCATTATATGCTGTTTTTAAAACCGCAGGATTGATTAAATCTCTTAAAACATCTTCAGGAATATCTTCACCTTGAGCTAAATCTATAACATTAACCATTTCATCATCATATGCATAGCCAAATAATAATATTTCTGCTTCTTCAGCATATTTGTAGACCCCAACTTTTTTTAAGTCGAGGTCACAATATGTTTCTAAATCAATAGATAATGTTCTCATAAAATACCTCCTAATAAGGCTTTATTCAAACATATCCTCATCTTCGTCATCAGTATTTGCAAATTCTGTTTCAAATTCGTCATCATCTAATACTTCAAAATCATCTTCTGGATTAGACGCACCGCCTAATGGCTCACCATCTTTTACTTTTTGAATATTACCTAATCCAGCAGCAATACCTGAACCTGCATCTGTTTTATAAGCATAAAATGTTACTGATACATTAGCATAACAACCACTATACACCGCAGAACGGTCAAGAATAGGTTTTATTTTTCTATCTACAATCTTAGGTGCAGTGTTGGAATTTGCGTTTATAAAGTAGCATCCTTCATATGCATCATCATCAAAACGGTCAGTATCTCCATCTCGAAGAGGTACTTTTAAATTAGGTGGAATTTTACCATTTTTATTCACTACTTTAGATTTACCTATATTTTTAGCAGCTTCTATAGCTCTCTTTATTTCAGCTATTTGTTTTTTATCAGTTTTAGGAATTATAAGTGACGCACCATATTTCAAATCCCCATTTGGTGTTTCTTTTGGTTCCCAAATATTAGCATAAGAAAGCCTTACATTCTTTAAAGTTAACTTTGTATCATTCATATTTATAATCTCCTTTAATCAAGTATTTCAAAATCATTTTCAGGGCTATTATATTCAGGTCGCGGGTCATCAATATTAACAAGTGTAGGTTTACCAGATATTTTAGTGATTAAATCATCAAGTAAAATACTAAATGTTTTTTTACCTAATAACTTAGTCAATTCAGTTATAGACTTTAATTCAGGCTCTTTCATAAAGTCAGATGAATCAATATTCGCTTTTTGTAATCTACCAATTACAGCATCTGTATCACTATATTTTCGAGAACTTTTACCTTCTACTAATTTATAGCCTGGCCATGTCCTACCTTGTAGTGCTTCAGATAACGCATAATCTTTTATTTGTTTGGCATAATGAATAAGAGGTTCTATCCTATTCAATGCATCAGCCATTTCTTCATCAGACATAAATTCAGGATCAATAAAATCATACTTTGCTACACTTAAGCAATATTCAGAGTATTTTTTACAACGCAATGAAGCCCTACAGAATAAACACCACTTACCAGCATTGAATTCTCCTATGCCATCATAGGCAAGTTCAGCAGTTGGTTTTACAATATTTTCTCCCCATTTAATCAAATCTTTTACTGATTTTTCTTGACTAGATATCCCACCATTACGTGGCTGAAATATAGTCATTTGGATAGTATCAAAATCATACATAAAACCAAAATTACTGATTATACCTAAGGCATACATCTGCATTTGTGTATTATCAATAGCACTGACAGCTACACCTTTACCATATTTTAAATCTACTATTTCTACATATTTGTCAGTAATAATCACTAAATCTCCTGTACCAAAACCCTCTTTTGCCCATTCGCTATAATCAATCTTTTCTTCTATTGCTATATAAGCTGTTTTATCTATGCTTAATGCTGTATTAATTTTCTTTATACAAATCTCTATATATTCAAATACATAATCAAACATTGATTTATTATAGAATTCTTGATTTCTAAATTGTTTTGGTAGGGTAACATTGGTATGATTATGCTTTAAATAATACTTTAGATAAAATTCTCCGAGGGCATGAGCTAATGTACCTTCACGTGCAGCTGCTGTTTCTTTGTCAGGATATGTTTCCTCTAATCGGGCACTAGGTGGACAAGATAGCCACCTTTTACTACCCGATGCACTTAATAAGGCATGTGCTGGCTCGGTCATTCGCCAAGAACTTCCTTTCTAAATTCATCTATCTTGTCAATTGGAATATCACTTAATTTTTTTAATTCCCATTTGTGTAAAGTATCTTTCATTCTCCCCATCAATGTATCATCTGATTTTTTGGCTTCCATTAAATCTCTTTTCAAGTTATTTCTCAATTCTTCTTCACTCAATTGAGGTTTAGTGCTATCTTCTTTTACTTCTTCATCAACTGGAGTCTCATTTTTTACTTCACTTTTCTTTGCCTTTTGTCTAGTAACTTTTTTTACTGGTTTTTCAACAACTTCTTCTTTTTCTTCAGCTATAGCATTAACTACTTTTTTTGTATTTGCTTCTAAAGCTTTCGCTAATGCTCCTATAGCTTGTGCTAATTGTTCAGTTCCTTCAATTGTTACTTTTACATTTAATTCCATGATATTAACTCCTTTTATAAATTAACTTTTTATGGTAGACTTTAGTTAAGGTTTTTTTTATTTGTGCTGATTAGCCATGTGCTGGTCAGCTTTTTTTAATATGGAAAAGAATTTATTAATATTATCTAAAACTATTGGCAAATCTTTAGGTTTAAAAATGCTGGGCGTTAATTTAATAGCAATCCCCTTTTTCTCATTCGTTTCATAGATTGTCTGCATATTCTCAAATCCTTTGCATATAGTTTTCATATTCTGAATAAGGTATACGTGTAATACGTCCATCTCTTTTGGCTTTTATTACTCCAGTACGTACTCTTTCATAAATAGCTCCATAACTTACTTTTGCTTTTTTAGCAAATTCACTTATAGTCAACGGCCCTTTTTCTATATCATTTAGATTTTGTTGTACCTCTATGACTTCTAAATGTTCTTGCTGAACCTTTTTAGCGATATTAATTAGTTCATCAATCTCTTTACCTAGATTTTCTTTCAAAGCTTCTAAAGCTCGAATTTTTATTTCACACTCTAAATTCCAATCAGGCATATACATAATCTCCTTTCAATTTATTTGGTTGCTACCCATACATAAGCTATAAATTTTG
>ERZ773136.1071-NODE-1071-length-27977-cov-10.475575_pt1 | contig 27977 bp, 18 predicted proteins | sample MGYA00580855_ERZ773136 | MGnify/ENA primary metagenome ERZ773136 (study PRJEB29015, sample SAMEA2737860) | human gut metagenome | biome: human gut; feature: human-associated habitat; material: faeces | place: China | collected 2012 ... | reverse complement strand
TCCTTGTAACTCCTTGTAACTCCTTGTAACTCCTTGTAACTCCTTGTAACTCCTTGTAACTCCTTGTAACTCCTTGTAACTCCTTCTACCTCCCTCTAACTCCCTCTAACTCCATTATACACAAAAACTATTGTCTGTACTCCTGTACTCCTGTACTCCTGAACTCCTAAAAAAACAACTCCTAAAAAGCCACTGGATTTGTCTGGTGAGCCCTCTTTTTTGCTTGCTATGGCCCTCTTTTGCTCGAGGCGCCCTTGTTTTTTTGCTCGAATCGCCCCGCCGTTTTTGCTGTTGATGGCTTTCTGGCTGTGGCGTCATCGGTGTTTGACAGCCAGTTTTACGTTGCCATTTGCGGGGGCTTTGGCGTTGTAGATATGGCGGCGATGGGCCAGAATGATGAAAAAATGAGGGTAAGATTGAAAAAAAACACCTCAAAATTTGGCCATGACAAAAAATGTTTGTACCTTTGCAACCGCTTAAGACAAGCAACTCGGGCGCTTAGCTCAGCTGGTTTAGAGCATCTGCCTTACAAGCAGAGGGTCGGGGGTTCGAATCCCTCAGCGCCCACAACGGAAGATTCTGCACCGCATCCCGGTTGGCAGAATCTTTTTTTGTGCCCCGGCAAATTTTATCGGTTGTTTTTCGGTTAAGTCGAATATAATGATTAACTTTGTGGCCTCAAAATATATACAAGGGTATAACACAATGGAATTAGACGCACTGACAGCTATATCGCCCATTGACGGCCGCTACCGCGGGAAGACGGAGCCGCTGGCCGCCTATTTCTCAGAATATGCGCTCATCCGCTACAGGGTGCGCGTCGAAATAGAATACTTCATCGCCCTGTGCGAGTTGCCGCTGCCCCAACTGGCCACTTTCGACCACGGCCTTTTCGGCCGCCTGCGCGCCATCTATGCCGACTTCTCGGAGGCCGATGCGCGCCGCGTCAAGGAAATAGAGAAGGTGACAAACCACGATGTTAAGGCAGTGGAATACTTCATCAAGGAGCAGCTCGACAAGATTGGCGGGCTCGACGCCTACAAGGAGTTCATCCACTTCGGGCTCACCTCGCAAGACATCAACAACACCAGCGTGCCGCTGTCGGTAAAGGACGCCCTGGCCGACGTGTACTATCCGCTCGTCGAGGAGCTCATAGCCCAGCTGCGCCAATACGCCGATGAGTGGAAAGACGTGCCCATGCTGGCCAAGACCCACGGCCAGCCCGCCTCGCCCACAAGGCTTGGCAAGGAAATAATGGTGTTCGTCTACAGGCTCGAGCAGCAGCTGGCCTCGCTCAAGGCCGTGCCGCTGACGGCCAAGTTCGGCGGCGCCACAGGCAACTACAACGCCCACCACGTGGCCTATCCGCAGTACGACTGGAAGCAGTTTGGCGACAGCTTCGTGGCCGGCAAGCTCGGGCTGGCGCGCGAGCAGTACACCACCCAGATAAGCAACTACGACTGGCTCGGGGCCGTGTTCGATGCCATGAGGCGCATCAACACCATAGTCATCGACCTCGACCGCGACTTCTGGATGTACATCTCGATGGAGTATTTCAAGCAGAAGATAAAGGCCGGCGAGGTGGGGTCGAGCGCCATGCCGCACAAGGTCAACCCCATAGACTACGAAAACAGCGAGGGCAACCTCGGCGTGGCCAACGCCCTGCTGCAGTTCCTCGCCCGGAAGCTGCCCGTGAGCCGCCTGCAGCGCGACCTCACCGACTCCACTGTGCTGCGCAACGTCGGCGTGCCCATGGGGCATAGCGTCATCGCTTTCGAGAGCACACTGAAGGGATTGCGCAAGCTAATACTCAATGAGGCCAAACTGAAAGAAGACCTCGACAACACGTGGGCTGTGGTGGCCGAGGCCATACAGACCGTGCTCAGGCGCGAGGCCTACCCCCATCCATACGAAGCCCTAAAGGCGCTGACACGCACCAATGCCGCCATCACCGAGGAGTCCATACACGACTTCATCGGCGGGCTGGACGTCAGCGACAGCGTCAAGGCCGAGCTCATGGCCATAACGCCATACAACTATACGGGCATCTGAACACACCGATCAGTGCGAAGGCCTCCGCACGGCGGCCGGCACAAGCATAGAGAGAATGAACAATGGCGGTTTACCCCGCCGCATGTAACCAACAACAAAGGCCGTGAGGCCGGGCTTAATAAACAATTTTATCATTATGGAATTAGAAAACGAGAAGAAACAGGAAGAGAAGTCTGCAGAGCAGAGTGCCGGAAGCCGTGAGGGCTATCAGGCGGCAGGGCAGTCGGGTGACTATCCCAAGTTCCGCGCGCCGGGGCGTTCCCCGCGTCCGCGCATCCATACGCAGCGCCCTTACAACCAGGAGCGCGGCGGCTACAGCAGCAAGAACAGCAATGACGAAGGCGGATTCCGCCCCGAGGGCTTCGGCGCCGGATTGCAGTCGAGCCCCGCAAGGCAGCAGTACCGTCCCCGTTATGGCAACAACGATAACAACAAAGGCTACCGCCCGCGCTACAACGCCGGCCAGGCCCAGGGCGAGGAAGGCTACCAGCAGCGCGGCGGATACAACGCCGGCGGCCGGCAGGGCTATGGCAACAACCGACAGGGGGGCTACCAGCAGCGTGGCGGCTACAACAACCGCCAAGGCGGCTTCCGCCCGCAAGGCGGGGGCTTCGCGCCTAACCCCAAGGCCGGTTTCAAGAAGCGCATCGACTATAAGGACGACAGCATCGACCCCAACGAGCCCATGCGACTCAACAAGTACCTGGCAAATGCAGGTGTGTGCAGCCGCCGCGAGGCCGACGAATTCATACAGGCAGGTGTAGTGACGGTAAATGGCGCCGTGGTGACCGAGCTGGGCACCAAGGTGCTGCGGTCGGACGAGGTGAAGTTCCACGACCAGCCGGTGTCGCTTGAGAAGAAGGTCTACGTGCTGCTCAACAAGCCCAAGGACTATGTTACTACAAGCGACGACCCGCAGCAGCGCAAGACCGTGATGGACCTTGTGAAGAACGCTTGCCCCGAGCGCATCTATCCCGTGGGCAGGCTCGACCGCAATACCACGGGCGTGCTGCTGCTCACCAACGATGGCGACATGGCCAGCAAGCTCACACACCCCAAGTTCCTCAAGAAGAAAATATACCATGTGCATCTTGACAAGAACGTCACGGCACACGACTTGCAGCAGATACGCGACGGAATCACGCTCGAAGACGGCGAGATAAAGGCCGACGACGTGCAGTATGCCGACCCCGTGGACAAGAAGCAGGTGGGCATCGAGATTCACAGCGGCAAGAACCGCATCGTGCGCCGCATATTCGAGAAGCTCGGCTACAGGGTTACCAAGCTCGACCGCGTGCAGTTTGCCGGGTTGACAAAGAAGGGCCTGCGCCGTGGCGACTGGCGTTACCTCACCGAGGAAGAGGTTGTGCGCCTGCGCATGGGATCTTATGAATAAACCAATTATCAGGAAGTTACAATGCAAAGCATAAAAAGAACAAAAGTCGTGGATGTGCTGTCGCGCACAGACTTCGGCTCTTTGGTTAACGTCAGAGGGTGGGTGCGCACCCACCGAAGCAGCAAGGCAGTAGACTTCATCGCCCTGAACGACGGTTCCACCATAAAGAACGTGCAGATTGTGGTAGACCCTGCAGCGTTCGACCAGGAGCTGTTGAAGCAGGTGACAACGGGCGCCTGCATCTCTGTCAACGGCGAGCTCGTAGAGAGCCAGGGCGCCGGCCAGGCTGTCGAGCTGCAGTGCCGCGAGATAGAGATCTACGGTCTCTGCGGCAGCGATTACCCCATGCAGAAGAAGGGGCAGAGCTTTGAGTACATGCGTCAGTATGCCCACTTGCGCCTGCGCACCAACACCTTCGGTGCCGTGATGCGCATACGCCACAACATGGCCATCGCCATACACAAGTATTTCCATGACCATGGCTTCTTCTATTTCCACACCCCGTTCATCACCGCGAGCGATTGCGAGGGGGCGGGCCAGATGTTCCAGGTCACGACGAAGAACCTGTACGACCTCAAGAAGGGCGAGGACGGCAAGATAACTTACGACGACGACTTCTTCGGCAAGCAGACTTCGCTCACGGTGAGCGGCCAGCTCGAGGGCGAGCTCGGCGCCACGGCGCTCGGGGCCATATATACCTTCGGCCCGACGTTCCGCGCCGAGAACTCCAACACGCCGCGCCACCTGGCCGAGTTCTGGATGATTGAGCCCGAGGTGGCCTTCATCGACCAGGACGACCTGATGGACCTGGAGGAGGATTTCATAAAGTATTGCGTGCGCTGGGCGCTCGACAACTGCAAGGACGACCTCGAGTTCCTCAACAAGATGATAGACAAGACGCTCATAGAGCGCCTCAACTCGGTGCTGGGCGACACGTTTGTGCGCCTGTCGTACACCGAGGGAATAAAGATTCTGGAAGAGGCTGTGGCCGCAGGCCATAAGTTTGAGTTCCCGGTGAGCTGGGGCATGGACCTGGCCAGCGAGCATGAGCGCTTCCTTGTGGAAGAACATTTCCGCAAGCCGGTGATAATGCACGGTTACCCGAAGGAGATAAAAGCCTTCTACATGAAGATAAACGAAGACGGGAAGACCGTGCAGGGCACCGACGTGCTGTTCCCGCAGATTGGCGAAATCATCGGCGGCAGTGTGCGCGAGGAGAACTACGACAAGCTGCTCGGCGAGATACAGAGCCGCAACATACCCATGAAGGACATGTGGTGGTATCTCGACACGCGCAAGTACGGGTCGTGCCCTCACGGTGGATTCGGCTTGGGCTTCGAGCGCCTCATTCTCTTCGTGACCGGCATGCAGAACATACGCGACGTCATACCGTTCCCGCGTACGCCGAAGTCGGCCGAGTTCTGACGGTTGGCCTGCGCCGCATCGTAGCCCCGCCGCCATGGCCACGGCCGGCGGCGCGGCAGTAACCACATAATGCCCCGCCCGCCTGCACCATCTGATGGTGCCGGCGGGCGGGGTTGCTTTTGGGCGTTTCTGCCTCCGTTGCCGGTGCCGTTGCAGCATGTCGGGCGGCATAGGGGCCATGCGGCTGCCGGCGGGTGCCTGTTGGAGGCTGGCGTCCGAGAGGCATGGAAAGCATGTCGTGGCAGGCGCCATGGCGGCCGGCAGCCTATTGCCGCACAGCCGCATTGGCGTGAAACGGCCTTTCCCGGGCAGCGGCATGCGCTGTGTAGGCTGCCAAGACGGGCCGTCCCGACGTGCAGGACGGCCCGTCTTGCAATCCGGCCCGCATTCAGCTGTTGTGCAATCCGGCCTGTAGCCCGGCCTTTATCGGCCGCCACGGGTCACCTTCCGGTGGCCTGCAAGTATTCGCGTTTCTTTATTTCATATTTCGCCCTGGCCTCCACGTAGCTGTCGCAGCTTTGCCTGTAGATGGCCTGGGCGTCGAGCAGCTCGCTCATTGTGGCGGTGCCCGCCCTGTAGTAGTCTTGGTTTAGGCGCAGGTTCTCGTCTGCCTGCTCTATCGAGCTTCTTGCAATGCCTGTCTGCCTGTAGGCCTCGTTGAGCTCGTCCCAGGCGCCCTGCATCCTTATCATCAGCAGCTGGCTCTGGTCGTTGAGCTGAATCTCAGAGTTGGCCACGGCCTTTTTCTGTTTCCTTATGTCGTGGCTGCCGGCCCACCAGTCAGACAGCGGCACGCTGACCGTGGCAAACCCCATCCAGAACGGCTTGTCGCGGTCGGTCAGGTTGTCGTACATATACCCACCGCCCACGGCCACCGTCGGCAGCCTCTTGCCTGTTGCCATCTTCCGCTCGAGCTTCGAGGCCGCCAGTTGTGCCTGCAGCAGTCCGTATTCGGGCGTGGCCGACAGGGCTGCTGCAGGGTCGGCGTAGAGAGCGTCGGGCGCCGCTGCCACCGTGTCGGTGGCGGCGTTGAAGGCCACGTCGATGCTGTCGGCCGGCGTCAGCCCGATGTATTGAGCCAGCAGTCGTTTCGACAGGGCCAGGTTGTTGGCCACGGTAAGCCTCGTGCTGGCCATCTCGTTGCGCCTGAGCCTCACCTGCAGCAAGTCGTTGCGGGTGCAAACACCGGCCCTTACCGATGCTTCCACGTCTTTGTCGAGGCGTTCCAGCTGCCTCTCTACGGTAGCGATGGTGCGCAGCTTCTCCTTCAGCACCGCCACTTGCCAGTAATAGCTCTCGGCCGTGAGCCTCACCTCGTTTTCGGCCTGGCGGTTCATGAGCCCGTATTTCTCGACGTTCACCTTGGCCAGCCTGTTGCGTTGGCAATCTGTCCGCCGGCGAATACCGGCTGCGTGGCCGTCACCCCGCCCACGATGCCGTTTTTCATCATCGACATTCCCATGCCCGGCGCGATGTCGAGGCTTATCATTCCCTTGTCGGCCATGAAGCCCGCGCCCGATGCGCTCACCGTGGGGAAGTAGTGGGTGAGGGCCTCTTTGCGCCCCTCGCGCGCCATGTCCAGTTCGTTGGCGGCCCTTTTTGTGCGCGCTTGTTGCCCAGCGCCATTTCCACGCAACTCTCGGGCGTGAGCCTGTTTTGTGCCGCCATAGTGCCGGCCTGCCCCCACGCCGTTATCGTGGTGGCGGCCATGAGCAGTCTGTATGCAGTTTTCATTGTCATTACCATTAATGTTTATTGTTGTATAAAGATTGAGCCAATCCGCCGTGAGGCATCAGCCCCGTCGTCACATCGACTCCAGCTCAAGGGCTTTGGCGCGCCGTTTGGTCGAGCCGCGGAAGCAGATGTAGTATGCCACGGGCAGCACCGTGAGCAGCAACACCATGGTTATCAGTGTGCCATAGCAAATCACGGTGCCCATTGGCATCCAAAGCCCGCTCTTGCCAAGTATCATCGGTATCACCCCCATCGACGCCGCGGCCGACGTCAGGAATATGGGTCGCATCCTGCGGCGTGCCGACTGGTAGATGGCATCGCGCACGTGCATGTGCTCTTTGGCCCTGAGCTCTTCGGCATAGTCGAACATTATGATGCCGTTGCGCACGATGATGCCCATCAGTGCCACGATGCCGAGGAAGCAAGTCACGCCGAAGTCGACGCCCTGGATGATCACGCCGAGCGACGTTCCGAACAGGCACAGCAGCATAGAGGCAAACAGCAGCAGCGACGGGCCTACCTTCTTGAAGTGGGCTATGAGCACGAAGAGTATCACCACGGCTGCTATGCCCAGCCCGGCGAGTATGGGCGGAATCTTCTCGTTGGTGTCTTCTACGTCGCCTCCGGGTGCCACCGTGGTGCCGGCCGAGAGGTTCAGCGTGGGCAGCAGCTCGGTTATGCGCTGCATCTGCTCCATGCCGTTCTCGCCGCGGCGCAGGTCGGCCATCACCGTAATGGTGTACACGCCGTTGCGGCGCACCATCCGGCCCTCCTGCCACGCGGGCGTCACGGTGGCCACCTGCCTCAGCGGCACGTCGCCGAGCCCTCCGGCCACCGGTATGGGCTCGTTGCCCAGGTCGCGCGGCAGGGCGCTGTCGGCGTGTTCGCCCTTTATCACCACGTTCTGGTCGTAGTCGCCGTTCCACACCTTGGCCACCGGCAGTCCGTCGCCGTAGCGCAGTGCCAGCGTGGTCTCCACGGTGGTGTTGCTCACCCCGAGGCGTGCGGCCTCGTCTTCCTTCAGCTTCACCATTGCCGTGGGCAGCGGTTCGTCGTTGTCAGAGTGTGCCAGCGTCAGCTCGGGCATGGCGCGCATCATCGCCAAAAGCTTGCCGGCATCGGTGCGCAGCGAGTCCCAGTCGTTGCCGCTGAGCCTGAACTCCACCGGGTAGACGGCTTCGCTGTAGCGCAGCTGCTTGAACCTGACGAGCGCATCGGGGAAGGCCGCATGGTAGCGTGGCGTGTATTCGTCGAGCAGTTCGATGGTTTCGTCCACCCCCGTGGTGTTCACAATGAACTGGGCGTAGTAGGTTCCGCCTATCTGCGGGGCGTAGCTGTTTTGGAACCGTGGCGAAGAGCATCCCTTGAACGATGCCACCGACACCACGCGCGGGTCGCGTCGCAGTATGTGCTCCAGGCTGTCGGCCACCTTTGCCGTGCGTTCGATGGCCGCCCCCGACGGCAGGTATATCTCCACGGCAAACTGGTTGCGGTCGGCCGTGGGCATCATCTGCTGTGGCAATGTGCCTATGAGCATGATGCCGGCAACGGCGGTGGCCAGTCCGGCGGCCACCGTGGCCTTTGGCCAGCGGAAGCAGAAGCCTATGAGCCGGTTGTAGTGGCGCTGCAGCAGGTCGAGCACCGAGAACGACTTCTGCCTGTGCTGCATTGGCTTGCGTATGAACCAGAACTGCAAGAACGGCACGAGCAGCGTGGCAACCAGCAGCGACACGCCCAGCACGGCGGTGATGGCCCACGGGAAAGTGAGCAGGAAGTCGTGTATCATTCCCGTCGTTGTGAAGAGGAACGGGAAGAAAGTGATGCTTATGGCGAGCGTTGCCGAGAGTATGGACTTGAAGAAATGGGTGGTGCTCTCTATCGAGGCATGCCAGCGCGAGATGCCCTCGCCAATCTTCTCGAGGTAGTTGTCGATGATGACGATAGAGTTGTCGACAATCATGCCGAGCGTCAGCACGAGCACGGCCAGCGTCACCGTGTTCAGCTCGAAGTTGAAACAGTAGAGCAGGCCCAGCGATATGAATATGGTGATGGGTATGGTCGAGGCGGCCACCAGGGCCACCCTTAGCGGCAGCAGCAGCATTACCACTATGACGACAGCCACGATGGCTATGGCCAGTTCGCGCAGGAAGGTGGCCACACTGTCGCTTACCACCCGGCTTTGGTCGGTGATGCGGTAGATGCCCACATCGGAAGGCAGCTCCGACCTGAACTCTTCGGTGGCCCTGTTGACGTCGTTGCCCATCTTGACAATGTCCTGCCCTTTCTTCATCTCTACCGACAGCAGCAGGCATTTCTTGCCGTTGTATGTTATGTAACTGTCGGCCTTGGGGTATTCCCTGGCCACCCTGGCCACGTCTTTCAGCCTTACTATGTTGCCCTTAGGGTCGGCGTAGACAACCATTTGCTCGACGTCGCGCACAGCGTTGAGCGACCGTGCCACGTAGACGGGCTGCACCTGCACGTCGGTCTGCAGCCGGCCGCCGCTCGTGGCAAAGCCCTTCTGCATCAGCTTGGCGGCGAGCATGCGGTCGGACAGGCCGTATTTCGTCAGCCTTGCGTTGTCTACATATACCGAAATCTGCTCTTTCTGCATGCCGCTGACCGTCATCCGCCCCACAGACGGGATTAGCCTGAGCCGGTCTTGCAGCCTATCCATGTATTCGTTGAGCTCGCGGTAGGTCTTGTCGTCGCTCTCCATGGCAATGAGCAGCGCCGAGGTGTCGCCGAAGTCGTCGAGCACCTGCAGGGCGAGCACGTTGTCGGGCAGCTGCGACTTGAACGTTGCCACGCCGTGCTTGAACTTGCTCCAGAAGGCGTCCTTGTCGTTTATGTCGTCGTTGAGCTGCACTTGGATGTACACTATGCCGTCGCGGCTCTGCGAGAAAGTCTTCTCTTTCTTCACCTCCTTGTAGCTGAAGATGTACTCTTCGAGGGGTTTGGCCACCTGCTCGGCCATCTCCCGGGCGCTGTTGCCGGGCGCCACGGCCACCACCATGCCCTGCCTTATGGTGAAGTCGGGGAATTCGTTCTTGCGCATCTGCGGCAGGCTGTAGATGCCGAAGGCCATGAGGCAGCATGTCAGCAATATTATGATCTGCCTGTAGTGCATGGCCCATTCAACGAAATTACGCTTTTTGTTTTCCATCATGTATTGCTTTTTGTCGTAGAGTGGTGCAGTTGTCAAATTGTCTTAACCTTTGTGCCGTTGCACACCTTCTGGCTTCCCTCGACGATGACGCGCTCGCCGGCTTTCAGCCCCGACGTCACCGTCACCCCGTCGCCCACGTATTCGCCGCAGTTGATGTCGCGCCGGGCAGCCTTGCCGTCGCTTACCACCCATACAAACGTTTTGTTGCGCTCGTCAATCTGCACTATTCCTGCCGGCACCACCGGGTAGCCCGTTGTGCCGCGGCTGCTTAGCGTAACGCTGACCACCATGCCCGGCAGCAGCCGGCTGTCGGCGTTGTCCACCTTGAGCCTCACGTCGTACGAGCGCGACAGGGCATTGGCGGTGACGCCTTTCTCGGTGACGGTGGCCCGGTAGCTCTTGCCTCCGAGGGCAGCCACGTCGATGCGGCCCTTGTCGCCGACATTTATCTGCCCTATTTCGGCCTCGGGCACCGACATGCGCACCTGCTGCCCGCCGGCCGACACGAGCCGGGCCACGGGCGTGCCGGGCATCACGTTCTGGCCCGCATCGGCCATCTTGGCGGCTATCACGCCGCCGAACGGGGCCGTGAGCCGGCAGTCGGCCAGCTGCTTGCGCGCTGCCTGTTCGGCAGCCCGGGCCTGCCTGAGGCTGCTCTGCGCCTCAACCCATTTCATTTCGGGCAGGCTGCCGTTGTCGTGCAGCTGCCTCATGCGCCCGAAGGCGTCGTCGGCCCGTGCCAGGGCGGCCAGGGCGGCCTCGTGGGTGCTGCGTGCCGTTGTGGCGTCGAGGGTGGCTATGAGCTGCCCCTTGGCCACCCTGTCGCCCATGTTCACCCTGATTGAGCTCACAGTGCCCATGGTGGCAAAGCTCAGGTCGGTGCCGTTGGCCTCTTCCACCGTGCCTTGGTATTCGTCGGGGGCATACCCCGTGGGAGCCGCCACGGCCATGGTCTTCACACATACCGGCCCGCCGGCTGCGCTCTCTCCTTGCCCGGCGTCGTTGCAGGCGCCCGCCAGCAGTGCTGCGGAGAGTAGCAATGGATAGCATTTCTTGTTCATATTTTTCATTGCGTTGGTTGGTTTGTTTGGGCTGCAAAAATATGCCAATAGTGTGATATATGTCGCCGGGCTTGTTCCTCAATAGTTTTTAATTTTTCCATATCAGAGCAAATGAGGTAAAATTAGACACTAATATAGCATTGTAAAACACGGCTTTGTGGTAAAATATGACTTATTTTGCATCCGGATAGGAGAAGAAATAATGAACACAGACAAAGTTTCAGAAATGCTGAACAACAGGAAATTGAGCGAGAAGGCAGCCTATAGTGACGAGGGGGTGGCCCTGTTTGAGAGCACAGACAGGATGACCACCGTGAGGAACGTCAACATCGACGCCCTGCTGCTGAGCCTGTGCCAGAGTGGCCACGCCACACTGACCATCGATGGCGTTGAGCACGAAGTGTCGACATACGACTTGCTGGTGTGCCTGCCGGGCATGACCATATCGCGGAGCGAGACCAGCGGCGACATCTGCGGGTGCTGCATCTGCATGTCGAAGGACTATGTGCAGCAGCTGTCGCAGATGAACAGCGGCGACTTGTGGAACGCGATACTCTTTCTGAGCAAGAATCCGGTGCTGAGGCTCGAGCCGTCTGAGGCGCAGTCGTTCAAGATGTACTATGACATAATAAAGGCCAAGATAAACCGCCAAGACCGCCGTTACGGCAAGAAGCTGGTTGAAACCCTGTTCCAGGCCTGCCTATACGATTTTTACGGGCTGCTCGAGCGTTTCCTCGACCCGCAGCAACGGCCGCGCCATTCGGCCGAGAAGGTGTTCCGCGACTTCATCGGCCTGCTGTCGTCTACATATCCTCGGCCGCGCAGTGTGGCCTTCTATGCCGACAAACTGTGCATCACGCCCAAGTATCTTTCGTCCGTATGCAAGCAGGTGAGCGGCATGACGGCCCTGAAACTGATAAGCAATTTCGTGTCGAACGACATACTTAGGCTGCTCAACGACACCGACAAGAGCATGAAGGAGATATGCAACGAGCTGGGCTTCCCCAACCCTTCGTTTTTCGGTACTTATGTGCGAAAGACGCTGGGCATGTCGCCCCGACAGTACAGGGAGCGCCGCAAGTGACGTGGCGCCGGGCCCGCGGCCATGTGGCCCGCGGCATGCAATCTTGCCGTTCTTGATGGCCGGGCAGGGATGAAGGGGCGCCGGGCCACGCCGAACGGCCTGTAACGAGATGCCATACGGCCCGTTTTGCATTGCAAGACGGGCCGTATGGCGCAATGGTATCTGTGGTTGTCGCCCTCTGCTGTCTGCCGGCAGGTGGCAGCCGCCCCGGGGCCGCTTGGCTTGCCGGCCCGCATAGGGCGCAGTGGCCTGACTGCCGGCTGTGGCGCGAGGGCTGCGGCGTGCTGCGGCCCGGCCCTCCGGGTGGCGCCGGGTGTCAGTGGGTGCTGTCGCCCCCGCCGGTCACTATTTTCTTGATAAACCGTGCCGGGTTGCCGCCAACCACAGTCATAGGCGGCACATCGTGCGTCACCACGCTGTTGGCCCCCACTATAGAGCCGTAGCCGATGGTCACCCCGGGCAGCACCGTTGCCCCGATGCCTATCCACACATTGTCTTCAATGACGATGGGGCGGCCGTAGGTGGCGCTCCGGTTGGCTGGGTCGGGGTCGTGGTTGATGGTAATCAGGTTTACCTTTGGGGCTATGAACACGCCGTTGCCGAGCGTTATGCCACCGCGGTCGAAGAACGTGCAGCCCTGCTGAATCCAGCAGTTCTTGCCTATTCTGATGTTCTTGCCATAGTCGACATAGAATGGCGGGAGCAGCGTTACGCTCGGGTCTACCTCGCGCCCGGTGATGCGCGAGAGGTATGAGCGCACCTCGTCGGGCGTGTGGTAGCCCTCGTTCAGTTCGTATGCCGTCTTCATGGTGTCGAAAATGGCGCCGATTAGCCGGTCGTAGCCCGGTTCGAGGGGCGACACCATAGCCCCCGAGAGGTCTTTCTCGAAGATGTCTGCTGTTGTGTTGTCTTTCTCTGTTGCCATTGTCATGAGCCTTTTCTTTGTTTGCGCCGGCAAAATTAGCAATTTTGGCGCCTCCCGCCGGTAGACGCATTACTTGTGTTTGTATAGGTATAACAGAATCGGTGGCGCCAGCCTGCGCCACCGTTCCCGTCCATGCCCGCCGCCGCCGCTGGCCGGGCCGGGCGTGGCGGCGTTGTTCAGTGTTGGGGCCTTCATCTCGGTCAGTGTATCTTCAGTGTGCCTATATATCTTGTCACGCTCAGGTCGCTGTCGTCGTAAATGGGGCTCCGGCCCGTGTCGAGTAGCGATATGGCCTCCATCTCGACGTCGGAGAGCGTGAAGTCGAGAATGCTGATGTTCTCTTCCATGCGCTCCCGGCGCACGCTCTTGGGTATGACGGCTATTCCCCGCTGGTTGAGCCAGCGCAGCACTACCTGCGCCGTGGTCTTGCCGTGGTTGGCGGCAACGGCCTTCAGCGTCGGGTTGTTGAAGATGTCGCACTGGCCTTCGGCGAATGGAGCCCACGCCTCGTGCTGTATTCCCTCGCCCTTGAGGAACTTGTTTGAGGCTTTCTGCTGGAAAAGCGGGTTTGTCTCAATCTGGTTGACGGCCGGTTTCACCTCGTTGTGCAAGAAGAGGTCTTGCAGCCTCTCGTCAGAGAAGCTCGTCACGCCGATGGCCCTTATGCGCCCCTCCTTGTAGAGTCGCTCGGCTGCGCGCCACGCCGCATAGTAATTGCCGTATGGCTTGTGCAGCAGCCACAGGTCGAGATAGTCGGTCTGCAGCCTGTCCATCGACGCGTCGAAGGCTCTCAGGGCGTCGTCAAACTCGTAGTCTTGCACCCACAGCTTTGTGGTTACGAACAGCTGGCTGCGCGGCACGCCGCAACGGCGTATGGCGTTGCCCACTTCGCGCTCGTTGAAGTAAGAGGCTGCGGTGTCAATCATGCGGTAGCCCACCTCGATGGCGTCGGTTACGGCCTGTTCTGTTTGCTCACGTGGAATTTGGTAGACGCCGAAGCCTATGGCCGGCATTGTCACCCCGTTGTTCAGTCTTGTTTCTTTCATCGTCGGATGTATTTATGTTTTCATGGCAAAGTTACTGTGTTCAGGGCAAACGGGCGTTATGAAAAGCGGCTCGAAATTTTCACTTTTCGTGGTTTTGGCGTATCTTTGCATAAAACATAAAGACAAAGTTGGAATGGGATTGGCAGAAGATGAGGAAATGGCCGGCATCGAGTTTGTAGACATTGCCGGCGGCTATGACCCTAGGCTGGGCCAAGGGCGGGTGCTGCACATGCTTTGCCTGGGCGGGGGCATGAGCTTTTCGTTTGGCGGGGTGGCCTATAACGTAGGTGCCGGCGACTATGTCATAATGCCCGACACGTCGTTTGCCTCGCCCATCAGCGCCTCGGCCGACTGCAATTGCATGGCCATGAGCCTGTCGGAGGCGTTTGTGGCCTCGATGGCCCTGCGCAGCAATTACGGCGTGGTGGGCCACCTGTCGCTGCTGCAGAATCCGGTCATGCGGCTTACCGAGGCGCAGTGCCGCACCTGTTGCGAGGTGATGGGCCTGCTGGCAGACAGGGTGGGGCGGCCCGGCCACCTGTTTCGCAAAGAGATGATGGGCCACCTGCTCATGGTGCACATACTCGACCTGTATGACATTCACGCCCGCAGCAACAGCCTTCAGCAGCCCATGGAGCGTGCGGCCTTGATTGTGCGCGACTTCATATCGATGCTTTACGATGGTGGCCCGGCGGCCCGCAATGGCGTTGCCGCCTATGCCTCGCGCCTTTGCGTCACTCCCCACTACCTCACCGAGGTGTGCCGCAGTGTCAGTGGCAGGCCGGCCTCATACTGGATAGAGCGCTTTGCCATGCGCGAGGTGGTGATGCTGCTGGCCCGTCGCGACCTTACGCTCACGTCGATAGCCGAGCGCCTGGGCTTCTCGTCGTTGTCTTATTTCAGCCGTTATGTGCGTTCACGCCTCGGCATCACCCCGTCGGAGTATCGCTCCGGGCGCTTTTAGCCTTGTGGCTCCCGGCGTGTGCCGCAATGTCGCAGCCCCGGTTGGCGGCGGCATGCGGTTGGATGGCTTTGCCGCTTTGCCTGTTGGTGCAATCAGGGTCGTTGCGGCCGTAGCGCCTTCCGTGCGCAATGGTGGCGTTTGGCGTGGCGGGCAGCAATCCTGTGTGTTCATCGGGTGGCCATGGTTAGGGCGGCATCATAATACGCAGTCAAGCCCTAAGTCATCGGAACCGAGACTTAGGGCTTGACAGGGTGCGCCTGATAGGACTCGAACCTACACGTCGCGAGACACCAGATCCTAAGTCTGGCGCGTCTACCAATTCCGCCACAAGCGCATTTTAGCGGTGCAAAGTTAAGAATAATTTGCTTAAATTGCAAATATATCCCGGCTTTTTTATTCTTTTAGCAGGTTGCGGGCGAATTCTATAATGGTGTCGATGCCTTTGTCGAAATCATCGTCAGTGATAGACACCTTATAGTCGGGGGCTATGCCAAACTCGGTTGTCTGGCCCTCGGTGTCGTACATAGGGCAGGCCGAGAAGCGCACTGCCCACCCGTTGGGCAGCGAGTTGTTGAACGGCAGGCCGGCCCCGCCGCCGGTGCTGTCGCCCACTATTGTCACCGAAGGCATGCACGCCATGTATTTCACAAACTCGTTGGCGGCGCTGTAGACGCTCCTGTTGGTGAGCACACAAATCTTTTTCTGCCACCTCATGTTCGACGAAGGCTCAATCCATTGTTCCTCCTTCTCTGAAAAGTCGTTGTGGCCCGGCCCTGTCTTATGGCAGATATAGCCCACGTGCACAGCCTCGTTGGTGAAGCGCGCCGCCAGTTTCTCGGCGTTTGTCAGGTTGCCTCCGCCGTTGTTGCGTATGTCTATTATCAGGCCGTTGCACAGCATCAGCCTGTTGATTGCTTCGTCAAGGTTGCCTTCGCCGATGGCGTCGCTGAAGCTTTCGTAGTATATGTAGCCGATGTTGTCGTCGAGAACGCGGTATGTTATGCCCGACGCTATCTGGTAGTCTGTGCCGAGGTAGCGCCGTTGCAGCGTGTCGCTGAAGTTCGACGGGTAGTCTTCTTTCCAGCTCCAATAGCGCGCGAAGTCTGCCGCCCGCGACAGGTTGACGTGGCCGTCGCGCAGTTCCGACAGCATGTCGGCCATGACCTCGAACAGTTGGTCGGACGTCATGTTGTCGCTGATGCGCACCCTGTACTTGGCGTATACATCGTCCCAGTCGAGCCCGTATTCCTGTTTCTTGTAGTCGAAGAAGCAATAGTGCTCGTCGATTATTTTCCACAGGGCCTCGAAGTTGCCCGTGGGCGAGTCGTCGAACTCCTCTTCGTCGACGCACGAAGTGACCATTGCAGCCATGGCAACGGCAATGATGACGTATGATATGAAGCGCTTCATGGGCGGTAGCTTATTAGTTTGAACCGCTTGACGAAGCCAATCATGAAGCGGTGGGAATAGACATGCGACTTCAGGTTGTTGACATCGGCCTGCTGGTAGTCGCCCAGATATCCGAAGCGGAGCGTAGTCCGGCGCCCGATGTTGACGTCGGCCATGAGCTGCTGCCTCAGGCATGGGGCGCTGACGAGCGTTGTGGGCACCACGTTGTGGTCGTAGTTGCCGCGCGAGAACAGCTCGTAGTAAGACTGCCCGTAGTTGGGGCTGAACATGACGCCTATGAGTGGCAGCTGCGCTTCGTAGCGTATGGCCATGCGGCATTTGCCGATCGAAAACCTGTAGGCGGCCGCTGCCGACGGCATGACGTTGAGGTGGAGCCGCGCCTGGGCCGGGTTGTTGCCGTTGCCCGTATTGTATATGAAGCCTATGTTGGCGTCGAACATTCCCCCGGCCATCAGTGTGAGCCTGTCGGCTGCCAGTTGCCAGCAGTGGTATCGCCCCCAGTAGAAGTTGTAAGAGCCCTCCAGCTGGCGCGACTGTCGGCTTCGGTCGCGCGTTGTCGATATGTTGGCCTGGTGCTGCATGGCCGTCAGCCAGCGGCTGCCCGGGCGCTGCCGCTCCACCGAGGCCAGGAAGGTGAACCCCGGCCCGGCAAAATGCTCTTGCGACAGATAGGTGTCGAGCACCTTTGTCCGGCCCGCGCCAACCATGTATGCGGCCGTTGTTATCCGTGCTGATGCCGTCGAGTCTGCCTCCTGGGCGGCTGAGCACAGCGGCAGGGCGGCCATGGCGGCCATGGCCATTCTAAAGATCTTCATCGTTGAAGAGGCTAAGTTGTCCGTTTATCTCGTCGATTACCTGCTGTTGCGACTTGCCGGCGTCGGGGTCAAGGTTTTCCTGCTGCTCGTCGTCGGTGTCGTCGTCGTCTGGCTGTTCTTCGGGTTCGGGAAACCGGGTGGGTTCCAGTTCGGTTATGCTTTCCACGTTCCAGGTGGTGATGCGCTTGCCCTTGGCCTTGAATCCCTTGACGGCAATGAACTGTTCGGCGTCGATCTCCATAGGCGGGCGGGTGGCGTCGTTGCCTCCGAAGGTCACCTGCAGCCGCGGGAAGGCCACGTCTGTGAGCAGCACCTGGCGGCTGTTGGGGTTGTCGCCCAGGTAGTTCTGCTTCCGCTTGGTGGCTTCCATGTAGAAACGCTTGACGTATGGGTAGCCCTCGTTGTCGGCATCGTAGAGCACAGCCGTCCATACCTTGTGCGGGTCGAACTTCTCTATGCGTGCAATGTTGTCCTCATAGTGGTTGTTGGCGTCGAAGTTGGTGGCATAGAAGTCGCCCCCCTCGAGCACCACCAGTATCTGGTCGTCGTCGAGGAACTCGCCCAGCAGCCTTCCGTGGTCGTCGTAGTTCAGCCGGTTTACGTCGGGGTCGTACCACACCTTGCGCCCTCCGAGCGTAGAGTGGCCGTGGCTCTTCAGCCCAATGCGGTGGATGGCTTTCTTCGTGAGCAGGTTGCCCTGTGCGGCGCGGCCCTTAATTGCAATCTTCGAGAAGTCGCGGTCGAAGAATATGTTGGTGCGCCGCTTCACCTCGGTTGGCTCGAGCGTTATCTTTATCACCTCGGCCTCGCCGTTGGGGTTGGCCGTGAAGTATACCACCTTTGAGCCCGGCGTGCCCTTGGTGAGGTCGTATTCGCGGTCGCGGGTCATGGCCGTCACGTTGAACCGCTTGATGTAGTAGGGGCCGTTGCGGCCGTCGCGGTATACCGTGTTGTATATGGTTCGCTTGTCGTTGCGCTTGAACACGCCCACGTGGAGGATGTTCTTGCCCACGAAAATCTTGTCGGCCACGCGCACAACCTTGTACTTGCCGTCTTTGTAGAACACGATGATGTCGTCGATGTCGGAGCAGTTGCACACAAACTCGTCTTTTTTCAGCCCCGTGCCGATGAAGCCTTCCTGCCGGTTGATGTACAGTTTCTCGTTGGCCTCGACCACCTTGGTGGCCTCGATGGTGTCGAAGTTGCGAATCTCCGTGAGCCTCGGGTGGTCTTTGCCATACTTTTCCTTGAGGAAGCGGAACCAGTTGGCCGTCACCTCGACCATGTTGGCCAGGTCGCGCTCAATCTGCTCTATCTCGGCCTTGAGGCGCGCCATGAGCTCGTCGGCCTTGTCTTTGTTGAACTTCAGTATGCGCTGCATCTTTATCTCGAGCAGGCGCAGTATGTCGTCGCGCGTCACCTCGCGCACCAGTTGCGGGTAGAAGGGCGTGAGCCGCTTGTCGATGTGCTCGCATACGGCGTCGACGTCGGGGGCCTCTTCAAACTTCTTGTCTTTGTAAATGCGCTCCTCGATGAATATCTTTTCGAGCGAACAGAAGTGCAGTTGCTCCAGCAGTTCGTCCCGTCGAATCTCCAGTTCGCGGCGCAGCAGGCCCATGGTGCGGTCTACCGAGCTGCGCAGCACGTCGCTCACGGTGAGGAACTGCGGCTTGTCGTCGGCAATGACACAGCAGTTGGGCGATATGCTCACCTCGCAGTCGGAGAAGGCATAGAGGGCGTCGAGCGTCTTGTCGGACGACACTCCCGGCGCGAGGTGAACCTGAATCTCTACCTCGGCGGCAGTGTTGTCGTCTACCTTGCGTGCCTTTATCTTGCCTTTCTCGATGGCCTTTAGTATAGAGTCGATGAGCGTGCTGGTGGTCTTGCCGTAGGGGATTTCGCGTATTACGAGCGTCTTGTTGTCGAGTTTCTCTATCTTTGCCCTCACCTTGAGCGTCCCGCCCCGCTGCCCGTCGTTGTATTTGCTCACGTCGATGCTGCCGCCCGTGGGGAAGTCGGGGTACAGGTTGAACTCCTCGCCGTGCAGGTAGCTCACGGCCGCGTCGCACAGCTCGTTGAAGTTGTGCGGCATTATCTTCGAGCTCAGGCCCACGGCGATGCCCTCTGCGCCCTGGGCCAGCAGCAGCGGAAACTTGACGGGCAGCGTTATCGGTTCGCGGTTGCGCCCGTCGTAGCTCAGCTGCCAGTCGGTTGTCTTGGGGTTGAACACCGTGTCGAGCGCGAATTTCGACAGCCTGGCCTCGATGTATCGTGGCGCGGCGGCCCGGTCGCCCGTCAGTATGTTGCCCCAGTTGCCCTGAGTGTCTACAAGCAAGTCTTTCTGTCCGAGCTGCACCAGGGCGTCGCCTATCGACGCGTCGCCGTGGGGGTGGAACTGCATGGTGTGGCCCACGATGTTGGCCACCTTGTTGTAGCGCCCGTCGTCCATTCGTTTCATCGAGTGCAGTATGCGCCGTTGCACGGGCTTCAGGCCGTCCTCGATGTGGGGGACGGCGCGCTCCAGTATAACGTACGAGGCATAGTCGAGAAACCAGTTCTGGTACATGCCGCTCAGGTGGTGCACCGCCGAGGCGTCAAACCTGTCTACGGGTTTGTAGTCGGAGTGCTTTGTGGGCTCTCCGTCGGTGTCGTTCTCGTCGTCGGTGTCGTCGGTGAGGTTGCCGGCCGCCGGCTTGGCGTCGGTCTCGTTGCTTGTGTTGTCAGTGCTGTTGGCGTTGGTTTCTTCGAGGGTGTCGTTGTCTTTTATTTCGTCGCTCATAAATTGTTGTTATCGCAAATTTGCCTCAAAGTTACTTATTTTTTCTGACTTCGGCAAGTTTTGCGCGGCAAAAGGTTTAGGCGGGCTTGTGCTCATGGCTTGCCGGCGGCTCTCGTGGTGGTTTTCGGGCCGCTGTTGCTGCCCTTGCCTTATGCAAAGGCAAGGGCGGGCCGTTGCTGGTGGCCCGTGACCGGGAAGGTCATGAACCGCGTCAGAGTCAATGCTCCCGAAGCCGCCAGCTGCATCCTTGTGTTTGGGTATGCGCCGCATCGGTTTGCAAGATGGCCTGTATTGCGGGGTAAGGGGGCCCGTTCCATGTCTTGAGACGGCAGGTTTTGGAATGGAATGCGGCCCGTTGTGCAACCGGCTGAGTGCCAGCTGGTTGACCGGCGCCAACCTTGCGGCACGGCTCGGCATGAAAGCGCCGGCCGCTGCGGGTGGACTTTTGGGGAGGGAACAAAAATGGCCGCCCTTGCCGGGCGGCCATCCAAACATGAGTATCTGTTGAAAAATTAACCGATGCCAAGCCATTTTATTCGGACATCTTGTCTTTACCATCGCCTTGCGCGCTCTTCCGGGTTGTCTTCAAAGGCCTCGTCTGTATCGTAGCAGGCTACGCTACCTCTTCCGGCTTCACAAAGGCATTCACCGAACTGCGCACAACCTGATGATAATTGATTATCAACAGCTACTTAACAAACAGAATTATTAAAATCATGAAGAGTCAATGGCGTTTCACGTATTTGCGGCCGTTGCTGATGTATATGCCGCCGGGCAGCTGGCCGCTGCTGCCACGCCGTTGGCCGCCGAGCGAATAGACGGGGCCGCCGGCAGCGGCGCCGGTTGTGATGGCGCCCATGGCTGCCGTGCCCTCGTCGGCGAAGTGGCCCTTCACGTACACCCGGTAGCCCTTGGCCTGCAGCTCAAACGTGTGGGTGGCACCAAGGCTGACGGCTTTGCGGCCCGTGCCCCGGGCGATGGTCTCGCTGTCGAGCCACAGCCCGTATTCGCCGGCGGTGAGCCCGGATACGGTTGCGGCGGTGGCCGATGTGCCGAAGTTGAGCACCACCACGGCCTCGCTGTCGCCATGCTTGCAGCTGTAGGCCAGCACCGATGTGTTGTTGTTCACCGTGAGCCAGCTGACGCTGTGGTTGTCGGCAGCTGCCTTGCCGTCGCGGAAGGCAGCCACCGAGTGTTTCAGGGCCGACAGCGTGCGTATGGTGTTGAGCATCTTGCTGTCGGTTTGCGCCCAGTCTATTTTTTCGTCGGTAAAGTAGTTTAGCGCCTGGTTGCCGCCCGTTTCCTGGCCGTTGTATACAAGGGGCATCCCCCAGACGGTGAAGTAGAGCACCGTGAGCGGGTAGCGGTTGTCGCCATACTTCTGGGCGAGCGTCTTCTTCTTCTCGTTGAAGTTCTGGTCGTGGTTTGTAAGGTAGAGCATGCGCCCGAAGCCAATGCCGGCCTGGTGGGCCATCAGCGTGTTGGCAAAGGCCCTGGGGCGTGCGGCGGCGGTGCCGTTGCCGAAATTGGCCAGCTGGCTCTGGAACTGCCATGCGTAGTCGTAGTCGAAGCCGGCCGCCTTGAGGCGTGTGGCGTCGGCGGCAATGTCGGCCTCGCCAAGAAACGTGATGGTCTTGCCGGCCTTGCAGCCCTTTATCTCAGGTATGGCTTCCTGCCAATAGCTCACGGGAATCTCGCGGCTGCTGATGTAGTCGCACCGGTAGCCGTCGATGTCGGCCCGGTCTATCCAGAACTTCATGCAGTCGGTCATGGCCTTGCGCAGTTCGCCGTTGCCGTAGTCCAGCTGATATACGTCGGCATAGTTGTTGGGATGCACAAAGCTGCCTCCCGACCTCTTGTAATACTCAGGGTGCTCGCCCACCCACCTCGCGTCGGTTGCCGTGTGGTTGGGCACCCAGTCGAGCCATACCTGCATGCCGAGGGCGTGGGCGGCCCCGACAAAGGCCTTCAGGTCGTCTATGGTGCCGTAGGCCGGGTTTACCTGTTGGAAATCGGTGGCGGCATAGGGGCTGTTGATGCCCCCGCCACGGGGGTAAATGGGCATTAGCCACACAATGTCGGCGCCTATGCGCTTCAACTCTTTGAGCCGGGCCTGTGCCTCGGCAAGGGTGCCTTCGGCGGTGAAGGCCCCCACGTTCATCTCATAGACCACATGCTGGCCGTCGGCGTGATGGCCGTTGTTGATGTCGTCCACATAGTCGGTTGCCATGGCGCGTGGCGCGGCCAGGCCCCAGCAGCACAGCAGCGCTGCAATCAGTCTTGACGTCTTTCCCATAGGTTCACTGTTTTTTAACGTATACCGCATATCCCTTGCCTTGCAGCCGTATGGCCGATTGGGGTGTCAGCTCCACGTCGGCCATGGCAGGCCCGCTGCCAATGGTGCGGCTGTCGAGCCACTGCTGGTAGGGCCCCGCCTCGATGCCGCTTAGCTGCACGGCCGCCGGCTCCCTGCCAATGTTGAGCGCCACCACCACCGGGCCGCGCCTGTAGGCCAGCACCTGCGAGCCTGCAGTCTCGATGTATTCAACGGGCGCTGCTGCCGAAAGCGAGGCGAAGGTGTGGTGCAGGGCCACCAGCGTGCGCACGGTGTTGAGCATCTTGCGGTCTGCCAAGTGCCACTTCACCTTGGCGTCGGTAAAGTAGTTGAGTGTGTCGGGGTCGCCTATTTCCTGCCCCTGGTATATTAGCGGCATGCCATGGAAGGTGAACTCCAGCACGGTGAGCAGGTAGCGGTTGTCGCCGTAGAAGTCTTTTAGCGTGTTGCCTCCGTCGTTGTAGTTCTGGTCGTGGTTGGTAAGGTATACCATCCGCTTGTTCTTCACTTTGGCCGAGGCCGCCAAAAGCCTGTCGCAGATAGCCCGGAGCGAGTCGGCGTTGTCGCTGTCGTTGAACTTGCGGGCCAGTTCTCCCTGGAAATCCCATGCGTAGTCGTAGTCGAAGCCGCACGAGTCGATGCGCCTGTTCTCAGGGTTGGATATGTCGGTCTCGCCCAGAAACTCGATGGTCTTGCCGTGGCTGTTCAGCTCGGCAATGATGTCTTGCCAATACTTCACCGGTATGGTGGGGCTGCTGACGTAGTCGCATCTGAACCCGTCGACGTCGGCCACGCTTATCCATTGCCTCATGGCCGAGTTCATTGCCTCGACAAGGCCCTCGTCGTGGTAGTTCAGCTCGTAGACGTCGCCCCATCCGTGCGGGTGTATCATCCGCCCGTGGGCGTCTTTGGTGAAAAACTCAGGGTGTTCGGCCACCCATCGGTTCTCGACGGCCACATGGTTGGGCACCCAGTCGAGCCACACCTTCATGCCGCGCCTGTGGGCTTCGCCTACAAATCTCTTCAGGTCGTCTGCCGTGCCGTAGGCCGGGTTAACCTTGGTAAAGTCCATCGAGGCGTAAGGGCTGTTCATCTTGTGGCCCCGCGGGTAGATGGGCATGAGCCAGAGTATGTCGGCCCCGAGCGTGTCGAGGCGGCCCAGCTGTCGCCCTGCCGCGGCGAAAGTGCCCTCGGGCGTGAATGCTCCGATGTTCATCTGGTAGATGACGCGGTTGTCTGGCGTCACCGGCTTGGTGTTGTCAATTTCAAATTGCTGTGCCCCCTGCCCGCATGCAGCAGCCAACAGCGCCGAGGCGAGCAGTGGAATGTAAAATGTCTTCATGCCGTTTTTATTTGTTGACGTATTTCTTGCCGTTGACAATGTATATGCCTTTGGCCCTGCCGCTGCCACAAGGGCCGGCTTTGCGGCCGTTGAGGTAGTATGCGTGGCTGCCGTCGGCTGCCGGTTGGAGGCCTACGGCAGCGATGCCGGCCGGCGTAAGCTCTGTTACGCCCGAGGCGCTGACGCGCAGGTAGTAGTCGCGGTTGGCCGTTACGGTGAAATCGGCCACCTGCCTGCCATTGTTCCAATTGTTGAATATCAGGTTGTATGTGCCGCCGTCGGCATCAAGCAGGAACACCTTGTAAGCATCGCCGCCAATGGTCTTCTCGTCGACCCAGCCCTGGCCGGGCCATGCGCCAAACAGTTCGCCGTCACCCCAGGCATACAGCCCCAGGGCGTCGAAGCCCGTCTCGTCGATGACATAGATGTAATGCTTGGCCGTTGGTACGGCAGGCAGTTCGCCGCAGAGCCTGAAGTTGTCGATGGCAAGGGCCATGGCGTTGTTGGCCGCGTCGCCGGAAGACACCGTGATGTTCCATGCCAGGAAGAAATCGACGCCGGGCTGCATCCTTCCGTCCAGCACGGCGCTTACCGGTATTGTCTGGCCGGGCACGTCGTCATATCCCCCGGTGGTGGCATCGGGGGCCAGCCTGGTGCAGAAGTCATTGCCGGCCGACGTCCAGTTGCGCCCGTCTGTGGAGTGATACATCTGGACGGTGAAGCCTGCCGGGTTGCTTCCCATGCGGTATTTCTCAACATCATAGCTTATGTGAAGTTTCCCGATGTCCTTGCGTCCGCTGTTCATGAAGTGGGCGTAGATGTTTACGCAGCGTGTGCCGCCGGCGACGCCGGTCGAGATGCCGCCCACGGCGCGGTCGGCGCCATTGTCCGCCCCGAAGTTCCACGTGCCGTTCTTTGCGTTCGGTGGCAGGGCGGCGCCACCGGCATACATCGTATTGTCGAGGGCTACGGCATAGCTGCCTACTTTGCGCGGGGCCGTTGTCTGCCTGTCAATGCGCCATGCCAGGGGGAGCCGGGCGCCGGCGTCGCTGCCCATGGCGTTGAAGTCTTCGGCCGCCGACAGGTGGTAGGCGTCCATCTCTATGGCCGGTAATACGGTGACCTCGGTCTCTGCGTGTGCCACTTTCACTGTGGCCACGGTGCTGAACAGGCTGTTTTGCGCGCTCACCTTGAATGTTCCTTCGGTCTTGTCGCTCCTGAACACATGGTCGTCGCCCAGCGTCCCGCCGCCGGTCAGGGTGTAGGCCAAATCGGCCGGCGCCTCCATCTCGTTGCCATATTGGTCGCGTGCCACAGCCGTAAAGCGCACGGTGGCCGCTGTGTGGTCTACATAGTTGGTGAACTTCGCCAGGGCCTTGGCTGCATAGCTGCGCATCGAGGCCGCCTCGGCGTCGGTGACGGCGGCCGGGTGATAACTGATGGTGGCCGGGCTCTCGCCGAAGATGAGGCCATATTCCATGCATGCAGCCATATAGGTAGACTTGTCTGTGGGGTGCCGGTCGTCCTGGTACCACGATGCAATGCCTTCCGCCCCCTCGGCGTCGAACGCCTGTTGGTAGGCAAGGCCAACGGGGCAGATGGTGACACCCGTCTCGCGTGCCACGTCCTGGCAGTTGTTCAGGAGCGTGCTGTTGAAGTCGGTGAAGTTTGTCCAGTCGCCACTGTACGCCCAGTTCATTGGTACAATGACCACGGCATTGGGGTTGGGGCAATGCTCGCGTATGTATTCAACCCACTTCCTGACATTGTTGCGGAACGCCTCGGGGTCGGTTCTTGGCAGCGAGCTCTGCTCCTGGAGTATGATGTGCGACCATGCCTCGCTGCGTATTAGCATCTTGGCGCCGGGATTTCCGTCGGCGGCCAGTCCGTCGCCCTCGTCCCAATGTGTGCTCAGGGGCTTGCCAAGCAGTGTGTGCTTGGTCCAGTGGGCGTCCTTGCCCATGGCCCTGGCAATGTCGTTGAACATGAAGTCCTGGTCGTTGTAATGTATCAGGCTGTTGTTAAGCGACAGCACCTTGACCTTGGCGGGCAGTTGCGGCACGAGCGTTACGTCGGCAGGCTGCAATGCCACCGACTGCAATGCAGACGGTTCGTCGGGTTTGCCTCCCTCCTTGCTTTCCAGCATGAGGGTCGCCCCGGTGTCGGCAATGGTCAGCAGTATGCGCTTGCAGTCGAAAATGTAGCCGCACGGTATGTTGTCGTCGGTGCCCGGCACCAGCGCATAGGGCCTGTCGGCCATGATGGCGCTGCCGTTGCTGCCGTAGTTGCAGAGCGAAGTCCATTTTGCATCGGCTATCTTGAAGTTGCCCGACAGTTCCTTGTCGTATATTGCATAAGTGCCATTGCCCTCGTCGCTGAACTCCCAAGCGCTGTCGGCCAGCCACCCGTTTACCTCGCCACGGAGGAAGATGCCCGACGCCACGAAGGGCGGGCGTGACGGGTCTTCGCCGTCGGGGTCGGGAAGGGGCTTGCCAAACGATGCCGTCAGGCTTACGTTGTCGAGTGCCAGGCCCATGGCCTTGTTGGGCGTGGTGCCCCTTGACACGGAGATATTCCATGCAAGGTAAATCGAACCGCCCGCAGCCACGGCCGTGTTCAGTTGCTTCCCGCCGACCGAAGCTGTGGCAATGGGCACGTCGGCAGCACCGAGCGTTTCGTCGTCCTTGGCAAAGTCGGTCTTGAAGTCGCTGCCGGCCTTCTTCCAGTTGCTGCCGTCGGCAGAGTAGTATAGCTGTACCGTAAAGCCGTTCTCATTGCCGCCTTTACGGTATTTCTCTATGTCGTAGCTTATTGTCAGCTTGTTCAAGGGGATTGTACCGCCATTGACCAACCGGGTCATGACGTTGACGCAGCGCGTGCCGCCGTCTACTGTCGTTGACAGGCCGCCGACGGCACGGTCTGTTGGGGCGGCACTCGAGCCGAAGTTCCACGTGCCGTTCTTTGCATTTCCCGGCAGGCCGGCGCCACCGGAGTACATCACTTCGGTGGCGGCAGCACTGTAGGAACCCACCATTCGCGGCGCGCCCATCTGGCGCTCGATGCGCCAGCCGTCAGGCATGTTTAGGGTGGCGGCCGATGCCGTGGCATCCCACATGCCGTCAAAGTTCTCTGTCGCGGTGTTGTTGGCGGGTGTCAGGGTTATGCCGTCGCCAGCTTTTGCCTGGCACAGCAGGCAAAAGGCGGCGACGAGCATAATGGATAGTTTCTTCATTGTTGCGAATCGGTTTACAGGCTATGCACGGTCAAGGCTGGAATGTTGCCGGGTCTATCTCTGTGACGCCTGATGTGGTGATGTGTAGATAGATGTCGCGGTCGATGGTGAAGGCGAAGTCGGCCAGCTGGCTGTTTCCTGCGTTGCTGAATATCAGGTTCTCTGCCAGCCCCGCGTTGGCGGCACCCATGTCGAAATACTTGTAGGCAACCCCGTTGACGGTCTGCTTGCCGGTGGGCTCCATGCCGGGCCACCCGCTGTTCAGGTCGTTCACGTCGCCCCACATGTACAGCGTCAGGGCGTCCCAGCCTGTCTCGTCATACACAAACACGGCAAAGCCATCGTGCTTGACGCTTGGTTCCTGGCCAACTTCTTCAACGCCATTGGCTGTGATACGCAGATAGATGTCGCGGTCGATGGTGAAGGCGAAGTCGGGCAACTGTTGTCCGTTGCCGCCATTGTTGAATATCAGGTTCTCTGCCAGGCCTGTGTTTGCGGCGCCCATGTCGAAATACTTCCATTTGGTGCCGCCCTTCTCAAGCGTTCCTGTAGGCGTCATTCCGGGCCACCCGCCGTTCAGGTCGTTCACGTCGCCCCACATATACAGCGTCAGGGCGTCCCAACCTGTCTGGTCGTCCACGTAAACCACGTAGCCGTCGTGTTCGGGTTCGGGCTTTTCGCCATCGCTCCAATAGTAGCTCTCCCAGCGCTGTCCCCACACGTTGGTGAATGTCCCGACGCCCGGATTGTCTGTGTGCAGGGCCGCCTTGCCGCCGATGGTGTACTCCATTCCCTGTGAGGCGGAGTAGAAACGGAAGCCGTCGGCCAGCGTCTTTCCATCAACAAAGCTCTTGGGGTCAAGGTAGATGCCCCACTTCACGTCACTCTGTGGTGCCTTGGTCAGCATATACTGTTCCTGGCCTATGGCTGCGCTGTCGCCGTTGAACGCCCCGATGATGTATATTTTGTCGTCGGCGGTGGTGCCGAAAGGCGCGATGAACTCCAGCAGTATGCGGTCGGCACGTGTTTCAAACTGCTGACGCTCATGTTCGAATACGATGTCCTCCTTGTCCGAACAGCTGCTCACAAGCCCCGTCAGGGCCAGCAGCGTCAGGGCCAGATGATATAGTCTTTTGTTCATAATGCTTAATTTTAACGTGAGTTCGACGAATTCAAAACAAAGCAAGCTGTGTGTCAAATGTACGTTG
>ERZ773136.1068-NODE-1068-length-28032-cov-3.808378_pt1 | contig 28032 bp, 25 predicted proteins | sample MGYA00580855_ERZ773136 | MGnify/ENA primary metagenome ERZ773136 (study PRJEB29015, sample SAMEA2737860) | human gut metagenome | biome: human gut; feature: human-associated habitat; material: faeces | place: China | collected 2012 ... | reverse complement strand
ATCATAACGCATTCATAACGCCAACATCTGTGCTTGTCCTCCATCACAGGCTGGAAGATGTGATGGAACATGACTATGAGGGTGTCATTCTGACTACCTGCTGCGACAGCATCCGGCGTCTGTATGACACATTAAAAAGCCAGTTCCCGGATAAATTTTTCTTTTTGCTGGATATTCCCCGCAAATTTAATGATTTCGCAGTAGCACTCTATGAGCGCCAGTTAAAACAAATGCTCACGGAGTACGAGGCTTTCTCCGGAAAAACACTGGATCTGAAACGTTTTGTTTCCATGATGCAGAACAAAGCAGCTCTGAAAAAACAGGAAAACCCCCGCATGTCTGCCAGCGCAGCGTCCGAAAAAGGAAACGGACAGAAACTCAATATCGGAATCATGGGTGCCCGATGCAACAATGAAATCCGTCAGCTGCTTGTCGACCGCGGTGCCAATCTGCTGTTTGATTTAACATGCACCGGACTTGCACGTGATTTTTCCATTACAGAGGATCAGGTCCTGCATTCCTATGCTGCCGCGCTGCTAAACCAGATTCCATGCATGCGCATGTTAAAAGCAGCGAACCGTGAACATTTTCTTGACGGTTTTACCGACCGCCTGGATGGAATTATATATCATACCGTCAAATTCTGTGACTCTTATTCTTATGAGTATGCGGATTTCCGCCAGCGGCTGGATCTGCCGATTCTGCTGGTAGAAACCGATTCCACCAGACAATGTGCCGGACAGGTCCGGACCCGTGTGGAAGCCTTTATGGAAGAATTGAAAGTGAAAAAAGGATTGTCCCTGACCGGGGAAAAACAAATGATAAAAAGAAAGGGTGATACAGTGTATACATTAGGAATTGACAGCGGCTCTACCTCTACAAACACCGTAATCTTAGACGAAAACAGACAGATCAAAGCATTTTCAGTTGTCCGCACCGGAGCCAAATCTTCCCAGAGTGCAGATGCCGCACTGGCAGACGTTCTGAAAAAGGCCGGACTTAACCGGGAAGATATTTCCCTGATTGTATCCACCGGTTATGGTCGTGTCAGCATTCCATTTGCGGATAAAAATGTAACCGAAATCAGCTGCCACGGAAAAGGTGCGCATCTTCTCTTCCCGGACGTTCACACGATCCTCGATATCGGCGGTCAGGATAGCAAAGCCATCCGGCTGAATGACAATGGAGAAGTTGCCGATTTTGTCATGAATGATAAATGTGCCGCCGGAACCGGCCGCTTTCTGGAAATGATGGCGCGCTCCCTGGAAATCAGTATCGACGAACTTGGCCCGGTATCCCTGCAGTCCAAAGAAAATATTGAAATCAGCAGCATGTGCAGTGTTTTTGCTGAATCGGAAGTTATCTCCCTGATCGCACAGAACAAAGAGATTGCTGATATTGCACATGGAATTCACAAGGCAATTGCCGGGAAAGCAATGTCCCTCCTGAAACGTGTCGGTCTGAATCCGGGATATATGATGACTGGCGGTGTTGCCAAGAATCCGGGTGTCGTTGCCGTGCTGGAGGAGCAGCTTGGAGAAAAACTACATATCTATGAGGAACCAGAGATTGTCGGTGCACTGGGTGCGGCATTGTATGGGCTTGAGGAGATCCTATAAACCAGAAAATAATTTTACAACAACAATCGTGATACGATTTATTTTCCAATCGTATCGCAATTGTTGTTTTTCTGTTACTGTTATAAATCATTTGACTTCTGTCCGAAAATACGATATTCTGTTTTTACTGGGTTTATAAAATTATATACCACAATTACTTATGCGATACATCGCCATTGTACCGCAATCACCACTCATGGAGAGCATTTCGCTCATAAATTTCCATTAGAACCACAATTTCATAGAACTGGTCATAACAGCTCTGTTTTTTATACTTTCTATATTGTAAAAGCAGATACTTATGATATATACTAAAGGAAAGGTAGGACACTACATGGGGAACACTGACATTTTGACAACTTCGTTGCCAGATGCCGGCACAGAAAACACAACAGAACACAGCACGATTTTCGACGATGTATTCCGAACCATTGCGCAAAAAATGCCGCAGCTTCTCATTCCGCTGATCAATGAAGTTTTCCACACTTCTTACAGCAAAGAGGAACACTTTGAACAATTGCGAAACGAACATTACGAAAAGTACGGAACCGTGATCACGGACTCCATTATCCGGATTGGTGGACATATATACCATCTGGAATGCCAGTCCTCTAAGGACAGGACAATGGTTATCCGGATGTTCGAGTACGACATTTCGATTGCACTTGAACATGCTTCTTTGGGGGAACATGCAATTTGGGAGATTGCGTTTCCTCAATCGTGCGTGCTTTATATCCGCAATCACCGTTCGCTTCCGGATTATCATGAAGCAATTGTAACGTTTGCAGATGGTCAGAAAGTACGTTACCGCGTTCCGGTTTTGCAGGCGAAAAGATACACGGTGGATCGGATTTTTGAAAAACGGCTGCTGATTCTGCTTCCGTATCATATCTTACGGTATGAACATTTTTTGAAGCACAATGGAACGAATTCGAAAAAAGTGAAGCATCTGCTGGACGATTTCCGGGAGATCAACCGAAGGTTAGAGGACGCGTCCGAAAAAGAACAAAAGTCACATCTTTATATGGATATGATTGTTTTAATTGAGAAAATCGCGGATTATATTATTCCAAAAGACAATGATATTAGGAAAGGATTGGGTGAGATTATGGGTGGTAAAATTTTGAAGTTACGGTCTGAAGAATTGCTGGAACAGGGCGAAGCCAAGGGTAGAATTGATGCAATTCAAAATATGATCAAATATAACGTTCCAAAAGAAAAAATTTTACTGGATTACACTTCAGATGAATACGAAGAGGCATTAAATTCTATGCCAGTAAAAGTATAAACACACACCAAAAGGGGCTCCGAAGAGTCCCTTTTGATGTGTAATGACCATATTTACTTTTACTGTAACAGAGAAAGTACACCCTGATTAGACTGATTAGCCTGTGCGAGCATAGACTGTCCAGCCTGTGCAAGAATGTTGTTCTTGCTGTAGTTTACCATCTCTTTTGCCATATCTGTATCACGGATACGAGACTCAGCAGAAGATGTATTTTCGGAAATATTATCCAGGTTGTCGATGGTGTGCTCTAATCTGTTCTGTACAGCACCGAGTGCGGATCTCTGGGAAGAAACCTTAGAGATTGCATCGGAAATAGCATCGATTGCGTAGGTTGCTGCTGTACCAGATTTGTCAGTTACATTCAGACCTTTAATTCCAAGATTTGCTGTATTCATAGTATCAATATCTACTGTAATCTTATTGGTCATATCAGCATCTGCACCTACATGAAGACTAAAGCTTAATGTGTTGGCAACATCAGCTGAACCCAATGTAATTTTAAATACATTCTTGTTTGTATTATCTTGTTCTACTGCCGCTGTACCATTTGTATCTCCAATGCTGTTTGCTGCAAGAAGTTCTGTCTGAACAAGTTCGTAAGCATGATCTGCGGAAATTACACTCTTGTCATTATCATCAACACCATCTGGATTAGCAGCGCCAGTGGCATCTTTATCATCTGTCATAACAGTAAGAGTTGTTGTCCCATCTGATACTTTAGCGCCTGACTTACCTGCTAAAGTTTTTAAATCATTAAGTTCTGCTGCTCCTGTTCCTGTTACTCCTAAATCACCCTTAGTCAATTCTGTTGTTCCATCTGATGCATAAATTTTTGTAGCACCCACTTTATATTCTTTTCCATTAATAGTATATGATTTTTTTGCTGCATCCGTACCTGCAACAATAAGTGCTTTTGCTTCATCTGCTGTACTTCCAATTGTATAATTTTTTCCACCAATGCTTACACTATCACCAGCAGATAAGGCTTTCATTGTAAATGTAGCAGAATTACCAGACGAAACAAGATCTCCTTTTAATCCTGCATCATGTGCATTCATATTGACAGTCTTCTCACCGTCATCACCCTTTAACAGGTAAATCTCATTGAATTTGGTTGTCTCAGCAACACGGTCGATCTCTGTATTTAACTGATCAATCTCGTCCTGGATAGCCTTACGGTCTGTATCCTTGGAATTTGTACCGTTTGCTGCCTGAACTGCAAGTTCATTCATACGCTGTAACATGCTGTGAACTTCTGTTAAAGCACCTTCAGCGGTCTGTACAGAAGATACACCGTCCTGTGCATTGGAAGAAGCCTTGTCCAGTCCACGGATCTGCTTTCTCATCTTCTCGGAAATAGTAAGTCCTGCTGCGTCATCTGCTGCACGGTTGATTTTGTAACCGGAAGATAACTTCTCGGTTGACTTAGCCTGTGCGCCGGATGTGATACCAAGCATTCTGTTTGCGTTTGCTGCCTGCATGTTGTGTTGTACTACCATACTCATAATAGAATCCTCCTTGAACTCCCGCTTTGCGGGGTATTATGTTTTTTCCTCTGGAAATCCTTTTCCTAAGGTGTTCTTATTGCGTCACTTTGCAGTAACGCGTCACAAGCATCTTTTGATGCTTTGCGACCTTGTATCAAATAAGCGAAGCGTCCCGGGTGTGCCCCGCCTATTACCAGAATTTAAAACAGATCAGGAGTTAAATTTATCTTTCAAACTCTCTGCATCTTTCTTTGCCTCTGCCTTCATCCGCTCGTTCCACAGGATTCTCTTAATTTCCTGCTGTGCCTCTCTGGAAATGCCCGGCTCTGCATAATAGGTTTCTCTCTTTCGTGCCGGATTTTCTTCCGTGGTACTTCTGGCAATATTGAGTTCTCTCGGGGCATCAATGAGCAGCCTTGCGTGATTACCCGAACCACCTACATAGACCACACGGATATCATCCCCGATATTTACGTATTGTCCCTGTTTCAATGAAAGTTTCAGCATTTTTTACCTCCATGTACGCAAAACCTTTTTGCTACGTTTTGTAACTTTTATATCGTCCATTCGCTACAGTTTGTTAACCTCTATTTTTTATAATTGCTACATTTTGTTACTTTTTATCTAATTTCTCCATTCTCGTTCGTTTAAAAACCGTTTATTTTTGTGCATATTTTACATTTTTATGCAACATTCTGTAACTATATGACTATTTTTCCACTTCCCACAATAAATTAACTTCTGTTTTATCAATAGCTACTATCTGTAACATTTCATGATATGTGAAAAAATAGACTAATTTTAAGAAAAGGTGGTATTTTATTATGAGTGAAAAAAAACTTCCTCAGAAATTGAAAGAACTGAGAAAGGTAAATAATTACACGCAGGATTATGTAGCCGCGGTACTTGGTATTGTCCGCCAGACATACAGCCATTATGAAACTGGCAGACGGACACCGGATGCCGAAGCATTATACAAATTGGCGGGTCTATACAACATTTCGATTGACGATCTCATGCATCTGACCGTTGATATTGACCGTGAAGTTTCCTATTATGCACCGGTTCCTTCCCAGTCCAGCGAAGACTTATCTGAGTTTCTTGAATTTTTTAATGATCCCGCGAATAAAAAAAAGTACATGTTTCATACGAATCTGGAAAAAGAATTGCTTTTTTATTTTAACAAGATATCCGAAGAGGATAAGAAAGAAATTATCGAATTTACAAAGATTAAGGCGCGCAAGCCTTTATAACAGAAAAATTGCTTCTCCAGATACTGTTTTTAATGGTATCTAAAGAAGCAATTTTTAATACTATGGAAATTACAATTTCACTACATGCACTTTATTCCGGCTTCCGCAAGCCTCTTGTATTCTTTTCCACAAGCTTACGTGTCACCATCATCTGATGTCCACAGCCAGTGCATTTCAGGCGGAAATCCGCGCCCACGCGCAAAATCTCCCATTCATGGCTGCCACACGGATGTGGCTTTTTTAATTTCACAATATCTCCCACTTCATACTGGTACTGATTCATAGCTGGTCTCCTTCTTTTTCTCCCCTTATAGACAATTGTAAAACCCGCGACGGCAGGAGTCGGGAGTATGTTTTGCAATTGTCTATTATTTTCTCTGGCTAACACTTGATCTGTGAAAAGACATTTCCAAGTCCATCCTGGATAAGAAGATCCGCACGCGCATCCATTGGAGTTGCACTCTTATTAATCAAAACAAGCTTATTTCCCCTGTAATAATCAATCAGGCCGGCTGCCGGATATACGGCAAGCGAAGTTCCTCCCACAATCAGCATATCCGCATGGCTGATATAAAATACCGCATCCTGCAGTGTTTTCTGGTTCAGCCCTTCTTCATAAAGAACTACGTCAGGCTTCACCGGACCACCACAGACAGGACAGACCGGAACTCCTTCCGAGTGGAGAATATCTTCCGCGCTGACAAACTGTCCACAGCGTTCGCAGTAATTGCGCAATACGCTTCCGTGCAATTCCATGACGTTTTTACTTCCGGCCTTCTGATGCAGACCATCGATATTCTGGGTCACGACCCCTTTCAGTTTTCCTGCTTTTTCCAGCTCTGCCAGTTTGAAATGGGTGATATTTGGCTGTGCATCCAGACAGAGCATTTTGTTCCGGTAAAACCGGTAGAACTCTTCCGGATTCTGCCGGTAAAAACTATGGCTTAAAATAGTCTCCGGCGGATACTTATACTGTTGATTATATAAACCATCCACACTACGGAAATCCGGGATTCCGCTCTCGGTCGATACCCCTGCTCCACCAAAAAATACAATGTTGCCCGATTCCTCCACCCATTGCAAAAACTGTTCCGTTGCTTCCATTTTTTCTCCTTTCTCCGCAAACAGGGAAAAAAGAGGCTGTCACTGTGTGACAACCCCTGTCTGATTTCCTGTGCTATATGGTAAATTGATATTTTTAATATTCTTATAATAAGGATGCCAGTTGCCGCTATACAGCCTCTGTATTATAAAATACATCTTTCTTCATCTCTCCGGCAATTTGCTTTGCATTCTCCAGATCATCCAATATCTGGTATGCCGGTGTTGTTGCGTCTTTTAAATTCTCCCGGAGTTCTTCCAGTCTCTGCGCATCCTGTTGCTGCTGCTCACACTGCTGCTGGATATGGTTCGCCTGATTTGCCATCTCATCCATGGAACTTGAAATCTCTTCGCTGACAGCTGCCAGGGAACTGATGGAATCGGAAATCTTTCCCACACTCTTCTGGTTCGCATCATTGATCTCCCATGCAGAATTAATCTTCTCGCTCATATCCCCAAGTGCCTCCACCGCGGTATTTGCACTGTCTGAACTCTTTGCGGATGCTTCTTTGATACGCTCCACGAACTCACTCATGTTGGCTGTCATGTTCTGGGTCTGTTCTGCAAGTTTACGGATCTCTTCCGCAACTACTGCAAATCCTTTTCCGGCTTCTCCTGCGCGGGCTGCCTCGATAGATGCATTCAGCGCCAGCAGATTGGTCTGGCTGGAAATGGAGTTGATCCCTTCAATGACTTCATTCATATTACTGATAATGTCAAAAAGCTTCTCCATATTCTGTTTCATGGTACTTGATTCACTGATCGTCTTATCGGACAGATCGCGGATAGCCGTCAGTTCCTGCTGTCCCTCTTCGATGTTTTTGTAAATCGCTGCGGATTCTTCCGATGCAGACAATATCGTATTGGTCAGTTCCTCATGCTGGTTGGAAACCTCCCCTGCCACGCGCGAACTTTCTGACGCAGACTGCGTAGCGTCCTCCGATGCCTGCGCAATCTCCTGTGAAACAGATTCCATCTTGGAATTATACTCTTTTACGGCATCCACAACCTCTGCGATCTGTAACGATGCGGATGCATTCTTTGCCAGGATCTGACCGAACTGGCTGCGTCCGTTCACCAGACGGGTATACAGCTGCTGTATCTCCGGATCTTTTGAATAATCTACATTTTTCAATTCCAGAACGGCCTGCAGACCGGCTCTGTCTGTCTTTTTTCCAAATGCCATATTATATACTTCCTCTCTGTTGTAACATACAAATCTCTGTATCTTATGCCTTTTATTCTGAACTAAAATATGTTTAAAGTCAACATATTTCTATCATAATCCGGATATTTTTTGACAATTTTGCTGCTACACACAGGTTGCCATGCGAACAATAACACTATTCTTACAACTTCAGGTTTTCCACACAAGAAATACACTCGCCACAATTCCGGCAGTGGTTGCAAAAAGGGCTCCCGGAAGTGTATATCTTGTCTTTTTTACTTTTACCGACATAAAATAAACCGACATGGTATAAAAAATGGTCTCTGTGCTGCTGAGCATAACCGATGCCGCACGTCCCAGCATCGAATCTGCACCATGTGTTTTGTAGATATCCAGTAAAAGTCCCGTTGCTGCAGAGGAAGAAAACATTTTTACCACAGCAACCGGGATCAGCTCGGTCGGAAATCCTGTCGCCGCCATTACTTTCCCAAGCCACCCGGAAATAAAATCCAAAAAACCCGAAGCCCGCAAAATACCTACTGCTGCCATCAGTCCGATTAGCGTCGGCATAATCTCCACTGCTGTGCGGATTCCGCTTTTTGCCCCTTCCAGGAAATCCTCATATACATGCTGCCGGTGCATCAGGCCATTTCCCACAATAAGCAATACCAGAATCGGAATGACTGCCTCGGATAAGTACAGAATCAGATTCATTTTTCCACCCTCCCAAATGCCTGCCGGAGCTTGATGAAAATGACAGCTGCCAACGTGGAAATACTAGTGGCAATGATGGCCGGTCCTACAATTGTAGCCGGACTTACGGCTCCATACTGGCTGCGATATGCGATGATATTCACAGGTATCAGCTGCAGGGAAGAAATATTAATAATAAGAAAATCACACATCGCGTCTGTCGCCTGATTTGACATTTTCTGCAGCCGCTTTAACTCTTTCATGGCAGAAATTCCTGCCGGGGTTGCCGCCCAGCCCAGCCCCAGAAAATTGGACACCATATTCGTTGCCATATATCTGCCTGCTACGGAATTTTCCGGAACTGACGGAAACAAAAAACGTAATATCGGTCCCATTGCAGATGCCGCACGGTTTACCATCCCCCCTTTTTCCGCAATCTTCATAAGTCCTACCCAGAATGCCATGGCACCTGTCATTGTCAGGCAAAGGCTTACCGCTTCCTTTGCCGAAGCAAGTGCCTGGTCGGTCACTGCTCCAAGATTTCCAGTCATTGCAGCATACACCACCCCGACAAGAATCATTCCACCCCATAAATAGTTCATCCGCGCCTCCTGTTTGCGTTCTTAAATCATTGTATGGGCTTTGCTTTTTTCATATTCCTTTTGCAATTACCAGATAAACCCAAAAAGAAAGGCATAGCCCAGGCTTTCCCTGCATAAATTTTCTTAAGTTTTCTTACAGGAGTTTCTGGTATGAAACATCTTTTGAAAAAACACCGGATGCTTTCCGTGGGTATTTTTCTGGCTGCGGTACTCTCCATTATTTATGCAGCCATCCTTTCCCCTGCCGGAAAAAATACCGGTTCTTTTTCTGAATTTTGTACCACGCTTTTTCGCGAAGAGATGAAATCCAACACCATGAATCTGCACTTTACGCTAAAAGATCCAAAAGCTGCCGGCATTGACTCTTATGAGATCACGCTTGGCAGTCTGTCCGGTGACAGCCCTCATAACCAGGCCAGACAGCTCAAAAAACTTTCGGAAGAACTCAAAAAATATTCTCACCGCTCTCTCAAAGGAAAAGACCGCTTGACCTGCCGGCTGCTTTCCGATTATATTTCACGCCAGCAGAACCTTGCTGCCTATCCCTATTACGATGAACCTCTGACCCCTTCCGGTGGTGTCACCTCACAGCTGCCTGTGCTTCTGGCAGAGTATACTTTCCGCAATACCAGAGATATTAAAGATTATCTCGGACTGTTGTCGCAGATGGATACTTATTTTTTAGGGATTTTAGATTATGAACAAAAGAAAGCCGATGCAGGACTTTTCATGTCCGATGAAGCCTGCTTAAAAGTCATTGAAGGGTGTGAAGTTTTCACCGAACATCCCGATGACAATTTTCTGATCGATACGTTTTCCAATCGGTTAAATGCCATGGATGGGCTTACGGATACCCAAAAGAATGCTTATTTGAAGCAACATTCCAAAGTTCTGAGTGATCATGTCATTCCGGCTTACAGCCAGATGATCAAAGGACTTACCATGCTGCTGGGACGGGGACATAACAACTGGGGGCTTTGTAACTTCCCGGAAGGAAAAGCCTATTACGAGGCGGTCGTGTCTGCAGATACGGGCTGTGATGACAGCGTGGAAGATCTGTTTTCCCAGATTGCCAAAGCCCGGCGGGAAGATCTCACGTTCTGTCAGAATCTTTTGGAAAAAAATCCGAAACTTGCTTCCCAGTCTCCGAAACCCGATGCTGCCTTGAAAGAGGAAAATGCCATGCTTTCCCGGCTGCAAAAAGAAATCCTTACTGACTTCCCGGCACCACCACAGACAGAAGTGGAAATCTGCCACGTTGATCCGGCACTCAGTGAGTACTTGGCTCCCGCCTTTTATATTACGGCTCCGATTGATGATATTTCACATAACCGGATCTACATAAACGATGCTAAAAATGATACGGATATCTATTACTTTACAACGCTTGCGCATGAAGGATATCCCGGTCATCTGTACCAGACCATCTGCACCTCCTCCTATGGTGCTCCGGAAGTCCGCTCCCTACTCAACTATCCGGGCTACACCGAGGGCTGGGCAACCTATACCGAAATGCAGGCCTTCTATTATGCAGGACTTGACCCGGATCTCGCCTCCCTGTTACAGCATAACCAGGCAGCTACGCTCAGTCTCTATGCCACTGCCGATATCGGAATTCATTACTTTGGATGGGAAAAAGAAAAAACCGCCGCATTCTGGAGCGAATACGGCGTAGATGATACTGCCACGGTAAACAGAATCACGGATCTGATCCTCGAAGAACCGGGAAACTACCTGAAATATTATGTTGGCTACCTGAAATTCCGCCAGATGCGTGAACAGCTTGCGCTCGAAAACAAAAGCTTTTCGGTGTCCGCATTTCACGAAGCAATCCTTCGCACCGGTCCTTCGCCATTTTCCGTTCTCGAAGAAACCGTGCGGGATCAGTTAAAATAAAGTCCATCGATCTTTTTTATTTTAACAGTGCCTGATAGATATCGCGCTTGCTGACCCCGCGGTCTTTTGCAACACGTTTCATGGCTTCCCTGCGGTCAATCCCCTGGGACTCGTAATGCGCCATGTGTTCCTCCAGGGAAAGTGCTTCCCATCCGGCCTGTTCTTCCTTTTTCATCTCTTCACGGGAACGGCCGGCAATGATAAGCACATACTCCCCACGTGGCTCATTGACTTCATAATAGGATAGACTGTCTGCCAGTGTCATCTGCAGTTTTTCCTCGTGACGCTTCGTCAGTTCCCGGCAGATGGTAAGCCTGCGGTCTCCGCCGAGGGTATCGTGCAGTTCCTGCAGAGTCCTCACCAGATGATGAGGTGCCTCATAAATAATAATCGTGCGCGTCTCTGTTTTTAACTCCTCAAGTACCGCCTGATGCTCTTTCTTATCTTTCGGGAGAAAAGCCTCGAATGCAAACCGGCGTGTCGGAAGTCCTGACATGGTCAGTGCTGTAATGCAGGCGGCTGCGCCCGGCAGCGAAGTGACCGGAATGCCTTCTTCATAGCAGATGCGCACAATATCCTCCCCCGGATCGGAAATGCCCGGTGTCCCTGCATCTGTGATCAAAGCAATATTTTTGCCCTCCCGCATTTTGGCAACAAGCTGGTAGGCTTTTTCAATTTTGTTGTATTCGTGATAACTGGTCATCGGCGTCTTAATCTCGAAATGGTTGAGCAGCCGGATGGAGTTTCTCGTATCCTCTGCCGCAATCAAATCCACCTCTTTGAGTGTCCGCAGTACGCGGTACGTAATATCCTCAAGATTTCCGATGGGGGTGGCACACAGATAAAGTGTGCCGGTTTTATGTTGTTCCATGATTGTTCCTTTCTCGTTTTGCAATGTTCCGCTATAATTTTAGAATATGATTAAAAAGCCATACTTGTCAAGTCGCAAAATGGTGATTATAACAACAGACATTTTTCATTTTATATTGTATATTTTTTTCAAATTTCAAAAAACTAATTCTGTAATAACAGAACGACAGAGATGGCAAAGGTACGTTTCTAATCGGTACCGATGCGACAAACAAAGACCTAGTCAAAGGCGATCTGCTGGTCATTCCAGGTGGCACACTCTGCGGTGTGCAAAGCGACACCGGAGCTATTTACACAGAAATCATTATCAAACAGGAGGCTATTATGAACAATTTGGTAAAAGCAGGAGAAGTAATGAAATTAAAGGATCTGATTTCCTATGAAGAAGGAAGCATCAGTAATCTTGATGTAGCAAGCACCGACACAATGAAGTTTGTGCTCATGGCATTCGACAAAGGAACCGGTCTGACTCCACATCGCGCACCAGGCAATGCGATTATTTTCGCACTGGACGGAAAAGCAACCATCAATTATGAGGGCAGGGATCATGTAATCTCAGCCGGAGAAAATTTCCGTTTTGAGAAAGATGGTCTGCACAGTGTGACCGCAGACGAGCAGTTTAAGATGGCTCTGCTTTTGGTAATCGAATAACCCCTTTTCCATTGAAAAATATCGTGCTAAAATAACATCTGAGGGTAGAAAAGAGGATTTTATTTATGCGCGATAACACACAACATTTATATAACAATTTGGACTTACGAAAGCTGCTGATCCCGATTATTGTGGAACAGCTGCTTTCTTCTTTAATGGGAACCGCCGACACAATGATGGTCAGCAATGTCGGCTCTGCCGCAATTTCTGCCGTTTCCCTGGTGGATTCCATCAATATTCTTGTCATTCAGGCACTGTCTGCCTTATCTGCCGGGGGCGCGATCCTGTGCTCCCAGTATCTCGGCAGCCAGAACAAAAAAAATGCCAACCGTTCTGCTCGGCAGGTTTTGTTTGTCATGGTCATTCTGTCTGTAACTTTATCCGTTTTCTGTCTGATCTTCCGTGATCCACTGCTGCATGTGATTTTTGGAAAAGTAGAACGCGATGTCATGACCAACTCCCAGATCTATTTCTTCTTTACCCTGCTCTCCTTCCCGTTTATCGGACTCTACGATGCCGGAGCTTCTATTATGCGCTCCCAGAATAACAGCCGAAATCCTATGATTATTTCCGTAATTTCTAACTTCATGAACATTGGTGGAAATGCGATTCTGATTTTTGGACTGGGTATGGGTGTCGAAGGTGCTGCAATCTCTACCCTGATTTCACGTATTTTCTGCGCGGTCGTTGTCATCTGGCAGCTGCGCAATAACAATGAACCGATCTGCATCCGCAACTATTTTGCCATCCGCCCCGACTGGTATCTGATTAAAAAAATTCTGTTTATCGGAATTCCGTCCGGTATTGAAAACAGTATGTTTCAGTTCGGTAAACTTGCCATCCAGTCTACGGTTTCCACACTTGGAACCGTAGCGATTGCTGCGCAGGCAATGACCAATATTCTGGAAAACTTAAACGGTATTGCCGCCATAGGCATCGGTATCGGCCTGATGACCGTAGTGGGGCAATGTCTGGGTGCCGGACGCAAAGATGAGGCCATCTATTATATTAAGAAACTGTCCTGGCTCTCCGAGGCTGTCATCATTGCAAGCTGCCTGCTCGTTTTTGCACTGACCAAACCGATCACCATGCTTGCCGGAATGGAACCTGCCAGCGCGAAACTGTGCTTTTTCATGATCACGTTCATCACCATCGTAAAGCCAGTTTCCTGGGTTCTTTCCTTTATTCCACCCTATGGTATGCGTGCTGCAGGTGACGTAAAATTCTCCATGATCACCTCCTGCTGCACCATGTGGCTGTGCCGGGTAAGCCTGTGCATTTATCTCTGCCGGGTATGGGGATTCGGCCCGATTGCTGTCTGGATCGGTATGTTTTCCGACTGGACGCTGCGCGCGATCATTTTCTCCATCCGTTTCCACTCCCGGAAATGGTTAAATCATCGCGTCATTGAAAAATGATGATATTTCAGTTTGTAACTTTCTTTTGCGAATAAATCAGCGGGCATATTATTGTGCCCGCTGATTTCTGTTTCTTATCTGCAATCTATATTCATCAATTCACGCAACTGAAAAGCATTTCCTTTACATTTTTGCTGCATCATCTTATTTTGAAAACACCGCATCATTTTTGGAAAGAAGATATACACAATACTGATTCATGCTGATTCCTTCTCTCTGGGAATGTTCTGCCAACGATCTGTGCAGACTTCGTGGAATTCTCAATTTGAATTGCCCGGAATAATCCTCCAGACTATCTGGCTCATGAATCTCTACACCATCTTCTATTGCAGCTTCAAGCCATGCCTTTTTTGCATCTAACGCATTTTCTACCGCACTTTCTACAGTTTCTCCACAGGTAATGCACCCTGGCAGATCCGGATAAGAAACCACAAATCCACCCTCATCCTTATCTTCTATAATTTCCATACGATAGGACATTGCCATATAATCATTCAGCGTCTTCATCATTCTCCGCCTCGCTTTCTACAATCTGCCTTACCATTTCTACATATACTTTTTTGATCGGTTCATGTTTTGGTATTGTGATAGGCGCACATCCCTGCTTTCTGAACGTGTAATGACTGCTTCCACTTCTTGGTGCATTCATTTCGTACCCGCAGCTTTCCAATACTTTCCGTAACTCATCAAACCGGAGGTCTTTTGATAAATTGCATATACGTGTTATGAGTTTATCCCATTTTGACATTGTTATACCCTCCTGCTTATATTATACATGGTGTCGTATATGGTGTCAATTATTCTATTCGTTCCTGAAGCATAACCGCCAGTTCAAACTCATCCTCCCGAACGGTAACTTCCGTTTTTCCATAATATTTTTCCGCACACACTTCAATATTCCGAAGCCCCAGTCCATGATTTTTGGAATCCGGTTTTGTCGTGAGCAGTCTGCCATCGCTCCGGCTTCTGACAAGTTTCCCGTAGAATAGTGCAGAAAAATCTGGACTGCCACATACTGTCCCAGCAGTATCGCAACACTATGATATTTTTTGACTTCCATGAATTTCTGTTCATCGCCCCTGCTTTGATCACATTCTCCGAAAAATGTTCTGGCAGATTTTTGAGCACTTCCAGCCGCTGATGCACAACCTTTAAATCCGCGGTTGCCTGCAAAGCGGTATTTACATCCATCTCCATCAATTCCGGCAGGGAATAGCGGTTTCCCTGTTTGTTTTCATAGCCGATCTCCCATGCCTCTTTTGCATACCGGGAACCATTGCACTCTGGACACGGCACATCCACATCCGGCAGAAACTGCACATCGAGGCTGATCTGCCCGGTTCCGTCACAGACCGGACACTTTAATTTTCCGGTATTATAGGAAAAATCGCCCGCCTTGTATTTCCGGTTTTTCGCATCCGCGGTCCAAGTATGAATTATCTTGCGTACTTTCTTCCTCAATTATACAGAAAAACATGCGAAATTCCAATAGTATTCCAAACAGAAAAAAGCCGGTGCATCCCAGACGATGCACCGGTTTTTCCGTTTACTATATAAAATACTCCCTTGTACCGGCTGTTAAAGTCAGCCACTCTTTTACGCTTTCAGATCCAGCGAACGGATCTCCTGTCGAACCTTCAGAATCATGGATGGGCTGACAGAAAGCTCATCAAATCCCATACGAAGGAAGGTCTCGGTCAGCGTGGTATCTGCCCCAAGTTCTCCACAGATACCAACCCAGCAGCCACCCTTGTGACCATTATCTACAATCATCTTTAGCATCTTTAAGATTGCCGGATGATGAGAATCGTAAATATTGTCAAGCTTTGGATTCTGCCGGTCGATTGCCAGTGTATACTGTGTCAGATCGTTCGTCCCTACCGAGAAGAAATCCACTTCCTGGGCCAGTTCTTCGGTCATCATTACCGCAGCCGGAGTCTCAATCATGATACCAAGCTCCACATCCTTGTACGGAATCTTTTCCTCATCCAGTTCTTTCTTTACTTCCGCAATGATCTTTTTAATCGTCTGTACCTCTGTAACGGAAATGATCATTGGAAACATAATCGCAATCGTACCATAATAGCTTGCGCGGTACAATGCACGAAGCTGTGTCTTAAACACATCACGGCGATCCAGACAGATACGGATTGCACGATAACCCATTGCCGGATTATCCTCTTTGTCGAGTCCAAAATAATCAACCTGCTTGTCCGCGCCGATATCCAGAGTACGGATGATGACTTTCTTTCCTGCCATTGCCTCGGCTACCTTGCGGTATGCTGCAAACTGTTCTTCCTCCGTCGGATAATCCTTGCTTTCCAGATAAAGGAATTCGCTTCGGAACAGGCCGATACCGCCGGCATCATTTGCCAGTACCGATGCCACATCCCCAACGCTTCCGATATTTGCATACAGGTTGATCTTTGTTCCGTCCTTTGTGATATTCTCCTTGCCCTTGAGTTCCTGCAGCAGACGCTTTTTCTCTTCATCCTCTGCTTTCTTCTTCTGGTAAGCTTCCATAACGGAGACCGGTGGATCAATGATGATCCTGCCCTCGTATCCATCGACGATACCCATTTTTCCATCGACATCTTCCGGAAAATCGACACCGATCAGTGCCGGGATATTCATGGTACGGGCCAGAATCGCGGTATGGGAATTGGTGGAACCGTGACGGGTGACAAAGGAAAGCACCTTCGATTTATCAAGCTGTACGGTCTCACTTGGTGCCAGATCATCGGCAAGTAAAATCACCGGCTCATCGGCATTCAGGTCATTTCCTCCGTTGCCCTGCAGGATGGAAACTACGCGGTTTGACACATCCCTGACATCGGCTGCACGCTCACGCATATAATCATCATCCATTGCCGCAAACATCTCGGAAAATGTATCTCCGGTCGTTGCCACGGCATATTCGGCATTCACCTGCTGGCCTTCAATCATATTTGTGATGGATTCGATATAATCAAGGTCATTCAGCATCATCTGATGTACTTCAAAGATTGCTGCATTGACTTCACCGACTTCTTTTAATGCCTTATCATAAAGCCCGGCAAGCTGTTGTTTTGCGGTATCTTTGGCATCTTCAAACCGTTTTACCTCTTTTGCGGTATCTGTGATTTTCTCCCGCTTTACCTGATTTTCTGATTTGCGGTATATGGCAAGGCGGCCGATGGCCACCCCGCTGTATACGCTTTTACCCTGAATTGTCATAGCGTCACCTCATCCTTTTGCTGATTCATTCTCCGTAAACGGTTGCCGGAACGGTTTCTTACAGTTTCTCCTCTAAGAATTTGCCAAGTGCTGCGATTGCTTCCTCTTCCTGATCTCCATCCGTCTTTAATACAATTTCCTGTCCGCATTTAACACCAAGCCCCATAACTCCGAGGATTCTCTTTGCGTCTACTTCCTTACCGTCCTTACTGATGGTTACTTTACATGGATATGCAGCGGCTGCTTTTACCAGCTCGCCTGCCGGTCTTGCGTGGATTCCCTGCTCGTCTTTGATGGTATAAGTAAATTCTTTCATGATCATTCTCCTTTTCAAATTTTGTTTCTTTACCAATGTTACTGTTTACAGATTTTTCTGTCCGTTTATTCAGCATCCTTTTTGATCAGTCCGAGCAATACGGCTGTAATGACAGAGCCGGCAGCCCATGCAAGGATGTATAACAGTGGATGGCCTACCGTTGCAAATACAAAGATTCCACCGTGCGGAGCCATCAGTGTGCACTTAAACAGTGCGGATAAAAATCCGGCAACTCCGGCACCAACCAAGGTACATGGAATTACGTGCAGCGGATCTGCTGCTGCAAATGGGATGGCACCCTCGGTAATAAAGGAAGCACCCATAACGAAGTTGGATACCTTTGATCCACGTTCTTCCTTTGTGAATTTCTTCGGGAAGAACTGGCAGGCAAGTGCGATTCCGATTGGAGGAACCATACCACCAACCATGATTGCAGCCATGGCAATGTAGCATGCCTGAACCGCCGGATCACCTGGCTGTGCGCCTTTTTCAAGCATCTGGCTTGCAGTTGCCAGTACGCCGGTACCAAATACATAAGCGGCTTTGTTGATTGGGCCACCCATATCAATGGCCATCATTGCTCCCAGGATCAGACCAAGTACGGTAATATATCCTGCATCGGAGATTGCGGTCAGTCCATTGCTGAGTCCGGTATTGATCAGTCCGATCAGCGGGTTAAAGATAAAGCACATCAGAATACTGATGATTAAAATACCAAGTAACGGATAAATCAGTGTCGGCTTGATTCCGTCTAAGGAAGCCGGCAGTTTTGAAAACGCTTTTTTCAGGAACAGTACAATAAATCCGGCAAGGAATCCGGCTAAGATTCCACCGAGGAAACCGGAAACCGTGTTACCACCGTTGGCTCCCTGGAATGCAAAATCTGCGATAAATTTCTGGAAACCAGTCGTAGAATCTGCCCAGTTATATCCGGTGATAAGTGCATTACCACTCGAAGCTAACAAACCGCCTGTAAAACCTACCGCAAGTCCCGGCCGGTCAGCAATCGAATATGCAATGTAACCTGCCAGTACCGGAACCATCAGTCCCATCGCCAGACCACCGGCATATTTGAAGAATGCGGATAACGGGGTGCAGGAACCGAATGCCGATCCACCCGTTGCACCATAGCCAAGCAGGGTATCGATCAGAAATGCAATCGCTGTCATGATACCACCGCCGATAACGAACGGAAGCATGTGGGATACCCCGCTCATCAGGTGTGTGTAAATCATGTGTGCGGTAGAACCACCCTCTGCTTTTTCTTCTTTTCTGCTGCCCTCTGCCGCATGGTAGACAGGTGCATCCCCGGCCACGGCACGGTTTAACAGCTGCTCTGCCTTGTTGATGCCGTCTGCAACCTTGCACTCGATGACTTTCTTTCCATCGAAGCGGTCCATCGGAACTTTGGTGTCGGCTGCAACGATGATTGCGGCCGCTCCTGCGATCTCTTCATCGGTAAGCACATGCTTGGCTCCGCCGGAACCTCTGGTCTCTACCTTAATCGTGATTCCCATCTCAGCTGCATGCTTCTCTAAGCTTTCCGCTGCCATATAAGTATGTGCGATTCCGGTCGGGCATCCGGTTACGGCAAGTACCTTGTATTTTGCCCCAGTTTCGTCTTCTTTTTCGTCCTCATCTTTTGCGCTTTCCGCATCATCGATGACTTTTAAGAATTCGTCTACGGTCTTTGCATTTTTCAGTCCGTTGGTAAAATTCTCGTCCATCAGAAGTACGGAAAGTTTGCTGAGCACCTCCAGATGTACATTATCCTCGGTATTTGGAGCTGCAATCAGAAACAGTAAATTGACAGGTGCTCCATCTAACGCGTCAAACTCTACACCATCCTTTACTACCATAGCTGCCAGTCCCGGTGCTTTCACAGCATCTGACTTGCAGTGTGGAATCGCAATTCCTTCTCCGATTCCGGTTGTTCCTTCTTCTTCTCTTGCAAAAACCCCCTTGCGGTAAGTTTCCACATCGCGGATTTTTCCGCTTTTTGCCATGAGATCAACCATTTTGTTTAAAACATCCTGTTTTCCGGCTGCAGAACCGTTCAGTTCAATGCTCTCGGCTGCAAGCAAATCTCTGATTCTCATAGTATACCCTCCTTAAAATAATTTTTGATTTGCATCCATCAATGCAAGTACTTCCTTTTTTGTTGCCAGTTCTTCGGAAAAAGCACTGGCACTTCCGGTACATACACCATAGCGGAACGCATCTGCATAGCTACCACCATTTAAATATCCATATATAAAACCAGCCACCATGGAATCTCCGGCGCCTACCGAATTGACAAGTTTTCCTTTCGGTGCCTCAGCCCGGAACTCCTGACCGTCTTCCGTCACAAGGACGGCTCCGTCGCCTGCCATGGAAACAAGAACATTTCTTGCACCTTTTTCCTGCATGCGTTTTGCATATGTTACAACATCATCCTTATCATTGATTATCGTGTGGAAAATCTCTCCCAACTCATGATTGTTTGGTTTGATCAAAAACGGATGATAAGCAAGTACATTCATCAGCAGATCTCTGGTCGCATCTACTACAATATTGAGTTTCTTGTTCTGCAGATGTTCCATGATATCCATATACATGGATTCCGGCATTGTATCCGGGATGCTTCCGGCAAGTACCAGTGTATCGCCATCCTGCAATGCATCCAGTTTTCCGTAAAGCTTCCGGATATCTTCTGATGCAATCTTTGGTCCCTGTCCGTTGATTTCCGTCTCGGTCTGTGCCCGGAGTTTTACGTTGATACGGGACAATCCTTCGGTAACGTGAATAAAATCTGCGGTAACACCTTTCTCCTGAAGAAGCCGTGTGATGGCATCTCCGGTAAATCCTGCCATAAATCCAAGTGCTGTGCTTTCTTCCCCGAGATTTTTCAGTACCATTGAAACATTGATTCCTTTCCCACCCGGAAAAATAATTTCCTTGCTGGTACGGTTGACCACACCGGTCATAAAGTTGTCCACATTTACAATGTAATCAATGGATGGGTTAAATGTTACGGTATAGATCATTCTTTCACCTCCACAATATTTTTATATTTTTTAAGTGCCGGCTTGTACAGCTCCGTTGTTAAGATGGTTGCCTGATCAAAATCAGCAAATTTCACACTGGAAAGCTGGTCAAACTTGCTGGCATCTGCCAGAATATAGCAGCGTTTGCAATTCTTCATGGAATATTTCTTTACCATGGCTTCCTTGATCTCCGGGGTGGAATATCCTTTGCTGACGCTGATTCCGTTCGTTCCCCAGAATCCTTTGGTAAAGTTATACTTGGAAAGCATCTCCATGGCTTCCTCCCCGACGATCGCCTCTGTCTGGGATTTGAATTCGCCTCCCAGCAGATAAACACGGCAGCCCTTTTCCGCCAGAAGCTTTGCATGGCTGATGGCATTTGTCACAAACACCGCCTGCGTCTCCTTAATAAAAGGGATCATCGCCTCGGTGGATGTTCCGGCATCGAGATAAACAAAATCATCCGGGCGGATGAGGGATGCTGCATACTTTGCAATTGCATTCTTTTGTTCCGCATTCATCGTCTTACGGTTTCTGACATCCTCATCATGTGTACTCACACTCGGCCGTCTGGCGATTGCACCGCCATGCACCTTGGTCAGAAGACCATTCTCATCCATTGTGATTAAGTCCCGGCGGACGGTTGATTCTGAAGCGTCAAGTGCAGTCATAAGTTCCTGTATTGTGGCACTTCCCTCCGCTTCTATTATGGACAGTATCCTTGAAAATCTTTCTTCTGCAAGCATATGCCTCACTCCTTTGTTTTCTTTTTCGTTCACAATCTTTCAAAATCGTTCATTTGATAGTTTTCATTATAGTGTGGTTTTCTGTCACGGTCAATCATTTTCGGTCAAAATCATTCACAAAAACAGAACTGGGATTTTGTGCATAATGTCATTTAATATAGTGGCTCGAAAGGACAGGGCATGGTTCAGACAGAGGCAATCCGGCTCATGCTCCTTGCAATTAAGAGGCTGTAGGAATTTTTATTTCAATTATTATCAGGCGGACGCAACCGGTGGTCATTCGCCTTCCGGGCTCAGTGACCACCTGACTCGTACATCCATGTACGAGTCTTGCTGAAAATTGAAAAAATTCCAACAGCCTCTAAAATGCAGGAGAAATCGCCGGGTTGCCATTGGTGTACCCCGCCCCTGTCCTTTCTACCTTGCAGTTTACAGTACAATTGTTTCACACCATGTCAAAAGCCTATTATGTTTTGTAAAAAGAACAGCATACTTATTGAGAGTATGTGTATTATTTGCTACAATATCCCCGGAATATGACAAAACAGGTTTTTCTGTAAATTTCTTGGTATTATCTTATAGAAATGCAGAAAACTTTATTTTACAATGATCCATTACAAACACAAGGAGGAATTATCATGAGAGGCGTTGAAACCCGAATTCAGGAAATCCGTCACAAAATTTTTACAGAAGTAGCCCGTATGGCTTATCATACCGAATGGCCTGTAAAGGAACGTATGGAAGAACTTCCATATAAGATTATTCCGGGAGAAACCGGAAATTTCAGAAACGATGTATTTTTGGAGCGTGCAATTGTAGGCGAACGCCTGCGTCTGGCAATGGGTCTGCCAAACCGCAGTGCTGCAGAGCATGCCCCGGTATCCGATGGCATTGAAGCTGCTGACCAGGCAGAAACTTACTATACTCCGCCTCTCATTAATGTCATTAAATTTGCCTGCAATGCCTGTCCCACAAAACGTGTGCACGTAACAGACGGCTGTCAGGGATGTCTGGCACATCCCTGTATGGAAGTATGCCCGAAAGGAGCGGTTTCCTTAGACCGTACCACCGGCAGATCTATCATTGACCAGGAGAAATGTATCAAGTGCGGCCGCTGTGCAAGTGTCTGCTCCTATAACGCCATTATCATTCAGGAACGTCCATGTGCCAAAGCGTGCGGTATGGATGCCATTACTTCAGATGAAAACGGCAAAGCCAATATCGATTATGACAAGTGTGTTTCCTGCGGTCAGTGTCTGGTAAACTGCCCGTTCGGTGCCATTGCTGACAAATCCCAGATTTTCCAGACAATCCGTGCCATCCAGTCCGGTGAAAAAGTTTATGCAGCTGTCGCTCCTGCATTTGTCGGTCAGTTCGGACCAAAGGTTACCCCTGGCAAGCTGCGTGCTGCCATGAAAGAACTCGGGTTTGCAGACGTTTTTGAGGTAGCAATCGGTGCGGATCTGTGCGCAAAGCAGGAAGCAGAAGATTTCTTAAAAGAAGTGCCAGATGAACTTCCATTCATGGCAACTTCCTGCTGTCCGGCATGGTCTGTCATGGCAAAGAAATTATTCCCGGATCACGCCAACTGTATTTCCATGGCACTGACTCCGATGACATTAACTGCACGTCTTATCAAAAAGCATAACCCAAATGCGAAGGTTGTCTTTATTGGACCATGTGCGGCTAAAAAACTCGAAGCAATGCGCCGCAGCGTCCGCAGTGAAGTAGATTTCGTGCTCACCTTTGAAGAAATGGCGGGTATTTTTGATGCAAAACATGTGGATCTGGAAAACATGGAAGAAGATCCGGATGGTGTAAGTGACGCTTCCACCGATGGAAGAAACTTTGCCGTTGCCGGTGGCGTTGCACAGGCTGTCGTAGATGTCATCAAACGGGATCATCCGGAACAGGAGATCAAGGTGGCAAATGCCGAAGGATTAAAGGAATGCCGTCAGCTTTTAAAGCTTGCCACATTAGGCAAATATCCGGGTTATCTGCTCGAAGGCATGGCTTGTCCGGGCGGATGCGTCGCCGGAGCCGGAACCATGCAGGCAATCAAGAAATCCCAGACAGCGGTCGGTCTGTATGCCAAGAAAGCAAACCATCAGTTCTCAAGCGAAACCGAATACATCAAAGAACTGGATAAACTGGTGGATTAAATATCTGCCATATAAAAAAGCTCTGCGCTTTCGAAAATTTCGAAAACGCAGAGCTTTTTGTCTGTTCTTTTACTGTACCTGAATCCCGGTATCAAAGGTCCATTTCCACTGTCCAAAGGAAGATGTGTATCCGCTGGTTCCTGCAATATCATTGTCAATCATAATTCCGCTGCATGTAGAATGAATCCGCCAGTACCTACTGTTTCCATACTTATGCACAATCGTGCGGCCACTGTAACTATACTTATCTCCTGCAGATCTCTTAATCGTTCCTTTCGCATAGACACCAATATCTTCCAGATAATCTTTTACCGCTTCCATCGAAGAAAATTCTCCGAAATATATGGCTATATGAGAGGAAGAACCGCCCTTGCCATAAACAACAACATCTCCAAGTTCCAACTGGGAAAGGCTTTTCCCACTGCTTTTTCTTCCAATAGACTTCTTTGTGCCGGAATTCCACTGAATCGCACCCTTTGTTGCAACCCCTGTTGTATACGAAATACTCGATCCGCTTACCCAGTCTCTGGTACAATGTGCTCCAACACTGACATTTTTCAGTGCAGTCCCTTTCCGTCCCTTATTCTCCAGACGATTCAGGGCTGCCCGTGTGTATCCACTGCAGTCACAGCGGATTCCATCAACCACACTGCCATAACTCTTTCCCAAAAATCCCTTACACAATGTTTTCCGGTAATTATCCTGTGCCACAACCGCGGTATGATTCTTCGATGCTGCTTCTGCCGGTGCTGCAGTACCCCCTACTACAACTGCCGCCAGCAAAATACCTGCGATCAGCTTTCTGCCCCATGTAAACTTAAACTTCAATGCACTTCCTCCAATTTGTTACAACTTTGTTACTTAACTATAACATATTTTAACAATAAGTAAAACCTTTTTCAAGAAAAATGTGCAAAAAAGTTTCGTTTTTATCTCATTTTTTATGTGTTTTTAATATTTTTTGGTCTCAATCTCCTGGAAATCATTTTTCATATCATACGAAATAAGTAAAAAATCATCCCGTTCCACATGAAGCACATAAAAACAGTCACCCGAAGAAAGTCCCCTCATCTGTTCTGCACCAGTCCACGTATCCATTTTCTGCTGTGTTCTCTTTAAGGAAATTTTCTTTACAAAAGACGTTCCATCCCACTGAAACAGCATATACCTGTTATAATTGGTTTTGGTCCAGGTCTCTGTCGCAAATCCGACCAGTCCACGTCCGGTATCTACAAATGCACACTTGTAATTCTCTGCGGCACTGCAGAAATCTTCGTTTATCGTCACAGAATCCAAAATCCTAAGGTTTATCGGATCGGAGATATCAAACATTGTCAGTTTTACCCCTGTCTTCTCGCTTGTCTTAGCATCGGTTTCATAGCCGATGCCAAGCAACAGTCCATCTCCAAACGGGTGCAGATAATCGGAATATCCTGTCATCTTCACATTTCCCAGCGGCTTCGGATGTGCCGGATCGGAAATATCTACTGCAAACAACGGGTCGGTATTATGATAAGTAATGAAATATGCTATATTTCCCAGATACCGTGCCGCATAAATCTCTTCTCCCTTTGCAATATTTTCCAGCAATCCCTCTTTTTTCAGGTCCGCATCCAGCAGATACAGGCGGTTTTCGGATAAAGAATTTTGGGAATCTGTTGTCAGAATACGAAGTTCTCCCCCACTTTCCGAAATAGCAAACGTATCCCAGATCGCCCCCTTTACGGTTGTTTCTGCAATTGCTGAAAACATTCCATTCTTATAAGAAAACTTGGCGATCTTTGTCTTTTCTCCACGCTCATATTCCATCTGATACAGATAGATTGCATCCGTTCCCATATAAACCTGTCGTCCGCTGTCGAGAAGCACCATATGGTCTGCAGCCTTCGATGGCTCTTTAAGATTTACAGATGCCATAATGACTTCTGTTGTCCCATTCTTCTGCACATAAAAACATCCGGCATCTGCTTTTTTCCCGGCAATCTCCGGAATGACCTGAGCCTTCCAGTTCTTTCCGTCTCTGGACACCCAACGGTCAGTAAACAGATAAATAAAATTTCCAACCTTACGGGAACTCTGGTATGCTCCATCCATTTTCATGGTTGCACTTAATACCGGATTTGCGCGTTCGGAAATGTCATACGTCAAAAGAACTGTACTCACATTTCCGTCCGGTTCATAAGCGATATCTTTGTAACATCCGATAAAACCGGAATCATTGTCAGCCTCCGTGCTGTCGGACTGAATCTCCTCCTGTTGTGTTTCCCATCCCTGCTTGATAACATACAGCCGGTCATTATCCACGTATAGCTGCAAAAGGATGTCATTTTCCGTCAGTTCCGGCCGTATTTCCGACAGCTTACGCATATTTTTGTCCCGAATATCCACAATGGTCACCCGGTCATCATTCAGCACATACAGATAATTTCCGTCATTTTTGACGATGTCCCCCTCGTCCACACCGTTTACCTGCAAATTGGTGTCGGAATGGGTACCGGATGACTCTTTTTTCGCCTCGGCAGAACCGGTATCTTCCACGAAAAACGAATCATCCACTGTGCCTTCTGCCAACTCCTTTTGTGAATTGGATTTTTTCTGTACCGCTGCATATACATCCTGGTAACTTTTTGCCAGAGTAAATGCACCGATTTGTTCTTTCTTTTCTGTATCCTGCGTACTGTCGACCGTTTCTGTTACGGAAAGAGCAGCCTTTTTCGGTTGCGCATCATCGGTTCCATACTTATTCCATCCATAGGTTCCGACCGCAATCACCAGCACCGCAACTGCCGCAGCAATTCCGGCAAATCTCCGGTAATGTCTGTGTTCTTTCCTGCCTGCGGATGTCCGGTTTTTCCGCTCCTCCAGCATCTGCTGCACAGCCCCGGGTGTCAGAGTATCCGGCACGGTAATCTGCTCTGCGGATCTGTCTATTTTCTCTTTCCATTCTTCCAGGTTCTGTTCCTGCATATTCTCACCTCAATCCCTTCAGCTGTTTTTCCATCCGCTGCAACGCCCGATGTTCTCTCGACCGCACAGTATTCTCATTCATTGCAAGAATCTGTGCAATCTCCCGCGTCTTATATCCACCGAAGACATGCATTCCCACAATCATGCGGTCCTCCTCATCCATCGTAAGAAATGCACGCCGGACTTCTATATATTCCTCACGGGTATCACCCCATACATAGCCGTCCCAGCCACCGTTTTCTTCCGTCAGTTCTTCTCCCCGTTGATAGTATTCCCGCATTTTCTGTTTGCACATATTTGCCACGATACGATACATCCAGGCGGAAAAAGCATCTTCCTTCCGCAATTTCCCGATATTTTCAAATGCTTCCATCACAGCGGCACTGACCACATCCTCCGCATCCTGTGTATTTCCAAGCGTATACAGCGCAAACTGATACAGCCTCTTATAAATTGTCCCATACAATTCGGCAAACGCTGCGGTATCCCCGCGCTTTGCCCTTTTTACTAATAAACGTTCATCCATGGAAGGCCCTCCTATCTATACAGTGTATCGGAGGTGTATTTTTGTTGCAAGAAAATAAAAAAAGCCCTCCCGTCAAATAGGGGGGCTGTTTCGTTCCTCGATCAGGAATCTTTTTTCGCCTTATCAATCATATAAAGAATATCTGCAAGCTCATCTTCCGGAATTTTGACATAATCCGCAAGTTCTTTCTGCGTTGGCTGTGCACCGTTCTGTTTTTTCAGATAGTTCACCGCTTCACTTACCAGCGCTACTTTTCCAACCACGGAATTTTCATTCTCATCCTCACCGGTCTGTTCCCGGATGCAGGATTTCATCGCTTCTTCCACCGCGGTAAGAAGTTCCTCTTCCACATCCACTTTTTCGTGGCTGCCGCACAGCTCGCTCAGGCGCAGGAAAAGTGCCATATTTCCTTCCTGCACAATATCCTCAAATCCTTCCGTGGAAACCGCCAGTTTCTTTGCTACTTCCAGTACGTTGCGCAGCCATGCATTGGAGAGCGCGTGTACCATGCTCTCTTCCCCTGCCAGCAGCTTCTTATACATATCAATCTGCTGCTCCTTGGTATACTCCGGAATATCTTTCAGTTCCTCCAGATACATCTGAAACATGGGAGAAGTGGAAATGTTGTCTGTGACGGAATCTTTTGCGGATTCCTTTTTCGCAGAAGATTCTTTGGTTTCTTCTTTCTCTGCGGTCTCCTCATATTCCGCTTCCTTTGTTTCCGGTTCGTTCTCTTCCGGCTGCGGATCATCATGTGGTGTTGACAGAAACTCTAACACCATCTCTTCCTGCTGTGCATTCAAATCCATATCCTTAAAATAGGAAAGGATCTCCTCTCTTGTCATCGGCTCCGCCGAAGTGCGGATAATATCCTGTACCGCACGTATGGTTTCTGTAAATGTATTCTGGTCTAACATATCAGGTCTCCTGTTCCTCATCATAACATTCGCTTCTGATCCGCGAACTGATCTCCTGCAGACATTCTATGAGGATCGGATTAAACTGTCCGCATTGCCCGTCCAGGATC
>ERZ773136.1061-NODE-1061-length-28123-cov-4.052052_pt1 | contig 28123 bp, 24 predicted proteins | sample MGYA00580855_ERZ773136 | MGnify/ENA primary metagenome ERZ773136 (study PRJEB29015, sample SAMEA2737860) | human gut metagenome | biome: human gut; feature: human-associated habitat; material: faeces | place: China | collected 2012 ... | reverse complement strand
TCGGCAAACAGCAATTTGGGTATTTTCAGAAATTCGCAGCTTATGATATCATTTATTTTGTATACGTTCATGGTAAGCAGCTCCTTTTATCAGTCTAATATTTCCTCCGGCGTAGTCGGAGTTATTTGTCCCGACATAAAATCCTCTGTTTCATCGGGAACAAAAACCGTTGCGTCGGTTTTAATCTCAAGCTTCGGTTCTTCCTGCAAAACGGTTTTTAAAACTTTTTCTTTCTCTTGGACAACCGCCGCTGTATCTTCTTCCGGCAGATCTTCTGTTATCGGCTCTTCTTTTTCCGTTTCTGCCTCGTATTTTCTCCACTTGGGAATATAATCAGCAACGCGTGAATATCGGAGCCTTTTGTAATCGGACAATTCATCGGGAATGATTTTAAGTCCTTTTAACGGTTTTTGTCCCCGGATAAGCACAAGGCACTCTTTGTTATCCATTTGAAGTATTTCCTCAGGGTACATAAGCGGGCGCGTGTTATTGGATTTGGTCTGTCGATAGCCTGTAACTTCTCTTGTAATAGGAGAAAACAGAGGCGTCTGCGGCGCCATACTGTTCGTAAGCTGAATCGTAACAGATCCGCATCTTTTGGAGATGTATTCGGAAGTCATCATATCGTTACAACCGAGCACGAGCTGTGTATCGCAGTTGCCGACAATTTCCTCCCATTCTTTTACGGGATATCGGTCGGAAAGCTGTGCTATGGACTGTACGATTATCTGGCAGTTGATACCGTAACCGCGTACAACGGAGATGGTTTTCTTAAAGTCCAGAAGCTTGCCGACGTTGCAAAACTCATCCATTACGAAATTTACTTCAACAGGCAGCCGTCCTCTTTCATCACCATGTTTTCTCGCATAGTCGGACAATTTCTTGAAAAGCATTGAGAAAAACAGCGAGGAAAGAAATTCGTATGCCGTGTCGGTTGCCGAGATAATACAGAAATAAGCGCACGGTTGCTTGCCGGGAAGTTCAAGGTCTATTTCGTGGTACTTCGTAATTTTATCCACAAGCTTATTCTGAAACACATTCATGCGCGAACCAAGACCGATAAACACGTTACCCCAAAGGTTGCTCGCCGCCTGCTTAAAAATACCGTAAGGCCCTCTTGCCGGATGGTCGAGCGGAAGACGTTGAAATTTCGCGTCAAGGCTCTTGGCACTTTCACTTGAAAGTATTTTATATATCGTTCCGAGTGACCGTTCATGTATGGGGAGAAGCTCGTTTGTGACGGGATCTCTCATGCTTTGAACATACAGGATAAGCGCAATGAGCAGGTTTTGTTCCGCTTTGTCCCAGAAGTCCGCTTTTTGTCCGTCCTCTGAGGTGTTGCGGATAATGGTTTCGGCAACCGACTGTACCATATCAACGTCGCCTTCGGTTTCTCCGATGCAGTTCCAACCGTCGGAATTCTCCATATCCAGAAGATTAAAAGCTCTGACGGTATAGCCGCAGTCTTTCAGAAATTCGGAGTATTGCTCGAACAGTTCCGCTTTGGGATCGACTATTATCATACTTTGTTTACTCTTGTCGGCTTCGAGAAGCTGTGCCATTTTAAGCATCAGAGGCTTTACAAAACCTCTTGATTTTCCCGAACCAGTTGCACCGTAGGCTATGATATGCTTATTCAATCCCGAATCCGAACGGAGTCCCAGATACTCAGCAAACTCATCGCTAAAGCCGCTGTCTTTTGTTTTGCAAAGGATTGTACAGGGAAGTTCATCGGCGGTACCGGATTCAAGTATTTTTACACGTTCCTTTTTCGTCATCCAGCCGGAGGTGCCGTGGCTTCCCTCATTTGAAACAAAAAAGTTCCGTTCGTCTTTTGTGATCTTTACGCCTGTGATTAAATGAAGCCATTTTCCCGAAATAAGCGCGTACATAATAAACAGAAAGAATATGACGCCGACTCCCTGCGGTGTGAAAACAGCCGCAAAGCATTTCACGGGATTGAGAGTAAAGATGTTTTCGTCCGTGCCGTTTAAAAAGTTTGAAAGTGCCATTCTGAAAGACCGGATTACGATTCCGTAAAGATAAGTAAAAGCAAGCACGCCGAAAAAATAAAGTCCAAAATGTTCTTTAATCTTTCGGCATATCCCAAGTATCTTCGAAAACCTCGACATCATTTTTGCTGATTTTTCCGTCACTCGCATCTATCATCACTCCCTCCTTGCTTATGTACGGAGAAATTCCGGAATACTTAATATTTACTTCGGGAAAAACACGCCGCACGCTCTCTTCTTCCACGGCATACACCACGGATTTTATAATGCCGTATTTTTTTAACAGCATAAACATGGTTCTTTTCTGAAACGGAAAACAATAGATACGCGGAACAAGTTTTGCATCGTACTTTTTAACCTGCTTCAATGCCCTTACAATTCTTTTTACATTAAAGTCAAAGGCTAAAACGCAAGGCTGCTCTTCTATCATTCCGTCGCAATCGCTTAAATGCAGAGCGGTTTCTTCTTTGAGCGGAACGCTGCCTAACATCTGTGAAAAGCGTCCCATGTCTCTCCAAAACTTTATTACACCCATCTGCAATGCCCCGTGGCTATTCAACGGCATGAGCCAATAATCGTTTCCCAGTTCCTCCAAGGCGTCATAAAAACACCTTTGTCCGTTGTTGGGAGGTGTGCCTTGAAGCGGCAAATTTATATATGCCCACAATTCCTCCAAGGATTTTCCTGTAAGAATAAGCTTTATCCCTCGGACGCCGCTTAATGAATCGGCAAGCGCCGTATACGTGTTTCTTTCAAATGCCGGTTGTATCTTTTCATTTCCGTCTGCCAAAAAGTACGGAACATACACCGTATCGAAAATTTTGAGAACACCTAAAAAACGCGCTCCTGCCAAAACCTTTTTATTATTGTCCGAACGCATCATAAGGGAACTGATATAGCCTGTATCTTTGCCGTTTAATGTCCGCAGATTCTTTCCCCAGATGTCTATTCCTGCAAGGTAAAGAACAATATTCCACAAAGCAGCAAACAGCTTTCGTTTGTACGGACTTCTCTTTATATTCGTCCGTGCATCTTCCGGAAATGTATATCCCATTTCTGAAAGGACTTGTCTACCGTTGTATGTGAGCTTATATCCCGAACCGTCACTTTGAAGTTTTATCAATCCGTGCTTCCTCAAAGTGTTTATAACCTTAACATCAAATATTTCAAGATTAAACCTTCTGCGTAATCTTATAGGCAGATATCTGCAAAGTCCGCAAAGACGTAAAACCTCGAAATCACGCATGTCAAAAATCACTTTTTCTCCTCCCTCCGCAGTACTCTGCAGCAAAATACAATTTTTCTTTTGCAAAGCATTCCACAAGTCCCCAAAAACATGGATTTACAGCCGGCAAGACGGAGGAGAAAAGCATTTCAAATTTTCCTTTTTCCCGAAAAATATATTTCGTAGTTTTCTCCTCCTCTAAACCATATCTTTTTCCAGCAAATCCATGAAAAAAGCGCCGTTCTCCGGCGGCAAAACATATATATCGCACTTTGGTTCATCCGACATTTTCGCGAACAATCCGATACTCAAAACGAACTGATTATCGTCCCCGATAACTCTGCCTTTAAGTGCGTTGGGGATCATCTTCCAGCCTTTGTTGTCGTTGTCAAGAGCATGATGATTTTCGCTGTTGCAATGCTCAACGATCCCCAAGAACGCCGTTTCAAAGTACGGGAGTTCGCCCTCGTAGGAATGCATAAGACGACATATGGTATCGCCGATATAACCGCTTGTCTTGTATTTGCAATTCGGCAAAAGTGTATTAAGCGTAATGTGCAGCCAACCGTCGTGCGTGACTTCAATACCGCCGGCAATCTTATTCACTGCTTTATCCGGTATACCGTAATCACTAACGGTGTCCGTCTGCCGATACCCGTCCAAAAGTATTCGGGAGCGAACGCACAGCGTTTCAACCTCACACATATATCCGTCTATTTCGCGCTCGATAACGGCAGAGGATCTGCTTTCGGAGGATATCATCTGCGAAAGATGAAACTGTATTTTTGCTGCATCCTCTTCAAGTTTTATAAGTATTTCTTTATATTGTTCCATCATTTTCCTTTCCGATAAAACAAAAAGTCTGCTGATTTTTCATCAACAGACCTTTTGCAGTTATTATCCGATTTTTTGTTTTATTCGAATACGATTTTCATTTCCTTGCCAAGAGAATGTGCCACCTTAATAAGAAAATCAAGAGACGGGTTATATGTTCCGCTTTCAAGCCGCGAAATATTTGATTTCTGTGTCCCGACTCTCAACGCAAGCTCTTCTTGGGTAATATGCTGTTTTGCGCGTTCCTCCACAATCTGTGAAATAACATCGTATCTCGGCTTTAACCTTTCGTATTCGCTCTTAAACTCCTCATCTTTCATAAGAAGCTCTTTAACCTCGGAAAACTTAACTCCTGCCTTACTCATCATCGCACCTTCTTTCATAATCTTCTTTGTAGCGTAAAGCGCGTTCGATTTCTCCCGGAGGTGTTTTCTCCGTTTTCTTCGTAAATCCGTGTAACAGAACAAAAGTATTATTTCTGAAAGTAAAATAAAAAATTCTGCTTATATCGGAGGAGAATTTGATTCGAAGCTCGTACAGTTCCTTGTATTTTTCACCCTTTATCGGCTTAGTGTAAGGTTCCCGCAAGTCCGTACCGTGCTTTTCGAGAAGTTCAATTTCGGAGAATGCTTTTGCCCTTATTTTTGGATTCAGGGTGAGCAAATATTCGAGGACGGGAATTTTCCCGTTTTCTTTCTTATAGTATTCAACTTGCCAGTCCAATTTGCACCTCCATAATCAGTATATGTTTTGAGCATATTTATGTTATCATATACGATAACATGAATCAACTGTTAATTTGTGAATTTTCTTTTATGTTCGTCTCCGTTTTTCAAGGTCAGAACGTTTGGTAGTAATAAGGTCATACATGATCGGCGACGCCTTGATCTCGATACACACCTTGTTTTTATTGGCACAAAGGAGTGCTTCACCTCTGCCGTTACGGATAATCTGCATGGTTTCTTCGTCTGAAAGGGAGAGATATTTCTGTGCCGTAAACGCTTCGTCTTCCTCAAGGTGCAGAAGAATTTTGAAGCTCGAAAGGTTAAGTATGTCTTTGCCGTATCTTCCGGTATCCGCCGAAAAACTGCTTGACAAATCCTGTGTTGCCTGAATCGCCGCACCGCCAAAGCCTCGGATAAGCCGAAATATTTCCTGTACATAGTTTGCCGCGAGCTTGCTTGCACCGGCTCCGATAAGCGTCCACAGCTCGTCAAGGAATATTACTTTTTTCTGAATACGGCTTTCTTTTGCCTTATCCCACACAAATTCAAGCGCCATAAACATACCGATGGGCTTTAAGGCATCTGTCATCTCGGTCATATCAAGCACGATGTATTTGTTTGAAAGGTCAACGTTTGTTTCTCTGCCGAAGGAGGCAAGCGAACCGGTTGCAAACTTCTCAATCATAAGGGAAAGCCGTTTTGTTTCTTCTCTTGAACATAGTTCTGCATACAAGTCTTTGAGTGTCGGCATTCTCTTGAAACTACCGTCCTCATTGTAAAGCGAGGCATTGTCAAAGGTAATACCGAAAGTCTCATATGTACGGATAACGGCACTGTCAAGAAGATTCAGTTCATCCTGGGTAATGTCGTTCTTTATGAGCGTAAAGAAGATCATAAGGCTTTGGAGCTTCTCGGCAAGTATGGAGTCGTTGCGGGTATCCTCCTTTATCTCATAATCGGTCGAAAGGCTGGTTTTCCGTATCTCCATAATGTTGATGCAGTCCTTTGAAGAAGGCGCTATCTTAATGTATTTTCCGCCTATTGCCTCACAAGCGTCCATATATTCATGCCCTTTCACGGGAGCTATGATAAATACCTGTGTGCCCTGCATACGGAAACGCAGCGCCATTGTTTGCAAAAGAAATGTTTTGCCCGCACCGGTGGTACCGTAAATACAGCCGTTGGCATTGGCGTATTTATCGCTGTCAAAAATATCAAGGATTGCAACGGACCGATTGTACTTATTCAGTCCTAAAAAAATACCGCCTTCGTCATATATTTCAAAAGACGAAAACGGAAAGGACGCTGCAAGCGAATCGGTGAGCACATTTCGACGGGCTTTGCGTTCTATATCCGAATCCACAGACAGTACGGGAAGAGACGACAGAAAGCATTGTTCGTGCTTGTAGTCGGCACGCTTGCATACCATGCTCATTGAACTGCAAAGCGTCATAACATCTGCTACACGCTGTTCAAGCTCTTCCACATCGTAAGCGGTGATTTCGATTACGGTGGTCATATAATAGAAGTCCTGACCGCCTCGGTTCATACCGTCTTTCAGGAAAAATCCCGAAGAAATCGCATCGTCAAGTTCTTCGTAATCCTGCCTTGTGTCATCGACCTCACGCATTTTACTGCGGTTAAGCATTGTTTTCTGTGAAATACGGGAAAGGATCTTATCTCTCGGCATACGTCGGAAGGTGAAGCTTATACCGATATTATCTCCGGCTTCGACAAGCGGCGATAACCATGCCGACTCGTTTCTCGTGCGGTATCCGTAGCCTGCCACATAGAGATACGAGTGATAAATACCGTCCACCACGATGTAATCACGGCTGCCGTTATCAACCGATGACGGTGCAATAACGTCAAGTACGGAAGTCTGCCCTGTCCACAGTTCGGGAATTTCTTCTTTCGGCTCTCTCTTAAAAATGCCCTTGATAAGATCTGTCACGGATTGCTTCTTGCCTTGTGACGTCTTTTTATTTTGCAGATTACCGGATTTTGCGGCTTTGGAGTCGCTTTTGGGGGTATAGGTTTCTTCGTGAACTTCTTTTTCTCTTTCATATGTATCCTCCTCTGATTTTCCGAGCACTATTTTTTGTTTTTCTTCTGTCATTCGGTGCACCTCCAAAAAGAAAACAGCACTTCACGCTTCTTGGTGAGTGCTGTAGATTCTGTATTTCATTTTAACGGTTTTTCATATACCGTTTCAGTTCTTCGTAAAAGTTTTCTCTTGTGCCTGCCATTATGACAACGATTATCTTATCGTCAACATATTCGACAGTGTAGGCAAGCTCATAATTTGTCTTGTTATAATATATGTCGTATCCCCATACACCTTGAAGATCGCCACGTTTGGGTTCTCCCACCGTATGGTCGGCACATATGTCGTCGATGGCTTTTTGATATAAGGCTTTGAGTTTTTTATCAGTCAGTTTTTTTATGAATTTTGCCGCAGGAGGAAGAAAGCGTACTTCTGCCATACCTCATTCCTCCGAGCCGAAAACGTCGTGATAGGTTGCGAAGCCGCTGTCGGAACGTGCGGCTTTTGAAGCGTCTTCTAATATTTCCTCTATGGCAGGTCTTACTTTTTTCTGGGTTTCTTTGAATTGCTTGAGAAGCTCATCGCCGCTAAGGCCTTGGGCAATGAGGTCGGCCAAAATCTGTTCTGCAAATTCACCGCCCGTGTTATTTCTTACAGGACGTATCACAAGCTCATTTCCGCGGACAACGCATTCCGCTTCATCCGCAAAGCCGAGAAGGGTAAAGAACTTCTGCGGTATGGTTATCTGCCTTTTGGGTGAAATACTTACTTTCTTGATATCCATAGTACCGATACCTTTCGTTACTGCTGTATTCATCCTTGTTCTCCTTTCGTAGTATATGCGATAATACAAGAATTATTTCTTGAAATCCGGGTTTCTTTGATTCCGAGAAAATTATATCATATTTCGAGAAATTTGTCAAGAGTTTCGGGTATGAACTTCGTCAAACATACCGTCTGCGAAATTGCCGGGTCTTACATATTTTGAACTCTGCTTATTGATAAAACCGTAAAGCAGATCGATTAACTGTCCGTTGTCGTTTATGTCGATAACAGACAGTTCGCATTGGGAAAGATACCGTTGCGCTTTATAGGCTTCATCGGACAGTATTCTTTGAATATCCGTAAATCTCATATTTTGCTGTGTGAAATTCTTGTTGGCATATTCAAAGATCATGAAAAACCTCTTCTTGATTGCAACGTTTTCCGACAGACCTTTTACAAAGTCCATTTCATCTCGAATCATCGACTCTGTCTGCTCATTAGGTTCGTTTTCCGCATAATGTTCGTGACGTTTCAGGTAATCGTCAATATCGGCTCTCTCGGTAACTACCCGTATCTGCATATTATCGGGCGCTATCTTTAAGTATGAGGCAAAATAGTAAATGATGTTTTCCTGCTCAATACTGCTTTTCAGATAAAAGTTTACGGGAAGCACCTCCGCGATCTTTATATATCTGCCGTCCTTCAAAAGCACAAGACCGCCTGTTACCGTTTCAATGGGCAGCCACTTTTGCGTACTGCCCTCGTAATACTTTCCGAAGGACTTTTCTTCTTTCTTTGAAAACGGATTTATCATTTGACCTCACCCCGATACTCAATTATTCTTCTGCTTTTAAACCACTGCCACCAATTCTTCACGAACAGCGACAGCGGATCGTCGTTGATTCCTATAAGTGCGAAACCTCCGATGGGAATAACGAATACGGCAGAAACGATAATCTTTCCTGTAAGTCCCAAGGGAAAGAGCATAAACACGAGATAAATAATAGGCAGAGATATTATCCCTGCCTCAATTACGTTCCGCACGCCGAATATGCCCATCAGTTTGCCGCCTTCTTCAAAATTTGCGGGAATATAGAATTCATTCATTTTATACCTCTCCTTTCGTCCTCATTGCCGGCGGCAACAAATAGACACATCGTTACGGCACCGACTGTGCCGCCAAGAATAAAGCTTATAATACATCCTAACACGGTTTTTCCTCCTTTCATTCTTCAATATCGGAACAGGACAAGCTCCAAAACGGTCCGCCCGAACCTGCGTTTTTTACTTCACCGAGAATAACAGTAACATCCCACTTTTTTGTGCTTCTGTCGTAACTTGCCGGATCAGCAACAAGAATTTTGCCGTCATTCGTGACGCCTCGAAGCACAATGAAATGTCCCGAGCTTGTAAAATGCCCGGCGCCCATAATGGCTATAATCATTTTACCGTCTTTTAGATGCCGTTTCAGTTCCTTTGCGCTTGATTTACCAAGTTTTTCGACCGTAAGTCCAAAGTGTTCCGCGGCATTGGGGATAAGGGATATATAACTTCCGCTGCCTTCACAGACATATCCGTTATCATACGACCACTTTGCCACTTTTGTCGGATCTGTTTCCTTTCCCGTAAGATTGGTTATGGCTATGGCAAGAGCCGTCGGACCGCAACCGGCAACACCGATAGTATCTGTTTTGCCGTATTTTTCATTCGCCCACCTTTCGTCAAGCTGATTGAAATATGTAAGTCCGTCAAGAGTTACACCTTCGTAATTCTGAAGCCTGTCCGGATCAATATAGCCGCTGTCGGACGTGAGTTTTTGTCCCGTAAAGGTATTGTACATAAGATTTGCCCAGTTCTTCTGCTCATCGGTAAAGCCCATTTCGTCCATTATTTCATCCGAAGTCTTGTTGTAAACTTCGCCCGTTTCGTCATCAACGGAAAAGCTTATGTCGATCATATCGCGGACGTCGCTTTCGTCTATGGATTCTATTTGCTGTAATTTCTGAACTGCCTGTATGCAAATAAGTCTTGTAATATCGGGATCTACGCCGTCTTCCTGCTCTCCAAGCACCTCGTAATAATAGCTTTCCATTTTTGAGGCATGCTCATTTCGGAAGATGAGATCGTCAAATTTCGAAAGGCTCCAATTTACAAGAAGTCCGGGAAGAGAGAAAATAATGATTATGGGAATAAGCAAAAGGAAAAGCAATGCGCCGATAACCGTAAGCACCTTTTTCCAAGGTATAACCTCAATAGCACCGACAATAGCCTGCGCATAATTCTGTGAAGCGATACCCGTGGCAATCTTAACGATTCCGCCTACGACCTGCGCTCCGCGGGCTGCCTTCTGCGTTCCGCTTTTTTGCAGTTCTGTCATTATCTCTTTCTCCTCTCTCGTATTCTTGTGTGCGCTTTAAGATTTCTGTGTCCTTAGCGTAATAATTCTTCTTACCCTTGCGGTTTGCTGCAGCAGGATCGTATCTTCCGAATTTGTATTCGGGATCTACTCTTCTTTCGGTGGTACTCATATTGGTGTTTGCAACGTACTGCGAATTACCGCCGTAGTCCGAATATGACATACCGGAGTTGTTAATAACCGTACCGCCGTTTGACACGTTTCCGCCTTGGGAGGTTACGGTATTGTTTGAGGCACCGCCATTCACTCTGATTTCCGTATTGCCGCCCGAAACATTATTTGCAGATATATTTCTGCCTGCAATAACTGTACTTCTTCTATCAGCTTTTCCGTTTTCGGCAGAAACATTAGAAGTATGAACATCGGAATCATTGTCTGCGGAGAAATTACCGCCGACATTGTTGTTTACGCTTCTGTTGTCCGCGCCTCTGAAGTTTCCCGACGTTCTGCTCATGCTCTGTGTTTGAGACATAACCGGAACTGTAATGCCATTTGCGCCTGTTTTGCCGGCAGAAGTATTTACATTGACACCGCCCACAATTCCACTGTTATTATTGACAACAGACCGATCGGCGCGCGCCGTTGATGATACGGAAAGAGTGGGAGCATTTGTCTTTGCACCCGAAGTATTCCTTGACAGCGGAGGTCGGGATGGATTCTGCGTTCTTTGCTGACTTGCGGAATAACTGTCTCTTTCGATATGGCTTACTGAATTGTTGTGTGTTTCCGAACTGCTCCTGCACGTTGTGGTGTGAGAGGTATTCGGTCTTGCACCCGGCATTAACGCTGCATTTCTTGCTGCGTTCTGTACCTGCGTTTGGGTTACCGTTACATTGCCGCCTTTGTTTGCCGGTGTAGTTCTGTCCAAAGGATTGGGAGCAATATTTCTGCCGGAAGTTTCACGGCTTGAAGTATCGGTTCTCGAATTGTCTCGGGTATTCGTATCGGAGCCGTTCTTATTCGTGTATCTGCTGTTATTTGTGACACCGCTCGCTTGTTTACCTGCAATGTTGCCGGGTTGTGTGCTCATCTTTACCATTCTGCTTTGGTTGTTTACAGATACATTTACGTTAGCGTTACCGAAAGAAGCATTACCGCCGTTATTCGGAGACGGGGGATTATTGCGCGGACTGCCTCCCGGACCGCCGCCGTGATTATGGTTACCGTTACCGCCCGAACGGTTACTGCCGCCGAAGTTGCCTTTCATACCGCCAACATTTTTACCGACAAGCGAAGCGATACTTCTTACAACGACCATTGGCATTCCTCCGGGAAATCTCACCCCGACGCTGCTGTTTGTCTGTGCCGGATTAAGACCGATTTTCGCTATGTGCGCGTCGATCTTTCGGGCGACTCTTGTAAGTGCCATCACAAACACGAGCCATATGATAATATTGGAGGCGTGCATATTGAGCATAGCGTTCATTATGAGCTTTAAAAAGATGATATTCATAATGAGCATAAGGTTCATGGAGCCGTACATTCTGCACCAGCCCTTGAAGATATCGTTTGTATTCTTACTGCCGCCCATAGCGAAAGCAAGCGGTGCCATAAAGGTGAGAACACAGGCGATAACATATCTCTCGCCTATATCAAAGAACAGCTTTACCATCTGAACGATCAGTATAATACTTACAATAATGGCAAGCAGCCACGAAACACCGCCGGCATCTGAAAACATAGATTCTGTGGGTGCTGAAAACTTAAAACTTCTTGGAATACTTAAATATGCGACTACTGTTCTTGTAATTTTGGAACACATATCACATATCTGCGGAGACGCAAGGAGAAGAAACGCAAAGGCGAAAGTACGCATAAAAAGAAGCTTCGGATCTTCTCCTTCAAAACCTGCTCCGGACATTATGCTTTTTATCAGCTGAAATACAAGGTTTCCTAAGAGCAATGCCCACCCGAGAGCAAGTATTATTTCCGAGATATCCGCCACAATGGGCGCTGCCTTACGAAAATATGACATATCCATCGTAAGAACATCGATAATATCACCGAATACGAAGTCTGACATATCCTCGATCAGTCCGTATATCCATTCGATCAGCCCCTTTATAATGGGTTCAAGCAAAGACGATCATCTCCTTTGTAAAAAATAAAGCAACCAACTTTTTTGAAGCTGATTGCTTTGTGCGTGGTTATTTAGCTATTATACTGTGTCTTTACGAAGTATCACAAGATAGTCCTCGTAAGCAAATACACGGTTTCTTATGGCATTGTCCGTCTGATGTAATATGCCGCATTCCTCTAATTTTACAATAACTCTCGAAACTGTACTGTAAGAAATGCCAAGCTCTTCGGAAGTCTTACGGGTATCAATGATAGGATTCTTTTCAAGATAGTCAAATATAGTCTTTGCGTTCTTTGATGCTTTTCCCATAGCAGATATCAGTTCGACATTCTTGTTGTGAAGCTCTGACAGATTCTTAATGGTATCTACCGCCTCATCCGAAGACTCTGCAACAGCTCTTAAAAAGAATTTTATCCACTGCTCGTAATTGTCCTTGTTTCTGACTTCGCTCATACGGTCGTAGTATTCAATACGATTCTTTTTCAGATAGTATGAGATGTACAGAGTAGGAGAATTAAGAGCTTTCTTTTCCATAAGGAAGAGCGTGATAAGAAGTCTGCCTACACGACCGTTGCCGTCAAGAAACGGATGAATGGTTTCAAACTGATAATGGATAAGTGCCGCCTGTATAAGAACATCAAGAGTATCATCCGAATTGATATACTTTTCAAGGTCGGAAATAGCCTCAGTCATATCCTCAACGTTCGGCGGGATATATCTTGCGTTTTTGAGAGAACTCCCCTGAGCTCCTATCCAATTCTGCGATATACGAAACTGTCCGGGATTCTTTTCCTCACCTCTGCCGCCGCTAAGAAGAATCTCATGAGCTTCTTTTATAAGTCTTGAGCATAGAGGGAGCGTTTGAATTCTTTCAAGAGTGTACTCCGTTGCCTTGATATAGTTTATAACGTCTGCGACATTCTGATTTGCATTCTTTTCTACCATAGGATCAAGCACGTCTTCAAGTGTTGCCTGTGTGCCTTCTATCTGGGAAGACAGAAGAGCTTCCTTACGGACATACATTGATACAAACAAATTCATGTTGGGAATATATGTTGACATTGTATCAAGAACAGAAAGCGATTTTGTAGCAGTGGTCAAAAGCTCTATCATTTCCGCATCCATCTCGATTGCAGGCGGAAGCGGTGACGGACGGAAAGATTTATATGCTGCGTCGCCCGAAAGATTCGATACATATTCGCCTGATCGTTTCATTGATTTAACCTCCAAACTGAAAATAATAAATATATTATATCGCATTTACAATCACTTGTCAAGCTAAATGATTGTAAACAACTTCATTATCGTCGCTTAGCGTGTAAAGTGAAAACAGCAGGCGCGCTTTTATTATTATATTTTCAGTTGGTATTTTTATACGCAATTACGGGTTAATAGTCGCAAGTCCGTCAAGAAGCGGTCTTACATAAGCAAGGAATGCACCGATACCGTTGATAATTGCCCATGCGATCCAGATACGCTTAAGCCAGTCAACGCTTTGGTCTACTTTTTGCTGATTGTTTGAAAGCTTCATTCCCACAACACATACGGTAGTCATAAGCGCCGCAAGTACGGTGCTTATCCCTGCAATATGATTGTATACGTCCACAATAATTCTGTCGGCAACGACCCACATATCGTCTACGGCAAATACATTTACCGCAAAAAGAGGTATGAGCGCCACCATGAACGGGAGAGTCTGACAGCAGAACTTCATTATTTTGTTTTTCATTTGCATAATCCTTTCTTAAAACGGTTGTGGGCTGCCTTTTGCGACAGCCCACAGGATAAAATAATTGCTATTAGATAAATTCGTTTTCACGATGGGTTTCCCATTGTGAAAACACCTTCAAAACGAGCTGCGCGAGTTCTCGTGCGGAGGGGAGATGGAAAATCTTTGATTTTTCATCGGGGATAGGCACGAGCTTCCACTTGGAAAACGAAGTTTTTCAAGTGATATCAGTAGCCGGTTTTCGGCATTTCGATGTGCGTATAATTGTATACCTTTGTCGTCCAACGGGAAACCGCAGTTATCCACTGACCGTTGTATATGCCGCCCACATCTGCGGTATTTACAAAAACACTGCCGTTTGCAAGTCCCTTTATTGAGCGTGCATAGAGATATGGCGTCTCAATCTGCGCAAAGCCTGCTCCGACGCTTCCGAATACATACATGATTTCCGTGATGTACTCGTTCTTTGCAAGTCCGAGAGCGGCGCCCGACACATCAATTACATAGTTCTTTCCTGCGTAAAGATTGTCGCCGATGGTGCGGTATTCGCTGTTCGAAAGGTTTGTGAGATACACGATTTTGTAGGACAGATTTTTGTTGAACGTACCTGTCACGATCTTTTCGGCACGGATAGCCGACGGCAGTGTATCGCGGAAGTAGAAGCTGCCAAGCGGTACGCTTGAGGTATTGGCAATATTCTTGAAGCTGTAAACGATAGGATTGTCGGGCATGACCTCCTTGTAACCGTATTTGGTTACGGATACACCGACGGATACGGACTTATTGAGCACCTCAAAGGTCATAATCTGCCCGTTAAATTCGAGATTTGCCGTCATAATCGTTCCGCCTGCGATATAGTACATAGGCGCTTCGATTTCACGGATGGTATAGATGCCGAGCGGCAACAGCTTTGAGCTTGCTCTGCCGTTTTTATCCGTCTTTACTATGTCAACGGTATTTCCTGCCTTGTCGTAGATTTCAAATACGGCGCCTTCAAGGAGTGAGCCTGCGGGAAGTCCGTTAATGGGATTATCGTCTGCCGACTTCTTGATTATCTGTATCTGAGCCTGAATGGGAGTGTTGTACCAAGTGATCGAGCTTGTATGACCGTATTCAACGTAGAATGCTTTCACCTCGGTGTCAAGTACATAACCGCTCGGTACTGCGATTTCACGAATGTAATACTTTCCGTCTTCAAATTCGTCATTGTCGGTATAGACATATCCGTTCTGATCGGAAACATACTGTGCAAGAGGTCTGCCGAAGCGGTCGGAGATAAGAAATGTTACGCCGCTGATGCCTTTGCCTGTTACAGAATCCACTTTATGAATGAGAAAAGCGGAATTTTTGCGGTTGGTAATGGTAATACGGGTTATCTCGCCGTCCGCTACTTCAATATCGTGAGGTTCGGCGTCAAGAATGTAATCGTTGGCCGCCTTTACTTCGGTAACGGTATACCAGCCGTTCGGAAGAGCCTCAATATTGATAACGCCGTTTGAATTTGTGGTATATGTACCGATGCGTTTGCCGTTCATGTACTCGACTTCAAACTTAACGCCCTTGATAGGCTGTCTTGTTTCTTCGTCAAGCTTTGTGATCCGGATACCGCCGAGAGCTTCATTCAGAAATGTAAGCTCATGGATCTCGCCCGACTTTACTTTCACTGTTTGCGGAGAACCGTCGAGGGTATATCCGTCGGGTGCGGACACTTCGGCAACCACGTAAGTATCCGGAACAAGTCCGGTAAGGCGGATAATTCCGTTTCTGTTTGTAGTATATCTGCCGTTGGAATTACCTACAACCGTTCCTTCGCTGTTTGTAACCTTAAATACAGCGCCGTAAAGGGGTTCGCCTGTAGCCTTGTCAAGCTTTGTGATGATAAGCCCGCCTTCGGGAGAGTTATAAAAGGTGAGCTTATGAATCTTACCCGATACAACACGAATTGTCTGAGGTTCCGGGTCTTTCACATACCCGTCGGGTGCTTCAATCTCCGTTACAACATAAGTGCCGGGAACAAGTCCGTTCACCTTGATATTGCCGTAAATGTCTGTTGTATATCTGCCATTTGAAGCGCCTACAACTGCGCCCGTACTGTCGGTTATTTCAAACACAGCTCCGTAAAGAGGTTCTTTTGTCTCTTTATCTAACTTTGTAATGATAAGTCCGCTTTCGGGTTTATTGTAGAAAGTCAATGTCTGTGTATCATTGGCGTCGATCTTAACAGTCTTTGAAACTGTGTCGATTACATACCCGTCGGGTGCTTTGGTTTCGGTAACGACTACCGTTGTACCGGCTTCAATGCCTGTAATATGGATCTGACCTGTTTTGTCAGTGGTATAGATACCGTTAGAGGATACCGCGCCGCCGTCTGTTGCTAAAAATCTTCCGTCAGAGGTTGTAACAGTAAATTCCGCACCGGAAAGAGGTTCGTTTGTAATACTGTCAAGCTTACGGATAATAAGTCCGCCGTCCTTTTCGTTTTCAAAGGTTACGGTAATAACATTCTGTTCTTTTCCCGAAACATACACGGTTTCGGGAGCGTCGCTGATGATGTAGCCGTCGGGAGCTTTTGTTTCCTCAATAACATACGTACCGGCTTTCAGCCTTGTAATAACGATTGTACCGTTAGCGCTTGTTGTATATTCCCCGACAACCGTACCGCCGCTGCCGCTTGTTCCGGAAAGATACCTTACACGGAACTTTGCGCCCTGAAGAACTTTTCCCGTATTGGCCTCAACCTTCTTGATAACAAGTCCCGAAAGCGGAACATTTTCAAAGGTGATTTCCTTATCTTCGCCGCCCTTGATATAGATTTCCTGTGCTTCATTTGAAAGTACATATCCGTCGGGGGCAGAAGTTTCGGTTATCTTATACCAGCCGTCGTTAAGATTGTATAACTTAAACTGTCCGTTCTCGTCGGTGGTATAGGTGCCGAGATCGTTTATCTCTCCCGTAAAAGTATTGTTGCTTGCGTAGATCACGCTGAATTTCGCATTTTTAAGAGGACCTTTCGTAATGCTGTCAATCTTGTTTACGGTAAGCGAGGGCTTGGGATAATTCTCGAAGCGTACAACGGAAGTGCGATTCGGAACAAGCGTTATGAGCTTTGGCTCGGAATCAAGAAGATAGTTGTTCGGCACGCTTTTTTCAATCACCTCGTAAATGCCCGGATTAAGATGAGAAAGGAGCGCTTCGCCGTTTTCATCGGTAACGACCGTATTCTCGGTACTGCCGTCCGCAAGTCTGACAAGAAAACCTACGCCTGCAATGGGCTTACCCGTAACAGCGTCGGTCTTTACAATTTTAAGGCTTGGCTTTTCTTCATTAAGAACGACTGCCTGAGACTCTTTGCCGGGAAAAAGCTCTACGTGGTATTCTGTTTCGTTAAGAACATAGTTTTCAGGCGCTTTTATTTCCTTAACGGAGTAAACTCCGGGTTCAAGATTGTCAATGACGATATTTCCGTCCGTGTCGGTAATTCTGTCAAGATAGTTTGAACCGTCTTCAATTTTTGCGATACGGAAGGTCGCTCCGGAGAGATATTTGTCACCCCACTTATCGTACTTGATTACTCTTATCGACGGCTTCTTTGTGTCGGTGAATACAAACGTCGTATATTCGTTGCCTTCAATCTTGACTGTGCGCTCTGCATCGTCGATGAGATATCCGTCGGGGGCTTTGACTTCGGTAACGGTGTAGGTGCCTTCATCAAGCCTGTCAAGCTTAATTTCACCGTTTTGGTCTGTGGTGTATTCCTTTTCAAAAGTACCGCCGACCTGTTTGAATTTGAATACAGCATTCACAAGCGGTTTCATTGTCTGTGAATCGAGTTTCACAAGACGCATATACGGCTTTTGATCGTTCAGAAATACAAGAACAGCGCTGTCAAGACTATCCTCTTTAATCTCTATGGATTGTGGTGTAGAGTTTACGATATGGTCATCGTCTGTGGTAATTTCCTTTACGGTGTATGTGCCCGGTTGAAGGTCGAACAGTTCAATGATACCGTTATCGTCCGTCGTGTATGTGCCGATGAGAATGGTGTCAAGATACACTTCAAAGGAAGTACCTGCCATAAATTCTCCTGTCAGGCTGTCATACTTTTTTACTGTCAGGCTCGGCTTTCTTGAATTTTCGATTGTCAGCTCACTTGTCTTTCCAGCGGATGCGGTCAGGTGATAGAGTTCTCCGTTTAACTGATAGCCTTTCGGAGCCGTAATTTCCTGAACGGTATATACGCCTTCGTCAATTTCGGAAAGGAAGATTTCACCGTTTTTGTCGGTAGTTTTCTCCCAAACGTCGCTCCCGGAAAGACCGGCAATGCGAACAACGGCGCCTTCAAGTCTTTCCCCGGTATGCTTATCAATTTTTGTTATCTTAAGACCGGGTTTTACGGTATTTGTAAATACGAAAGTCGCGGAATCATTGCCGTTTACGGTAACAATCCTTGAAGAACTGTCGGCAATGTACCCGTCCGGAGCTTTGGTTTCTTTCACGGTATAAGTACCGGGTTCAAGCTCATCAAGATTGATTTCTCCGTTCTTATCCGTGGTAAATTCCTTTGTATAGCTCCCCTCCGCTCTCTTTATTTCAAAAACTGCGCCTTCCAACGGTTTCAAGGTAGTGCTATCGAGCTTTACAAGCCGGATATACGGCTTTTGGTCGTTAAGGAAAACAAGAATTGCGGTATCTCTGCTGTTTTCATCGATCTCTATCTGCTGCGGAGTGGAATTAACGATATGCCCGTTATCAACCGCCGTTTCCTTTACAAGATAGGTGCCCGTTTTAAGGTCACGGAGGTTGATTTCGCCGTTTATATTGGTTGTGTATGTGCCGACAAGCTTTGCGTCTCGGTAAACCTCAAAAACAGCTCCCGCAAGCGGCTCGTTTGTCTTGCTGTCAAGTTTTATGATCGTAAGGCTTGGCTTTACCGTGTTTTCGACCGTGAGCGTGCTTTCCTTGCCTGGAAAAAGTTCCGCATGATAAAGCGTATCGTTTAACCGATATCCTTCGGGGGCGGAAATTTCTTTTACCGTATAAATACCGGCGTCAAGACCGTCAATTTCGATAATACCGCTTCTGTCGGTAATTCTGTCAAGGTATCTTGTATTGTCGCCGATTTTTGCAATACGGAAAGCCGCACCGCAAAGAGCGTCTCCGTTATCCGAATCAATTTTGATTATTTTAAGCGACGGTTTTCTGCGATTCTTAAATACAAGCTGCACGTTTCCGCCTTCGGTCGCTTCAAAAACCTTTACTTCATCATTCTTGACGTAACCGACGGGGGCGGATATTTCGGAAACCGAATATACACCGGGCATAAGTTCCGAAAGGTCGATCTCACCGTTCCTATCGGTAGTAAGCTCATTCAGATAGGCAACATTCACGCCTTCGACCTTAAATACTGCTCCATAAAGTTCTTCGCCCGTATCCGCGTCAATTTTCTTTATGCCGATACCGGGCTTTGTCGGATTAAAGAAAGTGAGCGTTACGGTTTTGCCGGGTTCAAGTTCAACCGACTGCAAAGCGTCCTGAATCACATATCCGCTTTGTGTTTTTATTTCCTTGACAGTGTACGTTCCGGGTTCAAGGTTCGTAAGCTCCGCATTACCGTTTTTGTCGGTCGTAAAATTCCCGATAAACTTTGTATCCTTATACACCGCAAAAGTGGTATTTGCTATCGGCTTTAATGTCTTGGCATCACGCTTTTCGATGATGAGAGTCGGCTTCTTGGAATTTGTGAGCACAAGAACAGGATCGTCCTCTGATGCGGGATCGTAGGGGTCAATATATATTCCGTGTCTCTTTGTATCAAGAATATACCCTGTCGGTGCCGAAACTTCTTCAACTTCATAATAGCCTTCCGAAAGTCCGGAAACATAGGCGTAGCCTGCGGTATTGGTTGTTACGGTCGTTACAAGCCGCCCGTCTTTGTACACTTTGAAAGATACATCTTCAAGAGGAATATCGGTATCCTTGTCTTTTTTTATGAGGACAAACGACGGGGTTCTCACGTTTTCAAAGGTGAGAGTAATATCGCTCTTGCCGTCCCATTCAAAAGTCTTTATTTCGGAGCTTTTTTCATATCCCGCCGGTGCGGAAAGCTCATACGCCTTATATGTACCGTAAGGAAGTGCGTCGCCCTGCAGTTCAATGCACCCGTTATGACCCGTATAAAGGTCGGTCTTATGGCTGCCGTCTGTCTGCTCGATTCTGAAAGATGCTCCGATCAAAGGATTGCCGTTTTGTGCGTCAACTTTGCGTATACGAAGCATTCTTTCGCTGTAATTCTTAACGCTGACAGTCGTCGTTGTTCCTGCAAGAACATTTACCGTCACATTCTCCGCCTTGATATATCCTGCGGGAGCCTGCATTTCGGAAAGTGTGTAGGTAACTGTGGGATCAAGGTATTCCCAGACGATCTGACCGGTGCTGTCGCTTGTTCCTTCGTATGTTTTACCGTTGGAACCTGTTAACTTGAATATTGCACCCTGCAGGGGATTTCCCATACCGTCGATCTTGTTTACGACAAGTCTTCCGTAGGGAGAGGTGACAGTATCCCATTTCATGGTACCCGTACAGGACATCGGAGCATACTGCGGATCGGCAATAACAAAGCTTTGCTCGCTGTTATCGGTGTTGTTGGCTAAATATATGTCGTATTGTGCGATTACAGACGAAGCGTGCAGGGAAATATTCCCGTTTTTGGGAGTATTCCTGACAGGAATACATACTTTGAAGTCTCCTGCGTACTCCGAACCGTTTTCGTTCATAGTGGTTTTATCATCTTCCACACTTGGAACATGCCAGTATTTTATTTCATTTTCAAAATGACTGTTAAGCACCTTATTGTCCGAATCAGTTAGGATTGTTCCTTCAGGAGCATTTTCTGCATACAGGTATATAAGGTACTCATTTTTATATGTTGAGGTAGCAGAGGAGGCAACAAAGGTGCGTGTGTAATATTCGACTCCATTGATAGATTCCCGGCGAATACCGTAACTTCCGTTCTGCTCAGCTCCGGCCAATCCGTAAGCATCCTCAATATTGAGGACATTTCCAGGTTCTTTTCGCCCTAAACGTATATGCATTCCCGATTTCAACGGCTTTGTCCAAAAAGAAGCATTATAGAGAATAACCATCAATGCTTCATATGTTCGAAGCTGTGATGGATCGGTTGTGGGAATTACCAAACTGTCCCTTCCGCTTGTGTATTCCGTGCCGTCTATTGCTAATTGTCCGAGTGTTGTCCAGACTGCTATTTGAGTTGCAGAGGCATATTCCTCTTTGGTCAATCCTATAAGAATCGGATGATCGTTTTTATTGATCTTAATAAAATCTTCAAGTGAGCGTTGTGGATAACCGTTTGAAAAAGCCCCCAACGTTTGCGGGGTGGCCGTGTATTTTCCGGAGATAGCAATTTTTTTGTTTGTCGCCGGTCTTTTTAGTCCCCAGTTGATACAGTATGCCGGCCCTGTTATTCCGTTGTCGGTAGTGTAGGTCCAAGAGTGTCCTTGAAGTCTTGTTCCGCCTTTGGTTTCAAGAATATGGAAACTCTCATTCAATGCAATGGTAACGGTTTTTGATTTACCGTCACTTAAAGTTTCCGCATTCACCGGTGCAACGGGAATAACGGAAAGAAGCGTGATAACAGCAAGTAAAAACGCTAAAACTCTCGATCTTTTATATTTTACTGCAGACATTTATATGTCCTCCTTCTTGGAATAAAAAAGCAGACCGTTTTTTCAGTCTGCTTAAAATTGATATTCGGTTATTCTGCCGTACTTCCGGGTACAAGCAGTTCTTTGGCAAATTCCGTTTTTTCTTTGGCTGTGTCGATTCTTGGATAGTTCGTAGTAAAGAGCGATTCATCGGTTCGTGCGACATCGTAATAGCTTACATCAATTATCTGCCACCTGCCGTCGATGTATGCTTCATTCCAGGCGTGAGTCGCGTCTTTGACTGTCACGCAAGGAATTTCCGCTCTTTGGCAGAGATAAATAAAAGCGTTGGCATACGTTCCGCAGATTCCGTTTACGGGTGCGGGAGAAGTAAATATATCATTTATTCCTGCCATGTTTTCGCTGTTGTAGGTAATACGGTCGGCGATATATACCGCTATTGCCTTTACTTTTTCTTTGTCTGAAAGTCCCGAAAGTCCTTTGACAAAGTTATCCGTTGCGGCATTTGCACTTTCATACTTCGGATTTACCTGCACCATTAAAATCCGGTAACCGGGATACTCATACAGATTTTTAACTGTCGGTTCCGCACCGAAAAAGTAAGTGTAGTAGCCCGAAAGGACATTGGCTGCCGATTTCACCGCAATATCGGTCTTTCCGGGAGTATTGAAAGTAACCTCGGCGTCCACATAGTGAGCATAGCTGTATGACGGGTTATATCCGTCAGCTTTATTGCCGTCTGTTATTGACTTTGTATCTGCTATCGTTTGCCGCATAGCATTGTATGCTTCCTTGGTGTAGATGTCGCCGAATATGCTTTGACTTGCATTTGCCGAAAAATCCTCTTTTGAAGATGAACTGCCGTCAATGAATATGTCGGGATTTACAACAGGTGTATCTTCGGAGATTTCCTCTTTCTTTGGAACCTCCATACTGACGCTGTTGGTCTCCTCGATATATTCGATATCAGCGCCAAACAAAGCGGCTGCGTCACGAAGCTTTATGTAGTTATTGCCGCCGATGTTGTAAGCGAAAAGCTCCGCCTGTTCTCCGTTCAGGAAGAATATTTGGGACGTTATTTGTGCCAGAACGCCGGAATTTGCCAAAACTGCCGTTCCGCTGAAAAGCACCGCACCGCAGAGTAAACCTGTCAAGAAATATATGTATTTCTTCATGCTGATTTCTCCTTTCGTTTGGGGTGTTTGACGCTGATATTTTCTTAATCTGCCGCCTCAGCCTTAACGCACCATCTGTAATAGTCCGATTGGTTCTTGACGCAGGTAATAAGGGTGATAATGTTGTCGCTTGTATTTTGAAGTGCCGTGGTGTCGTCCACCGAGATCTTCTCAATGCTGTACACCTCATACTTTCGTGTGCCGAGTTTTGTAGTAAGTTTGATTACAGCGCCGAGATCAAGCTCGTGGATATCGGAAAAATATGCTCCCTTGCCTCTGTTATGAGAAGCAATACACACATTTCCGTCCCAGATAGAAGTTTCCTTAAAATGGCCCACGCCCTTGGAAAGCACCGAGTTTGTCGTACCCTCATAAACCTTTACGGAAAGGTCAAGATCGGGAATAGACAGCTTTGCGATGTATCCGCCTGTGTAGTACATATCGTCGGTTACTTCCGTGAATGCGTCGTAGGTGTAGTAGTCCTCATAGATAGATGTATCTATTGTGCCGGGAATTACTGTATCGCCGCCGGCATTTGCAACAGATGAGTTCGGGACTGTACTTATTACCGTTACCATAGGCGGTTCGGCAATATCACCCTGCGGCACCTCTGTACGAATTGCAAGATCGGGAGTGAGAGGTTCACCGCTTCCTCTGAGATTGCTCGTTTGACTTCCGAAAGCAGGAGGAATGAGAGCGCTGTTCTTACTTATATCCACTGCCGTTCGATTGATACTGTTATCAACAGTCACAACATTTACCGAAGTTGGCGTACCGAAAAGCGCCTGTGTCGGAGGCACTGCCGTATAATCCGCCGCAAATGCAGGGAGTGTAAGTATACATAAAAGTCCGAGAGAGACAATCGGGATAAACTTTTTCACGTCAATACCCCTTTCTCTTCTTACGGATAAATCTGTAAAGAGCATAGCCGCCTACGCCAAGCGCCGCTGCGCACACAACCGATCCGACTGCAATACCTACGGTTTTCAAAGTATTATCCTTTGTTTCGTCAAGGTCTGTTTCAGGCACAGGTGTCTCCTTGTTTTCTTTAAATACCGCCGTATATGTAACGGTCTCGTTTACGGCTTTCGTAACAGTACCTTTGTAATCGGCACTTGCGGTATATCCGTTTACATAGGTCTTTGTTTCGGTTCCCGTGTAAATTGCGTTTGCCGTGTATCTTACGGCGACTTCCGTACCGTTTATGGTTTCATCTGCTGCCGTTATCCACTCGATATCGGCAAGCGTGAGAGTTGTGCCGTCCTTGTCAATGGTTTTGGGAACAAGAGAAGTATCCGCCGACGCAAGATTTGGATAACTTCTTTCTTCGGTTACTGTAAACTTACGACTGGAATATCCTGCCGGAGTAAGTTCAAGTGTTGAGTGGTCGAAGGTAAGTGTACCGACATATCCGTCCTCGGTTGTCACCTCAACGGTCGGCGAGAAAAGGGTAACCACGGTTTCCGCATCATTGGTGGATGTGTGGTAGTTCACATTCTCCGAATACTCCTTAGTGTCTTCCTCGGAATTGTCTTTGACTTTCATTTCTTCAAAGATATATTCCACATCATTTTCCGTAAAGGCTTCTTGGGGAATAAGGGTTTCGTCGCCGTCTTTCGGAAGAACATAAACCTTTTCCACGGTTTTACAGTCCCCCGAAGTGCCCATAATGACCTCTTGCGGTACAAGGACATCGTTTGCGGCGAAAGCGCTAAATGTGAGAAAGCTGACAGCCAACAGCGCAGCTGCCGGCATTTTAAGTAATTTCATTTTGTAAAGCTCCTTTCTGTTCTTTTATTTCTTGAAAACTGCATTTAAAACATTATTATTCCCCTCCTTTACGGGAAAAGTTTCCGATGCGGTCTGCAATAACCGTATCGTTTCTGCCGCATATATTTATTCTTGAACGAAAATCCTGTGAATCACGCGGGGCTTTATCAAGTAATATTACATAACTGTCGTCTATTTCCCGACTCCAAAACTTATCGTTCAGAAAATACTTGATTTTTCCTATGTGCCAGCTGTCGGAAAAGCACATACATATTTTCAAATCACACTCTCTGAAAAGCTTCATTTTTTCTTCGTCGTAACAATCGTTGTACGACAGGAGTTTTCCTTTGGAAGAGATGTTAAAAGGTGCTCCGAAGTCATATATTACGGCTTTGCTTGTCTTTTTGATTCTTGCCACATCAATATCCGAATGGACAATGTAGGTAACGCCTTTTGTTTTGGCAAACCGAAGATTTCCCGTACCGGAAAAGTCGATGGCTTTTACATTTCCGTTCTGAGTAATGGCAATAAGGCTTGCCGTGCTTACAACCGCGTTAGTAACGCCGCAACCGTGAGTTAGTCCGATAATGCCTATCGAGACGCACTTCTTTTCGGGCATTTTTTCTTTTACTCTTTCGTCCGGTTCATCGTATACATTCACTTCGTAGTCGTATATGTATCCTTTTTTGATAACGTCCGCAAAGTAATCTTCATCGAGTTTCGAGCCTTCATAGATGATATCGGATATTCCATACACATTTTTATATTCGGATATCTGATCTTCTATATACTGATTGCGGTATCCGGGGAAAACAATAACAATGCGAATATTCGGTTCTGTCTGACGGATCCGCCGGAAAAGCTTTTTTCTGTCCGCACCCAAAAGCAATGTGTCCGCTATAACAAGTACATCCACGTTAGTATTAAGCGTGTCAAATCGGTCGAGAAAATCATCTGCGTTTTCAAAGCTTTCGTCCACGATTCGGATATTGTTTCTTGCAAAGACTATTGCAAGATCTTCGCCGCACTTTATCTTGCCGAGCCACATTACCGTATTAATCACACATTATCAGCTCCTTTCTGTATTTTTCCGATACAATGCCGTTTTCATCGGTAATACTTTCTAAAATTTTGAGTGCGGTTTCGAGTGCTTTTTCCGTATCTTTGCGATCGTGTTTGTAAAAGGCGTGAAGAAATATGATATCACCGTTTTTTTCATAAAAGATAATTCTCACCATTCTTTCCGCCGCCTTAACTCTGAGTTCGTACATCAATCGGTATTTTCCCATTGAAAAGTGCTTGACATAGGGTTCTGCAAAGCTGTTTCCTTCATCCGTTATGTAGCTTAACTGAAACAGAAACTTGGTTTTAAGTTTTCCGTTTAAACAGTCAATAAACTTCTGAACGGGACAGGTGCCGTCTTTTTGATATGCATATAGTTTCCTCATTTGTTTCCTTCTTTCAAAAAATCCCTGTAATGCGCCAATGCTTTGAGGATATATTCCTCAGTTTCTTTTGGAGAAATGATGCTTCGGGGAATATACTTTCTCAAAGATTCCGCTTTGAAGGTAATCTTTTCTGCCTGATTCGGTTTTCGTTCACACATGATTTCGAGAATTTTGTCGGCATTCAGTTTTCCTTCTTTTGAAAATTGTTTCATTTTAAGTGCCTGTGCAAGTGAAGGCGTTGCTTCCTCACACTTGATAGTATCAAGAAGAAGCTCCTGTTCTTCCCGTAAAAGATACGAAAGCTCCACTGCGGGACGAAAAGCAATTTTATCTTCGTCAACCATATCAAGCAACTCTTTTATTAGTTCAGTGAGACGTATGTATCTCCTTACCTGCTCACGACTGTCATTGTGAATCTTTCCAAGCTCGTCTCCGGTTCTCAACTTTGCCACCATTGGTGTCGAAGACATATCGGTACGTTTTCCCTGCCGTTTTAAGGCGTCCATTCTCATCTTGTACGAAAAGGCAAGCTCACTCGGAAGAAGCTTTGTACGCTGAAAATTTGACTCGACCATCATGACAACAGCCTCATCATAGCTAATGTTACGGATCTCAGCTTTCAGAGTTTTGATCCCTGCAAGTTCACAGGCTTTCTTTCGTCTGTGTCCGGCAACAAGCTCATATCTGCCGTCCGCCTTTTTTCGGACTATGGCAGGGACAATAATCCCGTTTTCCTCAATGCTCTTCACTAATTTGTACATATCCTCATCAACCCGGACCTTAAACGGATGATTGGGAGCATCGTCAATTTCCGAAAGAGGAATATCAACTATCTTCGGACGTTTTAATTCGTTACGGCTCGATTCACTTGAAAACAGCTCGTTATAGCCTGTAAGACCTAAATCCACTCTGTTATTTTTCAATTGAAACTACCTCCTTTGAAAACGCTTCATATGCCATTGCTGCCTTACAGTTCCTGTCATAAGCAAATATGCTTTTTCCTTCGATACTGCTTTCGGGTATTCTTACAGAATGCGGGATTTCCGTATCAAACACCCGAATACCGCCGCCAACCGACTCACGCAAGGAAGCGCTTATATTCTTAGCGTTGTTTGTTCGTCCGTTAACCATGGTAAGGAGTATGCCGTCAATCGAAAGTGCGGGATTGATTTGTCTTTTGACCTTTGCAATAGATCTGAGAAGAAGATTCAATCCTTTGGTAGACAAGAAATTGGGCTGTGACGGAATGATGATGCTGTCTGACGCCGCAAGTGCATTGATTGTCATAAGCCCAAGAGAAGGCATACAATCGATAAGGATATAGTCGTAAGACTCTTTGAAATGCTTTATGCAGTTTTTTAAGATCAGTTCGCGGCTCATGACATTGAAAAGACTGATTTCAATGCCGGACAATTCAATGTTTGACGGAATAAGGTCGATACCTTCTTCATGATGAAAGAGAATGCTTTCCTTATCAAACGGCTCGTCCTCTATGACGCTCTGCATCAAAGTGGAAAGAGAAGCCTCTAATTCGTCGGGATTCCGAATTCCCAGACTGACAGAAAGACTTCCTTGCGGATCCGCGTCTATTACAAGTACCTTCTTTCCGAGTTTTGAAAGCCCTACTCCGAGATTTACCGTTGTGGTGCTCTTAGCGACGCCGCCTTTTTGGTTGGTTATTGCTATTACTTTTGCTTCACTCATGATATACCTCCTTGATGATAAAAAAATATAGCCGTCCATTTCTGAACGGCTATAAAAGCCAAAATATTTTATGTCCTCCTGTCTATGTATTAAAGTTGAAACAGTCCCGGAAAAGTAGATCTGAATATGGACAAAATCAGCGAAACACCGTAATTTCGGGGCTTTCCAGCTTTTGTCCTATTATAACATAATAGTCAATCCGTCTGACTATTCCGGTTGCTTTCATATATAATAAACTCCTTTTGTATTTCACTTTTGCGGTACAGCTGTATTTTTTGTAAGCGAAAGGAGTTTTATACAAATAGAGGATTGGTTTGTTTTGGAAAAAACAAAATCGGCTGTCTGTATTATCATTCTTTCCAGTACCAAGTGCTTCCGTTATCATCTGAGGTTAAATAAATGATTTGCTTATCGGATACTTTGTCAAGAATAAACGGATAAAGGCCATTATTCGCGTCAGAGCCGCTTGTTACGGGTATCAGAGAATACCGATTTGACCACTTGCAGGGAG
>ERZ773136.1049-NODE-1049-length-28399-cov-4.083580_pt1 | contig 28399 bp, 31 predicted proteins | sample MGYA00580855_ERZ773136 | MGnify/ENA primary metagenome ERZ773136 (study PRJEB29015, sample SAMEA2737860) | human gut metagenome | biome: human gut; feature: human-associated habitat; material: faeces | place: China | collected 2012 ... | reverse complement strand
CCTGTTAGGGCAATACATGGTTACTCGGCATGTGCTTTTTGGATCCTTAAAAATATCATTTTCTTAATAGTCGAATAAATTCCGATAAAACAATAAGTATTGAGCCAACTGCAAAAGCCTCAAACCAAATTTTAAGCGATTTTGCATAACAATTTGATATTTGTATATATCCATAGCCAAACCCCAACACATAGGTAAAAAAAGCAAAAAATTTTAACAAGGGAGTTATTACATTCCCAAATAAACTCACCTTTTTTAATGTCCCCCACACAAATACCAATAAAAGCACGAATAAAATAAGTATCAGATATAACAACAGCTATTCTCCCCACGTATTTCATGACTATATAATATCACTATATATAATTGTTGTCAAGCACTTTGTATTATATTTATATTATAATATGAATATATCAATCATACCTATCAAATCATATAATCATATATGAGGTGATTCTATGTCAGCAACTCCGATACAAATAAAAAAACGCGGCGAGGATGGTTACAAACTCATTTCCGTGCGATTAAGGGAAAACACACTTGCCAAAATTGATTCTTTGGCCGCTCAAAGCAACCGTTCACGCAACGAAATCATCAACATCTTACTCGAAAACAGCGTCGATAACGCGGAAATCAACTAAAAAAGGATATCAAACCATTGGTTTGATATCCTTTTTCTCTTTATTCGGTCAAAAGACCTTGCTCATCTAACTTTTTGACAAACGCGTCAACATCCCTTTCGGCAAGCGCCTTGTCAACATCATATTCACTTAATAGCTTTGTGACAAGCTCGTTCTTATCGGCACATCCGTCTGCCAGCGTTTTCCATAAAAACGCGCCGGTCTCATTCAGCGTGATCATCCCGTTAAAATCCTTTGCCGCTTCTCCCACAGCCACAACCACATATGCGTCCGAAACGTTGCGCAAAATAAATCCGTTTTTGATCTTCATATCCTGCTACCCTTTCTTTTTTCGTTTATTGGCGGTCAAATAAATTGCCGCCCGTCCGGTCTATCGCGCATAACACCGGAAAATTCTCAACCTCCAAGCGTTTGACCGATTCACAGCCAAGCTCTTCAAACGCGATGACTTCCAACTTTTTCACAGCCATAGCGGCCAGCGCCCCTGCGCCGCCGATCGCACAAAAGTAAGCAGCTCCGTTTTTGACAATGGCGTCCACCACTTCCCTTGAACGCGGCCCTTTGCCGATCATGGCACACAAACCATGCTCCAAAAACAGCGGCGTGTACACATCCATACGCGACGACGTTGTCGGCCCGCACGAGCCGATCGGTCGTCCCGGACGCTCCGGCGTCGGTCCGGCATAGTAAATGACTGCGCCGTCAAGGTCAAACGGCAGCGGCTCACCGGCTTCCAGTAACGCTCGAATCCGCTTATGCGCCGCATCGCGCGCGGTATAGACCGTGCCGGTGAGATAAACCTCGTCGCCGGCGCGAATATCAGAAAGCTTTTCTCGTAAATCCGCCGTATTTATATGTATGACAGCCATGCTGCCCCCTCTTTTCCTCGGTTAATGCCGGTGTTATTCCGATTCTTTTGCCGGAAGCGATGCAAAGAACGCTTCCACTTTGGCTTTATGGTCCTTGAATATTTCGCCTAACTCTTCTTGACGGCGATAGAGGTATTTCACCTTTTTCATGTTTTCCGCAACCTTTTCGTCGGAAGCGGAAACAATTTCATCCGCATGCGCTTTCGCCGTCGCTTCCGCATCGGAAACGATCTGTGCGGCACGTTTTTCGGCTTCGGTTATCAGCTCTTGCGCCTCCCGGCGTGCCGTCGACAGAATTCCGTTGACATCGGCCAACATAGAATCATACTCTTTTGCGTTTGCTTCCATGGCTGCCGACTTGATACGCTCAGCCTCCAACTCTGTCTTTAAGCCTTCGACGGTCTTGGAAGCAGCCGCAGCACGTTCTTCGGCAGCGGAAGCCGCAAGTTTTGCGTTTTCCCTGTCGTTCTTCAGACGTTCAAGCTCCTCGTTCAGCTTGCCTATCGTTTCATCACGCTCGGCAACCTCTTTTTGAATCTCACCGCACTGCTCCTTTGCGGCTTTTAAACTCTCTAATTCTTCCTTTAACGACGCGATCTGCGCTTCATATTTTGCGCCGGATTCCTTGAAAGAGCGATTCATTTCCGCGATATAGGCGGCAACCTCTTCACGTGAAAATCCGCGGAAAGTGACGGAAAATAAGCTGTCTAAATGTGGCATGGCAATATACCTCTTCATTTTAGTATCTTTATTATAGCATGAAATGCTGCAAAAATCAATTGATTTTCGCACATTTCGTCAAAATTCGGCAATTCTTAATTTCTGCCTTTTCCCTTATCCGCGCAAAGACTTTCCACTTTTTCCTTATCGGCCGTGACATAGGCGGTATAATTCTTCTCATAGATAACAAAACCGGGCTTTGAGCCGGAAGGCTTTTTGACATAGCGTGCGCGTGTATAATCGACGGCAGCCTGCGGCTTGTCACGCTCCGAGCTGTAAAAAAGTGCGATCATGGCGCACTCGGTAAAGCTCTCGGCCGGCGGCTCGTCAGCACCGCAAACCATGACGACATGCGACCCGGCGGCGTTTTTGACGTGAAACCAATAATCGTTTTTTTCGGCAAGCTTCGTGGTAACGTAGTCGTTTTGCAGATTGTTTTTGCCGCAATAGACGGTATATCCGTCGCTTGTGACAAAGCGCATGGGCTTTAGCTCTTTCTTTAGCTTGGCACGATCCTTGCCAAGTCCATGCGCGCGGCGCATGTTATCGAGCTTTTTTCCGTACCCGGCAAGTGCAAGCTCGGCACGGATCTCGGCAAGGTCGCTTTCGGTCTCGGCCTTGGTAAGACTTTCGAAAACCGTGTCGATATAGGCGGATTCCGCTTTCGATTCCTCGATCTGCGCGGTAAGCATAATACGCGCGGATTTGGCCTTATTGTACTTCTTATAGTAGCTTTGGGCGTTCTGCGCCGGCGTATAGCGGCTATCGAGCTTTACTTCGACAGTCGGCATAGCTTCATCAAAATAATTGACGAGCGACGCTTTTTCCATCCCTTTTTTCAAGGCGTAAATATTGGCCGTGATCAGGTCGCCGTACAGCTTCCAGCTTTCCGCCTGCTTGCCCTCTTCGAGGGAAGCAAGCTGCAATTCGGTCTTTTTGGCAATGCGCTGGGACGCGTTGGTAAGCAAGCGCAGAACATCCTGTCCGCGGCGTTTGATGCTTTCGGCACGGTCGCGTTCGGCATAAAACGTATCGAGAAGCGCATGAATGCTGTCAAACGGTTTGACCACGCCCGACGCGCCGTACTGTCGGATCTCGCAGAACGAAAAATCAAGCACTTTGCCGTTTTTATCGGTAACCAAACACGGAGAAAAACTCTTTTCGCGCACAGCGCCGTACAGCGTATGATAGTAAAACCACAGCGCGTCGGCGTCGCATTCGTGAATCGGCGTACCGGTCGCTTTGGAGGCACGGAAAACGATTTCACGCGCCGTAAGCGGCGAAAGTCCGGCATAGCGCGAAATGAGATATTTGTCGGCGGCCGTCGTCACGCCGGAGGCAAGGTCGGCCTCCAGCCGCGCACGAAAGCTTTCTTCGGTCACGTCGAGCGCATTGACCTTTCCGGCCTGCTTATCGGGATTTTCATAGCGAAAACCGACAAGCACCTGCCGTTTATTATCCGCGCCAAGGCTGACCGGGTGAAGAACCGCGGAAATACGCTTTTCGCTGTCAAGCAGAATGACATTGCTGTAAGTGCCCATGATTTCGCAAATCAGATATTTTTCGGATTGGAAGCCAAGCTCATCCGAGGAAACAAGCGATATTTCCATGGCACGGTCAAAGCCAAGCTGCCTTACGCCGGTGATAAAGCCGCCGGTTAAGTGCTTGCGCAATAACATGCAAAACATAGGCGGCACGGCCGGGTTTTCGCGACCGCTTGCGGTAAAGCCGACGCGCGAATTTCCGGCAGCAGCCGATAAAAGCAGTTTTTTGGAGCCGTTTTTGGAACGCAGGTGCAGTAATATTTCATCGCGTTCCGGCTGGCACACCTTTTCGATACGTGCGCCGACGGCTTCGGTTTCCAAGCTATGAACAACGGCGGCCATAACGCCTGCATCAAATGGCATAATAAATCTCCTATATTACAGAAAAATGTTGCTTAAAGGCTGATATACGGGCTTTGCACATCAAATATACCGACCGCAAGCTCACTGCCGAAAGCGTCGGCAAGCAGCTCCTTCATTCGTCCGCAGACCGGATTTTCCGTGAAGTAGTGACCGAGGTCAAATAAGCACATATCGAGTTCTTTGCAGTCAAGAAACGTATTGTGGGCAGCTTCACCCGTAACAAAAGCGTCCGCACCGGCGGCATACGCGTCGTAAAAGAAACTCTTGCCTGCTCCGCCGACAAAGGCGACGCGGCGGATTTTCCGACCCGGCGTTTTGAAAAGCGACGCACGCACCGACGTACTGCCAAAGATCTCTTTCAAGACTGCGGCAAACTCTTGCGGTGCGAGCGGTTCGGGCAGCGAACCGATGCGGCCGCACTGTCCGTTTTCGCCGCCAAAAGGCACTATCTCGGAAAGCCCCAGCAACTCCGCCGCCGTATCATTGACGCCGCCTATGGCCGAATCGAATCGGGTATGATAGGAAAGCACGGCGATATCCTTTTGCATTAAGCGCTTAAAATTCGTATAATCGCCGCCGGTCAGCCGTTTAAAGGGTCGGAAGATAAACGGATGATGGGTGACAATGAGATCATAGCCGCCTTTTTCGGCGGCCGTGATACCATCCGGCGTCACTTCAAGCATGACAAGCACCTTTTTTACCGGTTTATTTTGATTTTCGCATAGCATTACACCGTCGTTGTCCCATTCTTCGGAAAGTGTGCGCGGTGCGGCTTGCGATAAAGCTTTATCGATTTCTTTTACGGTAATCATGCGATGACCTCACTTTTAATCTTTGATTTTTTTAATTTTTGTCAGATCGCCGCTACATAAGGCTTCCATATTACGGAAAATTTTTTCAGCATCCCAATCCCACCATTTGAGGCGGAGCAAATAAGCGGTAAGCTCTTCGTCAAAACGCTGCCGAATCACTCGACAGGGGTTTCCGCCTGCAACACAGTACGGTGGAACATCTTTCACAACGACCGAATCCGCGGCAATGATAGCACCGTCGCCAATATGCACACCCGGCATGACCGTCACGTTCTGTCCGATCCACACATCGTTTCCAACCACCGTGTCTCCTTTTAACGGAAGGTCGTCAAGAGCCGGTACAAATTTTTCCCATCCGCCGCCCATGATGTTGAACGGATAGGTCGATACGCTTTTCATGCGGTGGTTTGCGCCGTTCATCACGAATTCGATTCCCTTTGCAATGGCACAAAACTTTCCGATTATCAGCTTATCGCCCAAAAAATCATAGTGGTGCGTCACGTGTTCCTCAAATTTTTCCGCACCGTTCACATCGTCGTAGTAGGTATAGTCCCCAACGATGATATTCGGACGGGTGATGACATTTTTGATATACACGATCTGCTTTATGTTTTCATTCGGATAGATTTTGTTCGGATCCGGTCCTATCATAGGTTAAATCACCCCATATTTTCGCTTAGCTTTCAATGTTTCCTTTCCGATAAAGCCGAAATTTTCAGAACCGCAAACGCCAAAGCCGCTCCGGCAAGGATTCCGATAAAATTGCAGATAAGGTCGTCCACATCAAAGCTTCTGCCGAAAACAAGCTGCAAAACTTCAACGCAAACGGGCGTCAGGACGGCAATTCCAAGCATTTTCCGAAAGCTTTCTATTCTCGTCGTCAACGGAAGAAAGAAGCCAAACGGAACAAACATCAAAATGTTATAGACAAGCATCGTTTTGACCCAGCTTCCGAGCGCAAGCTCACCGGCAAGGCATTTGATAACCGACGGAACAAGATTGACGTCAACAATGTGAAACCGCTCTTGAAGACCATCCCACCAACCAAAGAAGATCCCCTCGTAAAAACACAGCCAAAAGTTAGCCGGCAGCACGACAAGACTCACAAGGCCGGTCAGATAGCAGACAAACAGCACACGAAGCACCTCTGACAGCCAATCGATCTTATTTTTTCTCTTTTTCAAAAGCGCTATCCGGATGATGAAATAAAGGATCCCGACAAGGACGGCAACGGGAAGCGCCTGAAGAAAATACCCGAAAACCGAGCCGGAATTCATAAGACTTCGGAATTTTTGAAACATATTCGCACCTATATATTTTTAATGGCTTACAGTTAATTTTCCCGGTCTATCCCATTCCGAAGCGCCGTTTCGCGTAACCTCTGCAATTCGCAAAGCACATCTTTATCGGCTTCGCACGGTAAACCGGCATCGGTCATCTGTGCGATCTTTTTGGAAAGGATCCGGATCTTGCGGTCCATGTACGGCAAAAACAGCTCTATGTCGGGATGCAAAACGTGATAGATACCGACGCAAAGCTCAGCCTCGCTCATTTTTCGTACTATCCCGTCATATCGACAGGCAATTAACGAATAAATACGCCCTTTATCCTTAACAAGCACCTCGCGAAGAACCACAAAGCCATGCTCCGCAAGATAGCGTCTTAAGTCGGTCTCGCTGGTCATGGCCTGCAAAATGCAGACGGTTTTACGGTTCGGGTCATGCAAGAATACGGCGCGCTCTAAAATCGACGCGATAAGCTCGCCGCCCATGCCGAGAATAAAAATACGTTCGGCCGGAATATCGTCAAAGCCGCAAAGTCCGTCGTTTTGGCGCACGGTGATATAGTTTTCTAAAGGTTCGGACTTAAAGTGCCGTCTTGCCACTGCTTCCCTTGCCTTTTCAAGCGGTCCTTCGCCGATATCCGACGCAAGCACATGCGAACAGATACCGCTTTGAACAAGATATATGGCAAGTTTTCCATGGTCACAGCCGACGTCGATGGCACGAAGCGAACCAATTTTTTCATCCTCAAAAAAAATTGCGGCGGCAAGCTTCGCCGCCGCAATCAATCGCTCATTCGGAGCGGTCAGTTCACGACCCATTATTTGTTTTTGATGAGCGCATTCAGCTTTTCGACTAATTCATCGGCGTCCACGCCGTGAACCTCGCAAGCCATTTCAATGCTTTCGCCTCTTGCCGAAGGGCAGCCGAGGCAATGCATGCCGATCTCCAAAAACAGAGGGGCGGATTCGGGAGCGATATCGAGGATATCGCCGATAATGGTATCCTTTGTGATCTCCATGAGAGTTCCTCCTTTATTCTCTTTGCGCCGAAGCGCAGGATTTAGCCTTAGGTTTATTTTTCCGTAAGCAAAGCGTCTTATACGTCCGAGTTCTGTCGGGTCTATTGCCGGGTAACGGCAAAGACGGCTGTTCTTATGAGCCTTTGGTATCAATCTGCTCAACCGATCTTAACGCTCCAGCCGAACGGATCTTCGACCTTGCCGTACTGAATGCCGGTAACGGTATCGAAAATTTTGTGAGAGATCGGGCCGATCTCGCCGCCGTTGATCGGCATGAGCTTGCCTTCGTAGTTGAGTTCGCCGATCGGAGAAATGACGGCAGCCGTACCGGTACCGAACGCTTCGTTAAGCTTTCCGGCATCGTAGGCGGCAGTTACTTCATCGATCGAGAGCTTACGCTCGGTGACCTTATAGCCCCAATGCTTGAGAAGGTTAATGGTGGTATCACGGGTAACGCCGGGCAAGATGCTGCCTTCAAGGCTGGGCGTGATGACCTCGTTATCGATAACGAAGAACACATTCATCGTGCCGACTTCGTCGATATACTTTCTGGTATAGCCGTCGAGCCACAGAACCTGCGAATAGCCAAGTTCATGCGCCTTTTCCTGTGCCTTAAGGGAAGCGGCGTAGTTGCCGCCGGTCTTTGCATAGCCAAGGCCGCCTTTTACGGCGCGGACATATTCGTCCTCGACGTAGATCTTAACCGGGTTAATGCCTTCCTTATAGTACGAGCCGACCGGCGAAAGGATGATGCAGAACAGATACTTGTTCGACGGTCTTACGCCGAGATGTGCGTCGGTTGCGATAATGAACGGACGGATGTAGAGAGAAGTGCCCGGATCGGTCGGGATCCATTCCTTTTCAAGGTTGATAAGCTCGGTGAGCGCCTGCATAACGTCCTCAGGAGCGACCTCCGGAATGCAAAGACGGCGATTGGAATTGTTCATGCGCTTAATGTTCATGTCCGGACGGAAAAGTCGGATAGAACCGTCAACGGCGATATAAGCCTTCATGCCTTCAAACATTTCTTGGGCATAGTGGAAAACCATAGCGGCCGGATCGAGCGAAAGCGGTGCATACGGAACGATTCTTGCATCGTGCCAGCCCTTGCCCTCGGTATAATCCATGAGGAACATGTGATCCGTAAAGATATCGCCGAAGCCGAGCGGTTCGCCCTTTTTCGGTTTTACTTTCAGTTCTGCTCTTTTTTCGATTCTGATGTTCATGCTAATCATCCCTTGTATATTAAAATTGAATCGATTTCTTATTCGGCGTCAACGTCGTCGCCATAGGCAATGACAACGCGGCGGTTATTTTCGGTGCCGACCGAGAACGTGTGAACGCCCTTGATGTTCTGCACCTCGGAGTGAATGACGCGTCTTTCATACGAGCTCATGGGTTCGAGCGTGAAGTTGCGTCCGGTGGCAAGAACCTTGGAGGCCATGCGCGAAGCAAGCGCCTTTAAGGTTTCTTCTCTCTTTAAGCGGTAGTTCTCAATATCGAGAACAATGCGGACATATTCATGCTTGTCCGAACGCTTGGGGTATCGGCCGACCACGATATTGCAGAGATATTGGAGGGAATCGAGCACATCGCCGTGACGGCCGATGAGCATGCCAAGTCCCTTGCCGGTGATCTCGATGCGGATATCCTTTTCATAGGTCTTGCTGTTTTCGCTGAGTCTTTCGTCGATACCGACAACCTTGGCTTCGGCATCTACGCCCATATCCGAGATAATGGTATTTAAGAATTCGATGACCTTGTCCTGTACCGGCGGCAAGTCCTCCGCGCAGGTCTTTTCATCGACTGCTTCGCCAAGTGCTTCAAGCGCTTCTTCGTTCTGGACGTCGGCGTCGGTGCTTTCCGTCTTTTCAGTGGTTTCGGGGTCATCGGCATAGACCTTGACCTCCGCTTCGGCAGAAAACATGCCTAAAAAGCCTTTTTTGGCTTCTTCGATGACGTCGTATTTGACGTCCTTAATATCCTTGTCGAGCTTTGCAGCGCCAAGCGCGACCGCTTCCTCGACAGTTTTTGCTTTTACAATAACTTCCATGGTATTGTAAGCTCCTTTCTATTTACAGCAGGCTCCACAAAACACATAAAATTTGTCCTGCCGAATTAACAACACTTATATTTTGCGTCTTGCCTTTAACGGCTTTTTCGTTTCGTGCAAGTGCTTTTTCATTTTATTCGTAAGCCCAAGCGGTGCTTTGCCGACCGACGGAATTTCCTCCGGTTCAGGCAGTTCCTCCGGCACTTCTTCGAAGATCGGCGAATTGGCGTCCGGCTCGGCAAGCGGCATATCTTTCTTTTTCGAAGCGGATTTGCCCTTTAATTTCAGTTCGGCTTCCTTTAATTCCTCTTCGGTCACCTTCGGAATGGGATACAGCTTATGAAGAAGAATTTGCTGACCGGCAGAAAGGATATTCTGGAGGATCCAGTAGATTGCGATAGCGGACGGCACCGAGAAAGAGATCCACACCGAGAAGAGCGGCATCGTCCAATCCATCATAGCCATAGACGACTGCGTTTGGGCAGTGCCGGCCGGCTGATAGGAGAACTTGCGGATGATCTTCGTGCTGAAGAATGCAAACACGAAAGTCAAGATCGGGATAAGCAGATAGAGGTTGAAAGCAAAGCTCGGCTGGACGGTAAGGTCGATACCGGCAACGCTGAAATGCTTCTGAAGCTCGGCGATCTGCTCGAAAATGCCGGCTGCATTGATGTTTGTGATCTCTGCGGCGGCAAGCTTAGCGTCAATCTGGGAAAGAACAGCCGGTTTTGCCGCTTCGCCCATGTCGGTGATGGCTTTGATGACGTTGATATCGTAATTCGTACCCGTGCCGAACACGTCGGTCAGAATCTTTACCACATCGCTTCCAAGCTCCGAAATATAGCGGAGCGGATTGACGATAACGCTGTAAAGGCCGAACAGGATCGGCATTTGAACGAGAAGCGGCAGACAGCCCGAAGCCGGGTTGAAGTTTTCCTGCTGATAGAGCTGCATAAGCTCGTTGTTTAATTTTTCTTGAGTAGCACGGTCGTTGCGTCCGGCGTATTTCTTGCGGATCGCCATTTCCATCGGGCGCAGCTTGGCCTGCTTTAAGGTGTTTTTCTGCTGCTTGATACCAAACGGAAACAGGATAAGTTTGATAAAGAGTGCGAACAGAACGAGCGTGAGCATATAGTTCTGAAAGCAGAGATGCTCATACATCCAGCCGATGACAACGCCGAACAAAGGGGTAATTACAGGTATGTTCATGATGATTCCTCTTATTTTCGATTATTTTTTTTCTTAAAGCGCTTTTTCGGCGGAACGGGATCATAGCCGCCTTTTCCGAAAGGGTTGCAGCGTAAGACGCGCCAAAGACTAAGCGCCGTACCGACAAAAAAGCCGTGCGTTTTATATGCTTCAAGCGCATATTCCGAACAGGTCGGCGTGAACCGGCAGGTAGGCGTGCCTTTGAGCGGCGACAAAAATTTACGGTAGAACTGTATCAGATAAATACAGATATATTTCATAGTTAGAAAGACTTATTTTTGCCCTGTTCACGGCGAACGGGCGGATTTTTTCCGACTTCGGACGCATAGGCGTTTTCCGTAAGCAGTCCGAGCTTTTCGAAGCTTTTGCGCATCGCACCGGAAATCTGCGTGCTTTTGACGTTTTTTCCGAAAGCCGCGCCGCGTGCGGCTACGATGAGCAGATAGCCGTTTTTCAAGGACGGCATATTTTCGCGGTAAGCCGCGCGGATAATGCGCTTGACGCGCGACCGGCGAACGGCTTTGCCGAGCTTTTTATTGACGGTAATGCCGAGCCTTGTAGGCGCTAAAGCGCGATTCGGCGTTTTTTCGTAGTTTTTTAACGCATAGACGGCGACGTATTTGTTCGCGTCGCTTCGTCCTTTGCGGTAAGCTCTGGAAAACAAATGGTTTTCGCAGAGCGGATAGAGTTTTTTTACCATAACTATCCTTGGCGGTCAAAGAGTAAAAAGCAAGATACGAAAAAAGAGCGAAGCCCCAAGAATTCTGCATCCTCGCAGACCATCGAACCACGCTCTTCATTTAGACTTTATCAATAAGTAAGTCTTGCTCTGCCCTTTGCACGTCTTCTCTTCAATACTTTTCTGCCGTTGGCAGTTCTCATACGCTTTCTGAAACCGTGCTCCATTTTTCTCTGGCGTTTCTTCGGCTGATAGGTTCTGACCACAATCCTGCACCTCACTTTCGGAAAAATGAGCTATTTAAATACGCTCATATCATTATCTTTACAAATCACAAGATATTATATACCATAAAAGGGGCTTTTGTCAAGAGGAAATGCAAATTTCCTCGAAAATTAAATATAAACTTTTTATTACCTGCCGCAAATTCGCGCCTTTACCGCAAAACAAGTCCGCTTTGAAACAGAAGAAAGCTTCCCGCCGACACAGTAAGCGCCGAAAGCAGCGTGGTGAACACGATGATCTGACTGGCAAGCTTATAGTCGTTATTCATGTTTTTCGCCATGATATAGCTGCTGACAGCCGCCGGCGTTCCGAATACAATAAACAGTGCGCCGAGATGTGCGCCGTAAAAGCCGCAAAGGTTAGCAGCGAAGATCACGCAGGCCGGAACGCACACGGTCTTTAACACCGACGCCGTCATGGCAAGGCCTGCACGGCCTTTCATGTCCGAAAAGCTGAAGTTCGCGCCGATTGCAATAAGGGCAAGCGGCGTAGAAGCGCCGGCAAGGTACGCTATCGTCTTATCGGCGATCTTCGGCAGCTCCGCTCCCGAAAAGCATACGACAAGGCCAATGGCAATCGAGAGGATCAACGGATTTTTGACAATATCCCGTGCAACTGCCTTCGCCTTTTGTCCGACGCTTTGTCCCTCGTTCTTTTTCGGGTCGCAGACGCTTAAGATAATCACGGCGATCACGTTATATAACGGCACGACAAAGGCAAGCAAGATAGCCGCCACCCGCGCTCCGTCCGCGCCAAACAGGTTTTCGGCAAATGGAACGCCCAAAATCGCCGTATTCGAACGGTACACGCCTTGGACAAAAGCACCGCGCTTTGCGCTGTCACGGATAAGCGGCGTGCAAATAAGAAGCGTGCCGAAAGAAACGGCAAGCACCGCAGCAAGCGCAAATAACACCACGGTCACATCCTGCGCATAAAAGCTGTCCTTATCCATATCCGCCACCTTGGTAAACAGAAAGCACGGAAGCAACAGCTTAAACACCAACTTATCCGCCACGCGGACAAATTCATCCGTCAAAAAGCCTTTGCGCTTTAAAAAGTAGCCGATAAAGACAACAATAAAAATCGGTACGACGCCGTTTAAAACAAAAATCAGATCGGATAGCAAGAGGACACCGCCTTGGTTCAGTTATTATAGAAATCTTCGGTCAAAAATTCTTTCGGAATCGCGTTATCGATAATCTTGCGCATGGATTTCATGCTCATGGACGAATCGAATTTATGTGCGCCGTGCGCCTGTTCGAGTGCATCGGTATATTCCGAAAAGCGGTATATCTTAAAGCCGCGCACTTTGTTATTATACTGGCAGACAGTCGGAATGAAATAGGCGTTATCGATGGATACGCCGTTGGGCGCTTTGGAAATATCAAAGCCGAGTATGCCGCCAACCATATTGCGCGAATACATCATGCCCGAAAGAAAGTTGCCGAGCGAATACATACATAAGGTTTTGCCGCCGTCGGCGCGGTCGATCCATTCAAGCGGCTGTAAAACATGCGGATGATGGCCGATGATCACGTCTACGCCGTTGTCGGCCATGAGTTTCGCCTTGCGCTTTTGGTCGGTGTTCGGCTTGAAGTTGTCTTCAACGCCCCAGTGGATCGACACGATGACGCAGTCAGCCATTTCTCTTGCTTTTTTGGTCTGCCGGTCGAGCGTTTCGTCGTCGTATAACGGAATGACAAGCTCGCTGCCCTTTGGGAGCGTTAAGCCGTTGGTCCCGTAGGTATAGGCAAGAAGCGCGATTTTGATGCCGTTTTTCTCAACAATGCGGATATTTTCGAAATCTTCCTTATTCTTATAGCCGCCGATTGCCGTGACATTTTCCCATTTGCTCCAATAATCAATGGTATTTTCATAGCCTTTGGAGGTGCTGTCAAGCATATGGTTATTGGCAAGACCAATAATGTTGAAGCCAAGCTCGACAAGGTCGTCACCCATCTGTTCAGGCGTGTTGAACATGGGATAGCCGGAGATCGGGCGTGAGGAACCGCCGAACGGCGTTTCCTGATTGATAAAGGCAAGGTCGGCGTTTTTTATCACGTCGGCGACGTTGTCGTACATGGGGATAAAGTTGTACTCCTTATTCGTTCCGGCCGCAAGCATTTTCGCGTCGGAATAGACCGAGCTGTGAACCAGATTGTCGCCGCAGGCGATAAATGAAACAGTCGTGACCGGCACTTTTTCTGCCGGAGTGTCCGTCACACACGCGCTCACCTCGCCAAAGGCATAGCCGAGCACGGAAAGCGCCGCAGAATCGGATTTTGTCCGCTTGTTTTCGGTTTTTATATCCGTAACCGCCTGTGTGGGCTGCTCTGTTTTGGGTTCGGCTGTATCGGCCGAGTTTTCCGACACCGGGACGGAGACCGTGGTATCCGGTTTATTCGGTTTGACCGGTTTTTCCGCTTTATCGCCCTTTCCGCCGGCCGATAAAAGCAGTACGACCGTAAACACGAGCGCAACAAGAAGAGAGGCCGCGACGGCAAGTTTATTTTTCATGAGATTCTCCTTTTACACGAGGCGCCATGTTATTGAATGGTACTTGCTTCCATGCCGGCGACAAGCTCAAGCGCTTTCTGAAGCTGAGTGTCATCTTCGTCGGTCATGCGGTAGAAATTCGCCGCAGCCGTTGCCGGCAGCTCGACCGGATAGGTCGGACGAATGCCCTCGCCGTCATAGCTGACGCCGCTCGGCGGCAGATAGGTGCTGACCGAGACGCTGGCTGCTCCTCCGCCCGGAAGCGGAACGATCTCCTGCATACTGCCCTTGCCGTATGTGGTTTCTCCGACGCTTTCGGCTTTGCCGTAATCGCGAAGCGCGGCAGTGAAAAGCTCGGCGGCGCTTGCGGTATTGCCGTTGACAAGCACGGCCATGGGAGCGGTAAATTCAGCGGTATCCGACGTTATGGTGCGCTTGGTGCCGCTTTTCTCGTTGATGATAATGATATCGCCGGCCGGAAGTAGAAAATCAAGCGTCTGGCTGACGCCGTCAAGGCTGCCGCCGGGATTGTTGCGAACATCGAAAACAAAACGTTCCGCGCCGTTGACGATGAGATCCTGCATGGCGTTTTTGAACTCGGTCGGCGTCTGTGAGGTAAACTCGTTTATCTTGATAACGCCGGTGTCCTTGTTGACCATGCGGTGAGTCACGGTAACGATCTTGATTTCCTCGCGCGTAAGCGTTACAACGCGCTCTGTTCCGGCTTCAGAAAGCACGGTCAGCGTTACGGAGCTGCCGACCTCGCCGTCTCCGATGCGTTCGAGCGACAGGCTGTAGCCCATTTCGAGAACCGATTTTCCGTCCGCGCGTGTGATGACCTCGCCGGGCAGGATTCCGGCGCGCGACGCCGGTGTGTCCTCATAAACGCTCGTGATATAAAGGCCGCCGGCCGTATTGTCAAACACGACGGTCACGCCGATACCGGTCTTTATGCCGTTTTGGTTTTCCAATAAATATTCGGCATATTCGTCGGCATTCATATAGTAGGCGTATTTATCGCCAAGACCGGCAATATAGCCGGCAATCGTATAATCCGCTAAATTTTGCTCATCCACGTTGCCAATATACTTGCCGCGGATGATGCTGTCCACATTATACAGCGTGCGGCTGATATCGCTTGCCGCCGTTACCTCAGACAGCATTTCCGTATACTTTTCGTCCATGCCCTTGCGCACGGAATTATAGGTGATCTGCCATGTCACGAGGATTGCTGCGGTAAAAAGGATGAGTAACATCGGCAAGACCTGCCAGAAAAGGCGTCCTTTTTTATTCATGTTCGTTTCCTTTCGAAAAAAATCATTCCGTAAAACACATTCGGGCTGTCGCCTGTTCAGCCACAGCCCTGTGATATTTCTGTTATCCGGTTATTTGAGTCCGATATAGGGCGCCGGATCGACAAGCTTTCCGTCCTTGAACACGGAAAAATGCAAATGATTGCCGGTCGAGCGTCCGGTCGAGCCGACATACGCGATCACGTCGCCGCGCTTGACCTTTTGGCCGGAAACGACGTTTAACGAGCTGCAATGGCCGTATAACGACATAATTCCGCCGCCATGGTTAATGGTAACGCACTGTCCGTAGCTGCCGTTCCACTTAGCGATGACTACCGTGCCGTCGTCAGCGGCATAGATTTCAGTGCCTTTGGCGCAGGCGAAGTCATAGCCGGTATGAGACGCGGTCTTGCCGGTAAAAGGATCTTTACGCGTGCCGTAATACGAAGTGATACGGTAAACATTGGCCGGAAGCGGAAATTTGAACGTTCCGGAGTAGGTTGTGGTATCCTCCTTGGCGAACATGGCGGCAAGGCGCTTGACCTCGTCGTTGAGTTCGTTGATATAGGCCTGCTTTTTGGCAAGCTCGGCTTCGTAGGCTTCGGCGTTGGCAAGCACCTGCTCGCGCATGGCGGCAGCCGCTGCCTGCTTTTGCGCCAAATCGGCACGGAGCGTTTCCTGCTCGGACTTATACTGCTGCATCGTAACCTTGGCTTGTTCGTATTCGGCCTTGGTCTTTTCGAGCGATTCGAGCGTTTCGTTATAGTTTTCGAGCACCTTGTCGTTATAGGACAAATGATAAGACAAAAGGTCGATACGCGAAAGAAGGTCGGTAAAATTCTCAGCGCTGAAAATGAATTCGACCGAGCTTGCCGCTCCGCCGTACTCATACGACATGCGAATCATATCGTCAAGTATATGCTGCTGCTTTTCAATCTCCACTTCGAGTTCGGCGATCTGTACCTCTTGTGCCGCCGTTAACTCGTCGTACTGCTTCAGCATGGATTCAATCACGATGATCTGCTCGTCGATGAGGTCGATCTCATACGAAAGATTAGTAATCTGCGTGGAATAATCCGCCGCTTGGCTTTTTGCACCGGCAATCTGGTTCTTTAAGTTTTTCTGTTCCTTGGTGATCTGGGACATTTTGCCGTTAAGCGTATTGATCTCGCTCTGAATCTCCGCATTGCTTTTCGCGACAACGCGCACATCCGACATGCCGAGCAAAAAGCCGGCCGCCACAAGCGCACTTGCCGAAAAAGCGGCGGCACGCAGCATAAGCTGCGAAGCGCTGTTATCTTTTTTGGAAAAAAACATGGTTTACCTCCTTCATACAAGGCTGCGGAAAGGATATGAGGTTTTAATTACGCTTTCATGTACTTGCGGATAGCAAGCGCACTGCCGAACACGCCGAGAAGGATACCGGCGGCAAAGTAGATCGGCAGATAGTACACGTTTAATTCCGAAAAGGCCGGAATTTTGATAAAGCCGTCAAACTTCGCGGAAAGCTCGGTAAGCGGAACCGCGTACAGATAGTACTGAATCAGATAACCGAACGCGCCGGACACAAGGCCGATGATAGCGCCTTCAAACACGAACGGCATAGTGATATAGAATTTGGTCGCACCGATGTAGCGCATGACCGTGATCTCCATTTCGCGCGCGTGATAGGTCAAACGAATGGTGTTGGAAATGACAAATACGCTCACCGCCACCAAGAGGATCATGAGCCACGTACCGCCAAGGGAAATGGCGTTTTTGAAGTTCTCGATGTTTTTGGCGATATCATAGCGGTTCTTGACCTTGTTCACGCCGTCTAAGTGATTTAAGTTGTACACAAGCGCGTCAATATCATCCACGCTGTCATATTCGATTTTGTAGGAATCCGGAAGCGGATTGGTATTATCATCGTAGGAATCGAAAATATACGAGTAATCCGAGCCGAATTTATCCTTTTCGGACGCAAGCGCTTCGGCCTTCGGAACGAAGGTCACAGTCTTGACGTTTTTGAGCGCCCGAATGCTGTCCCCTGCCGCCGAAACCGTTTCCGGCGATGCGTCGAGGTTCATATACACGACAATTTCGTTAAAATCGTCGATGCTGTCAATACTTTGGTTAATCACAACGATGAGCGTTGTGAAGATACCCACCAAAAGAAGCGAAGAGGCCAGAATGAGAATCGACGCCACGCTTCTTACGCCGTTGCGGACGACGCCTTTAAAGCCCTCCGCGATAAAACCGAGTCTATTCATCAAACATACCGCCTATTCTGTCGCTTTCCACCATGCCGTCCTTTAAGGTTACGACGCGTTTCTGAAACCGGTCTACAAGGTCTCTTTCATGCGTGACCACAAGCACCGTTTTCCCAAGCTCCTTATTTAAGGCAATGAGCAGGTTCATGATGTCAAGGCTCATTTCCGGGTCGATATTGCCGGTCGGTTCATCGGCAATGAGAATCCGCGGATTATTGGCAAGTGCGCGGGCAAGCGCCACACGCTGCTTCTCACCGCCGGAAAGCTGATTGGGAAACGCGTCCATGCGGTCTTTCAATCCAACGGCCTCCACAAAGATCGGCACATTCTGCTTGATCAGGCGATTGGGCGTTCCGATGACCTGCATGGCAAAGGCAACGTTCTCATACACCGTTTTTTTCGGGAACAGGCGGAAGTCCTGGAACACCACGCCCATAGTACGCCGCAGATACGGCACTTTGCCCTCTCGCATTTTATCAAGACGGAAATTGTTGATGAGAAGTCTGCCGTCCGAAACGCGCTCTTCGCGCAAAAGAAGCTTGGTAAGCGTTGTTTTTCCGGCGCCTGAATGGCCGACGATAAATACAAACTCGCCGTCTTCAATTTTTAAGTTGACGTCCTTTAAGACATAGTTTTTTCCGTCATACGTTTTGCTGACATTCTTGAATTCTATCATAGCGTCCTTGTCCTGCTTAATATTTTACCGGCTTGGAGGTAAGGTACTTCTTGACCATGAGCGCAACTTTAAAGGTAATGGCATGCTCAAATTCGCGAAGGTCAAGTCCCGTTAATTTGCGGATCTTTTCCAAGCGGTACACAAGCGTATTGCGGTGAACGAACAGCTTGCGCGAGGTTTCGGACACGTTGAGGTTGTTTTCAAAGAAGGCTTGAATGGTCATGAGCGTTTCGCGGTCAAGGCTTTCGAGAGAGCCTTTCTTGAAAACCTCCTGCAAGAACATTTCGCAGAGCGTTGTCGGAAGCTGATAGATAAGGCGGCCGATGCCGAGATTTTCATAGTTGATGATATTCTTTTTGGTATCGAACACCTTTCCGACCTCGATAGCTACCTGCGATTCGCGGAAAGAGGTAGACAGATCCTTGAGCGTTTCGGCAACCGTACCGATCCCGATCGTCACGCGAAGGAAAAATTCGGCGCTGATGGTGTCGGCAATGGTGTGCGCGACCTTTTCGAGTTCCTTGCCCTCGACGTTGAATTTAACTTCGCGGATGAGAACGATGTCGTTTTCACCGATGTTGATGACATAATCCTTATTTTTGTCTGGGAACATGTTTTGCAGAATATCGTAAGGAATCACTTCGCCCTTATCGGCAAAGCGGATAAAATAGACAGCTTTAGGCGCGTCCACGTCGAAATGAAGCTCTTTGGCTTTTATGTAAATATCGCTCGGCAAAATGTTGTCGAGAATGATATTTTTGATAAAGCTGATCTTATCGTACTTCTCACCGTACAGGCTCTTGATATTGAGGAACGACACCGAAAGCACACGGCAAAGGTCGGCTGCCTCCGGATCCTCGCCCTCCACGGCGATGATGTTTTCCGGGCGCGTATACGAGCCGAGCGGACAATAGGTGTAGCCGTCGGCGGTGATGATGGTAGTGTCCTCGTCAAAGCTGCCAAGCACTTCGGTTCTGGTTTCACCGACATGCACAAGGTCGGTGCAGGCAATAACGACGCCGGCGTCGTCGAGCACGTAGATCGCCTTAGCGACATTTTCTTTAAGTTGATTGATTACGCTCTGAAATACTCTTGCTGACATGTTTTTAGACCTCCCGGATCATTCTCTGATAAGCTTTATGGTGTAAACGATAGCAAATACGATATACTGGACCAGCATGACCGTAAGCATAGTATCCGAATGAATAAGCGGCTCACCGGGAATATCCGGAAGCTTGATAAACATAAAGACCGCCCAAATGACAAGCGACACAAAATACGGGAACATGAGCGGCGAATCGCTCTTTTGCGCGCGGTGCGGCCGGGTCTGGCATTTTTTCAAATACGGCACAAAGGCAATTCCGACAGCGGCAAACGCCACAATGAGAAGAACCTTGCCGACAAGGCCGCGCGCGGTGTAGATCGGCCAATAGCGGTATAAGAGAAGCGCAAGAAGCGCGTTTTCGATGCTGAATAAAAGAAAATCGCGATGATAAAATTTGGAAATATAGTAAAGCAGCGCTAAAATAATGGTAGCAGCTAATGCAAACGTGCAGGATGACGCGTTATTGACGATGCGCACTCCAAAGAACAACGAAAAACCGGTCACATACAGCATAAGCGCAAGCGCGTTGATGCTGGAAAACACGCGGTCATGCTCGTTTATCTTCTTTACGCGGCACACGATCACCCAAACGATCGACGCGGCAAGCAAAATTCCTACAAACGCGATATATGCCGGATGGCGGAACAGCTTGTATAACTCATAGCCCATGTTGCGCCCGGTCGACTGACGGACGGCAATCGTGGTGCTGACCTTTAAAATGAGGAGAAGAACGCCACAGAGAAGAAAGAACATGGCGGACATGCGGTAGAAGTCCATATCGCTCTTTTTGAGCTTTACGGCATTTTCACGTTTCTTGGGTGAAAGCTTGGATGACATGACATACACTCCGTTATCAATTTTTAATTCAAATTATCCGAAAAAAACATGATCGACGAAATCACGCACAGCGGCGCAGTCTCGGTTCGAAGAATGCGTTTTCCGAGGGAAACGAGCGGAATTCCGGCCTGCGACGCGCACGCCGCTTCACTTTCGGAAATGCCGCCCTCCGGGCCGATAAAAAAGCGGTAATCCACGGCTTTTTTACAAGCGGATTTCTCGGCAAACAGGGTTTTCATAGGGATATGCGGTTCAGCCTCATAGCAGAGGAAACCGCAGTCGGCGTCCTTTAATTCCTCCGTCATTTCACGAAAAGCTAACGGCTCGCCGATTTCGGGGACATAGGCTCTTGCGCACTGCATAGCGGCAGATCTTGCAATCTTCTGCCAGCGCTCGCGCTTTTTTTCGAGAGATTTTTCGTCGGGACGTGAAACGCACCGTTCGGAAAGCACCGGAACGATCTTCATTACGCCGAGTTCCACGGCTTTCTGTACGACGGTATCGAACTTATCGCCCTTGACAAGCGCCTGATACAGCGTTACGTGTACGTCCGGCTCGGTGTCGCCCGGCCTTTTTTCCATGACCTCAAAGGTCACACTGTCCGCGTCAATGGCGCGTATCACGCAGGCATACTCATAGTTGCAGGTATCGCATAACGTATACGCCTCTCCGACGCGTGCGCGAAGCGAAAACGAAATATGACGCGCGTCCTCGCCGGTCAGCGTCAGCGTATCGCCTTCGCTCACCTCATGCGGCTCTATAAAGAAGCGTGGCACAGCGTCACCACCGCCCAATCTTCGCTCTCGGTAAATTCTTTTACCGCAAAGCCGTTTCGCTCAAGCGCGGCAATGACCTCGCCGCTTCGCTCGGCGATGATTCCCGAAACGATAAGCGTTCCGTCCTTTGCCAAGAACTTCTTGAACGACGGCGCCATCCAGATAATGACGTCCGCCACGATATTGGCGGCAATGAGGTCATACGGGCGTTCGCCCACGGTTTCGGCAAGAGCGGTATCTTTTAGGATATCGCCGGCATATACATTATACTGGGTACTGTCGATTCCGTTGACTTTATAGTTTTCAGCGGCAATGCGCGCACTGTTCTGATCGATATCGACGGCATTCACATGGCCTGCGCCGAGCTTAATGGCGGCAATGCCCAAAATACCGCTGCCGCAGCCCATGTCGAGCATATAAATCTTCGACGGTTCGGCCATTCCGGCAAGCGTTTTATCGATTTCTTCAAGGCAGAGTCTTGTGGTGGTATGCGAGCCGGTGCCGAAAGAGCTGGACGGATCGATCTCCACAACGGTACGGTTCGTTCCCTCCGGCAGCGTTTCCCACGAGGGCTTTATCATCAAGCGCTCTCCCACCGGGAAGGGCTTGAAATACTGCTTCCAGTTGTTTTCCCAATCCTCTTCTTCAAGGCGCGTATCCGTATCGACGGCAAGCGACCCGAACGCGTTTTCCGAGTCGCGTTCCTTAAGACCGGCAAGCGCGTTTTTCACGCCGAGAATGGTTTCAAGGCCCTGGGAGTTTTCGGGAACATAAAAAGTAACTGTCGTTTCGCAGTCCTTGAGCTTTAAAAGGTCGTCTTCGATATAATCGAAATAGACTTCTTTATTCTCCAAAAAGCTGTTGAAGTCCTCGCTGTCGCAGACTTCGTAGCCGTTGATGCCGTTCAACAGCAAAATACCCGACACCGGTTCGATACCGGCGGTAGTCGTATGAACGACGGTTTTAATCCAAAGCATACGGTTCTCCAAAATATTTGTTTTCCCATGCCCTCTCACGCTCTGTTTCGGCTTTTGTGCAAAAATAACAGACTTTGAGAGCATATTTCAGTACTTATACACTATTTTACATTGTTTTTCGTCATCTGTCAATAAGCAAATTACTTTTTTTTATGAAATTTTCCTATATTTTTGTGAATATTTTTATGCAATTAGCCGAATATGCAAAACCTCTTGACAAATCCGAGGGAATGTGATAGACTATGAGCGCAGACAAAAACGTTTGTGAGACAATATAATTCAGATAGAGGTGCGTTTTTTATCATTAGCAGGTATCTGTAGGCCGCGCGACAAAGCGGAGCGATACGTGTGAAAGGAAAAAACGCCGAAGCGTCGGTTTGTCACCGAAAGCTGGGCGCAGGGTTAAGAGCTTTGCGACTGTCACCGGAATTCCGGTGTTGAGCTATCAACATGCAGCACCCCGCACGCCTTTTCCGTCGGGTTTATGCGTTTGATAGCCGATTGTAAGATCGGCTTTTTTGTTTGTATAAAACTCTAACAAGGAGAAAACCATTATGAAAAACACTGTTTTCACGGGAGCTGCCACCGCCATTATCACGCCGATGAAGAACGGAGGCGTGGATTTCGAAAAATTTGCAGACTTAGTTGAATTTCAGATCAAGAACGGTATTGACGCCATTGTTGTCTGCGGCACGACCGGCGAATCAAGTACGCTTACCGACGAAGAGCACAAGGAGCTTATCCGCTATTGCGTCGAAAAGGTAGCCGGACGCGTTCCGGTCATTGCCGGCACGGGCAGCAACGACACCGATTACGCCATTTCCCTTTCCAAATATGCCTGCGAAGTCGGTGCGGACGCATTGCTTCAGGTCACGCCGTACTACAATAAAACGACCCAGCGCGGTCTCGTCAAGCATTTCTTTGCCGTAGCCGACGCTGTGGATAAGCCCATTATCCTGTACAACGTTCCCTCGCGCACGGGCGTTAACATAAAGCCGGAAACCTGTGCGGAGCTTGCAAAGCACGAACGCATCTGCGCCATCAAGGAGGCAAGCGGCAGCATAAGCGCGGTCGCGGAGATTCGCTATCACTGCGGCGACGCGCTCGACGTCTATTCCGGCAACGACGATCAGATCGTGCCGATTCTCTCTCTCGGCGGCAAGGGCGTCATTTCCGTGCTGTCCAATCTGCTGCCGGCCGAAACGCATAAGATCTGCGCCGATTTCTTTGCCGGAAACGTTAAGGCTTCCGCCGACGCACAAATCAAGTATTTGCCACTCATCGGCAGTTTATTCTGCGAGGTCAATCCGATCCCGGTCAAGGAGGCTATGCACCTCTTAGGCTTTTGCGACAGAGAGATCCGTCTGCCGTTATGCGAGATGGAGGACAAGAATTTGGAGCGTTTGGCAAACGACATGAGAAACGCCGGATTAAGCTTTTAAAAAGCTGCACAAGGACGTAAACAGAAAGGAATATTTATGATAAAGGTCATTATCAGCGGCGTCAACGGCCGCATGGGTAAAGCGGTAGAAGCGTTATGCAAGGCCGACGGGAATGTAGAGATCGTCGGCGGAATCGATATCAATCTCGGTATTCCCCACGAATTTCCCACAGCAGACGACGCGTTTGCATTAGAAACGCGCGCGGATGTCGTTATCGATTTTTCCCACCACAGCTGCGCGGCGGCTTTATGCGACTATGCCGCAAAGACCGGAACGCCGGTCGTATTTGCGACCACCGGCTACACACCGGAGGAATCGGAAATCATTCAAAAGACCTCCGAAAAGGTCGCGCTGTTTACCAGTGCAAATATGTCGGTCGGCGTAAATTTGCTCATTGAACTGTCCAAAAAAGCGGTAGCGATACTCGAAAACTTTGATGTGGAGATCATTGAAAAGCACCACAACAAAAAGTTAGACGCGCCCAGCGGCACGGCGCTCATGCTGGCCGACGGCATCAAATCGGTTCGGCCGGATTTAGAATACGTTTACGACCGCACCGGGCGGCGTGCCGCAAGAAGCGCAAACGAGCTTGGCATATCCAGCGTCCGCGGCGGCACGATCGTCGGCGAGCACGACGTCATCTTTGCCGGAACCGACGAAGTAGTCACGCTGTCGCACAATGCGCTCTCACGCGAGATCTTCGCACACGGTGCGCTTTGCGCCGCCAAATTTTTAGTCGGAAAAGCGCCGGGACTGTATCATATGCCGGATATGTTGGCGCTTGGGGACTGACACACGGGTCTATGAAGGAACCATGAACTTAAGAATTCGCGATTTACGGGAAGACCATGATTTGACTCAACGCGACATTGCCGGACTTTTGCAATGCGACCAATCGCTTTATTCCAAATATGAGCGCGGCGAGCGCGAACTGCCTTTACATCTGGCCGTCAAGCTTGCGCTCTATTACAGGGTAAGTCTTGATTATTTAGTCGGTATATCCGAAAAGCCCTAAAACACGCGGCACAAAGACTTTCACAGCAAACAAAACTATTTTCGCCTTTTGTCTTTACAAAAGGCGATTTTTTTGGTATAATATAATGAAACATTATCATGGCATAAAGGTGGAATAACATGACTCCGAAGGAACAAGCCTTCCGCTATCTGAAAAAAGTTGCCAAGCCGGCGCGATACACCGGCGGCGAAATGAACGAGGTCATCAAGGACAAAGCGAAAGTAGACGCACGTTTTGCTTTCTGTTTTCCCGACGCTTACGAGATCGGCATGTCCAATCTCGGTATCAAAATCCTATACGACTGCTTGAACAGTCATGAAAACATCTGGTGCGAACGCTGCTATGCGCCTTGGCCGGACATGGGCGAGCTGTTACGCGAAAAGAACATTCCGCTTTATGCGCATGAGAGCGGCGACGCGCTTCGCGATTTTGATTTTCTCGGCTTCACGCTGCAATACGAAATGTGCTACACCAACATTTTATACGTGCTGTCGCTTTCCGGCATTCCGCTTCTTGCCGCCGACCGCACGGATGAACCGATCGTCATCGGCGGCGGTCCTTGTTCCTACAATCCCGAATCGATCGCCGACTTTTTCGACATCTTCAACATTGGCGAGGGCGAGAAATCGCTTGCCGAAACAGTGGAGCTTTACATCGAATACAAAAAAACGCACGAAAAATTCGACCGTGCGGAATTCTTGCGGCTTGCGTCGCACTTAAAGGGCAACTATGTTCCCTCTCTCTACACACCGCACTATGACGAAAGCACCGGCATTTTTACCGGCATTACGCCGAAATATCCCGACGTTCCGGCATTTGTAGAAAAGAACTGCATTACCGATTTCGACAAGGCGCAGTTTCCGTCGGTCATTCCCGTGCCGTTTACCGAAACGGTACACGACCGCATTATGCTTGAATGTGCGCGCGGCTGCATGCGCGGCTGCCGGTTCTGTCAAGCCGGTATCATTTACCGTCCCTACCGCGCCAAAAAGCCGGAGACCTTAAACAAGGAAGCGTTTGACGAATACAAAACCAGCGGCTATGAGGAAATTTCGCTCACCTCCTTAAGCATCAGCGACTATCCGCGGCTTATGGAATTGGTCGATGACCTCAAAAGCTGGGCAGACAAGGAAAAGGTCGGACTTTCGCTGCCGTCCATGCGTATCGACAGCTTTGAAGCGGAGATCATGAAAAAGGTACAGGGTGTGCGCAAATCCGGGCTCACCTTTGCACCGGAGGCCGGTACTCAAAGACTACGCGACGTCATCAACAAGAACCTGACCGAAGAAGAAATATTAAACGGCTGTCGGGGTGCGTTTGCCGCCGGCCGCACGAATGTCAAACTGTATTTTATGCTCGGACTGCCGACCGAGACCGATGAAGACATTATCGGCATTCCCACGCTCGGCGGCAAGATCGTGGACGAATACTACCACACGCCCGGCCGTCCCAAGGGCAAGAGCGTAGATGTGACGATCTCCTGCTCCTGCCTTGTCCCTAAGGCGCACACGCCGTTCCAATGGTTCGGCCAAGACAGCTATGAGGAATTAGTGCGCAAGCAAAAACTGCTTGGCGCGAACATTCCGAGCCGGAAGATCCGCTACAACTGGCACGAAGCCAAGGTCAGCCGGTTGGAGGCTGTCTTTGCGCGCGGCGACAGGCGGCTGTCGAAAGCCCTTCTTGCGGCGCATGCCAAAGGCATCGTTTTTGACGGCTGGGACGAATACTTCGACTACGACAAATGGATGGAGGTCTTTGCCGAAACCGGTATCGATATCGATTTTTACGCCACGCGCCGCTTTGCTTTCGATGAAGCGCTGCCGTGGGATCACATCGATTGCGGCGTGACAAAAAAATTTCTTCTTGCCGAGGCAAAACGTGCGCTTGACGGCGTGACCACGCCCGACTGCTTAACCAAATGTTCCGGCTGCGGTGCGGCAAAATTCGGTGCCACGCTTTGCACCAAGCGCTGTATTGATCCGGTCGAAGCGGAAAAATGCGGGAAAGACGAGTAACGAATATGGACAAGATCTGGAAAGACTTATACCAAGCGGCAAAAGCCGTACAAAATGACCGCGATATTTCCGCGCACGTAAGTGCCGGTTGTGTGGCGGCGGCAATCGAATCGGAATCCGGAAAAATTTACACGGGCGTCTGCATCGACACGGCAAGCACGCTCGGCATTTGCGCCGAACGCAATGCGCTTTTTCACATGATCACCTGCGGCGAAAATGCAATAAAGCGCGTGCTTTGCGTGATGCCGGACGGAAAGGTCGGTGCACCCTGCGGCGCGTGCCGTGAATTCATGGCGCAGCTTATGGAAACGGACGGCGCTTACAAAGCCGTACAGATCCTGTTGGATTATGACAAAAACCGCGTTGTCACACTCGGCGAATTAACGCCGGAATGGTGGGTTTAGTCTGTTTCTTAACCTCCAAAACCATACTGGGAGGAAGTTTCATGCAAGATTATCGAATTACCTTTTCAAAGACCGGAAGTCTGTCTTTTATCTCACACTTAGACTTCAATCACAGCTTTATCCGCATTCTCAAGCGTGCCGGACTGCCGTTACGCTATTCCGAGGGCTTCAATCCGCGCCCGAAGATCGTGTTCGGACTGCCGCTTTCGGTCGGTATGGAGGGCTTAAACGAGCTTGTAGACATCTCTTTGACTGAAGATTTATCAAACAAAGAAGTCGAAAAGCGTTTAAAGGAAGCCATGCCGCCGGATATCACCGTAAAAAGCGTCGAAACGCCGCTTATTAAGCTCAAATATATCGAGCTTGCCGAATATGAGGTGTTTTTCCCGGATTACAAGGCAGACTCGGCGGCAATTGACGCCGCATTAAAAAATCCGCCGCCGGTATTAAAGCACTCCAAATCGGGCGAAAAGCTGACCGAGATTGCGCCGATGCTACGTGCCTATTCGGTGGAAACGACCGACGCCGGAACGCTTCTTCATCTGACGTTAACGGCCTACGACAGCATGTATCTGAAGCCGGACTATGTGGTCGATTCCCTAAACGCAGCTTCTCTTGCGCTTCCCGACGACTATTCGGTAGTACGCACGAAAATTCTCTTTAAAAATCCCGAAAAATAAATCTTTCAAAAAACGAAGGCAGCATTATGACAGAATACATTTCGCAGACAGTGGATATCGCCGTCATCGGCGCAGGACACGCCGGAATCGAAGCGGCGCTTGCCGCCGCACGCATGGGCCGCAAAACCGTTCTTTTCACCATCAATCTCGACGCAGTCGGCAATATGCCCTGCAACCCCTCTATCGGCGGCACGGGCAAAGGCCATTTGGTCTATGAGATCGACGCGCTCGGCGGCGAAATGGGACGTGTGGCCGACAAGGTCTGCATGCAGAGCCGCATTTTAAACCGCGGCAAAGGCCCGGCGGTGCATTCGCTCCGCATGCAGGCGGACAGAGCAAAATACCGCATTTTAATGAAACAAGCCGTTGAAAATACAGAAAATCTGACGCTTACGCAAGCGGAAATTATCGATTTACGCAAAGCAAACGGCGCGTGGGAAGTTGTTACGCGTCTTGGCGCGGTCTGGACGGCAAAAGCCGTCGTTATCTGCACCGGAACCTACTTAAAGGGCAATATCATTGTCGGCGACGTCAGCTATCCGGGCGGACCGGACGGTATGTTCCCGGCCGGAAGCCTGTCGGAGGCGCTTATCCGGCTTGACATTCCGCTCATGCGCTTCAAGACCGGAACGCCTGTACGGCTTCACGCCGACAGCATCGACTACACCGATCTCGAAAAACAGGAGGGTGATGAGATTCCGGAGCATTTTTCGGCGCTCACCAAGGATTTTGAGAAAAATCTCGACCCGCTTCCCTGCTACATTGTTTACACCAATGAAAAAACGCATGAAATTATTCGCAAGAATATCCACCGCTCGCCGCTCTATTCCGGCATGATCAAAGGAATCGGGCCGCGGTACTGTCCGAGCATTGAGGACAAGGTCATGCGCTTTGCCGACAAGAACCGTCATCAGCTCTTTATCGAACCGATGGGGCGCGACACCAAGGAGGTC
>ERZ773136.1042-NODE-1042-length-28596-cov-6.345713_pt1 | contig 28596 bp, 24 predicted proteins | sample MGYA00580855_ERZ773136 | MGnify/ENA primary metagenome ERZ773136 (study PRJEB29015, sample SAMEA2737860) | human gut metagenome | biome: human gut; feature: human-associated habitat; material: faeces | place: China | collected 2012 ... | reverse complement strand
AAAAGGCCCGCGAAAAGCGCGGGCCTCAGCTTTGTACAGTGTACTATTGGGATTGAAGGTGCTTATTCTTCCCCGTCATCGTCCTCTTCAAGGGTGGGTACCAGCAAGGCGTTGCAGTTGGGGCAGAGGAGCTCCTCGCCGCTCTCCAGCATGTCCTCGTCAAAATAGATGGTCTCGCCGCACTCGGGGCACTGAAGCTCTACAAAATCGTCGTCCTCTTCATCCCCGTCTTCATCTTCATCGTCGGAAAGATAATCATCGATATTATCCAGCTCGTCATAGATGTCATCCAGGCATTCGTCTATCTCAGCCATGGCGGCTTCGTTCTCGTCGATAGCGTCGGCCATTTCGTCCATGGTAGATATCATGGCGTTCAGGAGCTTGCCCTGGCCTTCCCCGCCGATATTCATACCCTCGGCAAGGCCCTTGAGATATGCGACCTTTTCTTTCATGTAACCCATAGTTGACCTCCTTGTTTTTTCTGTTAGAATGCGTTATACGCGCTCCATATATTCGCCGGTACGGGTATCGATACGCACCTTGTCGCCCTCGTTTACGAAGAGAGGAACGACTATCTTCAGGCCAGTCTCAACGGTGGCAGGCTTGTTTGCGCCGGTAGCGGTATCGCCGCGGACACCGGGTTCACACTCGGTAACGGTAAGAGTTACGAAGTTGGCAGGCTGTACGGAGAAGGGATTACCCTTGAAAAAGCGAACTGTAACGGTATCGTTTTCGATGATGTAGTTGATAGCATCCTCTACCTGCTCGTGATTCAGGGGCAGCTGCTCGTAAGTCTCTGTGTCCATAAAGTAATACAGGTCACCATCGTTGTAGAGATACTGCATCTCCTTTGTTTCAATGTGAGCGGTGGGATACTTGTCGGTGGGGCTGAAGGTGCGCTCGAGCACCGCGCCGGTCATAACGTTCTTAAGGCGGGTACGTACGAACGCGGCGCCCTTACCGGGCTTAACGTGCTGAAAATCGACGACGGACCAGACCTGTCCGTCTATTTCTACGGTTACGCCCTTCCTGAAATCGCCAGCCATGATCATAAGGAATTACCTCCAAAGTAAAAAGTATCGTGTATATTACCTACACTGCATTATGTGCAGATTATAACCATTCTGCATTATATCACAGTTCGCACTACTTCAACAAGGCTTTTGCGGCGGAAAAATACATATCTTTCATGGCTTTTGCGTCCTCCGCCATGGTTCCCTTGCTCTCGCAGATGAAAACCGGGCTGTAATCCCGCTCGGCCACCAGCTCCGCCAGCGGCATGAACTCAGGGCCGTACTGTGTATCCGCGAAGGTATGGTGCATCTTTTCCCCGCCTTTTGTGTACTCTATCCGTGAAAAGTGCACATGCATGGTCTTCGCCCGTTCCGTGCCTATGCCGTTTTCCAGCCTGTCCAGTATATCGGCATAGTCCTGCTTGGATTTTATCGAGCCGAGGCCGCGGCAGTGGAGATGTCCGAAATCTATTGTAGGCCAGATGCGCTCATCCACGTTGCAGAGGGCTATTACCTCATCGAGGTCGCCCAGCTGGTTTATCTTCCCCATAGTCTCGGGGCAGAGGGTGACATTCATGATCTCCATCTCGTCCAGTGCAGCTATTATCTCCTTAAAGAAGCCGCAGGCCCTCTCCAGTATCTCCCCCCTGTTGCCGCCTGACGCGGAGCCGGGGTGAAACACAGCCCGCTTTGCGCCGAGAGCTTCTGCCGCTTTAAGGGAATCGACAAAATAACCAAGGTTCTTTTTCTTTTTTTCCTCGTCCTCCGCAGCCAGGTTTATGAAGTACGGCATGTGTACGCTGAGCTGTATGCCGTACCTTTGCGCCTCGGCCCGTATGGCCTTGGCGCCCTCAGCTCCCATGCGCACTCCGCGGCCGAAGGAATACTCGAAGCAATCGAGCCCCCTCTCTGAAATCCACTTTGGCATCTCCACCGTAGCGGAATGCCCCTCCTGATAAAAGCTGTCGCTGTTCCCCGCGGGACCGAACTTTGCGTTTAACTTCCGTATATCTGACATTTTTATCTCTCCTAAGCTTTATCGCTGCCCAGCTCTTTATTCAGCTTGTGCAGCGCTTTTTTCTCTATTCTTGAAATATAGCTGCGCGATATTCCGAGTAGCTTGGCTATCTCCCTCTGTGTCACTATCCTGCCGCCCGTCAGGCCGTAGCGCAGCTCTATCACCTTGCGCTCCCGGGGCGTCAGCACCGTATCCATTGCCTTTCTGAGGTACTCTCCCGCCACGGTAAGCTCTACGGCGTTGTGTATCTCGTCCTCGTCAGAGCCCAGCACCTCGGAAAGGGATATTTCGTTTCCATCTTTATCCATGCCTATCGGCTCGGATAATGACACCTCCCCTGCCTGTTTCTTTTTTTGCATACTCCTGTACACACTGTAAAAAATCCCCGTACTCCATGTTACTCTCCTTTGCATAAAATATTAATTTAAATATACTTGAAAATTCAAGATATTCACAAATAAATAATGGATTATTCCGGACGTGCCGGCTGATTTATGGATTGCTCCATTGTTGAATTTTAAGAACCTTTTACACAAAATACTGCCTGTGAAAAAGGATTATTGAAAATCTGTTATTAGTATATGCTATCTTTTAATATTTGTCAACTAATATTTTTTTGTTATGAATAAGCATTTACATTCCTGCCGGAAGCGATTATAATTTCTAACATATACTACAGCAAGGAGAACCATATGCTTACTTACTCTTTTGATAATACCGGCTCTGACAGCCTTTACGAACATTTATACAAATGTATTAAAAATGATATATTATCCGGTGAACTTGCACCGGATTACAAACTGCCTTCCAAACGCTCTTTTGCCAAAAATCTCGGCATCAGCACCATTACCGTTGAAAATGCATATGCCCAGTTAATTGCCGAAGGATACATCTATTCCCTGCCCAAAAAAGGCTACTATGTGACCGATATTGCGGCTGTAGGACAGCCTGTTTTTGCTGCTTCCTATTCACATTCACAGCCTGAAAATACGAATTTTTTGTCTGCCGCCCATACATCTTTAACATTTTCAAAACAACCTGATGCAGATACTTCTTATCAGATTGACTTTTCGACCAATCACGCAAGCGGCGCCAATTTTCCGTTTTATACATGGGCAAAGCTGATGAAGGAAGTCATGTCTGACTGCAGCAGCGAATTGCTGACCCCTTCTCCTGCTGCCGGCATTTTAGAACTGCGTGAAGCCATAGCACGGCATTTGTCCGATTTCCGCGGCATGAAAGTTCTGCCGGAACAGATTATTGTCGGTGCCGGTACGGAATACCTGTACGGTCTTTTAATCCAGCTTTTCGGAACAGATCAGACCTTTGCCGTTGAAGACCCCGGATACAGCAAAATCCGCATGATTTATGAAAGCCACGGCGTAGACTGTCTGTGTCTTCCTTTGGATAATGAAGGAATTCATATGGCGGCGCTTTCTGCCTGCAATGCGGACATTTTACATTTATCGCCGTCACACCACTATCCGACCGGTATCGTAACCCCGGTCAGCCGCCGCTACGAACTGTTAGGCTGGGCTTCCAAAGAGCCTTCCAGATACATCATTGAAGACGATTATGACAGTGAATTCCGCCTGCTTGGCAAACCGATTCCGTCATTGCAAAGCATTGATGTGATGAATAAGGTTATTTATATGAATACCTTTACCAAAAGTCTCGCACCGACAATCCGTATCAGTTACATGGTTCTGCCGCTCCCGTTAATGGAGCAGTTTAACCGGCGGCTTGGCTTTTATTCCTGTACGGTATCGAATTTTGAACAGTACACGCTGGCGCGCTTTATCCGTGAAGGACATTTTGAAAAGCATATCAACCGTATGCGCATTTATTACCGCAATCAGCGCGACTTTCTAATCTCTGCCATTAAAAAAAGCCCGCTGGATGCACTTGTAACTATTCAGGAAAAGGATGCCGGTCTGCATTTCCTGATGAAAGTAGATACGTCTATGAGTGATGAACAGCTTACACAAAAAGCAAAAGAGGCAGGTCTTAAAATCACCTGCCTCTCCCAGTATTATTTTCATCGGGACATTGCCGTAAACCACACGCTCGTTATTAATTATTCTGCCTTAAAGACAGATACGATTGCCAAAGCTGTTGAACTGCTGTACCAATGCCTTATTTAAGTTTTTCAAGCACTTCAAGAATCAGCTTCCATGTTCTTTCTACAGATGCAATATCAAGATGTTCATTTGTTGTATGAATATTCAAAATATTCGGACCGAATGAAATGCAATCCAGTCCCGGAATCTTTTCAGAGAACAGTCCACATTCCACGCCTGCGTGAATTGTCTGAATCAGCGGTTTTTCATGATAAAGTTCTTCATAAACCTCACAGATAATCTCGCGCAGCTTGGAATCCTTCTTATATTCCCATGCCGGATAAGGACCGTCTATTGTACAGCTTCCACCTAAAAATTCAGTCAGGCTGTACAGCTTTTCAATGAGCCATTCTTTTTCGGAACCTACACTGCTTCTTACAGAATAACACAATCTGACACAGTCTTGCGTTTCCTTAATAATACCCAGATTTAAAGACGTCTGTACCAGCCCCTTAATATCATTGCTCATCTTTACAACACCGTATGGCAGATGTACCAGTGCAAGCATTAACTTCATCGTGCAGGATGGGTGATATACGAGCGTTTCTTTTTCTTCATTATCTTCTGTTATCACAATCTGCATATCCGGGTCGGTTACTTCGTATTCACGCTTTAACGTTGCCGTAATCTTTTCCATAGTTTCTGTAAATGTCTGCGCATCCGACGGCTGGATTAATAATTCCAGTTTACCGACCTTTGCAATCGCATTATCTTTTTCACCGCCGGAAATTGATGTCACAAAGAAAGACATTTCATTGTTTAATTCCATTAAAATTCTGCCCATTAAGACATTCGTATTGGCACGCTGGCAGATGATTTCCGTACCGGAATGTCCGCCTGTAAATCCCTTTAAGGTCAATGTACGTCTGACACCAGTTTCTGTTCCCTTTGTCACAGGAATATCACAGCGTACAGAAGCGCCACCCGCACAGCCTGCCAGGAAAATGCCTTCATCTTCGGAATCCATATTCAGCATGATTTTTCCTTTTAAATCAGACAGGTCGATTGCCGCAGCTCCCAGCATACCGATTTCTTCATCAACGGTAAATACGACTTCCAGCGGCGGGTGTGGAATATCCGTAGACGCTAACAGGGCAAGGCTGTATGCAACCGCAATACCGTCATCTCCACCGAGTGAAGTCTGTTTTGCAGATAAATATCCGTCCTGAATCTCTAAATCCAGTCCTTCTTTTTCCATATCCTTTATACAGTCTTCTTCTTTTACCGCAACCATATCAATATGTCCCTGCAAAATAACTGCCGGGCTGTTTTCATATCCTGACGTACCGTCTTTCCAGATAATTACATTCAGACTTTCATCCTGTCTGTATTTTAATCCGTGCTGTTTTGCAAAATCAACACAATAATCACTAATCTGCTTTACATTTCCTGAACCATGTGGAATCTTACAAATTTCTTTAAAATAATGAAATACTTCTTTTGGCTCTAACTGTTCTAATGTCATATAACTCTCCATTCCGCAGACATTGAAAATCCAATCTCCTTGCCACACCCGCCCCAAAGAACGGATTACAAAAAAGCCTTTTTACTGTAATGTCTGCAACATCATCATTTTATAAAATGCATTTTACTACTGCATTTCGTTACTAGTATAGTGCAAATGTCTTATTTTATCAACTCTTATTCATACACTTTTTCACCGCTTAAAAACTTATTTAAAATATCCGCCAGCGGCTCCATGGCATTTTTAACTTCTTCTACCGTATTGGTCTGTGCCCCGGCTTCAATCAGCATGGAACGTCCCCGCTCATGCAGACAGTAACGGTATGCGTTGACATAAATATTTCTCAGAAAATCCGGATAATAAGCCTTTCCAATCAGCTGCATCTGAAGGCTCATCGCCAGATTGTCATCACGATACGGATTGTACAGATAGCCGATATCCCCATTGACACGACTGTAACTTAAACCGTTAAAAAACATAATTTTAGCCATTTTTTTGCCATCAACTTCCGTTAAAAGATGTGTGGTTTCCGCCACACCGTCCCGGTGCAGATCAATCACAACCTCTATCGACGGATTTTCCTGCAAAATCTTTGCAATACCTTCTTCCGCATATGTATACGCCTTGCTTCTGTCAAGCTTACCGTCAACATAATCGTAAACACTCGTATCATGAATCACCTGATAACCGTACTTTTGTGTCAGCAGCTCCGTCAGATAGTCGCCCACCCCCACAATCGTTGTTGTGGGGTCACCTGCCACGGAATCTGAAAATGTTTCCTGCGAATGGGTATGGAAAATCAAAATCTGCGGCTTGGTGACATCCTTTGTAATAGACAAATCTTTATTTAAAAATTCTTCCGGTCTTAAAATATTTTCTGTCAACGATGTAATGCTTGTTACCGTATAGAATTTGGAAACAAACGAAAAATCACATAGCTGGGCTTTAGAAAATACCGTACCTGTTACTGTATTTCTTGAAATAACCTGGCGGGCATCCGCATTTTCTCCCTGCTGTGCCTGTGTGTCTGCATTTTGCGCACTGTTATCCGGCTGTGCCGCATTTGAAGTATTTTCCTGCAAAGGTAGCGTCCGGTCTGTCCGCTCAGCTGAGATTTGCACATCCGCAGCATTTTCGGAAGATTTACCGGAAGTATTTTCCGAATCCTGCGCCGGATTTCCCTGTGCAATGCCATCCGCCGCAGTGTAAACTGCTCCTGTATTTTCATTTGCCATTAAATACTCATTAATAGGACAAATATCATTGATTACATTTTCAAAAAATGTGAAATCGTCATTGTCCACATTTTTAATATAGGCATAGGACGGTACACCGGTCTGTAACAGCAGTTCTTTACAGACCTCTGTAAGAACCGTCTTCATATTTGTCTTATTCCAGAAAATCAAAACACTATACACCGCACAAAATATTACGATAACCCCTGTAAGCCTGTACTTATTTTTATTCATATTAATACCCATTTCTGAGCGACTTGTCGCGAAGATGCGATGAGAAATTCGCGTAGGCGATTTCTCATCTGCAATCATGGCTATTTGTTTTCGCTCAAAAACAAATAGTGGTGTGAAAAATAAGCGCATCAGCGTTATTTTTCACACTAACTCCGGCTGTTTAATTAAACCCTCTTTCAGGTTCAACACTATCCTATTCTGTTCTGCCGCCGGATATACCTTTAAATCCCAATCATCTGTAAATCTTCACACGCCATATCAATCGCTTTTGCAAGAATATGCCCGATTGCCTTGATATTGGCATCGATATCTTTCGGTGTCACATACATATTGACCATTTCCGGTGAAATAACCTCCCGTATCAATTCATATTTTTCCCGTGGGGAATATTCTGAAAAAATACGGCTGACAGACTTTAATTCTTTCGACTGTGCAATCGCTTTTAAAAAATTTTCCATCGTATCATTGACAATTGTCGGGGCGTCCACCACGGTCGGCACTCCGATTGCAAGCACCGGCACACCGACAACATCTTCCGTGATGCCAATACGGTGATTGCCGACACCGGACCCCGGATGAATTCCCTGACTGGATAACTGGATTGTCGTATTTAAGCGGCTGCTGTCCCGCGCCGCCAGCGAATCGATTGCAATTAAAACATCAGGCTTTAACTGTTGCACCACGCCTCGCACCAGTTCCGCCGTTTCCATGCCGGTCTGTGCCATAACACCCGGTGCCAGTCCCGCCACTGCAACTTGTATACCGGCTTCCTTTGCATAATGGCGGTTAATTTCAATATTTTTTACAACATCCGGTCCGAGTGCATCGGCTGTCACATCAGCATTGCCAAGCCCCAGCACCAAAACAGTCGCTTTTTCTTTTTCGCGGATATACCCGGACAAGAGTTCTTTGAGATTTTTGGCAAGAATAACTGCCGTGCGCTGGCTGTATTCATCATCGGTTGTTCCCAGCTTTCCGGCTTCAATTGTAATATACTTTCCTTCCGGACGGTGCAGTGCCTTGACACCTTCTTTCCCGGTAATTTCAAGCACCGTGACCTTAATCCCTGTTTTATTATCCTTCATTTCATTTATAATAACACCTTTTAATCTTCCCTTTTCCCTATTAACCTGCTCATTGACCTCTAATGCAAGGTCTGTTCTGATTTTAAATACATTTTTCATTTTTAACTGCCCTCCATTTTCTAATCTCACAAAGTGGCAGTTTCATGTTCAGTTTTTTATCTGCCATTAGAAGTTAATACTAGTATGTGTCGTATCTTTTTAAAAATCCGTTAAAAAAATGGAAAATTTTATTGACATCCTCTCCCCTTACCGCTATAATACAGTAGTATGTTTACATTAGAACGTCCGTGTCCGGATTTAATGCAAAACAGATTAATCTTTTAAATATAATTTTTTTGGAGGTGTACGGATTGGCTAACATCAAATCTGCTAAGAAGAGAGTTTTAACAAGTCAGATCAGAGCTGATAGAAATAAGGCTGTTAAGTCTAGAGTTAAGACTTATGTAAAGAAGGTTGACGCTGCTGTTGCTGCAGGCGATAAGGCTGCTGCTGAAGCTGCATTACCAGTTGCTATCGGCGAAATTTCTAAGGCTGCTTCTAAGGGTATCTACCACAAGAACACAGCTGCAAGAAAGGTTTCCCGCATTACAAAAGCTGTAAACGCTATGGCTTAATTTTATAATGTATTTTAAAGAAGCAGATGTTGTCACCCACTCACATCTGCTTCTTTTTTTACTTTTGGCTGTATTTTATAATCATCAGTTCAACACCGAGCTTATCTTCTATTTTACCGGTCTTTACCGCTTCCTCTGTTTCCGCAAAATCCCGGAGTGCTTCTTTTATCTGTGCGCTTTCAAAATATTTTGCCTGTGCGGCATATTTGCCGACAATAAACGGTGCAACCCCCATTTCTCTTGCAATCTGTGCATTGGCATTGCCACGCATTAATGATTCCTTGACCTGCAAAATGCCGTTAAACTGTCTTGCCAGCAGATATAAAATACGCATCGGCGGTTCTTTTAACAGCAGTAAATCATAGTATAAATCCAATGCCTGCTTCTGCTTTTTGGTTGCAATCGCCGTAATCATATCAAAAATACGGCTCGTGGTCTGTGTTGTACATACGGCTTCAACATCCTCCGCGGTTATCTGCGGTCTGTCGATACAGTATGAGACCAGTTTTTCGACCTCTGCATAGATTAAATCCATGCCTGCGCCGGTTTTGGACAGCAGCAAATCGACCGCCGGACGGTCAATGGTCTTCCCTTCGTTTTTTAAAAGGGTTACAATCCACTGCACAAGTACGGAAGTGCTCTGCTGTTTCATTTCACAGATATATCCTGCCGTGCTGACTGCCTTGTATACTTTATTTCGCTTATCAACTTCCGATTCAACAAAAACAAAAATAAGATAATCCGGCATATTTTTTATAAAATCTGCCAGTTCTTCCTGTGAAGATTTAAAAAAGCCGCTGTTTTCAATGACAATTAACCGCTTCTCTGCAAAAAACGGCAGTGTATTTGCCATATCTATCACTTCTTTTACCACGATTTTATTTCCCTCAAAATAAGAATAATTCATGGTATCGTCCCCGCTGATTGCCTTTTTTAACTTATCACGGTATTGCTTTTTTAAATATTCCTCCTCACCGTATAAAAGATATACGCTCTGAAACTCCCCTGTTTTAATCTGTTCATTAATTACTTTCACAATAATCTCTCTTTTCCGCAGGCCTTCCAATGCCGGGGGATTCGCGGACTGAATTTATTCAGTCCTGCGATAAGGCAGATTGATGACACCTGCCTCATCAATCTGTCTTGTGAAAAATCTTAGATTTAAGGATTTTTCACACTTTCCTCACTTCTAAGCAGCCTGCTTCCGCTTTAGAAACAATCATAACATATTCCTGCCGTTATTGCCACTGCATAAGCCGATAAGTTTTTCCGTCACTTTTAACGGTAATCTGACCGCACTGCGCCGTTACCTTTGTCTGTATATCCATTTTTTTAAAACGCTGTATTACTTCCTCCGACGGATGGTGATAACGGTTATTGACCCCGCATGAAATCAGTGCCGCCTGTGGACGGATTTTCTCTAAAAATGCTTCACTGCTGGCACTTTTTGAGCCGTGGTGCCCGGTCTTTAAAATCGTAACCGGCGATAATACACCATTTTCCAGCAATTCATTTTCAACGTTTATTCCTGCATCCCCCGTCATCAGCATAGAAAATTCTCCATAGTCAATCCGGTAAACCGCCGAAATATCATTCACTGAATCCGTGTGGTATGATATTTCCGGGTGAAGACACTGCACCGTAACCTGACTGTTTCCGACAAAATCTCCGGTTTTGACATGCCACACCGGAATATTACAGTCTTGCGCAATCTTGATAAATTTAATGTAATTTGCATCATCACAATTTTTCAATGCCTCCGGCAGCAGCACTGCCCCGACAGTAATTTCATCTCCCTGCATCAGTTCCATAATGCCGCTGATATGGTCTGTATCGGTGTGACTGACCAGTGCATAATCTATCCGCGCAACACCTTTGGATTTTAAAAACGGTACCAGCGTATTTTGTGCCAGATTTTTCTCATCACTGCTCCCGCCGTCAAATAGATACGTTTCACCTTCCGGTGTCATCATATAGATGCCGTCCCCCTGCCCCACGTCCAGCATATCAATTTCAAAAGACGGCTTTTTCGGCAGCATGATAATCATGATAGCAACAGCTAAAAATATTAGCTCACACTTTTTTACAATCTTTGAATATTTCACTGTTTTTGTGTCCTCTGCTGATTTTTTTAATTCTGCAGCACATTCACCTTTTGTTGATTTTTCAGATTCAATAGTTCTTGTATTTTTAGGCTCTGTATTTCCTGTGCTTTTTGTCATTCTATTAAAATGTGCAGCTCCTTCCCTCTTTTTGTGTGTTGCATTAAAAAGAAGTTTCTGCCAAAAATCCGACGGAAAATGCGACAACGCAACAAACAGTGTCAAAACCAACAGATATACTACACACTGCCATAGCTTTGGCTTTCCTGCAACAATTCTTGCATACGGCAGTTTTCCAGCTGTTCCGCATAAAACTTCATAAAATTCTAAAATAAAATGAGCTGTTCCCAGTAAAAACACACCTGCCGGTTTACAAAAAAGTCCTGTAACGCCAGCACTCACACTGCATAACATGACAAGCGGCATCAACGGAATCACCAGAAGATTTAAAAATACACTATATAAAGGAAATTCATAATAACAATTCAAAATGACCGGCAGCGTTGCTGCCGTAACAGAAAAACTGGTTAAAAAAGAAGCTTTTACAGTATCCCTCAGTGTATCTATAAAACACCGTTTTTCTGCATGGTTACTCTGCGGACGATCCGGCAGAAAAACACGTTTCAACGCAGGCAAAACGACCGCAATTCCCATTATTGCACAAAAAGACAGCAAAAAGCCGCTGTTATACAACACGTATGGATTATTCCAGATAAACATCACTGCTGCTGTACTTAACGCAGACAGCATATCATATGTTCTTCCTAGCACCTGTGCATACATCATCAAAAGACACATCACCAATGCCCGCAGTCCTGACAGCGCATTTCCTGTCATTAGAACATATCCGGTTATAAAAAGCGTTCCTGCCGCAAAAGAAAATACATATGACGTTCCTGCGCGGCGCAGCAGCCTGTATAATGCCATTCCCACAAGCGATATGTGCAGTCCGCTGATTGCCAGCAGATGTGCAATGCCGTTGCGCTGGTAAAGCTTTTTAATATCACCATCCAGACTGCTCTTGTCGCCAAGAACAATCGAGCTGTACAAACCTGCCTTTTCTTTTGTGCCAATCTGTTCATAGACTTCTTTAATTTTCAAGCGGAATTCTGATAACAAATAGCCTGCCGTCTGTCTTTTCCTGGTAAGCACCGTCACATCTTCGGCTGTCATTTTATAATGAATCCCGATAGATTTGTAATACATTCTGCTATCAAAACCGCCCTCATTGCGTGAAGTTTCAAAACACTTTAATGTTCCGGACACTAAAAGCATATCACCGGGTGCAATCTCAACTGTTGACACCGTTTTTCCATCCCCTTGTACCCCGCCTTTATCAGAATATGTATTAACAATGGATACAAGAAGCTTTCCTGCTCTTTCTTCCGGATTTTCAGTTTTGTCGCTATTCTGTATGGATACCGTTGTATTTTTTAATATAATACAGTCATATCCATCTTTTTGTTCCACGGCACAGACCGTTCCTGTAACCGTACTTTTTTGTGCCTTTTGCTGTATAACGGAATCAAAGGATGCCGGTTTTGACCGAACAGAGATTATTCCATAAGAAATCAAAGAAAAAAGAAAGGACAGGCAGACAGTCCATTTCCTGCCTGTTCTCTTAACAATTACCAAAACTGCTGCCGTCATAACAAGCAGCCCCCAAAGCAGATATATTTTGCCTGCAGCAGTCATACACAGCGCAATATATACCGTGACAAGTGCCGCAAATACCATCGGTCTTTTAATAAAATCCCCTCCTGTTTTATGCATAATGCATTTATGAACTTACAATTGCTTCATTAAATGTAAATGTACTATCTAAACTGATACTTTCACGGAATGTCTTACTGGAGTCCCCGTTAATCATAATTTTAACAGCATCCACACTATCCAGTTCACACAATGAATTCACAATAGAATACACCGGTATTTCATTGGACACGTTAACCATTTCCGTTAAAAATGTCGTGCTTAAATTGACATAACACACGCGGTTACTTACGGAAATATTGAGCAGTTTTAAATCCGTTGGCAGTGTTGCATATACCGACGTATCAGAAGGACCTTTAATCAGCCGTTCTACAACCATTTTTTCCAAGGATACGTTCTTGCTGTAAGCGACTGCAACCGATGTTTTTACCAGTTTATCCCCAAGCTTGTCTGCATAATACAAATTGAGATTCTTCCATTCAATATTTCCCATTGCTTCATTCGAGTCATCGACTAAATCTTCCATGGACAGCAGTCCGATCTGCGTTCCGTCAGGGTACTCCGCTACACTGCCGTCCGCATAAAACTGCACATAAGAAACACCGTTAATCTGTGTGAGCATTTTTACAATTCCCGCATTTAAAAGCAGTTTAACAGAATTGTCACATTCGTTATATTCCCTGCTGAAATAAATATTCGCCGTGCTTTTGGACGAATCAAATGTCACATGGTCTAAACGGACCTGCTCCGGCTTAATGACTTCACAGTCTTCCTTTTTCTGACGTGTATTCATCTGCTGCATCAATTCCCGCATCAGCACCAGCGTATCTGATGTTTCCGTTTTATATGTTTTTTCTACCAGTTTATTGGCCGAACTATTCATATAGTAAACTTTATACACCTGGCTTTCCGATGTGTTTTTCTGACATCCGGTATACGCAAAACAACTGCTGACAGCCAGCAATAAAACCAGTATATATCCAACTATTTTTTTCACGAAAGCCGTCCCTCCTGTTCTGTATCGGACTGAACATAATTTAACGGAATTCTGACCGTAAATGTCGTTCCTACATCTTCTTCGCTGTGCATTTTTATCGTTCCGTGGTGCATAAGGATAATTTTCTTTACAATTGCAAGTCCCAGACCCGTTCCTCCGGTTTCTCTGGAACGTGCCTTATCCACACGGTAAAAGCGTTCAAATACCATATCCTGATTTTCCTTCGGGATACCAATTCCCGAATCCTCTACACGCACATAAAAATACTGATAATCGGCATTTAGGGCTACATGCACCCAACCGTCTAAATTGTTGTACTTTATCGCATTTTCAACAAGATTGGATACAACCTGTGTAAACTTGACTTCGTCAATTTCTGCAACGACCGGGCGGAAGCTTTCAAACAGCAGTTCGATATTCTTTTTCTGTGCAATCGGCTTTAAACGCTTAAGTACAATCTCCATTAATTCATTCAGATTCACAGACGAAATATTCATCGCACCGGACGGCTTGTCCATCCGCACAAGCGAAAGCAGATCGTCAATAATTTTACTTTCGCGGTCAATTTCATTGACAATATCCTGCATAAACTCCTTATACAGTTCAATCGGCACATCTTCCTGCAAATTCAGGGAATCTGCCAGCACCTTAATCGATGTAATCGGCGTCTTTAATTCATGTGAAACATTAGATACAAATTCCTGACGGCTCTCATCTAATACACTTGCCTTATCCATAATCAAATTAAAATTGCGGGCAAAATCCTGTAATTGTGTGTCGCCTTTTATGCTGAGCCTTTTTTCTGTATGTCCGTTTGCAATTTCCTCGACCGTATGAAACTGCTTTCTTAATGTCTTTCCATACAGCTTGGATATAATATATGCTCCTGCCAACAGTATCGTTACCAATGCCGTTCGGATAATTCCGGTACGGTAACTAACCTCGCTTTGGAACTTATCAATCTCGGAAACATCAACACCCACAGAAAGTACCCCCATGAGTTCATTATTTTTATTGTACAGCGGCACAACAGCTTCTATTGTTCCGGTTGTTTTATCATATCCTGAAAAACTCTTTTTGGAATTACATGCGCTGATGACACGTGAATTAATAATCGTCTTTCCTGTTTCAAAAGAATAAGAATCCGACTGTATGACAAAATTCGTATTAATAACACGGATACGCATGGTTTCAAATGCGGAGTAGCGCACCATCTGATTATACATACCGGCTTTTTCTGCCTCGGCAAGCGACTCAAAATCCGCATACTCTCCGGCAACGACAGCTGCTTTCGTCTGCAGGTCTGCCTTTCTGTCCTTAATCATGGAGCTTCTGTAATAATATGGAATCATGACATCCACGAAATACAGTGGCACAATTGAAAAGACTGCCAGTATCATAAACAGCCGCACCCTTGCACTTTTGAGTTTTCTAAAAACCAATCTTACAAGTTCCGGCAGACTTTTTTTATGAAATTTTACGATTTTTAACCGATCCGGTTTTAAATTCTTAAACATTGAAATAATATCCTACTCCCCACTTAGTATGAACATACTTTGGCTCACTCGGATTTTCTTCAATCTTTTCACGCAGACGGCGTACATGTACATCTACTGTCCGTGCATCCCCCGGATAGTCATAACCCCAGATCGTATTAAGAAGTGTTTCCCGGCTGTAAACTTTATTGGGATTTAACACCAGTAATTCCAGTAAATCAAATTCTTTTGCCGTAAGATACACTTCCTTATCATGGATAAATAAACTGCGGCTGTCACAGTCCATACGCATATCTCCCGTTTCAATCCGGCTGCTTGCTTCCGTTTTGGCTGATGCCTTTGAATTCCGGCGTAAAATTGCCTTAATCCGTGCCTTTACCTCTAAAATGTTAAAAGGCTTTGTAATATAGTCATCTGCACCGTATTCCAGACCGAGAATCTTGTCCATATCCTCACCCTTTGCAGTCAGCATAATAATCGGAACATCTGAAAATTCACGTATCTGCTGGCACACTTCCATGCCATCCATTTTTGGCAGCATAATATCTAAAAGAATCATATCATATGAATTCTTTCTGGCACATTCCAGTGCTTCCTCTCCGTCATATGCACATTCTACCTGCATGCCATCCTGTTCCAGACTAAATTTTAATCCCTTTACAATCAGCTTTTCATCATCCACTACTAAAACTTTGTTTGCCATGTTTCTCCTCATCCCTCCGGCCTGCAGGTTTTCTCAAACACAAATCAACTCTTTGATTTTGTTAAACGCAGCATCTTTAATACCGGAAATTTTTTTAATATCTTCAATTTTTTGAAAAGACCCGTTTTCTTTTCTGTATTGTATAATATCCTCCGCTTTAGACGCTCCGATTCCCGGAAGTGTCATCAACGCCGTTTTATCTGCTGTATTAATATTCACTTTCCCCACACCTTGCACATCCTGTGCCGTATCTGCTTTTTCTGTTACTTCTCCCTGCTTGGGAATATAGAGTTTCTGCCCGTCCAACACGTTTTCTGCAAGATTTAATACCGTATCATCTGCTTCCGGCGTAAAACCGTCCGCCAGTTCAACAACTTCATAAATTCTTGTATGCTCCGGAACTTCATATACACCGGGACTTACAACCGCCCCACAGATATATACGTAACAAAGTGCTTTCTGTTCTTCCTGCCCGGTTACATTTTGTGTATTTTCTGTTTCTTCCTGTGTAACAGATTCTTCCGTATGCACAACCGCTGCCTTTGCTGCCCCGGTTTCAGATTGCTGTTTTACTGTATAAAACACCCCTGAAATTAAAATTACGGCTGCAATAGCAGCAGCTTTAATAACCTGTTCTTTTTTCATTGACCACATCTCCTTATACTTTATTTTTTACAAGTATAAAGCCCCCTTTGTGCTCATTTTTTATTTTACCGAAATCAATCGTAGATTACAAGCAGAAAATCACAAAACAAACGAAAGTACCAGAAACATTTTATTTAACAAAATGTTTACAGAAATTTTCCATTATAGTAAAATAAATTATTATTATGATTCGAGGAGGCGCATCTTGTCAAAGAAAATCAAGTCAGCAAAGGCTGACACTAAGAAAAGATTTCATTTTTCACTGCTGGATGATGAGAACGGTTCCATTCCAAGCGGTAATATTACCTTTGTAATGGCATTTCTGATTCCGGTTATTATTTTGGCTGCACTGTATTATGTGCGCGACATTTTCCCATTTGGTTCAAACTGCTATCTGCGTTCTGATATGTATCATCAGTATGCACCGTTTTTTTCGGAATTCTGGCATAAAATCCGAAGCGGCGAAAGCCTGACCTACTCATGGGATATCGGCATGGGAACGAATTTCACTTCCCTGTTTGCCTACTATCTTGCAAGTCCTGCCAACTGGCTGATTGCACTGTTTCCGCAGCGTTCCATGATTGAAATCATGAATGCAATGATTATTGTAAAGCTGGCAGCAGCTTCTGTCTCCTTTGCATATTATATTGCAAAGCATTTTCACACAAAAAGCTGTTCGATTGCATTATTCGGAACATTTTATGCACTCTCCGGCTTCGTTGCCGCATACAGCTGGAATATTATGTGGCTGGACTGCGTTATTTTAGTACCGCTGATTATGCTGGGACTGGAACGTCTGGTCAATGAAAATAAATGCCTGCTGTACTGTATCAGTCTCGGACTTTGCATTTTTACCAATTACTATATTGCAATCATGGTATGTATGGCGGTTGTATTGTATTTCATTGTTTTAATGGTTTCTTACAACGGCACACGCCATCTGCGCATTTATTTAAAGAAATTTATTCACTGGTGCGTATACTCCCTGCTTGCGGGCGGCCTGTCTGCCTGTCTGTTACTGCCGGAGCTGTATACATTCTCGTTATCCGCTTCCAGTGACGTGTCTTTCCCGAAAACGTTAAGCGTGTATTTTTCCATGCTTGAAATGCTTACCAGACAATTGATAAACATTCCGGTACATCTGGGACTGGACCACTATCCGAACATTTACTGCGGTGTCTTTATCTTTTTACTGATTCCGCTGTATGCCATGAATAAAAAGATTCAGCCAAGAGAACGTATCGGAAAATTCTGTATTTTACTGGTCTTTTTGCTGGCATTTAACATTAACATTTTTAATTTCATCTGGCACGGATTCCATTATCCGAACAGCCTGCCATGCCGTCAGTCCTTTATCTACGTTTTCTTTGTGCTGACGATGGCATTTGAAGCCTTTTACTATTTAAAAGAAACAACAGACAAACAGCTGGCAGCGGCTGTGTGGATTGCTGTCGGACTTTTATTTGTAATTGAGCAGATGTTTACGACAGACAGCACTTACGATGCAAAGAGCGTTTATATCAGCGGTGCATTTATCTTAGCTTACGCCTTGCTGATTCAGCTTCACCGCCGGACAAGCTTTAAAATTCCGGTTATTTTATTTGCAGCATTTGCCGTCAGCATCATTGAATGTACGATGAATATGGAATCGACAGGTCTTGGCACAACGAACCGTACCGCTTATCTGCTCGATTACGATGCCGTGAAAACGGTTACCGATACGATTGCCGCATCGGATTCCACCTTTTACCGCATGGATAAGATAACGGGCGCGCGCTCCAAAAATGACGGGGCATGGCACAATTATCACTCTCTTGCAACATTTTCATCAACCTCCAACGCAGGCATTTCCGATTTATTCGGTTATCTCGGATTTGAACATTCAACCAATGCGTATGGATATGAAGGTGCTACCATGGTAACGAATTCTTTGTTTTCCGTAAAATATGTTATCAGTAACCAGCACCTGGCAGAAAGCCGGCTATTACAGTATGTGACCGGAAGTGACGGTGAATTTATTTATAAAAATAATTATACACTGCCACTGGGTTATCTCGTACCGACGAATTTTGAAGATGAATGGACAACCAGTTCGATGTATAACGGCATTGAAAGCCAGAACAGCCTGATTAAGGCTGCCACAGGCATTGCCAATGTCTTTACGCTGACTTACGAATATACATCGGAAACAGATGTTAATATTGAACCGATTAAAAACGGTCATATGTATCTTGCCGTATCCGGTACAAATGTCGATTCTGTCGGTGTTAAAGTCAACGGATCGGTCAATAACTACTCCGGATTAAAAAACGGCAATCATTTAATTGACATCGGCTATGTTACAACTGCCGATTCCATTGAAGTATACGGCGATACCCCAATGGGTCTTTCCGTTTATACGTTAGAAGAAGAACGTTTTATCAACGCCTATAACATTTTAAATAACGGCGGATTAAACATCACTTCACACTCTGATACGAAAATAAAAGGCACCGTAACGGCACAAAGCGACAGCACAATGCTGTTTTCAATTCCGTATGACGGCGGCTGGAGTGTTTATATAGACGGTAAAAAAGTGAATACTTATGCAGTAAAAGATGCCCTGCTTGCAGTTTCTGTTTCAGCCGGAGAACACACAATTGTACTAAAATATATGCCGGTAAATCTGATTAAGGGTTGCATAATTACACTTTTATGCATTATTATATTAGTTGCGGTACATTTATTCGGAAAATACCGGGTTAATGGAAAGATTGACACCACAAAACTTCCACCGCTGCTTCAGGAATATCTTTCTGAAACAGACACATTATTCATGCACCGCAAGACAAAAGTTATCATGACACAGTCCGACATTAATCAAATAAAACAAGATACTGCCCCTCCGGTAGATATTGACACTTTAGATGATTTTGAAAATATGGATATTACGGACGATACCAAATAAGCATTACTTAAAAACTTACACAAAATTACAGCGCCAAAACGGCAGAATGGAGGACACTATGAAACTCTGGGGAGGACGATTCACAAAGGAAACGGACCAGCTTGTAAATAACTTTAACGCTTCTATTTCTTTTGACCAGAAATTTTACAGACAGGATATCCGCGGCAGTATTGCCCATGCAACAATGCTCGGAAAACAGGGTATCATTTCAGAAGACGAAAGCAAAAAAATTGTTGACGGATTAAACGGAATCCTTTCCGATATTGAAAGCGGTAAGCTTGAAATTACAGACGAATATGAAGATATTCATACCTTTATGGAAGCAACTCTGATTGAGCGCATTGGTGACACCGGCAAAAAGCTGCACACCGGAAGAAGCCGTAACGACCAGGTTGCACTGGATATGCGCCTTTATACACGTGATGAGGTCTTAAACGTCAATCAGGAAGTCAAAGAACTAATGGAAGTGATTTTAAAAATCATGAAGGAAAATACCGAAACCTATATGCCGGGCTTTACACATTTACAAAAGGCACAGCCGGTTACGGTTGCACATCACTTCGGCGCTTATTTTGAAATGTTTAAGCGTGACAGAAGCCGCCTGCATGACATTTACGAAAGAATGAACTACTGCCCGCTCGGCGCAGGCGCACTTGCCGGAACGACTTATCCGCTTGACCGTGAACTGACTGCCAGCCTGCTTGATTTTTACGGTCCAACTTTAAACAGTATGGATTCTGTTTCTGACCGTGACTATCTGATTGAATTTTTAAATGCACTTTCTACGATTATGATGCATTTAAGCCGTTTTTCAGAAGAAATCTGTATCTGGAATTCCAATGAATATAAATTCATTGAGTTAGATGACGCATACAGCACCGGCAGTTCTATCATGCCGCAGAAGAAAAACCCGGATATTGCAGAACTCGTCCGTGGAAAGACTGGACGTGTCTACGGCGCATTAATGAGCCTGCTGACAACCATGAAAGGTATTCCGCTTGCTTACAATAAGGATATGCAGGAAGATAAGGAACTCTCCTTTGATGCGATTGATACGGTAAAGGGCTGTGTCAGCCTGTTTAAAGGCATGATCGCCACAATGCGTTTTAATCCGAAGCGCATGGAAGACAGCGCAAAGCACGGTTTTACCAATGCAACAGATGCTGCTGACTACCTTGTAAAAAAAGGTGTTCCGTTCCGCGATGCCCACGGCATTGTCGGTCAGCTTGTATTAACCTGTATCGAAAAGGGAATCGCATTAGATGACCTTACATTAGACGAATACAAAGCAATCAGTCCTGTATTTGAACAGGATATTTACGATGCCATCAGCTTAAAGACCTGCGTTGAAAAACGTCTGACCCTCGGCGCCCCGGGACCTGATGTCATGAAGCAGGTTATTGAAAAATATGAAGAATATTTGTTAAATGACTAAATCAGATAAATATCTCCGTTTTATGGTGATAATATCCGTCAAAAAGAGTCCGCAAAAATCAGGCAGAATGCCTGATTACGCGGACTCTAATACTATATATCATATTTCATACTTTCCATTCCCGACACACCATTACTCCCGACCTCTCCTCCGTACAACCTCAGCCACCCACTACACAGAAAAAATAATCTGCTGTACCGAAGTCAAGTAACACGTTGAGGTACAGCAGATTATTTTTTCAGACTCGTATTTTCGTTCCTTTCGTATCCCTATGCGCCATTTTTAATCGGGCAAAGTCTACATTTTTACCACGGTATTCTATCGTGAGTTCATCTCCCTGTGTAAGCAGATACACATCTTCGACCGTATCTTTTCCAGTCAGTTTGATTGCGCGCACACCGACCGCACCCTTCTTCTTTTCAGGCACATCTGAAAGCGGGAAGCGTAAAAAGTATCCGTCCGCTGTCTGCACGATAACATGCTGACTGCTCACAATCATTTCTTCTTCTTTGACTTCCCCGTCCAGTGAAAATCTTGAGAAAACTTCTTTTACCGCATCGGTCACATAAATGCCGACCAGTAAATCGTCTTCCTGTAATTTGGTCGCGGCTACGGTACGTTTACTGACTTCAAATTCTGAGGTGTCCACCAGCTTTGCCATACCCAGTTTTGTCATAAACAGCATTTTTTTACCCTTTAATTGTTCAAACGGTGTCAGATAAAGGATATTTTCACCACTGCTGTCATAGTTGCCCAGATTGTCAATCGGTGTTCCCTTGTCACGGAATCTCGTAAACGGAATATCCAGCACCTTAATCTGATGCAGACTGCCGTTGTCCGTGAAAATGCAGATTTTATCGGTATTCATGCAAGAGAATACATAGCGGTTCTCATTATGTACCGCCTCCTTATTTCTTTCATACGCCGACATATCAATGGTCTTTGCATAGCCGAAGCGGTCCATAATAAACATCACTTCCTGCTCCTGCATCTTTTTCTCCTCTAATACAACCGCCTTGGCATCTTCAATCTGCGTTTTTCTCGGCAGTGCATATTCTTTCTTGATTTTGAGTAAATCTGCCTTGATGACCTTTGCCATTTCTTTTTTACTGCCTAAAATACGCTCGTATTTTGCAATTTTTTCCAGACATTCTTCATATTCCTTCTGCAATGCAAGAATTTCAAGTCCAATCAGCTTGTACAGGCGCATTTCCAAAATTGCCTGTGCCTGACGTTCCGTGAAATTCAACCCTGCCGCCTGCTTTTTTGAAGCTTCGGATTTAAACTGAATGCCCTCGGTATTGCCATTTACAAGACAGTCCTTTGCCATTTTCAAATTCTTACTGCCGCGCAGGATTTCAATAATTAAATCAATAATATCGCAGGCTTTGATTAACCCCTCTTTGATTTCCTTATTGTCAAGTTCCTTATTTAAAAGGGTCGTATATTTACGGGTTGCAATCTCATACTGGAAATCAATATGGTGTTTGATAATCTGCTTCAAGCCCAGTGTTTCCGGTCTTCCGTCAACAATCGCAAGCATATTGACACCAAACGTATCTTCAAGCTTTGTCTTTTTATATAATACATTTTTTAAATATTCCACATCCGCATTTTTCTTTAATTCAAGCACAATGCGAATACCTTCTTTGGAAGAAGCATTGGAAATATCTACGACGTCTGTAATTTTCTTTGTTTCAATCAAGTCTACCACATCGGAAATAAATTTTCCGATATTCGCACCGATCATGGTGTATGGAATCTCTGTAATAACCAGCTTGTCACGCTCCGAGCGTTTTGCCGCCGGTTCAAATTCGACCTTGCCGCGCAGCTTGATTTTACCGTTTCCGGTTTCGTAAATCTGTTCCAGCTCACTTTTATTGATGACGATACCGCCGGTCGGAAAATCCGGACCGATACAATACTGCATAAGTTCTTTGGTCGTAATATCCTCATTGTCCATATACGCACAGACCGCGTCAACCACTTCGCCGAGGTTGTGTGTCGGGATATTGGTTGTCATGCCGACTGCAATACCGTCCGCACCGTTTACTAAAAGATTCGGCACTCTGACCGGAAGCACTGCCGGTTCCTTTTCCGTTTCATCAAAGTTCGGTACAAAATCGACGACATTTTTATCCAAATCCGCAAGGTAGACGTCCTGCGTAAATTTCTTTAACTTGGCCTCCGTATATCGCATGGCGGCGGCACCGTCCCCTTCGATTGAACCGAAGTTGCCGTGTCCGTCCACCAGTGCCATGCCCTTTTTAAAGTCCTGCGACAATACGACCAGCGTTTCATAAATGGAACTGTCGCCGTGCGGGTGATACTTACCCATTGTGTCACCGACAATACGTGCCGACTTTCTGTGTGGTTTATCATAATTTAAGCCCAACTGATCCATTGCATACAAAACACGCCGCTGTACCGGCTTTAATCCGTCTCTGGCATCAGGAAGCGCTCTGGCTGTGATGACACTCATGGAATAATCGATATAGGACTTCTGCATGACTTCGGAATACTCGGTCTTTACTATCTGCTCTGCCATTTTATTCTCCTCTTGATTTTTCAGTTCTTATTATCTCTGCATTTGAAAATCAGTTTTTATTATCTTTTCATTTCAAAAAACAATGAACTGAATTTATTAAATTCTGTCAATTATATTTATTAAATCATATCATTTTATTTACTATACCAGAAATGCTCTACGCATCAATTTCCGCCTCGTCTGCATGTGCATAGATAAACTGCTTACGCGGCGGTACTTCACTGCCCATTAACATCGAAGTTACCTCTGTTGCCAGTCTGGCATCTTCGATTTCAACCTGTTTTAAAATACGCGTTTCAGGATTCAGCGTAGTTTCCCAAAGCTGTTCCGGATCCATTTCTCCCAGACCTTTGTAACGCTGTAATGAAAATGAGCCGCTTGGATGCTTCTTTCTGTACTTTTCAAGTGCCTTGTCATCATACAGATATTCGACTGTTCCCGCCTTTGCGCCTTTTTCCTTTTTCTTTAACTCGGCACGGTAAAGCGGCGGCGTTGCAAGGTATACGTGTCCCTGCTGAATCAGCTCCGGCATAAAGCGGTAGAAAAATGTCAACAGCAGTGTATCAATATGTGCACCGTCCACATCGGCATCGGTCATTAAAATAATTTTATGATAACGCAGTTTGCTGATATCAAAGTCGTTGCCGTAGCCTTCAAGAAAACCACAGCCGAAAGAATTAATCATCGTCTTGATTTCCGCATTTGCAAGAACCTTATCAATACTTGCTTTTTCTACATTTAAAATCTTACCACGAATTGGCAGAATTGCCTGTGTCCGTCTGTTTCTCGCTGTCTTTGCCGAACCACCGGCAGAATCTCCCTCGACAATAAAGACTTCACATTCCTCCGCATTACGGCTTTCGCAGTTTGCCAGCTTTCCGTTGCTGTCAATCGAAAATTTCGGCTTTGAGAGCATATTGGTCTTTGCCTTTTCTTCGGCACGTCTGATTTTTGCAGACTTTTCCGCGCAGGCAAGCACAGCCTTCAAGTCGTCCAGATGTTTGTCAAAATAAAGCTGGATTTCATCATTTGTCACGGAACTTACTACCGTTCCCGCGTCCGGGTTGTCCAGTTTGGTCTTTGTCTGTCCTTCAAAACGCGGCGCCGGGTGCTTCACTGCTACAATCGCCGTCATACCGTTGCGGACATCAACACCGGTGAAATTCTGGTCTTTTTCCTTTAAAATACCAAGCTCCCTCGCATACTGGTTCATGACCATGGTAAATTTCGTCTTAAAACCGGTGATGTGCGTTCCACCCTCCTGTGTATAAATGTTGTTGCAGAAGCCTAAAATATTTTCTTCAAATTCATTGACATACTGGAATGCAACTTCCACTTCAATGCCGTCTTCGCTCTTTTTATAATACACAATATCCTGCACCGGCTCTTTGCCTGTATTTAAGTCCTTTACATATGCCTTAATGCCGTCCGGCTCATGATATGTTGCTTCTGCTGCCGGTTCAATGCGGTTATCCGTAAAATGAATCGTCAGTCCGGGGTTCAAATAAGCCGTCTCATGCAGACGGCTTTGAATAGAATCGGCTTTAAAACGTGTTTTTTCAAAAATTTCTTTATCCGGCAGGAAAGTAACTGTCGTTCCGGTATCGCTCTTTCGGCAGGTACCGGTCTTTTCAAGCGGATACATCGCTTTACCGCGCTCATAACGCTGACGGTATATGCCGCCGTCTACGTGAATTTCAACCTCCAGCCATTCTGAAAGTGCATTGACAACAGATGCACCTACACCGTGAAGTCCACCTGAAATCTTATATCCACCGTCACCGAACTTGCCACCCGCATGCAGAATCGTAAAGACAACCTCCACTGCCGGGATTCCTGCCTTCGGGTGAATCCCAATAGGAATTCCTCGTCCATTATCCTTAATTGTTGCCGTGCCGTCCTTATTTAATGATACGTCAATCTGCGTACAGTATCCTGCCAGATGTTCATCGACCGCATTATCCGCAATTTCATAGATTAAATGATTCAGCCCCTTTGTTCCGACACTTCCGATATACATGCCGGGACGTTTGCGGACTGCTTCCAGCCCCTCCAAAATGGAAATACTGGACGCATCATATTTCTTTTCTGCCATGATTTTCTCCATTCTTTTTCTTATTTCTATTTTATATTTTTTATCTTTTAAATATCTTTGCTGTCAGAATCACATTACAAATACGTAATTTATTTTACCAGCTCATTAAAAACTGTTTCAAAGCTTACCGGCAGTTCTGTGGCATTGGCGGTCTTCTTGCTGTTCCAGACCTTCTTATTCATTTCCACATACTTAGAAGCTTCATAGCTCTCAAATACACTGTTAAAATATTCCAGCTTCTTTTCATCCATCAGCGCCGTTTTATTAGCTTCCGTTTTGGACTTTTCATTGTCACTGGTACAGCGGATAATGTAATATTTACCGCCTGCTTCAACAATACTGCTGGTTTCGCCTGTCTTTAAATTAAAGGCTGCCGTTTCAAATGCCTGTTCCATTTCACCGCGCTTGCATTCTGTTTCGGATTCTTCTTCCCCGCCAAAATCCTTTGCTACGGAATAGAACGACTCTCCGTTATCCAAACGCTCTTTTGCGGAAGAAATGTCCGACTTGGAACCCGCACAGATGTACTGTATTGTAATCACTCTTGCATCATCGGAGCTGACTTCCGTATTAATCTGCGAAGTCACATCGTCATATAATGTATCTGCAATTGCAAACTCCGTAAACATTTTTTCAATCTGGTCTTTTGTTACATTTAACGCTGAAACCTGCTCCTGTGTCAGTGCATTAAAAAATGTATCTGCCGCACTGCTTACGGCATCTTTCTGGGTACGTGAAAGCACAACCCCCTTTTCCTTTGCCGAAAGATTCATACATTTTACGCGGATTAACTTGGAGCGCACCTGTTCCTTTACATAGTCATCCATGTTGACACCTTCCATGCTCTGACTCCACACACCGCTTCCGAAAACATTTTCATATTCTTTTTTGGCATCGGAAAGCAGAATATCTGCCTCCCATGTGTAGGCTTTTGAATTGCCTGCTTTTAATACGACATCATCTTTTAAACCTGTCGAAATGTATAAAAATGTTCCGTTAAAAAATTTTATATATCCTGCAATCAGCGCCACTGCCACTGCAAATATAACCAGTCCGATAATTCGTTTTTTTCCTCTTTTCACCACAATCCTCCTGCTGTTCCGGCTTTTCACCGATTTTTTCAGTCCCCGGAACGAAAATATTTCATGTTATTATAACATTAATTTTCATTTTAGAAAAGCTATTTTGGGTTGATTTTCTTTGTTTTAAGTTTGCTTCTTGTAAAATGTTCTGCTATAATATTTTTAATTAAATGCTGTTTGGATTCAACAATTCCATACAGGCTGTTACGCAGAACAATATAATAAATATAGAAAAGGAATATATGCTTATGAACGGTAAAATGAACATGTCTATTTCGCAGATTTTTCAAAAAGACGGCAAACCGACAGCTTTCGTACTGTTTAGCGAAGGCAGAAAAAGTGCCGAGGGTAAAATTCCGGACTGCACGATTATTTCCAATGACGGCTTTTCCGAAAAGGAAGTCAAAGCACTGGAACTGTATCTGAAAATGCAGCAGGAGTCTATTTTAAAGACTGCAAAAGAAGTGAATATTATGAAAGCGTTTATGCAGAATTAAAGGCAAAAGTTAAACCAGTCCGCCGATTCTTTTTATTGTGATTGAATCGGCGGATTCCGACAGCATCAGCTATCTGATTTGATGTATAGCCTATCTTATGCATATTCAAAACAATCCTTGCAACTGCCTTATCCTCAATTCCCTGACTCAGATTACACATAATGCTCACTTCCTTTCTCAACTCATCATTTAACGGAATCATATTTATTGTTTCATTTTTATCATAACCGAGAGTTTTGGAGAAATCAACTCAATTTTCCTATTCCTCCTCCAAATACCCCACAATATCTCCCACCGTGGCAAATTCATAAATCTTCTCATCGGGTATTTCAATGCCAAATTCGTCCTCAAATGCCACTACGACATTGATAACGTCCAGCGAACTAAGACCTAAATCTGCCGTCCTATCGCCGTCTTTATGAATCTCTGCCAGATACGATTTATCCGGGTATATTTCTGTTGCCAGCAGTCCATCTCTTTCCTTTACAAAGATTTCGCTGACCGCCATATCCTTTAAAAAATCGGCTTCCAGTTCTTCCGGTGAAATATTTTCTCCGTTGCTTAAAATAATCAGATTTTTCTTTCTGCCGGTCAGCGTGATAAAACCGTCCTTGTGATACCGGTTGCGGTTGACGACAATGCACGGAGAACACTCGGTTGTCCCATAGCCGTTTAAAATCTCTATGCCCCAGCTTCTAAATGCCTTGATATACTGTGTTCCCAGCGGTGCACCGCCGCCCATATCTGTTTGTAAAATGTTTCTACAAATAAGGGGACAAGTGCTATCCGTGAATTACGAAAACAACAGCATTTAACACAAAAGCAGCTTGCAATCAAGGCTCAGCTCACTGGTTATGATTTCATCACAAAAACAGCAATTATAAATGTAAATTTTGTCATCTTTTTTATCCATGATAATCCATAAATTTCATCTAAAATCACTTATCTACACTTCCAGAAATCTAGTATAATCAAAGAAAGGAATCCGTTACTTATGACGACTACACCTTACGACGATGTGTTCCGTACGCTCCTCACCGACTGCACGGAGCTGATAATCCCGGTTGTGAATGGAATTTTTCATATGAACTACACCGGTAAAGAACAGATTTACCTATTACAAAATGAACATTTTATACAGGCACCCGATAACACTACGCAGGAACGCATTACCGATTCTTCATTTAAAATCATCGAGGAAAGCGGCAATGCCCGACATTACCACATCGAATGTCAAAGCACTGAAGACGGCAGTATGCTTATCCGTATGTTTGAGTACAATGCACAGATTGCACTTTAAAATGAATATGCGCAAATCGTAGAACACTTAGATACCGAATGTGATAACGGCACTATAAACAGCTATACCCGGCTGGCAATTCTTGAAATGTCACAACTGGTTTCAAAGCACATCACCGCTAAATATAAAAATGTCAGAAAAGGAATTGAAAAGCAAATGGGCGGTAAGGTTTAGAACCTATTTCTTTGATATGAAATGGGAGTATCCCAAAGTTTGTGTAAACCTCCAAACTGATGTAAGATAAAATTACTC
>ERZ773136.1037-NODE-1037-length-28664-cov-4.397707_pt1 | contig 28664 bp, 39 predicted proteins | sample MGYA00580855_ERZ773136 | MGnify/ENA primary metagenome ERZ773136 (study PRJEB29015, sample SAMEA2737860) | human gut metagenome | biome: human gut; feature: human-associated habitat; material: faeces | place: China | collected 2012 ... | reverse complement strand
TAAATTGATGATTATTTTCCTTTGTTTTTCTTACTCTCCTTTTTCTCCTTTTTCACCTTTTTCACCTTGGATGCCCTGCAAGCCCTGTTCTCCAGTATCGCCTTTCTCGCCCTGAATGCCTTGGATACCTTGCTCTCCGGCGTCTCCCTTCTCGCCCTTCAAGCTTGACAGCCATTCGGCTTCCGTGCCAGTATAACCGTTCTCAACAGCGATTTCATAGGCGGATGCTCCGTCCGCCCCATCGTGTACCGAAGCAATCTTTTCATCAATTTTTGCAATCAATTGCTGATACAAGTCCGGCGTTGGTGGGACAACTTCAGAACCAGAACTGCTGAATCCAGATTGCTCAATCCGCAGCTTAATAGGAGCTGTCGTTGCTCGCAGAGCCGTTTCATCGTCTGGAACATAGCCAAACAGGCTCATTTCTGCACAGCCGGCTTGCAATTCTGACGGCATTTTGCAGGAATAGCCGTCTACACCAAGCGAGATATTATAGGTATTTTCATCCTGCATAAATTGTACAACCTTATACAAGCCTTCCCATTCATTGTCAAACACGAATCGAAAGGATACAAAGGCAATCTGTCCATCTGCCAATTTGTCCCGCTCGATGCAATCAATCTGCTGCTTTTTTACCAAGAATTTCATCATCCGTTTTTCACCTCGTTCCACACATTATTTTCAGGATCATATTCCAAATAGCCGTCTACACACTGGATCTTTTTCAGATAATTGTTGTAGGAATGTTCTCCGGAGGACATCCAGTTGACCGGTTTGGTAATGGCGTTCCACTGAGCGATCGTTCCTTCATATGTGATGGCTGTTAGACTTTCACAGTATGTCAGCATATTTTCCCCAAAGGTTCTGCAATTCGCAGAAATGGTAAGGCTGGACAATGATGTACATCTTGTAAACGCAAAAGCACCAATGGAATCACACGCAACACGAGCAGTCTTCAGCTTTGCACAGCCGCTAAAAGCATACTTTCCCCACGTTTTCACGCTGGCTGGCACAGTGACTTCTGCAATGGCGGTGTGATAAAAGGCATATGACTGAATCGCAGTAACTGCCTGCGGAATGGTAACAGAAGTCAGACCGGCGGTATAGCCGATTGCAGCATCTTCCTGTGCAAAAGCAGAATCACCAATGCTGGTCAGTGTAGCTGGAAGAGATACCGTTTCTGCATTGGCACAATGATAGAACAGGCGGTCACCCAGACCAGTAATGCCATTGCTGAGTACAATTTTTTTGATCTGGCCATTTTGATAGAACACAGAATCATGAAAGGTATAATCGTAGGTTGCACCCGTGCCATACAAAGCCGCTTCTCCGTCATCGCAAATTGCATAATATACATCGTCCCCACATTGTCCATACTGCAAAATGGTTCTGCCGGAAACCTGTTCCAATTTGGCTTTGATTCTGTCGAGTTGGTCTTTTCTGGATTGCAATGTATCTTCTTTGCCCTGTATGGAATTTTTCAAGAGACCTAATTTCCAACTCGCAGTATCCAGCAAGCTCAAATTCAGGCTTCCTTGAATGGGATTTGGCTCTTCCGGAAGATTCTGCAATTTCTCCAGAGCAAGAGCAATATTTTCTCGCACATTCACGCCCCAAAGATTGCTTTGAATTTCCTGCAATTCAGTTGTAATTTCAACTTCTGCCATTAAGCATACACCACCCACTTATTTGCAATTTTTTGCAATGCAGAACACTGTTCTTCAAGTTCCTTAATTTTGCTATTCAATGCTTCTTGAGCATTTTGCACTTCTGCAATAGTATTATAAACTTCTTGGATTACTGTATTTGTCTCTGTAATTTTGGTCTCCATTGCAGCAACCGATTCGTTTGCGGCGGTGACATCATCGCTGGATGCTGCCTTGCCTGCCAGCGTTTCCATGCCGCTTGCAATGTTGGTTCGTAGCTCTGAACCACTGCTGGTTTCTCGAATGACTGCAATATTACTGGAAATATCAATCATAGAATCGCTCCTTTACGTTGCATAACGTTTTGCTGCTCCCTGCAATCGTCCTAAATCTGTATCCATATAGGGTGCGATGCCTTTCGAAACGGCTTTTCCATCCAGGTTGACAGTGCTATTCACAGACACCCCTTGCATAGCGGATGCAATGCCTGTAATCAGGCGGTCATAATCGATGAAAACAACCTGCGAAGCATCGGCTCGTGCGGCTTCCTGTGCATATTTTTTGCTAATGTCATGCGGAATAACTTGCGAACCATTCGGCAGGTTGACAAGTTCCCCTCGTCCACCTTCGTTCATGATAGCAAAGCCGCCTGACCAATCGTCAGTACCATGTGCCAGATAATCGACATATCCAATGGATACGCCTGGGATGGCGTTGATAATATCAATTGCAAAATTCAAGCCATCGACGAAATTATTGATTAAGCTTTTTGCTCCGCTGATTAAATTGTCAAAAGCCGTTCCAATGCCGTCAAATATGCCGCCGACAAAGTCGGACAAGCCATTCCAGAGGCTTTCAATGCCATCCAAAACGTTTTCAAAAATGCCCTTTACCGTATTCATGACACTTCGGATTTTATCAGCAATGCTGTCAAAAATACCGGAAATCGTCTCTTTTAAGTTGGAGAAAAATCCAGAGACAGCATCAATGATGTTGGAAACCGTTTCTTTTGCGGCTTCTGCTTTTTCGGAAATCCAATCTTTAATTGCAGAAACAATGTTTTGAATCGTTTCTTTGATGCTTTCAAATAGGGCAGAAACAATTGCAATTGCCAAGTCGATTTTCTCTTTGGTCTCTTCTACAGTATTTACAATCCAATCTTTTACAGTTACAATTGCATTTCCAATCCATTCAATTGCAGATTGAACCCACTCCACAATAGAAAGTACTGCTTTCAAAATCCATTCTACGATTGGCGTCAATGCTGTTATGAGGTCGCTGACAAATTGCAGAATCCAATTGATGATAGGCGTTATGATGGGAAGTAAAGCGTTGACGACTTCCATTACTACTTCAATAATTTTCCCGATGATTGGAATGAGATTTTCTACGATAACGCCCACAATCTTTGTAACAGCTGCCATCAGGGTTTCAATCGTAGGGGAAATTGCTTGAAACAGCTCACTGAGCTTTGTTCCAAACTCTTGAAACAGCGGCTTTAACGTATCGATTACCGTTTGTATAGCAGGCAAAATTCCAGAAAAAACATCGGAAACGGTATTCCGAAAATCTTCACTGGTTGTATAGCAATAAATAAATCCGGCTGCTAAAGCTGCAATTGCTGCTACAACAAGGAAAACTGGAGTAGCCAATCCGCCAAGAACAGCGGAAAGTTTAGAAAGCATTCCAAAACTGCTGCTTAAAGTGGAAGCAACTTTCCCAATTCCAGAAATCGCTGTGCCGACAGCAGAAACTGCCTTTCCTGCAACCATCAAAGAAGGACCAACTGCCGCTGCTGCCGCTGCAATTTTCCCCAATGGCACGCCAGCATCTTGTAGCTCTTGAAATTTCTGCCAAAGGTCATCCACCTTATCCACGACTTTGCCTATCGTTGTCTGTACTGTTGTAACGTTTTCATAAATGGGGCTGAACAGCTCTGGCTGCGTTAGCTCCTGCAACTTTCCAATAATGGCATCTACTACGCCAGTGATTCCGTTTTCATTGAACCCAGCAGTCATGTCTGCAAATAAATCTGAAATTGTATCTGCCGCCGTTTGAATCATCGGAAGTAAAGCAGTCCCAATGGTAATTTGAAAAGATTCAATTGCACCCTGCATATTCTCAATCGAGCCGCCAACGCCATCTTTCATCTTCGCTGCTGCTGCTTCCGATGCACCGTCACAATTTTTCAGGCTATCTGTCATTTTGTCAATCGTTCCCGGCGTTGCGTTCATCATTGCTTGCAGTCCGGAAAGAGATTCTGTGCCAAACATCGTTGCGAGTGCCTGTTCTTTTTCTTCGTCGGTCAAATCCGCAGTGGCTGTCTGTAAATCAGATACAATCGTACTAATGGATTTCATTTTGCCTTCGGAATCGTAAAAAGAAATACCGAGCTGTTCCATCGCCTCTCGTGCTTCGTCTGTTGGTTTGGACATAGAAACAAACATTGCCCGCAAGGTTGTACCAGCTTGAGAACCTTCCAAGCCAGCATCTGTCATAACGCCAGTTGCGGCTGCTAATTCCTCCATGCTAATTCCCAAAGAAGATGCTAACGGTGCAGCATATTTGAACGCATATTGCAAGTCGGATACGCCAGCGGCAGATTGATTCGCAGACTGTGCCAACACATCTGCTACATGGGTCGCATCTCCAGCACTGTCTCCAAATGCGTTCATTGCGTTGGAAACAGTATCCGCTACCAAAGACAAATCTTCTCCAGAAGCTTCCGCAGCAGAGATAATCCCAGGCATATCAGCGATAATCTGGTTTGCATCGCTGCCTTTTGCTGCCATTTCTGTCATCGCTTCCGCTACCTCGGAGCTGGAAAGAGAAGTAGATGCTCCCAATTCCAATGCAGATTCTCGCAGGGATTGCAGTTCTTCATCGGTTGAACCAGAGATTGCACCAACCTTCCGCATTTGCGTATCAAAATCAATGGCAGAATCTGCCGCTTTTTTCAGTCCAGCTGTTGCAAGACCAGCGGCTGCCGTTTCTACGGCGGTAATTTTCCCACCAAGGCTGCTCAGATTGTCTCCAGCCGATTGCAATCCACTGCCAATGGATTCTGCCGATTTTCCAACAGATTCCAACGCCTTACTTGCCTTATCGGAAAGGGCAGAGATGGTATTTAATGTGTTTTTGGCAGTAGAAACAATGCTTTCTATTACATCAGGGACTTTAGAAGCTGCTGATTGAATTGCAGAAAATGCGGATTGGAACACGAGCTTTACAGTTCCGGCTGCCGCAGATGCAAACGGCTTAATGGCGTTAATTTCTGCAGAAATAGTCTGGAATGTCTTGGATTCAGAAACTGTTCGCTGAATGGAATTTTTGAGAGCTTCTATTCCCGTTTTCGCCTTTTCTGCTGTTGAAGATAAGATTCCAAGAGCCTTGTCTTTTGCCGCTTCTGCTAGTGACTTCATCTGAGATGCAGCAGACTGAATTGGCGAAATTAGCTCTTTCATTTTTGTTTCCAGATTTTGCAAAGCAGTTCCGGCAGTACTGTTTTGGAATGCTTGCATCATCTGCTCTATTTGCGTTTTTATTTTTTGAATAGTAGGAGATGCCGCTGTCCATTGTTGAAATCCATCAGCAAGAGCGGCAATATCTTCCTTTGCGGATGCTGATGCCGTTTTCACAGGTTGCATGCTGGTGCTAAGCTTTTCTGCCATGCTTTCCGCTTTTTTTGTTGCGGTATTGATATTGCTTACAAAACCTTTGATGTCTGCTGTAATTTTCGCAGACAGCGTATAATCTGCCATACACTCACCCCCTCGCTACTATTTTTGCAATCGAATCCAAAGAGCCGTTCAGCGTTACCTTGCACTGCGTTGGGTCATCCAGATGGATTTCCAATTCTTCAATCGTCATCCATTCGTCAATTCCGAGTGGCGTATAAACCACTTTCACTTGAAAACCAGCCTGCAAGCACTCCACACCATCTTCCACTAGTCCCAAATCCACTGCGGATACGGAAAAAGTTGCTTTGGGTTCTTCCAACGCCAGTACATGGGCAACCACGGCTTCTCGTTTGGTATATTTATCTGGGTTACTCTCGCTAAACGAGAAGTTCACTTTTCGGACAATTGGTCCGTATTTGTTCAGCAAATATTGATTGAAAGCTCGTGATGCTGGATATTCACGATTTGACATATAATAATCTCCGAACTTCCCGCCGGTGAACCAAACAACGAGATTGCTCGGTGTAATTTCCGTATCATTTCCACCATAAAAACTGAATGCTGCGTATGGCTTTATATCTATTTTTCGGTTGCCATCACTATCGAAGTCGGATTCCGTCACCTCTGGATAAATCATTGTTTCCGTAGCGTCCGATTCTCCAGTAGTGTTATCCGCATTAGAACTCGACACTGGAACAATTCCAGTATAAAAATCTTCTGCTATATAAGAAGAAGAAACATCTGTGATATTGCCGCCAAGTTCCAGCTTTTGTGTCTTAATTGTATGATTGCTTGGGTCTCGATAAGCGTACCGAATGCAGCCAGTGTGCAGAACGTCTGTCAGTGGTTCTTTTTGCGTGTATGGGTCTACAACTTCTGCTTGAAAATTGCCGCCAAAATAGTCGATAATTCGAGACTGTAATAGCTCCATTGCTGTTTCTGCTTGTGTCCAATATCGTACAAAAGAAATGTTGTCTATGTAGTAAAATCCGTTGCCATCTGGTTTCAAAACTTTTGTTTTGCAGGCAGAATCTTCATAGACCACGCTACTCAGATAATATCCGTTATTGTAGTCCACCTGCGGGACGCAAACTTTAGCACCTTCTGGAATTTTCGTTTCTTTGTAGAGAATTTTTTTGCCGTCATAGCTGTACCATGTTCCGTTTCGGAACACGGTGCTTGCGTCTGTGTTTGCATCTACTGCTGCTGTATAGCATTGATAATCCGTCCAGAGGGAGAATACAAGAAAATTGATAAAATCTGGGATACTGTTATAAATAGAGGGATATGGCTTTGCAACGCATACCGTATCATTTAGCATTCCCAGAACGCCTTCGCAGGTGTATGTTCGATTCCCATACAAATCTCGCTCTACTTGTGTCGGTCGTCCAACCCATATCACATTTTCACCCACAGTGTCTTCATCGTGCCGCCGCACATTATCAGATACGACAGTAACCCAGCACTGTAAAACCTGTAGTACTCGTTCATCGTCTACTGGGATGGTAAAAGTAAATTTGCCTGCTTTGGTTGCACTCGTTTTCAAAACCGCATCTTTCAGAAAATAGCCATTCTTCGGGTCAAACAGTGGCAATCTCGGAATAATTCCGTCCCTGCAATTTTCAAATGGAAAGTAATAGGCTGTATACATTATAACAACCTCCTGCATCTGCATAGAATTGCAATTTGGCTTCCGGCAGTGCCTCCGGTGATTGTAACCGTCACGCTGCTGTTGTGCTGTAAATAAGAGCTGATAGAAAACACCGCTTTCCCGTTTGCTTCTTCGATTTCTTTAGCAGTTCCGTTGATGGTTACCGTGCAAGGAAATTCTGCAATGACTGTAACCTCTCCATAAAGTCCACCAACCCTGCCATTCGGAGCATACAGTGTTTCTGTAATTTCTCCAGATTCGCTCAGTGTCAGTGCATCCGGAAGGCTTCCGGAAAAATCGGTCGCATCCCAAAGGAATCCCTTTTGCAATGGAAAATTATCATAGCAATACGGCTCTATATCGGCGGAAATGGTGAAAACAGCATGCTTGGCATCTTCCATGGTGGAATCTACGGTGCAGCGTCCACGATAGGCATAGCTGGAATTGCTGTCTGCAACAATGGTACAAACTTGCCCGTGCAACTCTTGCCGGACGTTTTGATAGAGCTTGTGCCATTCTGCCATCGTACAAGCTGCCACAAATGTTGCAGATAGCGTTGCATTCTTGTAAACCGGAGAGCCAGTCAAAGCTTCAGAATAATCCAGTAACCCGTTTCGCCCTGGAATATCTACGGTAAATGTTTCTACTTCTGGGGCAGTGGCAGAAAAATCCGTCCAATATAGCCCCAATCCATAGCCACCATTGGTTCTTCCAGTGTAGATGCCAACGTTCGCTTCTGCATAAGGCTGTTCTGCACTGATATATTGTAATTGATGGGATTGAATCCACCGAATTCCGGTTTTTCGTTCCTCGATACCATAAAACTCCAATCACGACACCTTCTTTCGTTTCCGCCCGTTTGCTTTGTAAATCGCTTCTACCCATGCCGTTCCTTGTGCTGCATCGGCTTCCAGAACCTGCTGCACGAGCTGTTGCTGTCGTTCTTTGTTGGTATGCTTCGGCTGCTTTTTCCAGAGCTTCTGCGGCTTTTTACCCTTTTTCCGGAACGCATTGGAAACTGCATTTAGAACCGCACCTGCCAAAAGGTTGGTATCTGCTACGACTTTGTTTTCATACGCTTTTAAAATCAACGCCCGTTCCGTTTCGGTCAGGGCGTTGTAATCTGCTTTGGAATAGCCGAATTGTACCGCAAAAAAAGCGAAATCTTGGCTTTTTCGGAACTGTTCCGCTTCTAGGTCAGGCTTTTCTTTACTGGTCGGAAAATATTCCCATTCCACCAGCCTTACCGGAATAAAAAACCGCAGTCCTCCTGAATCTGTTCCAGCGTTGCTGTAAACAGTGCACCATATCCAACATCCTGCACCTGCTGCTGAGCAAATTCCAGAGCCTTCTTGATAGGGGCATAATCCCCTCGGTCATCTGACAAGCCGTAAGCAAACAGCGTGCAAAGCTCCGAAATCGTTGGATATTTTCCATTTGTGATGGAAACCATCACGCCAGTAATGGCATTTCCAAGTATCTTTTCCAACTGCTCCATTCTGCCAATGGTATAATGCAAGTGGTATTCTTTATCTTTGATAAAATAGGTTTGCATAAGCTCCTCCTTATTCTGTTGTCAAATCTTCCGGCATATCCGTTACCTTTGCGGCATCTTCCGTGGAGAGATTTGTTAAGTCTGTTAAAGCCCCGTTGCCAGAAAAGCTCAAAGAATAGGTCATGCTGTCATCATACGGAGCTTCCAAGGAATAGTCCGTAATGCAAGCCAGACCGCCAAACAGCGGCTTTTTTTCCTTGGCATCAATGACCTTCAAGCAGACCATATCGCCGTTCTCAAAATATTGCCCAAGCAGCTTGTGCGATTCTGCATTCAGAATATAAATGCCATCGTTGTCAATCGACCATTCTTTCATGCCTGGAATTTGCTTTTTCCAGCCCCCAGTCATATCCTTGCTGGACACTTCCACCGTGTCAGCACTGCGGTTAATGGTCAAATTCTGCTGCCCTGAAATTGCAAGCAGCTTAGAACCGTCTGCGTTGTAGATGCAAAGCAGAATGTCCTTCCCGGCTTTTGCCGCATCTTCTGAAAAATCACAATAAAAATTGTTATCATAACTTGGCATCGTATTTCCTCCTAAATCTTACATTTCAATCCATAGCTCACCATGATTTCATAGGAAATCACAGCATGATATTCGTTTGTTTCGTCTTGTTGCAGAGATTGCACGCCAGTTTCTGTTTGCAGCACCAGTGTAATCCCATCCGGCAGTGTCAGGGATTCCGTCAACGATTCTTCTACCGACTGTATCATGCTGTAAATTTCTGTTCTGGCATCGCTCGGTGTAGCAATTGCATGAATCTGTACGGTAAAAATTTCCTTGAACATCGTTTTACTGGACGCATCCCGTTTTCCGACCACCTCTACAAATAGAAATGGAGAAGGGGTGTCCTTCTCCACAGCATCATAACAAGCATAACCGGTATTTTTCCGTAGATTTTGCAGTACGGCAGCAGCAATTTCTGCAAAGCCGGCTTTTCGCAGCATCATTCTGACCTCAGTCCTCCTTTAGCTCATCTTTTAGCATCTGTTCAAATTGAGGGTGAACGGCTTCTACAGAACGCTGCAAAAATCGCTTCCCTGGAACATAGGAGGCTTTCAGTCGTTTCCCAATCTGTGGAACAAATCGCCCCGGCTGCTGCCGATGCCCATATTCCACATGCGGTGCATAGTGCAGCGTGTAGCCGACCGCTCCATTGATGGTAGTATCCGATTCTTTCGGCAATTCAGTTCGGATGCTCTGCCGCAGCTTTCCTGTATCGGCAGGCGTGTTTCTCGTTGCTTCCCGTGTCAGCAAGCCAACGGTTCGGTTACAAACTGCAACGAAATCCGATTTTGATTTTTGCTCCAGTGCAGCAACTAACTCTTCTGTTCCGTTTAGAATGATTTTTATTTTCATGTTGTGCATCTCCGTTCTGGGAGGGTTTGATACCATCGTTCCAGATACAACATCCGCCACCGCCCATGCAAATCTTTGATGGAAGTAATCCGATAGTCTTCCGAACCAGCACGCACCACATCTGCTTCTTTACAGCGTGCCAGTGGAGCATCTGTCAACAGTTTTCGCTGCGTTTGGGTAACATCTCGCCCGACTAACTCCGCATCCTCTGCCGTCCATTCTGTGAATCGTCCTGTATACTCAGTACAAGCTGCACAAGGCTCTTTTAATGTAGTAATAGGATTGCCTAAAATATCTGTTCCGGTCTGGGTGTCTTTTAAGAGATGAATGGTGAAATAGTGCATGGTTGCTGCCTCCTATCACAAAAAATAAACCGTGCCGCTGCCGTTTTCCGCCGCCTTGGTTTCACGATAAGCGGTAAACTCATCTTCGTATTCCGCCAGAACATCTTCCACAAACGTAGTGGAAATTGTATCCGCTCCTTCGGAACGAATACCCTCATAATTCCAACGCCGAAACAGCTTTACAACGACTTCCGCTGCAATCGGTTCTAACATCTCCGGCAGCGTTGTTTCTCGCACTCGCAAGCAGATTCGCAAGCTTGCAATATCGCAAAGTTCCAGCAGTTGCGGTGTGTTCTCCGCTTTCGGTTCATCCTGCAAGCGAATCTGTACCCGCTCCAGCAGTGTCATGCTTACGCTCCAGTCGCAATCGTGCCAACAATGACACCATCCAGCCGTTCTGCAAACAGTACAGAACCCGTTAAAATCGTGGTCTCATAGTTTGCACGCGTATAATCTGCGGTGTGGGTAATGCCAACCAGTCCTGTTGCATCTGTTGTAAAGCTGAATGCCTTGTTGATTTCCCCGCCGGAGATTGCCGGATATGCCAGATTCAGGTTATCGGCAACGGTTGCATAGAATGTTCCTGCCGGAACACTGGAGTTAGACATGACTTTGACATCCAAAAATGTCTGGAAATACGTCATGCCAAAAGCAGTCTGCGTGGTAATGTTGGTCTGCTCCCCAAGATATTTTGAAATATCCTGCGGATTTGCAATCACAATCACGCCATCGGTTGCATCATTCTCAAAGAGTACCTGCAACTTTCCCCAAGCATCTGCTACGGCGGCTTGAAAGCCAGTGCCGGTTGCTGTACCAGTACCAGTTGCCAAAAACGTCACCAAAGCGGAGCGAATGTTGCTCTGAATCTGTTTCAACAACTCATTGTCTGCCTGCGAAACCGCAAGGTCAAATCCGCTGCGTTGGATGGCTTCCAGCGTTACTGCCTTCCGGTACTTCTTGTAAGCCAGTTCATAGGTATTTGCCAGCTCTACTTCCACCTTGGACAGCGGAATCAAATCGCCTTCTGCAACGTCTCCATTCGCCATGGTTACCTTGTTTTTGTATACTTTGATGATAGAACCGTTCGCCATTGCCGTACGTCTGGTAATGCCCAGAAGCTCCTGCAATTTCTGAATGCCGTCAACAAAGCGATTGGTAAAATCAATCGACTGTGCTTTGGCAAAATCGGTGGTCAAATTGGTATTTGCTTGTACTGCCATAATAAATTAACTCCTTTACTCAAATAAATTCATGTTGTCCCGAATCGCCTGTAACCGTTTTCCTTCATCGGGAATGGCGAAAATCTGTTCTTTCGTCATGCGTCCTGACGCTCCGGTCTTGGGCGGTTCGCCCTTTAAGCGTTCCTTGACGGCGTTTTCTACCGCTTCTGTAAACAGCGTTGCAAAAGCTTCCACCTGTGTTTTGGTGGTCTTTGCGTCCTCTGCAACCACGGCAGCTACCAGAGAATCCGGCAAATGAATGCCTTTTTCGGATAGCATTTCCCGTGCGGTTTTCTGCATCTGTGCCGCTTCCACCTGCTTTTGCAGGGCTTGAAGCTGCTGCTTGTAGGAATCCCGCTCCGTTTCTGCTCGCTGCTGGTCGGTCATTTCTGCCAGTTTCTTTGCTTCTGACTGCCGCTGTTCAAAGCCTTGGAATGCTTCCGCAATCATCTGCGAAACGGCTTCTGCGGTCAGGGCTTCCGCCGGTTGTGTTGGTTCGTTCTGTGGCTCTGCTGCTTCCGGTTCGGTTGCCGTTGTGCCTTTGGTTTCTTCGCTCATTCTGTATTACCTCCATTCAAGTATTTGTCAAACGCTGTATGCAGCGTTTCCAGTGTGTGCAGGGCTTCGGTTCGTGTTCGTTCCAAACCGTCATCGCCCAGCAGAATCAGGCAGGGAAGCCGTTTGACATGATGTTGTCTTGCAAGAGCGTTCCCATCGTATCCGTCATTGCAGCGGAATTGGCACAAGGGAATGCCGGTTTCTATGGAAAACTGCTCTGCAACCTGCTGCATTTGCTTGCAGGGTGGGCAGTAGTCCGCATGAAAAAAGAGAAGTTGCATAAGATTGCTCCTTTCTGTTTTTGGGCATGAAAAAAGCACCTGATTTGCTCAGATGCTGATTTGTTGATATGAGAACGCCGTACCCACAGGCTTGTTTGTTCTTTTTTCCGTTCCCTCCGCCAGTTTATGCCCGTGGTCGGGGCGGTAGTTATAACAGTTCGATATTTTCGATCGCTGCACGGGCTTCCAGACTAGCGATATAGTCAGCCATTGCTCTGATCTGGAAATTATAAACCCCTCTTGGACAGGTTGGAATGAAGTTCAGCTTTCCCTCGTCCCATCTGTCAAGCATGCATTTCAACTTCTGATACCGGATAGCCACTTGTACATACTCTGCCTTAAACCGTTCTTTGTAGTCGTCACTGCACATCCGTGCTACTGTGTCTTTCAGCTCCGCCGCTCTGTATGTTGCCATTATTTTCTCCTTTCAAGCATGAAATAAAGCACCTCTTACGAGATGCTTTTATAAAAATGATTCTTTTTTTGTAAGTATTCTGGTCTTATAGTCTTCCAATTACAGCACCAAGAAGAATCTCAAATGGTTTCCCAAGAAATTCCTTTGCTTTCTGCATCATGCCGTTTTGGGACAAATATTCTCTGCCTGCTTTCGTAATTGAAAACGTACCGACTTCTAAAATCTGTTCCATATCCTTTGCGGCAATGTACTGAATGCCAGAAACATATCCGGATTCAATCAATTCTCGCATAATTACAAGCCAGTATGTTCTTGTAATATGGAACAGGCGACATTCCCATGCAACATCTGCAATCGATGTTTTTCTTCCGGATTTCAGGCACTCATATAGATACTTGAGAATTTTGTACATGATAATTTCCATATCATCTTCCGACAAGATAATCACCTCAAAATTTTACTTCTTGTTTGCGGCTAATCGTTGCAGTTGATTTTTATTTTACCTCTTTGCCATTTTGAAAAGCATGAATTGCTTCATTTAATGACATTTTATTTGCACCACCTTTTAATTCTGGATGTGCCATTTGAATTGGGTCGTTTTCCCAATTGCATATTTCGCAAATATCATATTCTTGAACTCTGCTCTTTCCGCAACAAGGGCATTTAATTTCTTTCATGTTCTTCTCTCCAATATGCTTCTCCATCATCTGGCTTAAAGAATGTTCGAATATACCCATCTTTTGTAATGACTAAAAAATCATTTGTTGAAAAGCGATAAATAGCTGTGCTTTCGTCAGAACGAACAATTCTCTCTATGTCATCAGTATCTTTTGCGTTTACCAGCTCATTTGCAAGAGCTATGTATTCTGATATAGAAATATTTCCATACTTATCAATATGTTTATCGTAATGCTTTTGCATCTTCTCTGGAGTTTCAAATCTTACTTCTATTTTACCATCATTTCCACCAGAAGTCAACCGACTTTTTATCGTCTCCAAATCTTCCACCACCGGCATAACGGTACATCTGCACCACGGGTGCATGGGTGGAAAATTCAAGCCAGCGTTCCGTTTGCTGATTTCAAATGTCTGTCCACTCAACGCACGACAGGTTTCACAAGTCCGATGGTCTTCTACACAGAGATATTCATAATGCGTATAAGCTGCATTCCGTTCAAATGGTCGAATTTTCGCTTCATTGGATAAGTAGGTATCTTCTGTAAAAACCAGCCGTTCTGCTTGCTTCTGCGATGTATTTTCAAACTTCTGCTGCAAGATTCTTGACATGGTCCTATAATCTTCACCACGAATCAGACCGTTTGCAATCTCGTTTTGTAAAGTCTGTGCTAAGGCTTCTCGGTTTGCCCAAATCCGTTCAGAAAAATCTTTGCCATTACACCAAGGATTTCCAATCACAACTTGCAGCATCTCGCTATCAATCCGGTAAAAATTCGTCCCGAATCCCAACTTCTCCGCTGCATAGTTTGCATATTTCAACACCTGTTTCTCAAAGTGTTCTCGAAATTTCGTTTGCTCAATCGCTCCGATTTTCAACTGCTGCAACACGCTGGAAGTTTGTAAGCCTTCCAAGCGGTTCAGTTTGTAAATGCTTTCCCGAACGGGGAGCAGTTCGGCAAACTCTGGATATTGCTTTGCAAATTCATCCATGTTTTGCAGCAGCAGTTGCTTGTCTGCATCCGGTAATTCTAGCAGCAATGTTCGGAAGGCAATCACATTCTCTTCACCATATTTTGCATAGTACGCTGCGATTTCTTTGTCCAGTGCTGCATATTCCTGTTCATAGTATTTTGATAACTCCGAGAAGAGCTGCTTTTCGTCTTTGCTTAAAGAGGCATCCAATTCTTGCAGTCGCTTGCTCCAGTAGGTATCACTCTGCATCGCCTGTCACCCGCTCCGCCTGTAACGCATCCGCCGCCTCACCGCCGTTCTCCAAGTCGATTTTCTCCAGTTCTTTCTTCGGGTCATCGACGGCAGAAATGACAGAAAGCTGCGTCTCTTTGGAAGTCACGCCTGCCATTTGAGCGGCGGTCTGTACCTCTTCGAGCAAGTTCTTTGGTGCGTTCTGCGTGAATTGATAGGTAATACCCAGATACGCATCCGCTGCCATTTTCGTTGCCGGATGGCTTGCAATCAGTTTCCATCGCTGATTCATGCCGGAAGAAAATTTCCGTGCTTTGTTTGCCGCTTGATTTTTCATCGGTTGTAGCTTGTACGCAAGTGCTGTTCCGGAGCTGCTGCCGAAGCTTTCATCGGAAATATTCGCCACCATAGATTGCATAAAAATTTGGTCTTCCAAGCGGTCTAGCAAATTCTCCTGCGTTGCATCGGCAGAAGGCTTCTGCAAAAATTCCACTTGAATCCCGTTCAGAATTTCCGCGTCGGTGGGCGGAACATGAATCACACGGTCGTTTCGGATGGTGTGCAGCTCCTGCTCGTTCAGTTTCAAACCTTTCAACAGCAAATACGCATCTGCAAAATAATCCACATCATTTGCTTTTTCTGAGATGGCTTTTTCATAGGCAGTGATTGCAGATTCTACTTGTTCAAATGCTCCTTGCCGTTCCTCGTTTTCAAGGTATTCAATGAGCGGAACGCCTGCAAAATAGTGTGGAATCGCATCCAGATAATGCAAGCCGCCTTTATCTGAAAACGGAATCTCCATGCTGGAAGTGTAGACGCTGCCTACGGTTTCACCATCGGATTTCTGATAATATCGCACACCATAAAGCGGCTTCCGTGCAATCGTATCATCATAAATGATAAAGCATTCTAACGGCGATGCGTAAGTAATACAAATCTGTGCAGTTTCATCCGTGTAAAGCAACTCAAAGCCACTTCCGTAAATGCTGCAATATTTGGATAATTCTGAATTGTTGTCGTCTTGGTCATTGTAGTGTTGAATCTGTTCCAGCTCTTCCGAAACAGTTTCCTCTGGGTGCATCGTCTTGACTGGAATGCCGATGAAATAGCCGTTTAGCGTGTCTACAATGTACTTCGCAAAGTTGCAAATAATCCGGTTGTCCGGCTTCCATGTTGGTTTGGGTGGCTCTAATTGAATTGGATGTCGTCCTTCGTATAAATCTTTCAGATACCGAAACCGCTGACAGTCGGTTTTGTGTTGATTCATCCAATAGGAGAGCCGCTCGGTTGTCAGCTCTGTATCTGTGGAAATCGTATAGTAGTCTTGCCTTCGGAACATGTTGCCGCCTCCTTATAGCCCCCCCATCACTCTGGAAATGCTTGCTTCTTCGCCCATAATTGTGTTGACAAAATATCGCACGTCATCCATAGCATGGTCGTTTTCCTTAATTGGCCTGTCTTCGCTGCATGATTCGTCCCAGCGATACAAGCCAAATTCTCGAATGCAGCCCTTGCAATCGGGAGAGAACTGCAGTTTCCCCGCCTGTAACGCAGAAGAAACTCTCCGGATGCCATCTACAACCGCATTCTTGCCTTTCCGAACGGTGAAATCCGCATTCCGCAGTTCTGCAATGAAGCTCGCTGCGGACGGGTCAACAATGACACATTCAATCTTGTGGCTGCCTGCCAATTGTTGAATCCGTTGCAGATATTGGGCATTGGTGAGCTGTTTGCGTGTCTCTCTGCCACTGTAGTAGTATTCTGCCGCTCGGTAGGCGGTTGTTCCATCATAACACCAAAGCCCAGCAGAGAAGGCGTTTAGCGTGCCATAGTCCACGGAAATATACCATTCGCCTTGCGGATTGTTCCGTTGTTCTATGTGCTTTTCTCGGTCGAATTGTGGATAAATCAAGCCCTCAGCAACGCACCATTCGCCCAAGATAAAGCGGTGATAGAACACGCCTGTATATTCCGCTTTTACCGCAGCCACATACTGTGGGTCAAGCATTGTATTGTCTTCCAATAAAAAACGCATGGTCAACATATCCAGTTCAGCCATGCGGTCAATGTATTCTCTTTTTAGCCAGTGCTGGGGGCTGTCGGGATTGGTCGTTGCAATCAGCTTTGCACCAGGCACACGCAAACGGGACAGCAGCATAACAAAGAAATCCTTTGGGAACAGCGTCAATTCGTCGCAATACGCACCTTGTAGGGTCAGCCCTCGAATTTTTCCTTCGCTGCGTGCATCGTTTGCACCTTCCAGCAGAATCCGCCTGCCGAACAGATAGGCTCCTTTGGCAGAGGTTGAAAAAGAAAAATTACTTTGCCCGAACATGGCTTCCAGCGGAATCAAACAGTTTCGTTTCAACGTGGTCAACGACTTTCCGCACATCAGATACAGCTGATTTTGTGGCATGGTAGCCAGCCAGAACCCCCAGCATACCAATGAAATCCACGTCTTCCCAGAAGAAACAGACCCTTCCAGCAAGTTAATCCGCTGCAACTTCTTTGTTCGCCACAGTTCCATCAATTGCCGCTGCTTCTTCGTGTAAATCATCTTCCACCCCCTGTTCCTGCATTCCTGCAATCAGCTGTTCCGTCATGCCGTTGCTCGGCTTGTCTTGCTTCGCCGCCTGCCGCTTTTTCAAGGCCAGTTCTTCCCGTTGTACGGTCTTTCCAAGTACGTCCATGACCTTATCAAATGCTTTGGTATCTCGATCTTCCGTGACAGCCTGAAACATGGCGACCAGCAGAAGCATTTCGTTGTCTGCGTCCTCTTCCGGAATGCCAAGTGCTTTCAACAATTCTGTTTGACTGGCAGTCGGCTGCAGGGAAAGCAGCAGCTTCATTTTGGCTTTCATGTCTTTTTTTCTGCGGCGTGCTTCTCCGGACTTTTTGCCACCTTTTCTTGCAATTTCTCTTTGTTCGTTCTCTGTTCGTTCGTCCATCGGAATCAGGTTTTCTTCATTTGCCAACGTCCTCCCTCCGTTTTTCAGGTATAAAAAATCCGGACAGGAAGTTCTCCCATCCGGATTTCATTTTTTGATGTTACCATTATAGCACGTTGTAACTGTGTCAAACAAGTCCATCTTTCAGCAGTTGCAAGGCTTTCCGGTGCATCCGTTTGGATGTTGATTCAGAAATGCACATCTTTTCGTTGATCACTTCCCATTTCATTCCCAGAATGTACCGTGCCCGCATCAGCATCCGCAGTTCGGACGGCAAGGTGAAAATCGCCCGTTCCACCGTGATGACGTCCTGCATCAGGTCGGCTTTTTTCGTTTCGTACAGGGCAGAGAGGGTTTCCAGCTGCTCGATGTATCGCTGCACCGCTGCCACAGGCTCTCCCTTGCTCTTTGGTGTGTTGTCATAGCAAACTGCCTTGGTGTTCCGCGCGTCCGCTCTGAGGGCGGCAATCCGGCTTTCCAGCTGCTGTAATTCTTTTTGTTTGTGCTTGCATTGGAGCAGGGTTTCTTTTGTCATGCATTTTCACAGTCCTTTCCACAATATGTTGAGAATTGACTTTATTATAATACTATATTTTGTGTCATCCGTCAAGCTGTTGTTTTTTGATGGATCAATTGTTTTATTGCCATTAAAGCCGTGTCAATTGCTGCAATGTCTTTGGAAAAAGAGTTTTCTTCGTCCTCAAGCCCTTTCTCGCAGTCCTCACGGTCGTTGCGTAAATCTTCCAGCTGTTGAACTGCATCTGCCAGCTTTTCGAGTGGGATTTCTTCGCCGCTTGCAAAGTTGCCCTCTAAGGCGATGTTGCCCCCATCTTCTCCGATTGCAACGACTGTTACGCTCTGTTTGAGTATAACCGCCGCAACAGTCACAGGGGTTGTTGGCGTTGCTCCAACAAATGACATTGTCACAACATTCGCATACTTGTCATCAATCTCAACAATCAGCTTTTTCATTTTCTTTCTCCATTTCCGCATTGAGTATGTCTGCAACATAACACGCTGTTTCATAGCTATCAAAGTAAGCAGTTGGATTTTCTCCATCGCCAAAGTCGGTAAGTGGCTTCATTTTCCCGTCAGCGTGGTCGAATACAACTGAGAACTCTTCTGCTCCAAAATCTCCCCAATCGTGTTCAAAGTTCGGGCAAAATCGGTCGTGCATCTGTTCCAGCCTTAACAGCAACCGTATTTTCTTTGCAACCTGTTCGGCACGCTTTTTGGTTTTGAAACAGTTACCATTAGAAATACGGTCAGTTTCAAAAGAAGTTGTTCCCTTGACTTTATCCGTTACTCCAAAATCGCTTCTGATAAAGAAATAGCTCTCGCCAATCTCTGGCTTCCACAGCTTCTGTTCTCCCTGCTGCATCTTCACTTCTTTCTGCAAAGTTTCCAGCTTAGTCAAAAATTCGGATTTCAGTTCTTCAATTTTCTTTTCGATGTCGTTCATTTTAATTCCTCCTTTTCCGCCTCCGTGATCTGCACGAATACGCCCGGAACTTCCGCCCAGTACTTTTCCAATACTGCACTGTAGATCTGCTTGTCATCGCCCCAGTAGTGCAGTCTGGTCATGATGTCGAATAACGCCTTGCAGAGGTTGTCCACGTCTGGCTTGTTGGTATAAGGTTCGCCGTCCTGATGTTTGGCTTTGATCGGATAGCACCACTTCACAACGACCTGCACAGCACCATGATACGGCTGTTCAGGGATGTGCTTCATCAGGTGGGCGGCAAGTTTCGCTTCCGCCTCGCCGTTGTTCCGCTTGTAGAAGTGATGCACGCCGTGCTTGTCAACGGTGTGTCCTTGCTGTTGGTGCGTACTGGTTGGCGGTATCATGGGCATAAAAAAAGTCGTCATATTGTTTCCTCCATTTTTGGTTTTTCGTTTGTCAATGAAAGGGGAAAAGTGTTAAAAGAGTGCTGTGCTATCGCACTCTTTTTACTTTTACCCATTGACGTCAATTTTGCGACAGCGAAAATAGTATATATATATACACTGTTTTCGCAATTTTTTTCGCATTTTTTCATTTGCTTGTTTCTCTAACAATATCGCCGTTTTTAAGAATAAATCCATCATATTCTTTTATGCGATTTTCAATGGTTCTTCGGCTTACGCCCAAATACTCTGCCATGTTCTGAACGGTCACCGTTCCATCCAGATTGCAGGCATTGAAGGCGTTTTCAAAAGCTGCTTTCTTGTCGGCTTTCTGTGCTGCATAGGTTTCTTTGGTTTTTGCTCCCCGTTTCTTGTTTCCCCGCTGATAGGGCATCAAGTCCACTTCCATCTGCAAATCTTTCAGCACACCGACTGTATCTTCCACATGCACGGGATACCGGAACCACAGGTTCTTCGGCTCGAACTTCGGGAACTCTCGCAGCGTACCATCCAGCCGCCACGCCGTCCGCTGTCGCACTGTCCGTTTGATGGTTTCCATCTCGCTGAGAAACGCTTCATAGACGGCTGGCGGCAGATTGTCCTGACACAGCTTCAGGGCTTCTACATGGCTCAGCAGGGCATCCGGCGAGGCATCCGCCAACACTACCGGAGCATGCCGCCGCAGCTGTTCCACGCACGCATCACAGATCGCCGTGTTGGTTTCCTGCTTGCGGATGTCCTCGGACAGTTCCAGTTCTGTCAGGTCAAGCAGGGCATCGGGGTCACGGGCAAACACCCCCGAACCGGATGCTCTATCCATGCTGCGTTTGCCGCCCTGAGCCCCCTTGCTGTGGTGGTGGCAATAAATCACCGCACAGCCCAACTGCGTGCACACCTTGTCAAACTGGTTGCAGAAATGTGCCATCTGGTCAGCACTGTTTTCATCGCCCGTGATGACCTTGTAAATCGGGTCGATGATGACAGCAATGTACTGTTTTTTCTTGGCTCGCCGAATCAGTTTCGGGGCAAGCCTGTCCATCGGCTCGGTCACACCACGCAGATTCCAGATGTCAATGCTCTGGAGATTCGCCGCCGGCAGTTCCATTGCCTGATACACATCCCGAAACCGATGCAGGCAGCTGGCTCTGTCCAATTCCAGATTGACATACAGCACACGCCCCTTTGCACATTGCCAGCCCAGCCACTGCCTGCCCTCAGCAATCGCAATGGACATTTCAATGAGGGCGTAGGATTTGCCGGCTTTGGAAGGTCCTGCAATCAGCATTTTGTGTCCCTGCCGCAGCACGTTTTCAATGAGCGGCGGCGATAGTTCCGGCATGTGTTCCCACGCTTCCGCCATGCTTTCAAACTCTGGCAGGTCATCGGTGACACTGTCGATGTAGTCCTTCCACTCTGCCCACGAACCCAGCCCGATGTTGGTTGCAACTAAGAATTGCTTCTTTCCGTTTCGCATCACGCCCGGCATTCTGGATAGACGGGACGGATTCCGGTTCTGACGGTCGACTTTCAGCCCGTTTTTGTCGCAAACGTCATAGAGGAAATCCACTCGCTTCCGGTATTCCTCGTAGTTGGGAGCATCCACCCGTACAATGGCATGTAGGCTCTTGCCGCCGCTGTAAACCAAGCAGGCAATGGGCAGCTGCATTTCATGCAGGATTCCGTTCTGCCGTTCGATGTCCAATACATCGGATTCCACCAGTGCATAGCGGTATTCCGTCACATTTTCATTCTTGCCGCCCTTGCCGTCCAGCGGATTAAAGCGGATCCATGCTCCGGCAGCTTCGGCGTAGTCCCCGAACACTGCTCCAATGTCATCGCCGCATTTGCCCAGAGCCTCCAGCAGCTGCCCAGCGGTGCGGTCGCAGCAACCAGAAGTCGGAAGATACTTGCCGTCTTTGTTCTGCCATGTTTCCGTCACATAGCCCACGAAATCTTCTGCTTCAAACAGCGTTTCGATGTAGCAGGAAAGTTCCTGTGCTGGATTCCATGCGTTCGGTTCGGGGATGGGAATGTCCTGTGCTTCTTTCCGGCTGGTGACGACATAATCTTCCCCGATGAAGTCATCCCACCCCAAAGCATGAGATTCTTTCCGGGGACTTTGTGGGCGGTAGCCGTTTTCCAGTGCCAGATGCACGATCGTTCCGGCGGTAACGGGATGTTCGCAACCGGCAAAGGTTCGCCATTTCTTTTCGCATTCGCCTTTGTGATAGCGTGCAGCATCCCGCTGTGACCAGACATCCCAGAGCGAGCAGTCATAGCCGGCATCTTTCAACGCCATGCCCACACCACACCATTCCTGATAAGTCAGGGATGCCGGGTCGATGTAATCCAGCAGTTCATCCAGGTTGTCGTCTTTGTAATCCATTTATCCGTTCACCTCTGTCGGCACATACTCCGCCGCTGAGATCGTCCTCGGCACACGCCAGCCGTTTGCAGCAATGCGGTTGATCAGATTTTTTGCCGCATCGAATTTCCAGCCGCCGACGTGCTGAAACCCGTACTTTTCCAAGCAGCGAATTTGTTTTGGCGTTGCCAGTCCGCTTTGCTGTCGCTGAGCCACCGCACGCAGAATCTGTTCTGCTTTTCCGGCACTCTCTACGGCATCGGGATTGATGCCCCGTTTTTCCAGGTCTTTTTTCTGCTGGGCGGTCGGGGGGGTGGATTCCCACCCGAACGCCGGAACATAGCCAGACAAATCCTGCGACTGAATCGACAGTTCATATTGCAACGGGTCGACCAGCTTCGATTTTCGTTTTTTCATCGCTTCCAGCTTTTCGGCAAGTTTCGCTTCTCGGTCTGCTACTACGTCTTCGGATGCCCGATTCTCTGCTGCTTCGATGTCGATCGGGATGCCGACTTGCTCTTCCAGCTGCTGGGTCATCTTCTGCTGCACTTCTTCGTCCTCGCAAATCAGGCACGCCGGACGGCAGAGTTCATGCTTTTCGGTATTCCACAAAAAATCCAACAAGAGTAAGTGGTCTTTGCCCTCTGCCAACCGTGTGCCACGCCCGACCATCTGACAATACAGAGCACGCACTTTGGTTGACCGCAGCACGACCACGCAATCCACCTCCGGACAGTCCCAGCCCTCTGTGAGCAGCATGCTGTTGCAGAGCACGTTGTACTTGCCATCCGCAAAGTCTTGCAAGATTTGTTCTCGGTCATCGGATTCGCCGTTGACCTCTGCCGCACGGAATCCGTGCTGACAGAGGAAATCACGGAACTTTTGAGAGGTTTTGACCAGCGGCAGGAATACCACGGTTTTGCGGTCGGCACAGTGTTTTGCCATTTCGGCAGCGATCTGATCGAGATAGGGGTCTAACGCTGTGGCGATGTCCCCCGGTTTGTAATCGCCGGCAGTTGTTCCAACCTGTGTAAAGTCAATCTGAATCGGGACGGTCAATGCCCGAATCGGGGTTAAGTATCCCTCGTGGATTGCCTGCGGCAGGGTGTATTCATACGCCAAGCTATCGAACACCTTGCCCAGATTTTGCTTGTCGCCACGGTCTGGCGTTGCCGTTACGCCCAGCACATGAGCACCGGAGAAGTGATTCAAAATCACCTGATAGCTGTCCGAAATGGCGTGGTGTGCTTCGTCAATGATAATGGTCTGGAAGTAATCGGCAGGGAACTGAGCAAGGCGTTTCTGCCGCATCAGGGTTTGCACGCTGCCCACAGTGACCCGATACCATTGCCCCAGACAAGTTTGTTCTGCCTTTTCTACGGCACATTTCAAGCCGCTGGTGCGTTCCAGCTTGTCCGCTGCCTGTTGCAGCAACTCGCCCCGATGTGCCAATATCAACACCCGATTGCCGCTGCGAACTTCGTCTTCGGTGATTTTTGCAAAGACGATGGTTTTGCCGCAGCCGGTGGGCAGAACCAGCAGCGTGCGGTTTCTGCCCACGTCCCACTCCCGATGCACGGCGGTGCGTGCCGCCTGCTGATAGGGTCTCATTTGCATCTTGTATCACTCCTTAAAACTGACCTTTGTTCCAGCCGCCCTGCGGTGACTGCCACGGCTGCGTGTTGTTCGGCTGCGGTGCGGTGTAGGTCTGCTGTGGGGCACTCTGAGCAAGCTGCGGCTGGTCATAGGAGGGATACCACTTTTCAATCTGGTTTGCCTGTCCAACGCCGCCATCTTTTTTGTCATAATTGCGGATTTTCACGTGACAAATGCCGCTTTTTCCATTGACTTCCTGCCAGTTCATCCGTGCAGCCTGTCCCTTTTGCTTCATGCCGATGCTGGCGAAAAATTCCGACAGCTTCCATTCCATCTTCGTGTGCAGGAACAAGTTTTCCTGCAAGAGCACGCTGCTGCCGTCAGGGCTGAATACCCGAAAGTGGAGAATTGCCTTGTTGCAAGGCGGAATTTTGTCAGAGCCGTTGTGTCTGGCACGGTCGAACTTCTCCACGGTGAAGCGATAATCGCCCTCCGGCAGCAGAATGAAGCTGCTTTCCTGCTGGATTTCATCATCCCAGCCCAATTCGTGACCCTGTGCAGTTGTGTTATAGTTTTCCATGAAAAATACCTACCTTTCTAAATTTACCTTGATTGGTTTTGTTTGCTTGCATTAAAATGGTACGTTTCGGTTCTGCTGAATCAGGTCGAAGATGTTTTTCCACCACGGGATGCACCAGCCTTCTACGAAATCCTGCGGATACTGATTGACGGGCATATCTTCCGGAAAATATCCCTTTTCCCCAACAACCTGTTGCAGTTCTTCAGGGGAAACGTGATTTGCTTCCATCAGCTGTGCAAGCTGCGGAAAGATGCCGTCCAACGAATCCGGCGTTGTAACAATCGGCGTTGCAGTTGCAAAATCCTGTTCGGTCGGCAGTCCGGCAGCCTGTGCCTGTTCCATAAGCTGTTGTGCTTTGGATACCGGTGCAGGGGCAGGGGTAGTAGCAAAGAGGGAAGCAATCGAAGCGTATTCCAGTGGCAGCATTTCGGGCAGCCCGAACCGATTCTTTGCATCCCACCATGCGGACTTTGTGGTATACATGACCCGATTGCAGGCGGTTGCCTTGTGTTTTTTTCCCTTGTCATCGGTTGCAATTACATGCGTCTGGAACGCCAGAAACAGGGTGATGTCCGACCACTCTTTTAATAGTGGTGCAATCTTGTTGGTCGTTTTGTTTCCCAGTTTCAATTCCCAGTGGTCATATTCTGCATCAATTTCCGGCAGAGAGGCTTTTCGGGTGATTGCATGGCAGAGCAAAGCGACATGGATGCCTGCCTGAATGAGTCGTTCGGTGCTGTCCAAAAACCGCCCGATTTCTTCGGCTTCATACTCCCAGCCCTTGCCGTAGCCGAAGCCCTCGATGCCGTTCACGTTGTGTTTGCTGCACAGCTGTGCAATGGCAAGGCGTTCTGCCCAGTCGAAGGTATCAATGACGACCGTCTGATACTGCCGCTGTACATGAGATTCCAGCACAAATTGCAATTCCTGCTGCAACATCTCCCAGCTGGTGGGCTTCGGCAGCCGCCGAACGTTCATTTTGGAGGTGCTGCCCTCGCAGTCAATAAAGACCGCTCCCGGCAGCTGTGCCGCCAGGGAAGTCTTGCCAACGCCTTCCTGTCCATAGATGACCAGCTTTATGCCGGAGCTGGTCTGAATGCCGTTTGTTTCTTCAAAATTCATTTAAAATGCTCCTTTCGTCGACCACTTTTCAAATTCTCTGAGTTCTTCTTCGGTAGGTTCATCATTTTCTAAGCCGTATATACACCCGCTTTCAAAGGTACAGCCGTACAAGTCGTCACGTGTTTCTACCCAATCCGGATATTTGACCCAACCATGCTGACACCCTTGACAATACTTCATAACAGGATCTATGCAACGAGTTGGCTTGTCCATTTGTGCCACCGTCATTTCTTAAAATTTACCTGCTGTCCATGTAGGTGCAGCAGAAAACGACTGTCCTTCTTGATTGTTTACAGAATAGCCATCCTCAATAATGATGCTGCATTCATCACCAGTAGAAACGCGTGTGGCGATTGCCTGCAAGCCCTCTTGCTCCAGCCACTGCCCGAATGTCTGTAAAGTGCTGCTATCCATCTGTTCCAGCTTGTCCAGCAGCACAAAACCGCAGTCTGGATTCAGCTTGCGAACAATGGCAGTTGCCACACGCAATTGTTCCGAACCGCTCATGCTGTCCCACTGTTTGCCGTGATACTGTAACGCACCGTTTTCCACCGTCAGCCCTTCTAACGGCAGGTCAGCGGATTGCAGCAAGTCTTGCTTTTCTTGCCGGAGTGCGGAAATCTGTTCGGTCAATGCTTCGTAATCCTGCCGATAGGTCTTTGCTTCTTCTTCGGCGTGTTCCTTGTTCAGGTTGTCTCGAATTTTCATGTTGATGGCATCTATTTCCGCAATGCTCTTTTCCAGTTCAGCGGTAGATTCGTCCTGCAAATCTTGTGCGGACATCTGTGCAATCCTTGCATTCTGTTCTGCCTGTTCCAGTCGTTTTTTGGCTGCGTCATAGGCTGCCTGTGCAGCAGTGAGTTCCTGTGCATACTGAACGGCATGCTCTCGCTTTCGCTGATTTTCGCCGTTTCGTGCCAGTATCGCTTGCTGTTTTGCAAGGAGTTCTGATGCAGAAACAGGCGTATTGGGGACATTCTCCCAGCATTGCAACTCTGAAGCATATTTCTGCTTCTGGTCTGCGATTCTGCCGATGGTGGTTCTCTGGTTGTACAGGCGGCTTTCTTCTGCTTCCAGCTGTGCGAGTTGGTCGCCAATGCCAATGATTTGCAGCAGAATTGCCGCCTTTTCCTTGTCGGATGCATGCATAAACTTTGGCAAGTCCAGTGCTAACGCAGACAGGAACGAGTTTAGCAGCTGCTGTCCTGCCTTGTTCCCGTGTGGGTCGATGACTTTCAGGCTGCTGTTCTTGCCCTTTCGCTCCACAATCAGCCCGTTGGACAACTCTACATGCAAGATGGGGTCAGTGTATGCTCCATCCCTTGCCGCAGCAGTAGGCTTGTACTTGTCGCCGCCCAGTGCCCATGCAATCGCATCCAGCACGGAGGTTTTCCCCTGACAGTTGTTGCCGCCGATGATGGTCAGCCCGTTTGCAGACGGTTCCAGCTTGACCGCCTTGATCCGCTTAACATTTTCGATTTCCAGACTGTTGATTTTCACGCTCATTTTTCGTCCTCCCGATGTAGTTGTTCGTCTTCCCACTGGCTGTTATGTCGCCGCCATGCAACCCAGACCCAGAAGAGTGCCATTGCAATGCCGCCTAAAATCATTGTTTGCATGTTCTTTTGCCTCCTCTTTTATCCTTTTTCCTGCAGTGTTCGCAGGTTAAAAGCTGCTTGCCCTCTCGCTTCCTGCCGCATCGGGTGCAAAGCCCAGCGGCTCGCCATGCCTCTCTGACTGCCTTTCTCTTCGCCAACAGTTCTGCTTTCTGCTCTGGCGTTAATGCAGCGTACCAGAAGCGATGCCCTGCGTTGATTGCTTCCCGGCATTTCGGGCAAGTGACAAACCCGTCCGTTGCGGAAGCGTTACGGCATCGCACACAAACATGGTGGGCTTTATACCAGTTGTAGCTTTCCAGAGATTCCTGATTCTTCTTCAGCCGCCGTTCTTCTGGGGTCATCATTTTATCACCTCAATTTTTGGGCTGTAAACCTCGTCCCTGCAGCAGTTCAATGCAGCCAGAAACGTGGCTTTTTTGATGTCATCATCCAGCGTTTCCGTGATGCTGATAAACGCCGCCAGCAACATCTTAGCTGCATCTGCTCTGTTGAGCCCCATTGAATGAATGCGAACATCATGTTGATTCCAGTCACCTTTTACAACGATTTTTCCCATCTTTTCGCTGCTCCTTCCTGTTTTTATTTCGGCAGACTGGACACACATACCACCCGACAAACTGCCAGGATACGTTCCAATCCAGCCCGCACTGCTCACAGTACATGTATTTGAACCCGTTCCGATATTCAACTTTCCGGCTCATGCTCTGCCATCCGTTCTGGATGTTCTACGAACTCCGGATTCCGTTTGTAGAACTCCACAATCATCATCGTCAACGCTTCATAGACCGAACGGTCCGCCTGCTCCGTTGCCGGCACAACGCTGACTTCTATTGGTTTTTTCATGCTGCACCTCCTCCACAAAACGTATTTCTGTTTGCATTTGCAATTGCCATACCAATTGCAGCCCATGTAACCTGTTTCTGTTCTTCCTGCGGCAATACGCCAAGTACAGTAAGTAGCGTAGACAATTCCTGCACATCCACCGATAAATGCACATTTGTGCAAATTTGATGAATGGCAGCTAATGTGCTTGCATTCAGCATAAAATCACATCCTTTCAGATTTCAGACTGCATCCTGTTCAATCAGCGGCAATAGCCCATTCGTCTTCAGCAAATCATAGATAAACAGCCGTCCTTTCTGCGTCCAGTAGGTATGGACTTTGGTGTGCTGCTGCCCATCTGCTCCGGGGAACGTCTGCGTTTTGGTGCTGGTGTAGCCCTTTTCTGCATACTTCTGATACAGCAACCAGTTTTGCCCTTGCTTATACTGTACGCCATTCTGATGTAAATAGCGATTCAGCCAAACGCCAGACTTTCCGTAGTCCTTAGCGATGGAAGTAATGGAAAGCAAGTCTTTGCAGTTCAGAACCACATCATAATAGCTTGCCTTTGGTTGCAGTTCTGCAATCTGCTGTTCCTGTACGGCTACCGTGGTTTCCAGCTGCTTTCGTTGCTCCTGCTCTGCTTTCAGCTGGGTTGCAAGTTCAATCAGAAAATCCGGCGAGGTCAAAGCACGTTCCAACGTCTGTTCTGTCATGTATACCCCATGTTTCCGGATGGATGGAAGCACTTCCGATGTCACCCATTTCCGGAACGGCTTTGCCTGTGGCTTGTCGCTCCGGAGAATCACGGTGTATAAACCGGATTCGTTGATGATGGTTGTTTCGCCCTGACGACCTAAATCAAATTTAGTGCGTTCATCATCGTCAAGTTTCTTCGCAACCATTGATGGATTAGATAACTCCAGCACCTTGCAAACATCCGACAGCACAAGCCACGGTTCGCCGTTCACCTGTACTGTCCGGATTTCGGAACTCTCATAGTTCCATACCTGAATTTCATTTTCATTCATTTGTATCTTCTCCTCTCTTTTCTACGCACATAGGTCTCTATCTTTGCAAGCAGACGTTCCAAAAGCATACAGCATACCCAGTAAATCAAAGATACTGCAATAT
>ERZ773136.1030-NODE-1030-length-28741-cov-3.590532_pt1 | contig 28741 bp, 23 predicted proteins | sample MGYA00580855_ERZ773136 | MGnify/ENA primary metagenome ERZ773136 (study PRJEB29015, sample SAMEA2737860) | human gut metagenome | biome: human gut; feature: human-associated habitat; material: faeces | place: China | collected 2012 ... | reverse complement strand
ATGACAAGATCGTCAATGTACAGGCCTACCGTGCGCCCGGTTTGCTCCTTAAACGCCTTGGTGAGCGTACTGACCGAAATAAACGCGTTTTCCGCAACCTGTGAAATATTTAATTTTATCGACAGGTTCGACCGGATGTATTTCATGGCGTTCTGCACGAGCGGCGTATAGCGGTCGTTGTCGTCAAAGCCGATCTTATAAGCCTCGATCATGTCGGAAACGACTCCGGCAATGCGTCCTTTTAAAAGCACCATATCGGCAAACCGGTCGGACTCGTAAAGTCTGTGAAGCTCCTCTGTCTGTTCTTTCGGATAGGGCAGGTGTGCGATCTGTTTGCAGGAGAGCATCAAATCGAAGCCATCCGGTTTAAAAACATTGATGTGAAAGAATAATTTATCCACTGACGGTGAACCCTTAAAATCGTATAAAAGACCTGTGGGGATCAAATATATGTTTCCGGGTTCCAAATAAACGTCGCCGGCTTCGGTTGTTAGCTTCGCCCGTCCGTTTTCGACAAAATACAGGCGCGAATAGGGCGAACAGACTTTTTCGCTGTGCCATGTGTCATCTGTGCGAACATAGCCGCTTTCGCCGAAAAACAGATCATAGTCGTTCATACGCCCGATGAGAAGGTCGTTGGTATAGACGTACACAAACTTTTCCTCCCTCCGGTAAATTGTGTCTTTTACAGCGCATAAGCATAGGGCTTGCGTTTTTTGTAATAATAAGCCTTGTCAAAGCCGATCTGCTTTAATACTTTTGCAGCATCTTCCAAGCCTTTGGCAAAATTTTCTTCAATATGGGAATCCGAACCGATGGTAACAAGCCGTCCGCCAAGCGCATAATAGCGTTCTAAAATGGGGGCGTTCGGCATAAGCTCATCGTAGTGCGACCCAAGGCAGGAGGTGTTGATTTCGAGTGCCTTTTTCCGTTCGATAACGATTTTTAAAACCGTGTCTATCTTGTCGGCATGCATTTCCGGCGTGAGCGAATAGCCGAATTTGCCGTTCAGATAGCGCAAAGGGCAGGTAAGGTGGGTCAGAATATCGTAGTCCGACATTTCAGCACACTCGATAAGATCATCAAAATAAGCGCTCCAAAAGCCGTAAACGTCCGCTTCGGAAACCTTAGAAAAATCAATTACGGAATACGGAACAGTCAGGTCTTTGTAACGCACCGCATGCACAGAACCGAGAACTACGTCAAAATCACGCATGGCAATCATCTTTTGCGCTTCCTCCGGAAACCAAATGCCCTCTCCGATTTCCACGCCGCGAAGGATCTCGACGCGGTCACGATAACTTGTTTCCGTTTCTCCGGCATCCTCGAAGGCATCGAGAATGGAGGAAAAAGTATCGGTTTGCTTGCTGTATTCGTTATCAAAGTGGTCGGTAACCGCAAATCCGGCAAGTCCTTTTTGCAGAGCAATTTCGCATAATGCGCTGATGCGGCTTTTGGCATCGTGGGAGTGAAGCGAGTGATTGTGCATATCGTAATATTTCATAGGAGACCTAAGTCCTTTCCAGAATGTAAAAACGTAATTCCGTAACAGTATAATCCTATTTTCGGAGAATGTCAAGCCATGATTTTGTCGCTTTGTCTGAAAGATTACGACAAAATTTGACAGTTTTTGTCACGATTATACATATTTTTAACTTGGAAAATCAAAAATTTAAGTTTGTTGCACAAAAAATTCACGCTTTTTTATGGAATGCTCTTGAATTAAAAGCCTAAGAGTGGTATACTTTTAACAAAAGAGAGATTTCATCATCGGAACGGTATGTTCCCCAATCCCTGCGAAAGGAAAAGATCGATTCATGACGGCAAAAAAAACCGATAATATGGCACTGTACCTATTCCACCAAGGCACGAATTTTCACGCATACGACTATCTCGGCGTACACAAGACCGAAACCGGCTATGTTTTCCGCGTTTGGGCGCCGCACGCAAAGGAAATTTTTGTAGTGGGCGATTTTAACGGTTGGATGGATACGAATCCAATGACGTGCATCAGCGAAGAGGGCGTTTGGGAAGCAACCATTGACGAATCCATGTTCGGCGAAGGCACAAAATATAAGTTTCTCGTAAGAAGCCAAGCGGGCGATGTGTACAAAGCTGACCCGTATGCTTTTTATGCCGAAAAAGCACCGGCGACCGCGTCGGTGTATTATGATATTTCCGGCTATTCATGGTCGGATAAGAAGTGGTTGGAATCGCGCAAGAAAAAAATGATTGAACCGAAATACGAAACGCCGGTCAACATTTATGAATTGCATGTCGGTTCATGGAAGCGCCATGCCGACGGTACGCAGCTATCTTACCGGGAGCTTGCGCATGAGCTTGCTCCGTATGTCAAGCAAATGGGGTATACCCATGTCGAGCTTATGCCGATTGCCGAATATCCTTTTGAAGGCTCATGGGGCTATCAGGTGTGCGGTTATTATGCGCCGACTTCGCGTTTTGGCGATCCGCATGATTTCATGTACTTTATCGATTATATGCACCAAAGCGGTATCGGTGTGATACTGGATTGGGTTCCGGCTCACTTTCCGAAGGACGAGCATGGTCTGTACGAGTTTGACGGCGGCCCGCTTTATGAATATCAAGGCAAAGACCGCATGGAAAACAGAGGGTGGGGAACGCGCTGCTTTGATGTCGGACGAACCGAAGTGGAAAGCTTTCTCATTTCCAACGCCATGTTCTGGCTGCGCGAATACCATGTAGACGGACTCCGTGTGGACGCGGTGGCTTCCATGCTGTATCTCGATTACGACAAAGAACCCGGCGAATGGTTCCCGAACGCTTATGGCGGCAAAGAGTGCTTGGAGGCGGTCGCGTTCTTCCGAAAACTCGGCGATGTAATTCGTTCGGAATATCCCGATTCGCTATTTATTGCCGAGGAGTCCACTTCGTGGGCAAAGGTTTCGAAACCGGCAAGCGAAGACGGTCTCGGTTTCAATTTCAAATGGAATATGGGTTGGATGAACGATTCGCTTGACTATTTTTCCACCGACCCGCTTTTCCGTAAGTATAAACATGATAAGTTGACATTTTCCATGATGTACGCTTTCTCGGAAAACTACATTTTGCCGATTTCACATGACGAAGTAGTTCACGGCAAAAAGTCGCTTCTCGACCGTATGCCGGGTGAATATGAGAAGAAGTTCGCCGGTCTTCGCGCGTTTCTTGCCTATATGATGACGCATCCTGGCAAAAAACTACTGTTCATGGGCTGTGAGATCGGCCAGTTCACCGAATGGAACTACAAGGACAGTGTTGAATGGTTTCTGTTAGACTACGATATGCATGCCGCAACGCAGCGTTATGTCGCTTCTCTCAACCACTTTTATCTGGAGCATGACGAGCTTTGGCAGAACGACTATTCGTGGGACGGCTTTACATGGATCGAATGCGATAATAAGGACGAGAGTCTTATCAGCTATGTACGCCGCAACAATAAGGGCAAAGAACTGATTGTCGTCTTAAACTTTACGCCGGTTGCGCGTCCGTGCTATCCGATCGGCGTCAAAAACGCCGGCGTGTATACCGAGCTTTTCAATAGCGACGATAAAAGCTTTGGCGGCAGCGGCGCCTTGAACGAAGGCCTTTTAAAGGCCGAAAAGGAAAAACGCGGCGACTATAACTATGTTATCCGACCGAATATTCCGCCGTTCGGCGCATTGATTTTCAAGCGCACCCGAAGTGCGGCCAAGCCGGATATGACCGATAAAGCCGAAAATAATGATAAAGCGGCTAAAAAATCGTCTGAAAGATCCGCGAAGAAAAAAGCAAAATAATATTTGTTGTTCAATCCCGTTCCTCGCACCAATATCAATTTGAGAAATCAGTACCCAAGCGAAAGGATGGTTTAGATAAATTTATGTTCAGAAAAAAAGAATGTGTTGCCATGCTGCTTGCCGGTGGTCAGGGAAGCCGCCTTTATGCTCTGACCGAGAGCACGGCGAAACCGGCAGTGACTTTCGGCGCAAAGTACCGTATCATTGATTTTCCGCTTACCAACTGTATCCATTCCGGCATTGATACTGTCGGTGTGCTTACCCAGTATCAGCCGCTTGTGTTAAACGAATACATCGGCAACGGACAACCGTGGGATCTTGACCGCAATATGGGCGGCGTGAAGATACTTCCGCCGTATCAGGGCAAAAACGGCGCGGATTGGTACAGCGGTACGGCCAATGCCATCTATCAGAATCTTACGTTTATTGAACGCTATGACCCTGATTACGTTCTCATCCTTTCGGGCGACCATATCTATAAAATGGACTATGCTGCTATGCTTGCTTATCACAAAAAGAAGCATGCAGATTGTACCATAAGTGTTATAGAAGTGCCGCTTGAGGAAGCAAGCCGTTTCGGTATCATGTCGGCTGACGAAGACGGAAAGATCACCAAATTCGAAGAAAAGCCCAAGAATCCGACCAGCACAAAAGCCTCTATGGGCATTTATATATTCAGCCGCCAGAAATTGGTGGAATATCTGAAAGCGGATAACGATGATCCCGACTCGGTCAATGACTTCGGCAAGAATATCATTCCGAAGATGCTTGCGGCGGGCGAAAAAATGTACGCCTATTCTTTCTCAGGCTATTGGAAGGACGTCGGAACGCTATCCAGTCTTTGGGAGGCCAATATGGATTTGCTTGGTGAACATCCCGTGTTCGATCTCGGCGACGACGAATGGCGTATCCGTTCCCGAACAGCCGCTGAGCCGCCGCAGTATATCGGTTCGGATGCAGAAGTGCGTAACTCCATCGTCACTGAAGGCTGCGTCATCGAAGGAACGGTCATCAATTCCGTTTTGTCCAATGGCGTCACTGTTGAAAAGGGCGCGGTCGTGAAGGATTCGATCATCATGAGCGAAACGACCGTCGGAGAAGGCTCGCGCGTCGAATATTCGATTTTAGACGAACATGTAACGCTCGGCGCGGATTGCCGCATAGGTGCAGATAAGCAAACGACCAAGGATGTAACCGTCATCGGTGCGGACGCTGTTCTTGAAGCGAACACCGATATTGAACCGGGTACGATCTACAGCGCAAAAAACGGTAAGGGAGGTAGCATAAAATGAACGTAGCCGGCTTGATTTTTTCCAACATTCACGACAGAAATATTCCGGAGCTGACGCAAAAGCGTACTATGGCTTCCGTTCCGTTCGGCGGCAGATATCGCCTTATCGATTTCACGCTGTCCAACATGGTAAATGCCGATATTACCAAGGTCGGCATTATTACGCACTATAATTATCAGTCTCTCATGGACCATATCGGTTCCGGTAAGGATTGGGATTTATCCCGTTCAAGCGGCGGTATCAAAATACTGCCTCCGTTCATCACGGCTTATGACAGCACGACCCACTCCATGCAGCCGTACTCCAGCCGTTTGGAAGCCTTAATGGGCGCGTACAACTTTATTTCGCGCTGCACCGAGGATTATTTCGTGCTTTCCGACTGCGATACCGTTTGCAACATTGACCTTCGCGATGTGGTCGATTATCATATTGAAACGCACGCCGATATCACAGTCGTTGCAAAGAACACATATCTCGACGCGCATGAAGCCTCTAATTCCACCATTGTGGAAACCGACGGTCATGAACGGATCTTGAATCTTTTGCATAATCCGTCCGGTCTTTCGGGCAATCTGAATTTGAGCCTGAATATTTTCGTACTCAAGCGCGAATACCTCGAAAGCATCGTTCTTGATTCGCTCGCACGTGGTTATAAGAGCTTCACCAAAGATATTATCGCACGCAACATCGGCAAAGCAAATTACCGTATGTACAGCAAATTCGAAGGTTATTATGCGTCGATAAGTTCCATTGACAAGTATTACCGTTCAAGCATGGATCTTCTTGATAAAAACGTCAAGGAGAACCTGTTTGGCATCAAGAACCGCCCGATTTACACCAAGGTCAAGAATTCGCCGCCGGCACGCTATATCGGCGAAAGCAACGTCAAGAATTCTTTGGTGGCTGACGGCTGCGTCATTGAAGGAACGGTGGAAAACTCGATCCTGTTCCGCGGCGTTAAGGTCGGCAAGAACACCGTGATTCGGAATTCTATTATTATGCAGGATTCGTTTGTCGGCGATAACGTTACCTTAAACTGCGTTATCTGCGACAAAAACGCTGTCATCAAAAACGGCCGCTATCTTTCCGGACACGAAACACATCCGTTTACTGTCAGCAAGGGGACGGTCATTTAAGGCGGCGTAAAAGCAATTCACATTAGCTCTAAAGGAGTATATGATATGGCAATTAAAGTGCTTATGGTCGGCTCGGAAATGGTTCCGTATGCCGCAACAGGCGGCCTCGGCGATGTGCTCGGCTCTTTGCCGGAGGCCTGCATGAAGGGCGCGAAAAAAGATTTTGATATTCGCGTTATTATGCCCTTATACGGTTCGATAGGAGAAGAATACCGTTCGCAGATGACCTTCCTTGGCGATATTACCGTGCCGCTTGCCTGGCGCAAGCTGTACTGCGGTATTTTTAAACTCGAAAAGAACGGCGTTACCGTTTATTTTCTTGATAATGAATACTATTTTAAGCGTCCCGATCTATACGGCAGCTATGACGACGGCGCACGCTTTGCTTTCTTTGGAAGCGCAGTGCTTCACGTATTGCCGCATATTGATTTTATTCCGGATATTCTTCATGCCCACGATTGGCAGAGTGCGCTGTCGGTAATCTATTTAAAAACGGTATTTGCCGATAATCCCGAATATCGCCATATTCGCACCGTGTTTACGATTCACAACGTTGCTTATCAGGGAAAATACGACCCGGCGATCTTAGGCGACGTGTTCGGTCTTGACCGCAAATACTATTCCATCGTGGAAAACGACGGCTGCATAAATCTTATGAAAGGCGCGATCGCTGTTGCCGACAAGGTCACAACTGTCAGCCCGACGTATGCCGAAGAGTTAAAATATCCCGAATTTTCCTATGGTATGCATTATATCCTGAACCGCAACGCCTATAAGTTTTTCGGCATTTTAAACGGCATCGATTATACTTACTATGATCCGTCAAAGGATATGTCGATTCCGTTCCGTTATTCGGCAAAGCGTCCGGCCGATAAGGTCAAGGACAAAACGGCGCTGCAAGAAGAGTTAGGTCTTACCGTCGGTGAAGATAAGCCGCTTATTGCCGTTATTTCCCGTCTTGCCGACCAAAAGGGAATTGACCTGATTGTCGGCATTATTGAGGATGTGCTCAATTACAGCGACGCGGAGCTTGTCGTGCTTGGCAAGGGCGAACACCGTTACGAAGAATTTTTCACAAGACTTGGTGAAAACCGTCCCAAACAGGTCAAGGCTCTTATGCTATATAACAAGGAGCTTGCCAAAAAGATATACGCTGCTGCGGATATCTTCGTCATGCCGTCGTACAGCGAACCCTGCGGACTGTCGCAGATGATCGCTTCGCGTTACGGTGCGGTGCCTGTTACACGCGAAACCGGCGGTTTATACGATTCTATCAAAGGCTATTATGAGTTCGACGGTGAGATATACGGAAACGGTTTTACTTTCCGCAACTACAACATGTATGAGTTAAAAGACCGCATTTTTGCGGCGTTAACGCTCTATCATGATTCCGAAAAGTGGAAGAGACTTGTGAAAAAGGTAATGAATACCGATTTCAGTTGGGACGCTTCCGCACAAAAATATCTTGCAATGTACCGCGATCTGTGTTAAAATAAGATAGACTAAGCGGCGCGCGCCTTAACAGCGTGCGCCGTGCGTATTTGTTTTTCCAATTCCCCTAAGATGAAAGGTTGATACAAATGAACAAGCAAACAAGTGAAGTAAGACAGAATCTTGAATCCAAACTTTCGCGCTATTTTGGCGTTTCGCCGGCCGAAGCGACGGCAGAGCAGATGTATAAAGCCTGCGCCATGACTATCCGCGATATTCTTGCGGCACGCCGTAAGGACTATAAGAAGTTAGTCAATAAAAAAGGCGGCAAGCGCGTGTATTATATGTGCATGGAGTTTCTTCTCGGCCGTTCGCTCAAAACCAATTTAAATAATTTGGGACTTGAAAAAAGCTACCGTGACGTGCTCGACGAAATGGGTTTTAAACTTGACGATTTATATGAGCAAGAGCCCGATGCCGGTCTCGGCAATGGCGGTCTTGGCAGATTAGCTGCTTGCTTTATGGACTCGCTTTCTTCGCTTGACTATCCGGCAACCGGCTTTTCCATTCTCTACGAGTATGGCCTTTTCAAACAGAAATTGGTAGACGGCTTGCAGGTCGAACTGCCGGATATCTGGCTTCCGGGCGGCGAAGTGTGGATCGTACCGCGTACCGATCGTGTCTTTAAAGTCCGTTTCGGCGGTCATGTCAAGGAAGTTTGGGAGGAAGGCCATTGCCGTATCGAATACGAGGATGCGGAAGAGGTTGAAGCTGTTGCCAACGATATGATGATATCCGGTGCGGACAGCGAAGCGGTAAGCTTGTTGCGCTTATGGAAAGCACAGGATATTGCCGCGTTTGATATGAGCCTATTTACCCAAGGTCAATATATGAAAGCCGTTGAAAAGAATACCAACGCGGAAGCTATTTCCAAGGTGCTGTATCCGTCGGATAACCATGCCGAAGGAAAATCGCTGCGCCTGACGCAACAGTATTTTCTCACCTCTGCGTCCTGCCAAAGCATTATCCGTGACCACATGGCCGTCTATGGCACACTTGACAACTTTGCCGATAAGGTAGCCGTTCACATTAACGATACCCATCCGGCGCTCTGCATTCCCGAGCTTATGCGGATCTTTATGGACGATTATCATATGTCTTGGGAAAAAGCGTGGGATATCGTCATTCATACCGTTTCTTATACCAATCACACTGTTATGCCGGAAGCACTTGAAACATGGAATGAGGATCTGTTCAAGCTGAAGCTTCCGCGCATGTATCAGATCATCTGTGAGATAAACCGTCGGTTCTGCGACACGGCGTGGACTCGTTTTCCCGGCGGCTGGAATCGGATCAGCGGCATGGCAATCGTTGCATACGGTCAGATTCGTATGGCGAACCTCAGCGTTATCGGTTCGCACACGGTCAACGGCGTTTCCAAATTGCATTCGGAAATTTTGAAAAACTCTTGCTTCAAAGACTTTTATAAGCTCACACCGGAAAAGTTTACCAATGTCACCAACGGTATTGCGCACAGACGTTGGCTTTGTTACTCGAATCCCGCTCTTGCCGGACTTCTCGATGAATGCATCGGCTCGGCTTACCGTAAGCAGCCCGAAAAGCTTGCCGATTTTAAGAAATTTGCCGATGATAAGGCTGTGCTTGAACAGATAGGCACAATCAAACGTGCCAATAAGAAGAGTTTTTCCGACCTTCTCTATAAGAAGACCGGCGTGCTAATCGATCCCGAATCACTGTATGATGTGCAGATCAAACGACTTCATGAATACAAACGGCAGCTTCTCAACGCGCTGCGCATCATTTCGCTTTATATGGATTTGAAAGAAAATCCTGACCTTGACATTCAGCCGCAGACTTTCTTGTTCGGCGCCAAGGCTGCGCCCGGTTATGATATGGCCAAACAGATCATCAAGCTTATCTGCCTTATCGCTGCCGATATCGACAAGAATCCGAAAATCGCCGCAAAACTTAAAGTCGTGTTTCTTGAAAACTATTGCGTCAGCCTTGCCGAAGCACTGATTCCGGCAAGCGAGATCAGCGAGCAGATTTCCCTTGCCGGCAAAGAAGCAAGCGGCACAGGCAACATGAAGCTCATGATCAATGGAGCTGTGACGGTCGGTACGCTCGATGGCGCGAATGTCGAAATGCTCGAAGAGTGCGGCGCAGAAAATATGTTTATCTTCGGCCTTACCACAAACGAGGTGAACGACCTTTGGACGCGCGGCTACAATGCGGCCAACTACTATCATAATTCACCGCGCTTAAAACGCGTGGTAGACGCATTGAACACCGGCTTTAACGGCGAGAGCTTCTCGAATATGTATGATTATCTCGTTGCCAGCCGCAGAGGAATTTCCGACCCGTTTATGTGTCTTGCCGATTTTGACTCGTATATGCTTGCGCACGATAAGGCGCTTGAAGCGTATGCGGATAAAAAGCGCTGGAACCGTATGTCGCTCATGAATATTGCGTCTGCCGGAAAATTTGCCGCCGACCGCAGTATTGAAGAGTATGCCCGGAACATTTGGCACTTAAAGAAGATTACCTCGAAATAATCCGTCAAACACCTAAACACGCCGGTGTGTGAGAACATGCCGGCGTGTTTTCCGTATCAATTTTTCTGAAAGAGGCTTTGTATGCTTGCCCGTTTTTCTATTGACAGGCCGGAAAGGTTTGTCCGTGTCCGCCGAACCGTTCAAAATACCGATGTCAGCCGAAGGAGCGCTTTTGCAAAGAGCGAGACCGTGGAGCTGACTCTTCAGATTTCGCGTGTTTTGGGCATATGTCTTGCCCGACTTTCGCTAAAAAACGATAAGACCGGACAAGTTACCGAAATTCCGTTTGAGCTTGATACAACCGAAAAAGGAATCGACTTTTATTCCGCTACACTTGATTTAACTACACTCTGCGGCGATATGCCGAATGGACTGTTCTTTTTTGATATCGTTCTTTGCTGCGGCAATGAGGTTTTGTACTTAAATCCGGTCAACAACATCGATTTCACACTTTCCGAAACAGCACCTGAAGTTCCGTTCCGGCTTCTTGTCTATGCCGACGGCTACCAAACGCCGGATTGGGCGAAAAGTGCGGTCATGTATCACATCTTTGTCGATCGGTTTGCAAGATCTGAAAAGCATTCGCTTCCGGTTCGGGATGACGCGCGTATCAACCCGGATTGGGAAAACGGAATTCCGGAATATGCACCTTATCCCGGCGCGCCGCTCAAAAATAATGAATTTTTCGGCGGCAGTCTGTACGGAATTATCGAAAAACTGGATTATTTAGTAAATCTTGGCGTAAACCTCCTATATCTCAGTCCGATTTTCAAGGCTTATTCCAACCACAAATACGATACCGGCGATTATGCTGAAATCGATGAAATGTTTGGTGGACGGGAAGCATTTGAAGAACTTCTTAGCGAAGCAGAAAAGCGCGGCATACATGTCATCCTCGACGGCGTGTTTAACCATACCGGCGACGACAGCCGCTATTTTAACCGTTATGGACGTTATGACAGCGTCGGCGCGTATCAGTCGCCCGATTCGCCGTATCACGATTGGTATTATTTCCGCCACTTCCCGGAGGATTATGACTGTTGGTGGGGCATTAAAATACTTCCCAAGCTCAATAATGACAATCCGGCTACACGAAACTATTTTCTTGGCGAAAACGGCATTCTGCGCCGCTATGTGTCGCAAGGCTCCTCCGGCTGGCGGTTGGATGTGGCTGACGAGCTGCCGGATCGCTTTTTGACAGACCTAAGAAGCGCTGTCAAGACGGAAAATCCCGATGCGCTTGTTCTCGGTGAGGTATGGGAGAATGCTGCCGATAAGATCGCTTACGGCGCAAGACGGTCGTATCTGTCCGGTTTTCAGCTTGACAGTGTGATGAACTACCCTTTTAAAAACGCGATTTTGGATTATATCCGCAATGTCAATTCGGAGGGGCTTTACAACACGGTTACTGAGATCGTGTCGATGTACCCGTCTCAGACCGTTTCGGTTCTCATGAACCTGCTCGGTACGCACGATACCGAACGAATCCTTACGGCGCTCGTGGCAGAACCGCAGGACTATTCACTTTCCAATGAGCAAAAAGCCGGCTTTCGTTTGTCACCAGAGCGGCGCGAATATGCTGTACGCTTGTTGAAACTTGCTTCAATGCTCGAATTTATGCTGCCCGGCATGCCGTCCGTTTTTTACGGCGACGAAGCCGGCATGGAAGGGTTCGGCGACCCGTTCTGCCGCCGTGCCTATCCATGGGGCAGGGAGGATACGGATTTACGTGCCCATTACGCGAAGCTTGCTCATTTAAAACGGGAAATGACGGTTTTGCATACGCCGTATATAGCCTTTGCGGTGCATGATGGCGCAAGACTTGCTTTTCTGCGCTATTCTGATCGAAAAAATGACGGTGTTCTGTTAGTCCTCTGCAACGCAGGACATAAAGAGGCCGTATTTGATGAGGACTTCATCAAATACGGCGTATACAAGCCGATTTACGGCATTTGTGAAACGCTTGCCGACGGCAGCTTTGTGCTTGCCGCCGAAAGCGCGGTTTTGCTTTTTGCAAAGGAGCGTCCGGTCTTAGATGACGTTATATTCCTTTAAGAGCTTTTCAATATCCGTGCCGCTGATTTTCCGCAGTGCTTCACGAATGACAAGCCGTTCCATAAGGCCGAGGTCCATGGTCGTTATCTTCTGACCGTCGCGCAGCTTAACGGTTGCGTTTAATAGGTCGCGCACATCATATGTGCTGCCCCAGACCTCCGGCACGCCGCGGTCGATGTTCAAAAGCGTATACACAGCTTCCATGCCGGTACGGATAGAATATTCTGTCGTAAAAATGGTGTCGCGTGCGGTTTCGGCAAATTGGCCTAAGAAAGCGAAGTTGACAGCGCCCTCCGGTACAACGTCCGGACGGTCGCCTTTGGCGCGCGGCATGAAGAACGCCGTGATATACGGCATCATGCAGGGAATGGTGTTGGCGCTGTTCGTCGCTAATTCTTCGATCTGATCCTCCGGAACGCCCAAGTGATACAGCAATTCCATACAGATCTCCTTGCCGGTGCATTCACGCATCGGCTTTTTCACATAGTCGCCGGGTTTGTCCGAAAACAGGCCGTAGACCCATACAAGAAGTTGACCTTTGGGTTGGTCGCGGAACTGCGGTTGACGGTTAATTGTCCAGCTGAGTAACCACGAGGAATCCTTGACCGTGACAATACCGCCGGTGACAACTTTGCCGGAGAACGGGTCGCGCTTGCATATTTTCTGAATATAAGGAACGATTTTCCCGTCAAGCGTGTTGACGGTAGCGCTCATCCAGTTGGACTGTTCGGGGTCATAGCAGAATTTGTCGGGATGACCGAAAGAAGGGTCTTGCGCGGCAATCTTGCGCCACATATCCCAACCGCCGCCCTCTTTGATTTCCGGACGGAACTCGGCCGGCTTATCCTGACTGCCGAGCGTGGAGTTTTCCACACAACCGCCGTTGGTGATAAATACAAGGTCGTTTTCGGTTAAATCGATGTGATTTTCTGTTCCGTCAGCGATAACATCGATCCGTGTAGCTTGTTTTTTGCCGTCTGCAATCGAAAATTCCACGTTGGTAACTTTGACGCCGTAATGGAATTCCACGCCAAAGCCTTCGAGATATTTTATCATCGGAAGAATCATGGATTCATACTGATTGTACTTGGTAAAGCGCAGTGCCGTAAAGTCGGGCAGACCGCCGATATGATGGATATAGCGCTTGATATACAGCTTCATTTCCAGCGCGCTGTGCCAGTTTTCAAAAGCGAACATGGTGCGCCAGTACAGCCAAAAGTTGGAATTCAGCACTTCGTCATCGAACACATCGGTAATGCGCTTGTCGTATAAATCTTCATCCGGCGTGAAGAATAACTTCATGATCTCCATGCAGCCCTTATCGGAAATGGAGAATTTTCCGTCTGTGTGCGCGTCCTCGCCGCGGTTTACGGTCGCTCGGCAGAGAGAATAGTTCGGGTCTTTTTTATTTAGCCAATAGTATTCGTCAAGTACGCTCACACCCTCTGTTTCAATGGACGGAATCGAGCGAAACAGATCCCACATGCATTCAAAATGATTGTCCATTTCACGTCCGCCGCGCATGACATAGCCGAGTCCCTCGTATTTGTAGCCGTCGCATGCGCCGCCTGCAATCTGTTCCTTTTCGAGAATGTGTACGCGCTTGCCGCTCATCTGACCGTCGCGCACGAGAAAGCAAGCGGCTGCAAGTGCTGCAAGTCCGCTGCCGATGATATAGGCGCTTTTCTGTTCGACGCCCTCCGGCTTTTCCGGACGGGCAAAAGCTTCATAGTTACCGCTGGAATAATACATGTTTGTTGCCTCCTTAGCGTTTTGGTTGTGTTTTTTACGGTTTTTATTTTCCGCTTTCTTTGACTTTATTATACAAACCGCGCGCAAAAAAGACAATCAGCAAAACACGCCGTATGATTAAATTTTAATCATACGGCGTGTTTTGATAAATTTGCAGACCGACTTTACGGCTTATCTGTCCGGAATCGTTCTACCGCTGTGGCAATGCTGCCGTGAATGAGAAGCGATAACCGGTCAACTAACTGCTTCGGGTCATCCTTCATGCCGTTTTTAACCCAAGCAAGTAAAAGCCCGACAAAAGCGTATTTGTAAAAATTGGCGATAAAATCCTTATCGGTGTCGCGCAAGGGAATACCTTGTGCTTTTTCTTCGATAACGCCGACGATCAATGGATGAACAACTTTGTATAAATACGCTTCGACCTGTTCGCGGTTGGCCGAACGGTAAACATTGAGGATAAAGGGCTTGTTTTCAAGAACGGCGTCAAAAATGTTGAGAAGACCCTCTTCCCAAGTATCACAGGTCTTTTTGCCGTCGAGTGCGCGTGCGGCATCCTCGGCGCAAACCCATTCAACAAGATCGTAAATGTCCTTGAAATGATAGTAAAAGGTCATGCGGCTGATGCCGCAGTCCTCGGCAATATCGCTTATAGTGATCTTGTCAAGCGGCTTTTTGAGCAACAGATTTTTTAAGGAGGCTTCCAATGCGCGTTTGGTGGTTTGAGACATGTTAGACCTTCTTTCCGTAACGTGTGGAGGCGTGAGCGTTTAGACGCTCTGTGACAAAATCAGCTCGGTTTCGGCTTCTGCGAAAAACTTGCCCGAACCGACAGAAGCCGGAATCAGGTAGGAATCGCCCTTGCCGATGCGGTATTTTGCTCCCTCAAACTGAAGATAGCCTTCGCCGCGCACGCATAAAATATGTAATAACTTGCCGGAGGAAGAAAGGGCGGCGGATCTTCCATGTGTAACGGTAAGCGATTTTGCCGAAAAATAAGGCGATGCGCATAACGCTTTCAATGTCGCACCGTTTTTGTCGCTTAACGTTTTGTTGACTGTAACGCCGGTGAGATCAAACGAAGTTTTAATGACCTCTGCGGCTTTATCGGTATGCAGCTCACGCTTTTTGCCGTCTGTACCGACGCGGTCATAGTCGTAAAGCCGATAGGTGGTGTTGGAGTTTTGTTGAATCTCGGCAATTAAGATTCCCTTGCCGATAGCGTGAACAAGGCCTGCCGGAATATAGAAGCAATCTCCCTTTTTGACACTTACTGCATTGAGAAGCGGCTCGCAAGCTCCCATGAGCGCCGCGTCCTTGATCTCCTCCGGCGTTACGCCCGGCTTTAAACCGTTGACAAGCGTCGCGCCCGGTTCAGCCTCCAAAACATACCACATTTCGGTTTTTCCCGCGTCAAGTCCGTGAGAAGCGGCATAAGCGTCATCGGGATGAACCTGTACCGAAAGACGGTCGCTCGCGTCGATAATCTTGATCAGCAACGGGAAATTCCCGGCTGAACCGTATAAGGCTTTTTCGCCGACTTCGTTTTTGTATTCTTCAAGTGTCATGCCGTTTGCCGGACCGTTTTCAATGAGATTGACTCCATCCGGGCGAAGCGTCAGCATCCATGCTTCTGCATAATTCTTTCCTTTTTCACCGATGCCGAAGCGTTCCGGGATCTTTTTGCCGCCCCAAACGGCGTTTTTGAGTACAGGTGTGAGCTTTAACGGATATAGTTTCATGAAAAATTCCTCTCGTTATTTTAGTAAATAATGTATAATACTCCAAATATATGCCAAAACTATCAGTGCTGACGGAGAATGACGCTCCGGGCAAGAATTCTAACAACATTCGAAAGGATTGGTGTTTGGTATGTCTAAGCATAGCAAGAACAGTAAGAACGAACAGAACATGAGAAATGAAGCGGAAAATAAGAAAAACGGCGGCGATTTCCGCGACGTAAAGAATGATAAGCCGGAAATCAAGTCCGAAAAGGGTATGGAACAGAACCGCTCCAAGTAAATGCCGCTAAATCTGAAGTCCCGTCCGCCGCATGCTCGGCGGACTTTTTAATTTAATTATAAATCAATGTCAATTTTTGTCAAGTCTAAACTCTTAACTTTTCCGTGCGGAATTTTTTAAGAGCGTGTATTTGCAGTGAAAAACCGGTGAAAGAAAATATATCTGTCAAAAATGGGAAAAAGCCTTGCGAAAACTATTATGATGTGATATACTGTAAAAGCTTGTAAAATTTAAGAGAAAGTGAAGAGTACATATGGGTGAATATGGGCTGCGGGTATGCAGTAAAATTATTGTTTTGTTTATTGCCATGCTTGCAGGGTATATCGCGAAAAAAACAAAATGTATCGACGGAGCAGGAATCAAAACCATGTCCGCGCTTCTTGCTTTTATTACAAATCCGTGCCTTATCGTCGCGTCGTTGCAGACCGACTGTAAAAAAGAAGTTTTGGTTACCGGTGCATGGATCCTTTTGCTGTCATTTGTCATTCATGGCGGCATGGCGTTATTTTCCGGCCTTATCTTCAAAAAAGTAAAAAAAGCGGATGAACGCGCCGTTTACGCATTCGGGCTTATGTACATGAACTGCGGTTTTATGGGATATCCGATCATGCAGGCTATGTTTCCCGAAAACGGTCTTTTGTATGGCGTTATCTATACCATTCCGTTCAATCTTTTCGTGTGGACACATGGCGTTGCGGTGATGAGTTCGTCGCAGGAAACGACAGAAGGAAAAAAGAAAATTGACCTGAAGCAGGTCTTTTTGAATCCTGGACTATTAAGCACAGTGCTTGCGTCGGTGCTGTTTATCACTGGGATCCGCTTTCCGGCTATCATCACAGAAGGCTTATCCATGGTTGGCGATATGACTTTTCCTCTTTCCATGCTGATCATCGGAGGACTTCTTTCCGATATCAAGCTGCTGTCGCTCATTACCGATGTGAAGCTGTTCCTGTTTTCGGTGTTGAAATTGGTTGCCGTGCCGCTTGTTGTATTGGCATTATTTATTGTTTGCGGCGGCAATCCCAGTCTTACAGTTGCACTTGTGTGCGTGACCATGTGCGCTGCGCCGACTGCTTCCAATACGGCGGTAGTTGCGGAGGTCTACGGCGGCAATGCGCCGCTTGCGGCAAAACTTGTCGGAATCACGACACTGTATTCACTTGTTACTATGCCGCTTATGTTGATTTTAGCCGAACGGCTGTTGTAAAGCGCAGAATAAAAGCTCCGGAGTTTTGCCGCTCCGGAGCTTTTATGTATAGTTCTTCGTTTATTGTGTTTTGACGACCGGTCTTACATACTTCCAAAAACGCTTACAGTCGTGATAAAAATAAAAGACGCGTTCCGGCGTAAGGTCGAGCGTATAGCCGCTTGAAGCATAGTCAAAATCTTTCATGGCTTTCTCGATTTGCGCTTCTACTGCGCTGTTTTCCGTCTCAAAGTCAAACGGGCCGTGCTCGAATACGATATATTCTCCTTCGGGCACATCCATAAGCTGCATATGCGGCGGAATTTCACCGTCGTAATTCGCCGGAAGGCGCACGCCGTAGCTTTCGGCAAGCGGTATGCCCCAACTGCAGATCCGTCCGGACGCTGCATTGATGAATCCCATGATCTGGCCGCTGCTGCTGTTATGTTCGGTGCCGCCGAGGTCGTCTAAATTTCCCTTGATACTGTCCAAAAGACCGCAGATCGTTTCGCAGTCGCAGCCGGGAATCTTGCTCTGCTTTTGCCAAAAATCAAAATAGCCTCGGCTTTCGTAATTCCGGATGTGCAGATATTTGTGTGCCGGAATCGTTACAAAATAGTTTTTTACTTCTCCATGAGTTGTCATGCCGGTTCCTCCGATACCTAAAAGATAACAGTCGAAAGGACGTAATACGGTACGCAGCACAACCGGGATGGGGTGTGCGCGGTACACGCTCGGCGAAAGTCCGTAGGCCGCTTCAAACGCACGCGTAAACGCTTCATGCGACGAAAAACCGTAATCGAGCGCAATATCGAGTATGCCTCGTTGCGTATCACGAAGCTCTTTTAAGGCAAAAGCAAGTTTGCGCATGCGCATATAGTCACGCAGCGGCATACCGGATATTTCCTTGAACTTCCGTGAAATATGAAATTCGGAATAACCGGAATAGCCGGCTAAACTTTTTAATGTCAGCGCGTCGTCTTTTTCCTTGATATGCCGATCGATCTCATCGACAATACTCTGAATATTCTTGCTCCAGGTTACGGTGTCTTTCATGCCTTTATACTCCTTTTGCTGTTTCATATACAGTATACCGGAATGAGAAGCCGTTTTCTTGATATTACTTGCGGAGGTAAAGGATTATTTTGCAAGAATCGCTTTGATTTCGTCCAAATCCTTGACAAAACGCACATTTTTCATCTTGGTCGCGTCAAGAAGTCCCATTTCAATCATGTGGTCAAGCTGAGCCTTGAGATGGTCGTAATAACCGTTTAAGTTGTAAATAAGGCACGGTGCGTCAAGGTGACCAAGACAGAGCTTGGACATGACTTCGGAAATTTCCTCTAATGTTCCCGTACCGCCGGGAAAAGTGATAAATGCGTCGCCATTGGCAATGAGCTTGGCCTTGCGCTCTGCCATATCTTTGGTGACGATAAGCTCGGTAATCTCCGGATATTCCAAACCCATATCAATGAAAAACTGCGGCTCGATACCGAGCACTTTGCCGCCGGCCGTCAATACGCTTTCGGCAAGCTCACCCATAAGACCGGCCTTTGAGCCGCCGTAGACAAGCGAATTTCCGCTATTTCCGATCCATGTGCCGAGTTCGCGCACAGCTTTTGTAAGGGAAGGGTCTTTTCCGTGGTTTGCACCGAGATATACAGTAACGTTCATAATGTGTTCCTTTCTGTAACATAAGTATATTTTGCCTAAACGATTCGGATATCAAGCGAGTCCAAAAGGCGCATGGCCTGCGGGTAAGAGAAGCGCGCCGCCTTTAGCGCACAGCTTAACACATCGATGCGGTATCCGTCTGCGCCGCGAAAGTCGGCCTTTCGCAAATCGCATTTGTAGAATTCGGTGTCCGAAAGGTCACTGTTCTGAAACCGGCTTTCGGAAAGATCGCATTCGGCGAATGTCGAGCCGGTAAGCGTGCAGCCGGAAAAGTCGAAGCGCTTGAGCGACATTTGGGCAAAGGTGTTGTATTTTAACCGGCAGCCACAGATTGCGTCAATGGCGGAACCGACCGTACCGGTCGGCTGTAGAAGCGCCCAGTTTACGCCGACAAAAACCGAATTCTTTAATTGTAAGAATTTTACCTCACAGTTTTCAAAATCCATATCAGTGACCGAGCAGCCGTCAAACCGGCATTCCCAGAAATAGCATTCGGTAAGCTCACAGCTTTCAAAGGTGCAGCCGATAAAATCGCAGTCGATGAATTTGCAGCCGTTAAAATTTTTGCCGGAAAAAGAGAACTTTTCAAAGCGTTCGTTTTCATAATATGCGTCAGTCATAGGTTTTCCTCTTACTTATCAATATATTACTGCTTTGCAAAAATGTGAAAATATCTGTTTTTTTGTATTCTATCATAGAGCGAGTGCAATGTCAAGAAAATGTATTTTGCGAAAAAGAAAAAAAATCTTACCGACTGTTGAAATGTTAACAAAATAGTGCTATGATTATAAACGAAAAAATTGGTAATTTTGCCGTTTGAAGAAAGGTCGATCGTATGGAACTCCTTGTTTTAATTCTTAACAAAACCGAATACTTAAAGGACATCCTTTCTGCATTTATGGAAAAGGATATCCGCGGCGCGACTATTTTGGACAGCCAAGGCATGGCGCATAACTTATGCGAATACAACGAGCTGCGCTTTATGGGGTCGCTTCGTCTGCTTCTCGACCCGGAGCACAAGGAAAGCAAGACGGTTTTGGTCGTAGTTGAAAAAGAGAAGATTCCGGTCATCTCCAAAATTGTCAACGACATTACCGGCGGCCTTGACCATCCGGATACCGGCGTTATTTTCACCGTTCCGGTCGGGTATACAGAAGGCTTCGGCACAAAGGCATAATTCTGCCGTTTATTTATTTTAAAGAAGGTTTTGTTTTTATGCAAATGCATACGCTTCTCATTCTGTCTGTTATGATTTTCGCCGGTATGGCGTTCGGACGGTTAGCCAAGTTGTTCCGGCTGCCGAATGTTACCGGCTATCTTATTGCAGGACTTTTGCTTGGCCCGGCGATTCCGTCGCTCATTCCCGGCTGTTCGTTCGGAGGAATCATCACGTCCGATCTTTTGCCGCAGCTTGATATCATTTCGGAGGTCGCGCTCGGGTTTATCGCATTTTCCATCGGCAACGAATTCAAGCTCTCGTATTTTAAGCGCGTTGGCGTAATGCCGATCGTTATCGCTACCTTTGAATCGCTGTTTGCAATTTTATTTGTGTTAGCTGCGCTCATGTGCGTGCCGGGAATCGAACCGCCGTTTGCTATCGTTCTAAGCTCAATTGCCGCCGCAACCGCTCCGGCCGCGACGATTATGGTCATTAACCAGTATAAGGCAAAAGGGCCGGTCACCGAAACGCTGCTTTCGGTCGTTGCAATAGATGACGCAACTGCGCTTGCGATGTTCAGCATTTCGGTAGCTGTTGCCCAAGCGCTCAAAAATCCGGCGCAGGTCTCTCTCAAATCGGCGCTTCTTGACCCGTTGTGGGAGATTTTCGGCGCACTCTTTTTCGGACTGCTTATCGGTATGTTGTTCTGTGTGCCGTTACGCTGGTTCAAAAAGGACGGAAACCGGCTGTCGCTCATTATCGGATTCGTCTTTTTCGGCGTGGGAATTGCAAGCATGTTCGGCTTTTCCTCGCTTCTTATGTGTATGGCTATCGGCGCAGGATTTGCCAACTTCTCGTCGCAAGTGCCGCATATCATGAAATTGACCGACGGGCTGACGCCTCCTATCTTCATGTTGTTTTTTGTTCTTTCCGGCGCAGAGCTTGACCTTTCGGTCGTACCGACTGTGGGGTTATTCGGCGTTATCTATATCGTCATGCGCGTGGTCGGAAAAATGTGTGGCGCATCTTTCGGTGCGGCACTCTGCAAGGCTGAAAAGAATGTGCGCAAGTACTTAGGGCCGGCGCTCATGCCACAGGCCGGCGTCGCTATTGGTCTTTCGCTTGTAGCAACGCGTATTGTGCCGGATCACGGCGCACAGATCCGTGCAATCATTCTTTGCGGAACGTTAATCTATGAGCTGTTCGGGCCGGTCGTTACAAAAATATCGCTTACCAAGGCCGGTGAGATCGTACCGGCTGCAAACGAAAAGAAATAAAACGCGAAACCGGAGAGAGTTTTAACCTTTCTGCCCGGTTGACATTTTTCGTGTTTTATCGTATAATAATTAAAACGACCGTAAGAAAGGATTCGCTGCCGCATGACTGTTTACGATTTCGACAACACCATATACGACGGTGAATCGACCTTTGATTATTTTCTTTTTTGTCTGCGCCGGCATCCGTCGCTCATAAGATGGCTGTTTACCATGGTTCGCGGACTTGTCCGCTATAAAATGTGTCTTGTCTCACGCAAGGAGTTAGTTACTACCGCAGAACGGTGTATGTTTTCCATACTTCGTGCTTGTCCGGATCATGAAGCTCTCCCCGAAGCGTTTTGGGACAAAAATATCGGAAAGATCAAAAAGTTCTACTTAGAGCAGAAAAAGAGCGATGATGTTATTATGACCGCGTCGTTTGATTTTTTGATTGAACCGTGTCTGCGCCGGTTGGGGCTGAAAAACGCCGTATGTTCTTCAGCGGATTTAGCGGCAGGAAAAATCACGCGTTTGTGTTTTCGGGAAAATAAGCCGGAATTGTTTGCCGCACTTTTTCCGAATCAGACGGTCGAAGCCTTCTACACCGATTCGCTTAATGACCGCCCGATGATGCTGTACGCCGAAAAATGCTATTTTGTACGCCGTGACAAAATAACGCCGGTGGACAAAAAATCCCTTTGACTGGACCGGTCGCTTTTAAAATGAGTAAAGTGAGTGAAATCATGTTAGAGAATATCCGCTCGCCGCAGGATATAAAGAATATGTCAGTCGGAGAACTAGACGCGCTTGCCGCCGAGATACGCACGAAGATCATTAACACCGTGTCGGAGACCGGCGGACATCTCGGTTCCAATCTCGGTCTTGTGGAAACGACGTTGGTTTTGCATAAGCTGTTTGATTTCCCGAACGATAAGCTGCTTTTCGACGTCGGTCATCAATGCTATACGCATAAGCTTCTTACCGGGCGCCTTGACCGCTTTGATACGCTCAGACAGAGCGGCGGCCTTTCCGGTTTTACCAACCGGTTCGAGAGCGAGTACGATACTCTTACTGCCGGACACAGCGGTTCTTCCATTTCGGCTTCTCTTGGCATCGCCATGGCGGACAAGCTGGAGGGCAAGGAGAATTATACGGTTTGTGTGGTGGGCGACGGTTCGTTTACAAACGGCATGATCTACGAAGCCCTCAACAATTGCAACAATAAGGAGCTTCGGCTCATCATTCTTTTAAACGATAACGAAATGTCCATTTCGCCGAATGTCGGCAGCCTTGCGAGTTATCTGTCAAAAATCCGTTCCAGCGGTAAATACTACCGCTTTAAACGAAATTTTCAAAAGGTTTTGCGTAAAATCCCGAAATTCGGCGAGTTTTCCATTTACTTTGCAAGACGGCTTAAAAATGCCGCGAAAAGCTTCTTCTACAAGCAACCTTTTTTTGAAGCACTTGGCGTAAAATACTTAGGCCCTGTCGATGGCAACGATATCGAACGTTTGCAGGTAGTGCTTGAAGAAGCAAAAAAATGCTCTTGCTGCACATTGGTGCATATTAAAACGAAAAAAGGCTGCGGTTACAAATATGCCGAGGATAAACCGGAAAAATACCATTCGGTCGGCGCATTTGATCCGGATGAAGGTGTTTCTGTTCCCGGCGGCAACGACTATTCGTCTGCTTTCGGAAGAGCTTTATGCGAACGAGCCGAAAAGGACGACCGCATTTGCGCTATAACCGCCGCCATGCGTGACGGCACAGGACTGCGTGCCTTTTCCGAACGCTTTCCGCAACGCTTTTTTGATGTCGGAATCGCCGAAGAACATGCGGTTGCGTTTGCCGGCGGACTTGCGGTTTCGGGACTTTTGCCGGTCTGTGCGCTGTATTCGACGTTTGCCCAGCGTACTTATGACCAGTTGATTCATGATGTTGCTCTGCAAAAGCTGCATATTGTTTTAGCGCTTGACCGCGCCGGATTTGTTTCCGGCGACGGCGAAACGCACCAGGGTGTGTTTGACGCTGCGTTTTTATCGGAGATTCCCGGCGCAGAGCTTTATGCGCCGGATAGCTTCGAAGAATTAAGCGTTGCGCTTGACCATGCTCTTGCCGGAACCGGCATCAGCGCGCTGCGCTATCCGCGCGGCGGTCTTGCGGAATATGACAGAAATGCGTTTTTGCCGTTTGATGAAGTAAGCGCACCTTTCTTTTCCGTTTGCGACAGCTTTGTGAAAAATACGCCGGATATTGCTTTTATTACCTATGGAAAAGAAACGGCGCAGGTTTACCGTGCGGCAAAGCTCTTGGCGGAAATAGGGCTTTCCGTGCGCATTGTCAAATTGTTCCGCGTTTTGCCGGTAAAGGATTATACGTCTGCGCTTATTCGGGCTGTCTGCGGTGTAAAGACACTGTACTTTGCCGAAGAGGGAATTGAAACCGGCGGTATTTCAAGAGCAATCGTTTCAGAACTTGCGCTTGCAGGCAGTACAGCGCACATGTGTGTGTGTGCGGTAGCGGATGAATTTCTGCCGCATGGCTCGTATGAATACATCCTAAAGCACTGCGGCTTGGATGCCGAAAGCATAGCGATAGACGCCATGGCATTCATGAAAAAAAAAACTGCGTCGATGCAGTTATAATGCTTTTATCGTATCGGAGCAGTTCAAAATAGGGAACTGCTCCGATTGTTTTTTCAAAAAATAGCACGCCATCTTGAAATTCATCAAATATTAACAAAATAAACTATAAATATTATTGAATTTCCTCCGATACGTGGTACAATATAGACAATGATTAGCACTTGAATAAAACGAGTGCTAAAATCTGAAAGAGGGAGCGAGCATGGAACTCAACGAACGAAAGCTAAAGATATTAAAATCCATCGTTGACGAATATATCGACCATGGCGAACCGGTCGGGTCAAAGCATTTGCTCGAATACGGCAACTTCTCGCTGTCCTCCGCAACCATCCGCAACGAAATGAGTGACCTTGAAGAAATGGGGTATCTCGATAAGCCTCATGCTTCGGCCGGACGCGTTCCGTCGGGAAGTGCATACAGACTGTATGTTGATGAGCTTATGCGCGAGTATAAGGCGTCAAAAGAACAGCTTGACTTGCTTGCCGAATTGACGCGGTTCAAATCCGATGAGTTAGACAGCATTGTGAGCCGGGCACGCAAGGTCATGTCGCGCATGACAAACTATGCGTCGCTTACGGTTGACCAAACGCCGGGGGAATGCGTGGTGGAACGGTTCGATACCTTAGTTATCGACAAATCCAGCATGCTTCTTGTGATGATCATGCCGGACGGCTCGGTCAACACCAAGCACATTGCTACCGGACTTCCGATCAACGCAGCCGACGCGGCAGCCATCAAAAACGCGCTGAATCTCAATCTGGCCGGAAAGCCGCTCGGGAATGTGTCGTTACCGGACATCATGAAGTTGGAAGAACAGTTCGGCGACCTGCGGACGCTTGTCAATCCGCTTTTGCGCATTGCTTACGAAGCGTCGGCTGGCGGCGACGGTCACAGTGTCGAAGTGGACGGCATTACCAATTTGTTATCTTACCCGGAATTCAAGGATGTGGAACGGGTCAAAGATATACTCGGACTTCTCGAAACCGACGGTGCAGGGTTAAAAGAAATTTTACCTGCTGCGGTCGATTCTTCACCCGATAACCGATTAAAGGTTTATATCGGTGACGATGAGGAAAACTCGGGACTTTCCGATGCAAGCATCGTTTTCTGTTCCTTGCCGGTTGGCCGCAAGAATACTATTTTTGGAATCTTGGAACCGCGCCGCATGAACTATAAGAAAGCGACGGTTGCTTTAACAAGACTTGCACAGACTATGCAAAGTCTTTCCGATCGAACGGATAATGCAGACGTACCGGAAACGGCTATCACGCAAAAGCCGGACGATGAAAAATCTTAGCATTACCGAATGAGTGATTCGAATTTGTTACAGAAGGTGAGAATGTGTCAGATAAGATGAATGAAGAAAAGAACGAAAGCGTTTCTTCCGAAAATACGGAAACTGTAGAACCGGAAACCGAAGAAACGGCCGAAAAGCTTGATAAAAAAGACAAAAAAGCTGTAAAGCTGCTCGAAAAACAGTTAGAGGATTCCAAAAAGGAATACGAAAAGCTGTTGGATGAGAAGAATACGCTAAACGACACCTATTTGCGGATGCTTGCGGAATATGACAACTTCCGAAAGCGTGTGCAAAAGGAAAAAGAAGGTCTTTATGCCGACGGTATGGCCGAAGCAGTCGAAAAACTGCTTCCGGTGCTTGATAACCTGGAGCGTGCGGCGTCTGCCGAAGCGACGGATGTTCAGAGCGTGCTTGACGGTGTAAAGAAAGTGCTTTCACAGGCAGATGAAATTTTTGCAAAACTCGGTGTGAGCGAAATTCCGGCGAAGGGCGAAAAGTTTGACCCGGAGCTGCACAATGCAGTCATGCACGAGGAAAACGAAGATTTCGATGAAAACACCGTTTCGGATGTTTTCTTAAAGGGCTATAAGCTTGGCGATAAGGTGATCCGTCACTCGGTTGTCAAGGTTATGAATTAAGTTAATTTTAACCATACGTTGATCGTATAGGGAGGTATTTATTATGGGAAAAATTATTGGTATTGATTTAGGTACAACAAACTCTTGCGTTGCCGTTTATGAAGGCGGCGAACCGGTCGTTATTACCAACGCTGAGGGCGCAAGAACCACTCCGTCTGTCGTTGCTTTCTCTAAGACCGGTGAAAGAATGGTCGGCCAGGTTGCAAAACGTCAGGCTATTACCAATCCGGACAGAACCGTTATCTCTATTAAGAGAGATATGGGTACGGACAGAAAGGTCACTATTGACGATAAGAGCTACACGCCGCAGGAAATTTCCGCTATGATTCTTCAGAAACTAAAGACCGACGCGGAAAATTACCTCGGTACGCCGATTACCGAAGCCGTTATCACCGTTCCGGCTTACTTCTCGGATGCACAGCGTCAGGCTACCAAGGATGCCGGTAAGATCGCAGGTCTTGATGTAAAGCGTATCATCAACGAGCCGACGGCTGCCGCACTTGCTTACGGCGTGGATAAAGAAAACGCGCAAAAGATTCTCGTATTCGACCTTGGCGGCGGTACGTTCGATGTTTCGCTTTTGGATATCGCTGACGGCGTTATCGAAGTTTTGGCTACGGCCGGCAATAACCGCTTGGGCGGCGACGACTTCGATGAAAAGATTATGAATTATATGGCTGATTCGTTCTTAAAGAGCGACGGTATCGATCTCAGAAACGATAAAATGGCGCTTCAGCGCTTAAAAGAAGCTGCTGAAAAAGCAAAGATTGAGCTTTCCGGTATGACCAGCACCAACATCAATCTTCCGTTTATCACGGCAGACGCAACCGGTCCGAAACACTTCGATATGACGCTTACGCGTGCAAAATTCGATGAACTCACCGCAGATTTGGTTGAAAAGACCATGGGCCCGACCAAGCAGGTTCTTTCGGATGCCGGACTTTCTCCGAGTCAGATCGATAAAGTGCTTCTCGTCGGCGGTTCGTCCCGTATTCCGGCTGTTCAAGAGGCTGTTAAGAAATTCATCGGCAAAGAACCGTTCAAGGGCATTAACCCGGATGAATGCGTTGCCATCGGCGCGGCTATCCAAGGCGGCGTTCTGAATGACGAAGTCAAAGGCGTGCTGTTACTCGATGTTACGCCGCTTTCTCTTGGTATTGAGACCCTCGGCGGCGTCTGCACCAAGATGATCGAACGCAACACCACCATTCCGGTTAAGAAGAGCCAGGTCTTCTCGACGGCTGCCGACAATCAGTCCTCTGTTGAGATTCATGTTCTTCAGGGAGAACGTGAAATGGCGTCCGGCAATACCACTCTCGGTCGTTTCATTCTCGACGGCATTCCTGCCGCTCCGCGCGGTGTGCAAAAGACAACAAATCCCTTGGTCAGTTCCGTCTGGACGGAATCCCGCCAGCACGTCGTGGTGTTCCGCAGATTGAAGTTACATTTGATATCGATGCAAACGGTATCGTAAACGTTTCGGCAAAGGATATGGGTACTGGCAAGGAACAGCATATCACCATTACTTCCTCCACCAACATGAGTAAGGAGGATATTGATAAAGCCGTAAAGGACGCTGAAAAGTTTGCGGCAGAGGATAAAGCGCAGAAAGAAGCGGTCGATACAAAGAACCGCGCCGAAAGCCTTATCTTCCAGTCCGAAAAGACTTTGAACGAGCTTGGCGACAAGGTGACGGCTGACGAAAAAGCACCGATTACCGAAAAGATCGAAGCTCTTCGCAAAGCAGTTTCCGGCGGCAATACCGAGGAGATCAAGAAGGGAACGGAAGAGCTTGAGAAAGCGTTCTATTCCATCAGTGAAAAGCTGTACCAACAGCAGGCGCAGAACGGCGCTGCCGGCGGTGCGGAGAACATGGGCGGTACAAATCCAGATGGCACGGTAAACGGTGATTTTACCGATAACGATAAGAAATAATTATGCGTTTCCGCTTGCGGAAAGCGCCCAAGGCAGTCGCTGACAAAATCAGCGACTGCCCTAAACTTGTATTTTAAGGAATTTTCGATTATGGCAGAAAAAAGAGATTATTATGAAGTCTTAGGCATCAAAAAAGGCGCAAGCGATGAGGAGATCAAAAAAGCCTACCGCCAAATGGCGAAAAAGTATCACCCTGACCTGAATAAGGGCGACGCAAACGCTGAGCAGATGTTCAAGGATGTAAATGAAGCGTACAGCGTGCTTTCCGATCCGCAGAAAAAAGCCCGTTACGACCAGTTCGGCCATGCCGGAGTTGATCCGAGTTATGGCGCCGGTGCAGGCGGAGCAGGCTTTGGAGGCGGTTTTGGCGGCGGCTTCGACGATCTCGGCGATATTTTTTCAACGATTTTCGGCGGCGGCTTCGGCGGCGGAAACACCTCTGCAAGACGCAATGCGCCGGTACGCGGCGAAGACCGCGAGGTGCGCGTGAACCTGACGTTTGAAGAAGCGGCTTTTGGCTGCAGCAAGGACATTAAGTTCTATCGTATTGAAACCTGTCCGGATTGTTCGGGCAGCGGTGCGGCCAAGGGAACGAGTCCCACGACCTGTTCGGCTTGTTCCGGCACGGGCCGCGTCCGCGTTCAACAGCGTACGCCGTTCGGTGTTATGCAGACGGAGCGCGTATGCGAAAAATGCTCCGGTACGGGTAAGATTATTACCAATCCCTGTCCGACCTGTTCGGGTAAGGGAACGATTCGCAAGCAAAAGAATTTCACCGTCAATATCCCGGCCGGTATCGACGACGGCCAGAGCATTACACTGCGTTCGCAGGGCGATGCCGGTCGCAACGGCGGTCCGAACGGAGATCTATACGTAACGGCTTCGATTGCAAA
>ERZ773136.1010-NODE-1010-length-29130-cov-4.405985_pt1 | contig 29130 bp, 24 predicted proteins | sample MGYA00580855_ERZ773136 | MGnify/ENA primary metagenome ERZ773136 (study PRJEB29015, sample SAMEA2737860) | human gut metagenome | biome: human gut; feature: human-associated habitat; material: faeces | place: China | collected 2012 ... | reverse complement strand
GGCATGAGGCGCGAGCGCACGAATCTGTTTTCGTGTCGTAAAACGCAGTTTTGCGGCACGCTAAAGCCGGAAGGATAATAAGCGAATTGCAAGTCCGAAATAGACAAGCATGGCACATACATCCACAAGCGTTGTGATCATGGGCGCTGCCATAACAGCCGGATCCATTTTTAATTTTTTCGCTAAGATCGGCAATACCGAACCAAGCGATTTTGCAATAACGATCGTAAAGAGCATGGCAAGCGAAACCACAAGCGCGATCAAAACCCGGTCGGGGTCTCTCGTCAACAGCACCACGCGAAAGAAATTGATAGCGGCAAACAACACGCCGACCACGACCGAAACGCGCAGCTCCTTCCATAAGATCTTCGGCGCATCGCTGCATTCCAGTTCACCCGTCGTAAGGCCGCGGATGACCGTCGTGCTTGCCTGTGAGCCGGAATTTCCGCCCGTATCGAAAATCATGGGCATGAACGTGACAAGCAAGGGAATGGCCGAAATGGCCTCCTCAAACCGACCTAAGATCGTGCCGGTGATCGTGCCGGCTACCATTAAGATGAGTAACCACACAATGCGCTTGCGCACGATCGTGAACACGCCGGTCTTTAAGTACGGTGTTTCGAGCGGTTCCATAGCTGCCATCTGCTCGATATCTTTCGTTGCTTCTTCTTCGATAACGTCCACGATATCGTCGACCGTGACAATGCCGACTAACCGGTTTTCGTTGTCCACAACCGGAAGCGTCGTTAAGTCGTACTTGGAGAACAACCCGGCCGCAGCCTCTCTGTCCTCAGTGGTGACGGCCTTGACCACGCCGGTTTCCATGATATCGGCAATAAGCGTGTTGTCGTCCTTGCAGGCGAGAATGTCGCAAAGCTCGACAACGCCCTCAAGCTCTCTGGAGGGACTGATGATATAGCAGGTGTAAATGGTCTCTTTGTTATCGGAAACGCTGCGTAAATAGCGTATCGCGTCTCCAACGGTCATGTCTCCCTTAATGTCGGTAAATTCAGCGGTCATAATGCTGCCGACCGAATTTTCGGGATAGTTCAGAAATTGGTTGATGGTCTTGCGCGTGGCGGCACTCGCGTTTTTGAGCACCTTTTTGACGATGGTCGCCGGCAGCTCTTCGAGCATGTCGACCGCATCGTCCACGCTTAATTCCTCGACAATACGGCCGATTTCTTCATCGGTGATCGAGGTGATGAAATTTTCTTGGGTCTCCGGCTCAAAATAGCTGAAAACCTCGACGGCCGTTTCCTTGGGCAGCGACCGAAAGACCGGCATAGCACGGTCAACCGTAAGCTCCTCCAAAAATTCGGCGATGTCCGCAGCCGGAAGCTCCTCTAAGATCGGCTTCATGGCGCGGTAGTTCTTTTGCTCGAGCAGCTCTTCAAGCTGTTCGATAAGCTCATTGACTTCAAGCTCGTTTGTCATGTTTCTCCGTCCTTTCCTTATGTAGTGTGTTTAGGAAAGCAGAACGGGACTGCACGGCGCGCTTTGCTTAAAAAGTCAAAGTCTTGCACCGCGTCTTTGAAAACAGGGAACGCGGAAAAAGACAAGCGTCTTTCGCGTTATGCTCTGTCCGTGTCTACTTCGCCCCGGAATATCCACTTGTCTTCCCCCTTTAAAATAAAATATTTTTTATAAAAAATCCGAAAAGGCTAATTGGCGCCCTCCAAAATTTTTTTCATTTCGTATAGTTTGCCGAGCGCTTCGATCGGCGTGAGTGTGTTGACGTCTAACTTCTTGATGGAATCGCAGACTTCATCCTGCAATATCGTGTCAAGTCCGAGCGTCGCCGTGCCGGAGGTCTCTTTTTTCGGCATAAGATTCTTTTTCGGATCGACCGGCGCATGCTCGTCGATGCTCTCTAAAATCTTGTCCGCACGCTTTACCACTTCGTCCGGGACTCCGGCAAGCTTTGCCACTTCGATACCGTAGCTTTCGTCTGCCGCGCCGCGCACGATCTTGCGTAAGAAGATCAGCTCATCGCCGCGCTTTTTGGCAACAATGTTGTAGTTGACCACACCACGGCATAACTCCTCCAGCTCGGTCAGCTCATGATAGTGCGTGGCAAACATAGTTTTGGCATACAGCTTCTTACTGACAGTATATTCAATGATCGCACGTGCGATACTCATGCCGTCGTAGGTTGAGGTGCCGCGCCCGATCTCATCATAAATGATAAAACTGCGCGAGGTAGCGTTTTTCAAAATGTACGCGCACTCGGTCATTTCGAGCATAAAGGTCGATTGCCCGGCGGCAAGATCGTCCGACGCGCCGATACGGGTAAACAGCTTGTCCACAACGCCGATACGCGCCGAAGACGCCGGCACAAACGACCCGATCTGCGCCATCAGAACAATAAGCGCCGTCTGACGCATGTAGGTGGATTTACCGGCCATATTCGGCCCGGTGATGAGCATAAGCCGCTCGGATTCGTTTAAATTCACATCGTTCGGCACGAACATCTCGTTCTTTAGGAACTTCTCGACTACCGGATGGCGGCCGTCCTTTATGGTGATAACGTCCGAACCGTCCACCTCCGGGCACACATAACCGTTGCGCCCGGCCACATCCGCGAAGGATACGTATACGTCGATCTTCGATAAAACATCGGCGGTCTTTTGCACACGCACTACATTTTCGGCAATAAAGCCGCGCAGCTTTTGGAATTCCTCGTATTCAAGCGCACAGACCTTGTCTTTTGCACCTAAAATTTTGGCTTCCATATCCTTTAATTCCTGGGTGATGTAACGCTCGCAGCCGGTCAACGTCTGCTTGCGTATGTAACGGTCCGGCACCTGCTCCTTGTAGGAGTTGGTGACCTCGATGTAGTAGCCGAATACGCGGTTGTAGCCGATCTTAAGTCCCTTGATGCCGGTCAGCTCCCGTTCAGACTGCTCGACTGAAGCGATCCAGCTTTTGCCGTCGGTCTGGATGTCGTTCAACTCGTCGATCTCCGGCGAAAAGCCTTTTTTGATGAAGCCGCCCTCACGGATGGAAAACGGCGGTTCTTCCACAATAGCGCGGTCGATGTAAGCGCCGATGTCGGAAAGCTCGTCAAGCTCGTCGCGCAGCCTTGCAAGCTCGGGCGAAACCATGCCCTTTAGCTGCTCTTTTACCGGCGCAAGCACTGAAATCGTCTGATACAGCGCACGCAGATCCTTGCCGCCGGCCGTGTTGTACACGATCTTCGTCATAAGGCGTTCCAGATCGCCGACCGAGCTAAGTAAATTTTGCAGCTCTTCCTTTTCGATATAGCCGTCTACAAGCTCGGCTACCGCCTGTTGGCGGTTTAAGATGGCGCCGACCGATACCAGCGGCTGCTCGATCCATTTGCGAAGCAGTCTTGCACCCATGGCAGTCTTGGTGCGGTCAAGCACCCATAAAAGCGTGCCGCGTTTTTCCTTGGTGCGAAGCGTTTCGCAAAGCTCTAAGCTGCGGCGCGTGTTGACGTCAAGACCGAGATAAAGCTCGTTTGTGTAATATTCTAACGTGTTGATGTAGGCAAGGTCTACCTTTTGCGTTTCGCGGATATAGCGCACAAGCGCGTCGAGCGCCAAAACGGCCGGACTGCCCGCCCCTAAGCTGTGAGACGCAAAAACCTCTTTTCCGAAGCGCGTTTCAAGCTCCGAAAAGTCGCTTTCTTTAAATAGTTCGCCGCGCGTGTCGTCAAAAAACGCGCCGAGCCGGTCTTTGGCAAATGCGTATATTTCGGGATAATCCGTGCGGTCGGCACTCGATAAGACCTCTTTGGGGGCAAACGCTGCAAGCTCCGAGCAGAGCTTGTCGGTAATGTTGCCGTCGGTTATCTGTGTGGCGCATACTTTGGCGGTTGAAATATCGGCAAAGCAGAGTCCTGCGCTCGCGCCGGCAAAATAGACGGCGCACAGATAGTTGTTTTTGCCCTCGTTCAGCATGCCGCTCTCGGTGACCGTGCCGGGCGTTATCACGCGGATGACCTCGCGCTTGACAAGGCCTTTGGCAAGCGCCGGGTCTTCGGTCTGCTCGCAGATGGCGATCTTGTAGCCCTTGGCGACAAGACGCGCGATATAGCTGTCGGCGCTGTGAAACGGCACGCCGCACATCGGCGCCCGTTCCGGCATGCCGCAGTCGCGGCCGGTAAGCGTTAAGTCAAGCTCGCGCGACGCAGTCTTGGCGTCGTCAAAAAACATTTCATAGAAATCGCCGAGCCGATAAAATAACAAATGGTCTTTATATTGGTTTTTGATGTCAAAATATTGAAGCATCATGGGCGTATACGGCAAGCAAACCACCCCTTTCCGTCAGATTCGTGCGGCTTTTAGTGACAGCCGCGGCAGGTCGAGCAGTTGTGTGTGCAGCCGCCCTCGCCGTCTTCGTCGTCCTCGGCGTCCGACGTGTATTCCTCCGCGCCGATGTAGGAGGAAATGGTCATGTTGACAGCATTCATTAGCAGATTTAGGTCTTCTTCGGCTTTGGAGTATGCCTTCATCTGCGGATTTTCGGTGATCTGCTTGTAAAGCACCTCAAGGCGCGCCGAAAGCACGTCCACGACGTGTTCGTCCGGTTCGCTCTTTTCCTTTTCTACCTCTAAAACGCTCTTTTGCACCTTGAATTCGTCAAGCTGCTCTTTCAGAACGACATTTTTGCGCATATCGTCGCGCGTTTCGCAGAAGGCCTTGTATTCTTCGCAGTTTTTTAACGCTTCGCCAAGCTGTCTTGCAAGCGTGATGATCTCATTGTTTCCCATTGATTTCGTATTTCCTTTTCTCTTCGGAATTTACAGCACCGCTTCGCCGTAGATCTGTACATCGCCGGCACGGTCGATTTTTACATTTACAAACTTTCCGTAAAGCAGCGAGCCCTTCGGCGCGGTAAAGCGGATGAGCTTGTTGCCCGAGCTGCGCCCGGAAAATTCGGTGTTATCCGGCGCGTCCGGCGTTTCGCATAATACCTCTACCATTTTTCCCACAAAGCCTTGGTTTATGCGCACGATGTTTTCATGGTGAAGCGCCATGAGACGCGCAAAGCGTTCGGTCTTTTCCTCGTAGCTTACGGGATCGTCCATATCGGCTGCCGGTGTTCCCTTTCGCGGCGAATAGATAAAGGCGAAAATGGAATCGTAGCCGACCTCGCGCACAAGGCTGAGCGTGTCCTCGAATTCCTCCGCCGTCTCGCCCGGAAAGCCGACGATGATGTCTGTCGTCAAGGTAATGTCCGGCATGGCGGCGCGCAGCTTTTTCACGACCTCCAAATATTTTTCACGCGTGTATTTGCGGTTCATTTTGGCAAGCACGCGGTCGTTTCCGGATTGCACCGGCAGATGAAAATGCTTTGCGACGCGGTCGTGCGTGCGCATGACTTCGATCAGCTCGTCCGATACGTCTTTCGGATGTGAGGTCATGAAGCGCACCCAGAAGTCGCCGTCAAGAGAAGCGACCTTGGAAAGAAGCTCTGCAAAGCTGCACGGCTCTTCTAGGCCTTTGCCGTAGGAATTGACGTTCTGACCGAGAAGCGTGATCTCCCGGCAGCCGTTTTCCACAAGGCTGCCGGCTTCGGTCAAGACCTCCTCCGGCTTTCGGCTCCGTTCTCTGCCGCGCACATGCGGAACCACGCAATACGTACAGAAATTGTCGCAGCCGTACATAATGGAAAGCCAAGCCTTGATGTCGCTTTCGCGGCTTACCGGCACACCCTCCACGATCGGTGCGTCGCCGTCCTCTACATAGTAGCGGCGGCGGTGGTTGACCATGACGTCGCATAAAATTTCCGGAAGCCGGTGCAGCATATTGGTGCCTGCCACAAAATCGACATACGGATATTTGTTTTTAATGTCCGAAACGCGGTGTTCTTGGTTCACCATACAGCCCCAAAGTCCGACCAAAAGTTCGGGATTGGCGGCCTTGATATGCTTTAGCTGCCCGGTCTTGGAAAGCGCCTTTAATTCGGCATGTTCGCGAACCGCGCAGGTGTTGTAAATGATGAGGTCGGCGCTCTCCGGAGACGCGGCCTTTTCATAGCCGAGCGAAAGAGCCGTGCCGATCAGGCGTTCACTGTCGGCTTCGTTCTGTTGGCAGCCGAAGGTCTGCACAAAAACGGAAAGCCTTCGTCCTAAGCGCTTTTCCTTTTCGGCAATCAACAGCCGCACGCGGTCGGCATATTTTTTTTGATTGGATAGATCGTTTGTATCTTCGTTTAAAACGTTGGTTTTGTGGTCGGTCATTTATCTTTTTGCCCTTTTCAGAAGTTGCCGCAGGTCACTCGGCGTGAAAGTGTATATTTTATCGCAGAACTGGCAGGTCACATCGAAATTCTTGTTTTCTTCAATCATTTCGGTAAGCTCTTTTTCACCGATGGACACAAGCGCGCGTTCCACGCGTTCCTTGGTGCAGTCGCAGTGATAGGAAACATCGGCTTCGTCGAAAATATCGCATTCGATGTCGCCCATGATGTCTTTTAAGTATTCGGCATTGGTCTTGCCGGTTGAAAACAGCGTCGAGACCGGCGGAATGAGCGGCAAACGCGCTTCCAGCCGGTCGATAAACGATTCGTCCGCGCCGGGCAGAAGCTGGATCATATAGCCGCCGGCCGATTTGCAGGTATAATCGTTTCCGACTAAAACGCCGAGCGCACAGACCGTCGGGATCTGCTCACTGCGGGCAAAGTAGTCGGTGATATCCTCCGCGATCTCGCCTGAAACGATAGGCGTCATGCCGACATACGGCTCTCTTTCGCCTTCGTCGCGCACAACATAGAGCATTCCCTTTCCGACCGCGCCGGCCACATCCAATTTTCCTTTGGAATTGAGCGGCAGGTCGGCTTGCGGGTGTTCGACGTACCCCTTGGTGTTGCCGTAATAGTCGGCCACCGCTAAAATTTTGCCGCAGACGCCGTCGCCGTTAAAAGATACCGTAACCGAATCGTCCTTGTTTTTGAGCATGACGCCGATCATGGAAGCAGCCGTGAGCGTGCGTCCCAAAGCGGCGGCCGCCGTTGGGGACAGATGATGAACGCGAATGGCGTCATCCACCATTTCGCGCGAATTTATGAGAATGACGCGTGCGTTTCCGCAGACCGTCATGGCTCTGGTGATGGTGTTTCCGAGCATGGTATACTCCCTTTGGTTTATTCAGCCTTTTTGCGGCAGACATAGAAGATCCGCTCGCAGTTGTTTTCGTCAGCCGGTGAAAAATCAAAATCCGACGTGCGGCAAAGCACTTCAAATCCGGCGTTTTTGAGTAACCGGTCAAGCGTCTTTACCGGATACATCCGTTCGCGCACCGATTCGTCAAAGCGCTCGTATCTGCCGTCCTTGCCCTCTAAGAAAAACGTGAGAAACATGTCGCATTTTTTGGCGGAAGGATCGTAAAAATTCTGCCACGCCAAAAAGACGTTTTCGTTCTCCAAAAGGTAAGCGTTTTCGCCGTAGGTCTCTTCGAACTTGCGGCGCGAATTGACGTCAAAAATAAACAGTCCGCCCTCGCACAACGCGCGGCCCGCACTTTCAAAAGCGCTTGAAACGTCGGTAGGCGTGCCAAGGCAGTTGATGCCGTCCATCATGCACACGCATAGCTCGACCGGTGCGTATACGCGAAAATCGCGTAAATCCTGCCGCGTAAAGCGCACATTTTCCGCGCCTTCGTCGCGTGCGCGTTTGTCCGCAAGCGAAAGCATATCCTCCGAAAGGTCAAACGCCGTCACTTTGATTCCGCGCTTTTCAAAGGCAACCGATAAATTTCCCGTGCCGCACGCCATATCGCACACATGCGCCGGCTTCTTTCCGGCATACTTTTGCGCGCAGGCAAGGTAAAAATCCGCCCATTCCTCGTAATCTACGTCGGTCTCTAAAATATCGTAGGCCTCCGACAGATATTTTCCGTATTCGTTAGTCTTCATAATCGATTCTCGCAAGCATTCGCATGTAGCCGTCCGTGCCGTACTTCAAAGCGCGGTTGACGCGGCTGATGGTCGCGGTGGAAAGGCCGGTGGATTCGGAAATTTCGGTATATTTCGCGCCGTCCGACAGCATTTTTGCCGCGCGGAAACGCTTGGCCATTTCCTTAATTTCGGCGACCGTGCAAAGATCCTCAAACAGATCGTAGCATTCGTTTAAGTCCTTCAATGATAAAATCGCATGAAAAAGATTGTTGACATCCGCACTTTTGAGCTTTTCGTTCATGAACGTTGTCCTTTCTGAAACAAACGGCATTTGGCCGCAAAAATCATTACATATTATTATAACAGCAATTTTCGCTTTTGTAAAGCGTATTTCATGAATTTTGTGTGATAACCGATGAAAGTGACGAAAGAACTTTAAAAACGGTCATTTTTCACCAAATTTGCGCAAGACTAATCGAAATACACCGGCTTTTCCGGATGCTTTGCCGCTTCAAAGCACAGCATTATCTGTTCGGCGGTCGTCTTTTCGACCGCTAAGTTTTCGGGCAGCTCATCCGGCGCAAAATAGCCGATCTCGGTGGTCTCGCTGTTTTTCTCGAAAGCGCCGCCGGTCACTTCGCATAGGATAAAGACCTTGCACACGCCATACGCATAGACCGGCGTGTTGTGCTTATTGCGATCCTCTACGGCAATCAGCCGCACCGGCTTTCCGTCAAGACCGGTCTCCTCTTTTAACTCTTTGACCGTGTTGGAGCCGACCGATTGCAGCACATCGCACCAACCGCCCGGCAGCGCCCATGTTCCGTTGTTTTCGCGCGTCAAAAGAATTTTGCCGTCCTTGAATACGACCGCACGCGTATCGATTTTTGGCGTTTGGTAGCCGGTTTCGTTGCAGAAAAGGCCTTTTACCTTTTCGAGCGTTTCGCCGGTCTTTTCCGCCAACATTTCTGCGGCGATCTCCCGAAGCCGCTCATAGCGTTCAATGTCGTATACATTTGCCGTGTAAGCAAGCCCGGCTTGAGCAAGACTTTGAATTTCAATGGCCCACGACAGCCATTTTTCCATAGACTCCATTATTTCTTACCCTTTCCTTTTGCGCTCTTTCCGGAATCTCCGCCCTCGGCAAGCGCCTTTTTGAGCGCTTCGGCAAAGGCGCTGTCGCCCTTGGGTTCGGACTTGTTCTGATTCTGCAAAAAGTGCGAAACGTAGTGCTTGTTGGCCGCCGACGCGTTTTCCTTGCGTTTGGCGGTGAAAACGTCGTATTTCTGCTTGAAACCGCAGGAGCAGACAAATATCCTTTTATCGTCCTTGCCGCGCAGCTCCATAGTCTTATGGCATTCGGGACATCTTGCACCGGTCACCACCGACAGGCTTTCCCGATAACCGCAGTTACGGTCTTGGCAGACAAGCATTTTTCCCTTTTTGCCCTTGACCTCAAGCATGTATTTGCCGCAGACCGGACAAGGCGTGCGCGTGACGTTGTCGTGCTTGTAGACGGCGTCGCTTGCGGCAACCGTGCGCACAAGCTCCGACGCGTATTTTTTCATCTCGCCGATAAATTCGTCTTTTTTGCCGTCTCCCTTGGCAATGGCCTCCAAACGCTGTTCCCATGTGGCGGTAAGCAACGGCTCTTTCAGCTCGGACGGTACGAGCGTGATGATCTGCACGCCCTTTGAGGTCGGGTGGATGACATTGTCCTTCTTTTCGATGTAGAACGACGAGTATAGTTTTTCGATGATATCCGCACGTGTGGCCGGTGTGCCGAGACCGCCGCCGATGTATTCCTTCATAGCGCGGTCGGCAATGTATTTGGAGGGATTTTCCATAGCGGAAAGCAGCGACGCTTCGGTGTAACGAGAGGGCGGAGAGGTCTTTTGCGCCTTGATGAGCGTATCGGCACAGGTAAGCTTTTCGCCTTTGGTAAGCGGCGGCAGGGAATCGGTCTCGATTTCGGCCTCATCGGTATTTTCGTTTTCCTCATCCTCGTCCGGCGTGACCGAAAGCTTTTTCCACCCCTCGTCCACGACGCTTTTTCCGGCGGCATAGAAATTTTCGCCGCCGCATGAAAGCGTTGCTTTTATCTGCTTGTAGGTATAGTCCGGCATAAAGCAGCACAAAAAGCGCAGCGCGACAAGCAAATAGATCTTCTTTTCATCGGTGGAAAACGACGAGAGATCCGGCGCTTTTTCCGTCGGAATGATAGCGTGGTGATCCGAGACCTTGGCGTTGTTGACGCAGGACGCGTGAATTTTCGCACCCGAACGGATAACGTCGTTTGCCGGAGCGGAAAGAGAGCCGACGCGCATGGCGCGAAGCCGTTCGGATAATGTCGGTACGATGTCGTCCGAAATGTAACGCGAATCGGTGCGCGGATAGGTGAGAACCTTGTGGATCTCATACAGCTTCTGCATGACCGAAAGCGTTTCCTTAGGCGACATTTTGTAGAGCTTGTTGGCGTCGCGCTGAAGCTCGGTAAGGTCATACAGAGCCGGCGACGGCTTTTTAACTGTGGTTGACGTAATCTCGGAAACAGTAAACGAACCGCCCTTTATTTTTGCGCACAGCGCGTTTGCCGTATCGATATCGGAAATGGCCGATAATTTCTTGTCGTTTTTCCAAAGCGCGGAAAAAGAACCGCCCGACGTCTTGAAAACTGCGCGCACATTAAAATAATCGCGCGGTTTGAAAGCCTTGATCTCCTCTTCACGGCGCACAATGAGCGCGAGCGTCGGCGTTTGTACGCGTCCGGCGGAAAGACTTGCGCCATAGTGGCAGGTGAGGGCGCGCGTGACGTTGAGCCCGACTAACCAATCCGCTTCGGCACGTGCCTTGGCGGCGTTTGCAAGATTGACATAATCTTTTCCGTCCTTTAAGTGTGCAAAGCCCTCTTTAATGGCTTTTTCGGTCTGTGAGGATATCCACAGACGCTTGACCGCGCCCTTGTAGCCGGCCTTTTCGAGAATCCAACGCGCGACAAGCTCTCCTTCACGACCGGCATCGGTGGCGATGATGACGCAATCGGTATCTTTGTCCTTGATCAGCTTCTTGACGGCGGCATACTGCTTTTTGGTTTCGGGAATGACGCATAATTCTGTCTTTTCGGGCAGCATGGGCAGCGTCTCCATAGACCACTTTTTATATTTTTCGTCGTATTGTTCCGGATCGGCGAGCGTGACAAGATGACCGAGTGCCCAGGTAACAATATATTTTTCGCCGATAAGGCATCCGTCGCCGCGCACGCGGCAGCCTAAGACTGCGGCCAGCTCTCGGGCGACCGACGGCTTTTCGGCAAGTACGATGGTTTTTGACATATTTTATTCCTCCGAATCAGAGTTGTTCACAGCGTTTTTTTCTACTTTAGCAATATAATAACATAAAATCCGGCTCACAAAAGCGAAAAATGGGAATATTTACAATTTGGAAATTTTTAAGACCTTTTCGCGTCGAAAAAACGCGAAAATAATACTTGACAAATAAGGAAGAATCATGTATAATTTTAACGTTAATCAAAGCGCTTATGTGGACGAAAGAGCGCTTGTATAAATTTATATTTTCGGCAAACCCATTGAAAAATGGGGACGCAAAGTAAAGTGTCTAACCCGGAAACGGAATGATCGACTGACTGCATAGTTTTTTTGCGGCCAGTCTTTTTTTATTTATCATGAATTGGAGGCAACAGTATGAATCAGACAGAACAGGAAGTATTCATCGATTACGAAAAAGTGGACGAAAAAACAAAAGCCGGTATGGATCGCTTGTTTAAGGCGCCGAAAAAGAATTTTTGGTTGAAAAAACGCACCTTTGACCTTGTCGTTTCCTTGCTTGCCTTGTTGATTCTCTCTCCGTTTCTTCTCATTATTTACATATTTATCTTTATCGACGATCCGCACGGCAGTCCGATCTTCCGTCAAAAGCGCGTCGGACGGCACGGAAAGCTGTTCACCATGTACAAATTCCGCACCATGGTCTGCAACGCCGAGGAACTGAAGAAGCAGCTCGAAACGCAGAATGAAATGGACGGCCCGGTCTTTAAGATCAAGAACGATCCGCGTATCACGCGTATGGGACATTTTTTGAGAACGACCAGCATTGATGAAATTTTGCAGCTTGTCAATGTCGTAAAAGGTGATATGAGCCTTGTCGGCCCGCGTCCGCCGCTTCCCGACGAGGTAGCAAAGTACGACGATTACCAAAAGCTCCGCCTTGTGGTCACACCCGGTCTTACCTGCATCTGGCAGACCGCAAGCGACCGCAACGACATCCCGTTCGACGAATGGGTGGAAATGGACATCGACTATATCGAGCACAGAACCATGCTTATGGACCTTAAAGTACTCTTTAAGACCGCGCTTGTGGTCATCACGCGCGAAGGACGATAAACGGACAACCTGGAGGAATACGCATGAGAATCGCCATGATCGGGCATAAGGATTTCCCGTCCCGTTCCGGAGGAATCGAAGTAGTTGTATATGAGCTTGCCACGCGTCTTGTGAAAATGGGACATGAGGTAACGCTCTACAACCGCGGCAAGAATCCGGATGGCAACCATTACTTTGTGGAGGGCGCAGAGGTCTACCGCACGTTCACCTTTAAAAAGCAGTCGCTCAACGCCATGGTCGCGTCGGTCACAGCCACTTTTTCGGCGCTTACGCGGCGCTACGATATCCTGCACTTTCATGCGTTAGGCCCGTCGGTCATGATTGTCTTGGCAAAGCTTTTCGGCCGCAAGACCGTTGCAACGGTACACGGACTCGATTGGCAGAGAGCCAAATGGAACCGATTTGCGTCGGCTTATCTGAAGCTCGGTGAACGCGTTATCGCAAAATATGCCGACGAGGTCATCGTTCTTTCGGAAAACGTGAAAGAATACTTCAAAACCACCTATGGCCGCGAAACAACGTTTATCGAAAACGCCATCCGTCCGATAAAACCGTTACAGCCCTTTCTGATAGCCGAGCGTTTCGGTCTTGAAAAACACGGCTATATCCTGTATCTTGCACGCATTGTTCCCGAAAAGGGCTTACATTATCTGATTGAAGCGTATAAGCGCGTCAAGACCGACAAAAAGTTAGTCATTGCCGGAGAACTTCCGAAAAACGACTACGGCGCGTTTATAAAAAACGAGGCCGGCGGCAATAAAAACATCGTGTTTACCGGCTTTGTGAGCGGCGATATGCTGGACGAGCTGTATACGAACTGCGCTTTGTACGTGCTGCCGAGCGAGGTGGAAGGACTTGCGCTCACGCTGTTGGAGGCCATGTCCGCCGGTGCGCGCTGTCTTGTCAGCGACATACCCGAAAATACGGCAGTCACCCGTGATTTCGCAGTCTCCTTCAAAAGCATGGATGTGGATTCTCTCACGCAAAAGCTAAGCGTATTACTTAACGCGCCGGATGAAAATCTGTATGCCAAAGAACAGCGTGCTTATATTATGGAAAACTATAACTATGAAAATGTCGTAAAAAAAACCGAACAAATCTACCGCAAAGCCCTGAATAAATAGAAAGCGAGGATTGGCCTTGAATCCGAATCTCACTTCCCTTGAAAAAAACCAAAAGAAAAAGAAAAAAAAGATCAACAATATCACCCGTGCGCTCGATTACGCCTGGAAAAACACCTGCGATGTATTAAAGAGCAAAACGGATGAGGACGTGATGGACAAATGGTTCAACAACTTTTCCATTGCCCGCGTCAAGAAAAACTTAGTGGTGTTCCGCTATACCGGAAACGACGATCTGTCGGAGTTCTATGCGGAATACTACGACATGTTCACCGCGTGCTTTTTCGATACCATCGGCTATGAGACCGATATCAAGATCGAGCAGGTGAAGATTGCCGAATACAAGAACAAAAGCCGCCTTTCACGCATTCTTGCCGGTATTTTCGCGTGTATACTCGTGTGCGCAGCCGGCGTTGTGGCGCTTATCGGCATGAATTATATCGACAATCTGACTTTTGAAGAGGATTTCTATCAGGTCGGAAACGGAAAGATCGCCGGAAATCTGCGAATTATTCAGCTTTCCGATCTGCATGCCTCAAGTTTCGGCACGGATAACAGTACGCTTATCGAACGCATTACTCTCTTGAAGCCGGATATCATCGTAACCACCGGCGACATGGTGGATAAGCACGATTCGGTACAAAGCGTGGTGGCTCTATACGAAAAGCTTGCCGAGATCGCACCGGTATACGCAGCCTACGGCAACAACGAGGACGATATCGTATACGGGCTTCGCATGACGCGCGACGAGCTTGAACATCTCACGGACGGCGACCCGGCAAACCTGATAAAGAGCGATGATACGCTTCGCGCTTCTCTTGAAGCGGTCGGCGTGAAAGTGCTTTTAAACGAACAAGCGACGCTTACGGTCGGCGAAAACACCGTGGATATCTACGGCGTGCTGACCACGAACCCTTCGGCATTCTGGGAATATTGCGGCGAGAGCTACGATTCATTTTTAAACGAGGACACCGGAAACTTCAAGGTTCTTCTCTGCCACGAGCCGTATGTGTTCGAAACCTTCGGCGACGGGTATTGGGGCGATCTTGTTCTCTGCGGCCACACGCACGGCGGCATTGTCCGCCTGCCGTATCTTGGCGGTCTGTATGAGCGCAAAAACGGCCTTTTCCCGGAAAAAAAGCAGGAAGACACCTACATCGCCGGAAAATATGACCTTTCCGGCAAGACGCTTATCGTGAACCGCGGTCTTTCCAACAAGGGAATCATCCGGATAAGCAATCAACCGGAGCTTGTCGTTATCGACATCAACCGCTACTAACGCAGGAGGAAAAAACATGCTGCTCAAACTATGTATGCTTGCTGTTGCCGCGATAATCGTCTTTTCGATCGCCGTTATTGCCGTTAAGACCGCGCATTTCCCGTATTCCCGCGTCAAGAGCTTTCTGCTTGCCAAGCGCCGCGTGCGTGCGTCAGCCTTTGTTCTGACATTCTTATTCACATTTGCGGTCTTTTTTGGCTTTCATATGAACAAAAACGGCTTTAAGCAAGCCATTGTTTCGCTTAACTATACCGAAGCCTCCAAAGCGCAGAATTCCAACGGCACGCGCTTCGAAATGGCGGAGATCTTAGACAATGCCGTCATTGCGCGTGCGATCGAAAAGGGCGGCTTTACCGATGTCACGGTGCGCGATCTCAAAAAATGCCTGTCGGTCGAGCCGACCGTGCAAGGCAACTCCCTTTCGGAGGCAGGCTACCACATTTCCACCGAATTCCGCATTACCTATACTGCGAACAAAAATACAGCCGGTCTTGACGCGGAAAACGTGGTTCAGTTAGTCGGCGACGCGTTTAAGGAGTTTTATATTTCAAAGTACGCCGACGATTTCTCGGTCATGAATTTTACCGCCGAAAAGGACGACGAGGCCGGCAGATCGGACTATCTTGACATTGTTACCTATCTGCAAAAGCAGTCACAGATCATCACCAATTATATGTACGGCATGGCCGACAAGAACTCAAGCTTTGTTTCCTCGGACGGCGAGACCTTCTATTCCATTGCCTCTAAGGTGGCAAACTTAAACACCGAGCAGATCGAAAACAACATTAAGGCCTATATCACGCAGAACGGCATTTCCAAAGACCCGGCCGAGTACATCGAACGTCTTGCCTATAAGAACACGCTTCTCGACTATGACGCCAAGCGCGCCCGCAGCTCGTTCAATACCCGGAACACGGCGGTCGGCATGTATGCCGAAGAAATGACGCGCGTGGTGCTTGTGCCGACATGGGACGACGCGGCGGAATTCTATATGGGCCGCACCAAGGTCGGTATCGACGAGCTGTCCGTTGAAGCCGAATCCTACAGTAAGCAGTCGGAAGAATACTATAAGCAGATCAACACCAACAACGACCTTATCACGCGTCTTTCGCAGTCCTCTGCCTTCGGACGCAACGCTTCCCTTGACCGCATGATCGATGAGGTGGAAAGCGAGCTTGAAAAATACGCCGCGTGCGCCACCCGTATCAGCCAAGAGTATTCCGAAACGCGCATGAACAACTGCATAAGCGTAAGCGTTACGGATAACACGTTTTTAAAGAAAGCGGTCGTCAGCGCGGGACTTGTTCTGATGTTCTTCTTTGCGCTTTATCTGTACGGCATTGCCGGCGAGCTTCTCAAAAACAGCAATATGACGCTGATATTGGAGGATACCGAGGAAGTAAGCGAGAAAGACGCTGACGCTTAACGCGGCAGAGAAAAGGAGATAAAGCCAACATGAGAAAATTTGAATTTTCACGCTATATCAAAAAATTCCTGCCGTTTATCGTGGTGCTCTGCATTCTTTTGACGGCGGCGGTATATTTCGTCCTGTCCTCGTCGCAGAAATATGTTGCATCCACCGTCATTCATTACGATTACGATATGGCAAAATCCGGCCTTGCGCCCGACGGAACCGAGCTTGACGTCAACGAGATCAAATCGTCGGCTATCATGACCAAGGTCACGGCCAATCTCGGCCTTGACGAGGGCATTTATTCCATCGATTCACTGCTTTCGCGCGTCAACATCACCGAGGTCATCGACGCCGATGAAGCGGCCAGAAAGCAGGCCATGCTCGACAACGGCGAGGAATATACCGAAGAACCGACGACCTATATCGTTTCGTTTGTGGCGAAAAAGAACGAAGGCATGGGCTTTGCGCGGTTGGTGCTCGATGAGATCATCAGTATTTATTATTCGGAATTCGGTGAAAAATACCTCAATTCCAGCTCGACCGTCAACGCGCTTACCGATATCTATAACGAGCCTTACGATTACATCGAAATGATGGACCTTATCGATGAAAACATTAACGAGACCATGCAGGCGCTCAACCGCCGCTCGTCGAGCAATCTGTATTTTCGCGCTACCGATACCGGCCTTTCCTTTGCCGACCTTGCCAACGAATTCTATTATTTGCAGGATACCAAGGTAGCAAGGCTCTATTCGCGCATTTTCGGGCATCAGCTTACCAAAAACAAAGCCGTTTTGGTATCCGACTACACCGAGCGTATCAATCAGAATAACATTTCCAACCTTTCCGAGGAAGGCAAGATAAACGATATTCTTCAGATCATCGACGATTATGTCACTAAAATGCGCGATTCCGGCAATACCAATATCAGCTATGAATACATCCTCGATCAAGTCTACGAAAAAGAGTTCGGCGACCAGCTCTCGGCCGACCACACCGTTACCTACGACAAGCTTATCTACAGCTGGCGAGACCGCACCGATACGCGCGAATATGCCATAATCCAGTCAGCGTACTATCAGTATTTGATCAACACCTTCACCGAATGCAAAGGAACCTGCGGCGGACTCTGCGCCTATTCCGACAAGACCTGCGCAGCGCTTTCCGAACCGGATAACGAAGAACTGCGGCAATCGGTAGAGGAGGAGATCAAAGAGCTTGTCGGCGAGTTAAATAAGTTCCATACGCTTGCCGAGCGCACCAATACCGAATACAACAAATACCTCGGCGCAAAGTACATCTCTACTCTCTCCAGCGTTTCGGTAAGCGAGAGCGTTGACGTGATGTTATACACCGCCATTGCGGCCGTGTTCTTCCTCATCGTCTGCCTGTTCGGCGGCGTGCTGCTCGGACGTATCAACGACATCGTCGAGTATTTGTTCTTTACCGACCACTTAACCGGCTTTGCCAACCGTATCGCCTTTGATAACTACTTAAAGAGCAACGACCGCAAGATTTTGGACGACGGCATTGTCTGCATGACGTTCCGTGTTGTCAACCAAGCGCAGCTCAACGAAACCTATGGACGCGACGGCGGCGACGGAGCAATTAAATTTGTTGCCGGTCTTATCAAGGAAGCGTTCGGCTCGTTAGAAGCTTTTTGCGTGTACAACGGCAATGCACAGTTTATCGTCTTTACAAGCCGCACCGACTATATCACGGTCGAGCATATCATGAAGCGCCTTTCGCTGTTGCTTGAACACCGTGAAAAGTATACCGAAACGGCGTTTGAATACGAAATGGGATTAGCTGAGACCTCGGTCAACGGTATCCGCAAAATCCGCGCACTGCTCACTAAGGCTATGTCCAAAAAGAAGCAGTATACGGCGCAAGCCGTTTCCGAAAAGACGGATGATCGGACAGAAACCGCGCCGGAGGCCGGCAAGGCAGCGTTCGAAAAGGCAAGCAATGCATGAATATCGGAAATAGATTTGCCGAAAAAGTCATCGCGGTCTACTTCTTTGCGTTAACCGTCATGATGTACTATTTTCTCGACAACACGTTGAATTTCAAGCTCAGCATTACCTTTCGGCACCTATTCGGGCTTATCATCATTGCGTCGGCGCTTGTCTGCTTTATGATTAAGCCGAATATCGCACACGCGTCGGTCAGCTTTAAATCGGCGTGCGTGATGGGATTGCCGTTACTCGTGACGCTGACGGCGTCCATGCTTGTGTGGGTGCTTGAAAGAAGCGAACTGCATGTCATCACGCGCGGACTGTCCTATTATTTCATCTTCATGAATTCCTTTCATGCCGCGCTGACTGCTGCGATGTTACTTTATCTGTTCGGCGAAAAGGCGATCTGGATGAATCTCGGCGCAATCGTGACAGCCAACCTCATGTTCATCGCGGCGGTGGTCGCAAAAAACGGCGTCGGGCCTTTTGTATCGGAGTTTATCACGCTTGTCATGACCTTTGCCGGGAACACCGGCGACGTCATTCGTCAGGCCGAAGTGCATGAGCTTGCATTCTGTCTTGGCGCATACCTTTTGTATATGCTGCTGTTCCCGAAAAAGGGACTCGGCTATCTTATCGGCTTTTCGCTCGCCGGCTTCTGCTTTGTCGCGGCATTCAAGCGAATTGCAGTCATCGCGGTGGCGGCGGCGCTCGCGTTTGGAATTTTCTGCCGCTTTCTCAAGGCGTACGGCAAGCAAAAGCTTGTTTCAAAGTTAATTACCGTGACGATGATTCTTGCTGTTGTGGTGCTTTTCGCCTACATCGGAATAGTAAAATCCGGTGTTTTCCAGCGCATGGAGGAGGCCGGCATCGATACCAGCGGCCGCGCCCGAATCTACCGGGCGGTGGATTCGTTCTATGAGTTTTCGCCGCGCTTTGTCGGCAACGGCATGGGCTTTTTGACCTTCAAACTGAATTCCGGCTTCGATATCGGCGTCGGCGCGGTGCATAACGACTTTCTCGATTACTTCATCAATCTCGGCTTTTGGGGTTTCCTTTTGTGGTTAGTCACCTTTACGCTTGTGCGCACGAGGTTTTTCGGACGCGACGGCTTTACCGACGGTGAAATTTCCGCAGCGGCGATCCTTTTGTATGTCCTCATCGTTTCTGCAACCGACAATACCATGAACTACCATGTGTTCAACACGACCGTAGCCATGCTTCTTATCGGACACGGCTATGAGCAGCAGGCGGCGCTTGCCCAAAAGCGCTTATTCGGAAGAACGGAGGAAACACAAGCATGAAGCCGGAACAGAGAAAAGTAAGCGTGATCGTCCCGGTCTACAACTCGGAAAAATACCTTCATGAGTGCGTTTTGTCGCTGCAAAAGCAGACGTTAAGCGAAATTGAGATATGGCTCATCGACGACGGCTCGACCGACGCAAGCGGCAGGATCTGCGACGAGCTTGCGGCAGACGACGCGCGCATTTATGTGATCCACAAACAAAACGAGGGCGCGGGTCCTGCGCGAAATGCCGGCCTTGCGGCCGCGCACGGCGAATACGTCGCGTTTGTGGATTCCGACGATACGGTGGCGTTCGATATGCTTGAAATATTGTATACCGAAGCCAAAGCAAGCGGCGCGGATATGACCATGACGGGAATCCGGCATGTCGGCGGCATTGTGTTCGAAGGTAAGGACGTTGAAAAATTCGGCTTTGAAAAGCGCGAGATTTTCGATACGCCAAAAGACCTTGAACGGCTGGTGCTCGGCATGGTCGGCGCCCGTCCGAAAGAACCGGAGGACACGCGCTACAGCTGCTCGGTGTGCAAAAATTTGTACCGGCGTGCGGTCATCGAAGAAAACGGGATTCGGTTCGTGTCGGAGAGAGAATACGCTTCGGAGGACATGCTGTTTCTCATTGATTTTGTCCTTTGTATCACCCGTGCGGTTGGCATACCCGGCGCACTGTATTACTACCGCCGCAACGGCGAATCCTCCTCCAAAAGCTATCAGAGCGGCCGGTTTGAGCGCTCCAAAAGGCTCATGGCCGAGGCCGCGCGCCGCTTGGAACGCAAGATCGCCCGGAAAGAGTTTGCGCCATACTGCGCAAGACAGCTGCAAGCCTATGCAAGAGTGGCGCTGTCACAGGAATATATGCGCTTAAAAGCTCATCCCGAACGCCGCGCCGAAGTAAACCGAAACATAAGAGCGATTTTGCACGACCCGGCCTTGCAAGAGGCATTAAGGGCTTTTGATATTTACAAGCTTCCCAAAAAACAGGCGGCTTTTGCCGTATGCATGAAGTATAAAGCCGCGCCCCTTGTGCATTTGTTGATAAAAATGCGCGAAAAGGCATGAACTTAAAAAAAGAAAGAATCAGACCTACGCGTCGGAAAGGAACGGAAAAATGCTGTTTTCAGTCATCATCCCGATCTACAACGTAGAAAAATATTTGCGCGAATGCTTAGACAGCGTTGCCCGGCAGACCTTTCCGGATTTTGAAGCCATTCTGGTAGACGACGGTTCGCCGGACGGTTCGGCCGCCATTTGCGACGAATATGCGGCACGCGACAGCCGCTTTACCGTGATCCACAAGAAGAACGGCGGACTTGTCAGCGCACGAAAGGCCGGAATTATCTGCGCGGGCGGCGAATATATCGTAAATTTAGACGGCGACGACAGACTGCGAACGGATATGCTTGAAAATGCAAAGAAAATTATCGACGCCCATCACCCCGACGTTCTTTCTTTTGCAGTCGATTTCTTTCCCGATTCCTCTCCGACCGAAAAACGAACCGTGCGCGAGCCGTTAGAACCCGGCTTTTACGGCAAAAACGAGCTTTATGAAAAAATCTATCCGCAAATGCTCATGACGCGCGATATGCGCCACTCGTTCTATTATCTTTGCGCAAAGGCGATCAAGCGCTCGGTGCTGTATGCGCCGCAGCTTGCGGTGGATGACGGCATTTCCCTCGGCGAGGACGTGACCTGCCTTATGAACGTCTACGCGGCGTGCGAGAGCGTGTATATTTCCGAAAAAAGCGCCTATGAGTGCCGTGAGCGGCAAGGCTCGGATTCGCGGCTGTTCAAGCCGGTGCAGTTCGACCAGTTAATACGCGGCGTCACTGCACTGGAAAAAATACGATTGCCGGAGGAAGCCGGCTTTGCCGCGCAAACCGACCGCTATACCGCGTTTCTCTGCTTTGGACTTATCAACGCGGCTACCCTCTCAAAGCGGAAAGACGCGCGTAAGATCGTCTGTGCCAATCTGAAAAACGAAACTCTGCGGCAGCATATCCAAGCCGCCGAATTTGAAAGCGTCACACCAAAAATGTGCGTCGTCTACCGGCTTCTGAAAAAAGGCCGCATAAAAACGCTGTTTTCCTTTTTGAAGCTGTGCAACCTTTTAAAAAATCCGCAAAAGAGGTGAACCCATGTCACTTTTCCGTCTGAACGGTCTTGCAGACAAGCTCAACCGTTTCCGCAAATACCTGTTATACGGCAAACGCAGCGATACCGCAAGCTACATCCGGGCCTTGTGCGCACGCGGCGCAAAAATCAGTCAAGACTTATATATGCCGACGCCGGAAAGTGTGTTTTTGGACGACACAACGCCGTTTATGCTGTCTATCGGCAGTCATGTGGGCCTTGCCGCCGGCGTAAAGGTCCTGACGCACGACGCAAGCTGGCATGTGGATAATGCGCTTACCGGCCGTGTGACCGGACATATCGCGCCCGTATCCATCGGGAACAACGTGTTTGTCGGCATGAACAGTGTCATTTTGTGCGGCGTTTCGATCTGCGATAATGTAATTATCGGCGCTGGCAGCGTGGTTTCGGGTTCAATCAAAAAATCCGGCGTGTATTCGGGAAATCCGGCAAAGCTTGTTGCGCCGCTCGATGTGTTTTTCGAGTTTCGCGAAGAAAGAATGCTAAGCGAAGCGTATACGCTTGCCGAAAAGTATTACGAAGCCTTCGGGCAAAAGCCGCTCGAAGAGCTGTTTAACGAATACTTTTATCTGTTCTGTCCGCGCCGGAAGGACGCGCTTAACGAATCGTTTCTTCGTCAGATGAACCGCGGCGCAAACGAAAAAGCGCTTGACGCATTTCTTTCGTCCGAGCCGGAATTCGAAAGCTACGACGCATTTTGGGCGTACTGCATGGAGCGCATGGCAAAAAAAGCGGATAAGGCGAAGGCGGATAAAAAGACCGCAAGTTCGGAGGAAAAAGCGTGTCAAGAGTAGATAAAGTCGCAAGGAACATGAAATTTGCTTTGCTTTGCCAAGCGGCGTCGGTTATCGTAAATTTCGTTTTGCGCAAGGTGTTTGTAGCGACGCTCGGTGAGGAATATTTGGGCTTGAACGGGCTTTTTTCCGACATTTTGTCCATGCTGTCGCTTGCGGAATTGGGCTTCGGAACATCGATCATTTTCAGCCTATACAAACCGGTTGCCGAAGAAAACACTGAAAAGATAAAATCGCTCATGCGGCTGTACCGCAATATTTATACGGCAGTCGGCCTATTTGTGCTTATCGCCGGAACATCCCTTGCGCCGCGGCTCGACCTCTTTGTCAAGGAAATGCCGGATATCGCGCATATCCGTCTTATCTATCTTCTCAACGTCTTTAACACGGCGGTATCGTATTTCTTTGTCTATAAGGCGTCGCTGTTGTTTGCCGACCAAAAGAAATACGTCGAGCTTATCATCAATACCGCCGTCAAAACGGTATGCGCCGTTTTGCAGATTGCCGTGCTGCTTACGCTGCGGAATTATCTTGTGTATCTTGCCTTGATGATATTCGGTACGGTCGTGCAGAATCTTCTGATATCGCACCAGACCGATAAGCGTTATCCGTATTTAAAGGACAAAAACATTCGGCCGCTTGAAAAGGAGGATAAGGATACCATCCGCACCAATGTAGGCGCGATGGCCTTTCATAAATTCGGCAGCGTCGTCATTTTCAGCACCGACAGTATTTTAACAGCAAAGCTGGTAAGCGTCGCGGCGGTCGGACTGTATTCCAATTACATGCTTATCCGCAAGGCCGTGCTTATGGTCATCGAAACCATGTTTCACGGCATTACCAGCGGCATGGGAAACTTAAACGCCGCCGAAAGCAATGAAAAAAAATACGAAGCCTTTCGTAATATCTTTTTCTTTTCGTCGTGGCTGTTCGGGTTTTGCAGCATCTGCCTTGCGGAATTATATAACCCGTTTATTTCGCTGTGGCTCGGCGAAAAGTACTTGTTTGACAAAAGCGTGGTGCTGCTCATCGTCGTGTATTTTTACTTATACTGCATGCGCATTCCGGTCGCCTCCTGCAAAGAGGCCATGGGACTTTTCAAGTACGACAAATACAAGCCGATTCCCGAAGCGCTCTTCAATCTCGTTTTTTCGATCGTTCTTGCAAAACGCATGGGCATTGCCGGAATCGTTCTCGGCACGGTAATAAGCACGCTCTTGGTCCCGTTCTGGATCGAACCGCTTGTGGTGTACCGGCACGGCTTTGGACGAAAGGTAACCGGCTTTTTTGTCCGCTATGGCGTCTATACGCTCGCGGCGGTCGTTGCATGGAGCGTGACAGCGTTTTTGTGCGGACTTACCGCACCGGGGCCTGTCGGCTTTATCGTGAAAATGCTCATCTGTGCGGCAGTGCCGAACGTGCTGTTTTTGGCCTTTTATTTTAAAACGCGCGAATTTGCCTATTTAAAAACGGTGGCCTTTTCCATGCTCGGTAAGATATGCGGCAGGATCGTCAAAAAATCCTAAGTAAAGAGGAAAAAAGATGTTTTTCAGTGTGCTGATTCCGGTCTATAACGCCGAAAATTATTTAAGAGAATGCTTAGACAGTGTACAAAAACAGACCTTTGACGATTTCGAGGTCATTTTGGCGGACGACGGCTCGACCGATAAGAGCGGCGATATCTGCGACGAATATGCAAAAAACGATACGCGTTTCAAGGTGCTTCACTTGGAAAACGGCGGCGCCGTGCGCGCAAGGAAAAATGCGCTCCATGCAAGCTCCGGCGATTACATCGTATTTGCAGACAGCGACGATCTTTTAGATACCGGTCTTCTCGAACGGCTGCGCGAAGCGCTCTTGCGCGAATCGCCCGACATTGCCGCCTTCGGCTATCAGTTATTTGATGCGAACGGCGTGCTGTTAAAAAACAAAAATGCGCCGCGTGCAGGCGTCTATGAGGGAAAACGTCTGAAGAAGGTAAAAAAAGCGCTTATTTACGATAAACGGCAGCGGTCGTTCAATTACGGCAGCGTCATTTACAGTCTGTGGTCAAAGGCTTGGCGCGCAGAGCTTCTTCGTGAGCACGAAGCGCTTTTGCCGGACAATTTAACCAAAGGCGAGGATATGGCGCTGACGGTAAGCGCGGTATGCGCCGCGAAAAAGATCTGCTTTTTGGATGAATACGGTTATTTTTACCGTGTGACGCCCGGCTCGGTCATGAATTCGTTTAAGGAAAACGAGCCGGAAAACCTTTTGAACGTATACCAAACCGTGCGAAAGAACGTGCCGGAGCTTTCCGAAAATAATATTGCCGTTTGGCTCTTGTATATGTGCCTTGAATATGCCGCACAGGCGTCGGAAGTCTATTCCGATGAGAGGGCGTTTGCCGCAGGACTGGAAAAGAATCTTGCGCCGCTTAGCGTTTTTTTCAAAAAGGCGCGCTTATATTTGCCGCGTTTGGGCGATATCCTGCCGGTCTATTATATCAAAGCCGGAAAATACGAAAAGCTGTATGCGCTTTTGACAAAGCGTGCCGGAACGGAAAAGTGAGGAAAAACATGAAGATAAAAAAAGATTTTATCGGTATGTTCGATGTGTTAAAGGGCATTTTAATGATAGCCATTATCACGATCCATACGCTCGGATTTGTAAAAGACACACTGCCGCAAGACCGCGCGGTTTCGTTCTGCACCGAGCTGTATCGCTTCGGCGGCGTGGTCGTCGCGCTGTTTTTCGTGCTTGCCGGATACAGCTTCAAGCCGGCGAGGGATATCGGAAAATACATCAAAAAGCAGGCGAAGGAATTTCTGTTGCCGTATGCGGCGGCGGTCCTCTTAACCTGTGCCTGCATAGCCGCACGCGGCGTGCTTTGCGGCACGTTTTCTTTCGGCAGCGTTTCCTCGGTCTTATTTGCCGGGTTTTTCGGCGCGACCGGCTCGTTCGAGCTTGGCGGCGTTTGGTTTGCAAGCATTGTCGCGCTGTGGTTTCCGCTTGCGTTTTTCCTAAGCGGTACGTTCTATCAGCTTATCCGGCGGATAAAAAACGAAAAGCTTGTCCAAGCGCTTATTTGGACGCTTACGGCGCTTTGTGTGCTTGTGCCGCAGGAGATCGCCCGCTATGTGCCGTGGACGCTCGTGCAGTCGCTTGCGGTGCTCGGCTTTATCGAGGTCGGACGGCTTTTGAAAAAGCATAAGCTGTTATATCAAAAATTTCCTATACCTGCCGTTTTGGCGGCGCTTGCGGCATGGGTCGCACTGCATGTTTTTTCGGCATGCAGCATCGGCGTCAACCTCTACCGTTTCTGGTGGCTCGATTATGCAGTAATTGCCGCTGTGAGCGCCGTGTTCTTAAAAGGGTATCTGACAAGCGGCATGGCCACGGCAGAATTTCTGTCGCCGCTTGAATATATCGGCCGCAATTCCATGTGGATATTATATATCCACGCCTTTGAACTGCTTGCATTCCCGTGGGACGCCGGTTTAGCCGCGCTTTTCCCGAAAAGCATACCGCCGTTTGGCGTGTTTCTCATCGTAAATGCCGCACGGCTCGCACTTGACGTGCTTTTGTGCGCGTGCTTCAACGGCCTTTACGGCTATCTCATCAACCGCAAACTCATGAAAAAAGAAATATAAGGAGTAAAGAAAAATGCAAAAGCAAGAAATTTTAACCTATTTGGAAGAGCTTATCAAAAAAATCAGCGGAACGGACGAATACGCCTCCGATATGGATCTGTCCGACGACCTCGGCCTATCCTCCATTGATATCATGAGCGTGCTTGTCGCCTGTGAAAAGAAATTTTCCGTTAAGATCTCCGCCAAGGATCTTCGCAGCGTTGCAACGCCGGAGGATTTCGCAGAGCTTATCGAATCCAAACTGCAATAAGCAATTTCATCCAAGAACAATAAAGGGAGAAAAAAGAATGCTGTACCGGGAATATGAAAATATGTCCTTTTACGGGATGTTGGAGCGCACGGCGCAGAAATACGGCGAAAAACCGGCCATCTCGTTTAACGAGGACGGCACGCCGCAAACCAAGACCTACGAGGAGCTGTTTTACGATGTCCGCGTTTTGGGCAAATATCTTGAAAAAAACGGTTTAAAAGGCAAATATGTCGTCGTGGATTCACGCAATACCTATGCCCAGCTTGTCAGCATATTTGCTGTCATGGCCATGGGCGCGGTGGCGGCCATTCTCAATTTTGACCTGCCGGAGGACGATATCCGAAGCGCCTTCACCCGTATCGAACCGGCTATGGTCATTTACGACAGCGAGGACGCGGATTTTGTACACACGCTTTCCGATGCGCCGTGCCTTTGCTGCACGCCGGACGAAAACTCCTATGAGCATACAAGCGTCGTCGGGATACTTTCAAGTGAAACCGCGCTTTTGGCGGCGGACGCGTCGCTTGGTCCCTCTTCTCCGGCGGCGGTTCTCATGACCTCCGGCAGCACAAGCATCAGCAAGCTCGTGCTTTTGTCGCATGCCTCCATGCTGCCGTTCAGCGACCTTGTCACGACCAAAAGTATTATGACCTATCCGCTTTACCATGTGGCCGGCATTAAAATGGTGATAAACGACCTTGCGCGCGGCACACATACCTGTCTTTCGGATTTTAAGCGCGGCCTTGACGATATCGATTGGTTCCGTCCGGCTGAAACCATGGCGATACCGCTGTTTGTCAACACGCTCGTCAAGCGTGCAAAGCTCGGACTTACCGATATCACCTGCTTTAAAGCAATCCATACGGGCGGCGCGCCGCAAGACCCGGATATCAAGGCCTATTTAGACACCTTCGGCATTTTTTCGGCGTCGTTTTACGGCACGACCGAAACAGCCGGCATCAACACCTGCGCATACCCCGAAACCTATAAACCGGGTTCGGTCGGGTGCCTTGGCGAGTGGAACCCCGGACGGGTGTCGGACGAGGGAGAAATCCAGATCAAGAGCCGCTGCGGTATGATGGAATATCTGAAAGATGAGGACGCCACGCACGCCGCCTTTACCGAGGACGGTTGGTATAAAACAGGAGACGTGGGAAAGATCGACCAAGACGGCTTTTTGTATATCACCGGCCGAATCAAGAACATCATCATCCTCTCCAACGGCGAAAACGTCAGTCCCGAAGCCATTGAAGCGCGGCTTCTTGCTTCGCCGGATATCGACGAGGCCGTCGTTTACGGCGAAGAGGATGAGATCCGCGCCGCCGTATGGTCGGATCACCTCACCGATGAAAAAAAGGCCGCAGTCGAAGCCTTTGTCAAGGGCTATAACAAGACCGTGCCAAGCTACCATAAGGTAAAAAAGGTCGTGTTCCGCGACAAACCGTTTGAACGCACCGCGTCCAACAAGATCAAGCGTAACTATTGATACCTTTGCTTTAAAACCCGGAAGGAAGTGGAAAAATGCACGAAAAGCTGGTGCTTTGCGGTTTAATGCTGCTTGCCGCGGCCTTAGTCGGCGCGGCGGTCTATTTTTACAACCGTTTTGCAGAAAACCGCGCCAAAGTCGAGAGTGCGGCGCTTACATTGCCAAACGCCCTTCGCCGCCGCTATGAGCGCGACGCCGGAAACGGTCTTTCACAGACGGTGGTCTATATCAGCATTTATAAGCACCGCTTAAAAAGCGTAGCGCCCTATACGGCGGTAACGGCAGTCAATAAGCGTATTCGTTCGGAGATCGAGAGCTCACTCTCAGCCGGACTTTTCCGTGCCGCAGCTGAAATCGACGGCTATAACTACGTGCTTCTTTCTACGGCGGACAAAACGCAGATCCGCGTGTTCTGCGAAGCCTTCATGCGCCCGAAAAACGGACGGAAAAGCGGGGCTTTGCGCTATGCGGCGCTGCTCGATATCTACGCCGGCGCCTATTCTCCGGAGGGAGCGGTCTCCTTTGAGGACGCGTTAACGCGCGCCCGCAAGACCGCGCGTTATGCCGGGGTCAATCATATGCGCTTTTGTACCAGTACGCATGAGGTTCAGGCGGCGGTCGGTGAAATGGAATACTTCGAAAATGCCGCGCCGGAAATTCTGGACAATAACGAATTTTACATGGTCGTTCAGCCGATCGTGGACAATACCGGAAAAATGATTGGCGGTGAAATGCTTTCGCGGTTCCGTATCAAGGATAACCGCGATATTGCGGTGCAGAAGTTTTTACAGGCAGCGCGAAGAGAAGCCTTGACCGGCCGGTTCGACTATTTGGTCTTCGAAAAGTGTCTTGCATGGATCGAGACCATGGGCCCGGAAAAGCTGGGTTTTATCACCTGTAATTTTACGCGGCTGACGGCCGCTTCCCCGGATTTCATCCAAAATATTACGACCATTGCCGAAAAATATGATTTTGTCTATTCTTCGGTGGCTATCGAGATCACCGAGGACGATGACGGCGGCAACCGCGAGCAGTTATGCAAAAATATTGAGACCCTGAAAGATTTAGGCTTTTTGCTGCTTATCGACGATTTCGGAGCCGGAACAACGTCCATTGACGATCTGTACCGCTTTCCGGTCGATATCATCAAGATCGATAAGACCATCTTAGGCCGTGCCGATACCGAAAAGGGAGCGGCGATCTTTGACAGTATTGCCCACATGGCGAAAGGCTTGAATGTCAAGCTGCTTTGCGAGGGAATTGAGACCAAGGAACAGTTTGAGTTTGCCGCCGCGCACGGCTGTGACCTTTTGCAGGGTTATTATTTCTCCAAACCCATGCAGATAAGCGACTATGAGGAAGCGTTTGCCGAAAGAGTATAAAAATCTACAAAAACAAAAATGCAGGATGAAAAGTCCTGCATTCAGACTGTTGCAAAAGTCTATAAGGCTTTTCGGGCGAAGCCCGATTTCAATA
>ERZ773136.1004-NODE-1004-length-29230-cov-4.095698_pt1 | contig 29230 bp, 17 predicted proteins | sample MGYA00580855_ERZ773136 | MGnify/ENA primary metagenome ERZ773136 (study PRJEB29015, sample SAMEA2737860) | human gut metagenome | biome: human gut; feature: human-associated habitat; material: faeces | place: China | collected 2012 ... | reverse complement strand
TTCCCTACTTTTGAAAAAGTAGGACAAAACATGGGGCGTCGGGACGCCGCCCCCTGCAAGGACGGTCAAGATTGCAGCTTGAAAAGATTGCAGGTTTCCTCATGCTTGCGCCGCTCAAACGGCTTATACATGCTGCTTCTGGCCATAGCCTCGTCAAAGTCGATCTCATGTCCGTCAAATTCCGGCCCGTCTACACACGCAAACACCGTCTTGCCGCCCACGGTCAACCGACATCCGCCGCACATTCCGGTTCCGTCCACCATGATCGGATTCATGGACGCTACCGTTTTTACGCCATATTCCTTAGTCAGCTTACAGACAAATTTCATCATGATAAGCGGCCCTATCGTGATGACTTCATCGTACTTTTCACCCGAATCGAGCAGTTTTTTCAGCGCGTCGGTCACAAGTCCCTTTTCGCCGTAGCTGCCGTCGTCGCTCATGGGAACAAATTTCGAGCTGGCTGCCTTGAATTCGTCCTCCAAAATGACTAAATCCTTATTTCGGAAGCCGACGATAGCATGCACTTCGCAGCCTTCTTCATGCAGCTTTTTTGCGACCGGATATGCGATCGCACAGCCCACGCCGCCGCCGACTACGGCCACTTTTTTCAAGCCTTCGGTATGCGTTGCCTTGCCAAGCGGGCCGACAAAATCGTGCAGATACTCACCTGCCTGCATATGGCCGAGCTTTTCCGTGGTTGCGCCGACGATCTGGAAGATGATGGTGACCGTCCCTTTTTCGCGGTCATAATCTGCGACGGTGAGCGGTATCCGTTCGCCGTTTTCGTCTGTGCGCAGGATGATGAACTGTCCCGGCTCTGCTTTCTTCGCCACGTATGGCGCTTCGATTTCCATCCGCTCGACTGTCGGATTTAAACGGGATTTTGATAAAATCTTATACATTTCAACTTCTCCTCTGCCGCCTATGCGGCACACCAAAAAACGGGCGCTGCCGTAATACGACAGCAGCCCGTAAAGGTTGTTTTTATGAACGACACGGTTCGATTAGAAATCGACTTCGGTATCGTAGTAGCAGCATTTAAGCAGCTTTTCCATTTCTTCCTGGGTCGGAATACGCGGATTGGAACCGGTGCAAGCGTCGCCGATAGCGTTCTTTGCGATTTCCGGAAGTCTTTCAAGGAATACGTTCTCCGGAACAAAGCCGTTTTCGGTCGGATAGCTGTCTGTGCCGTAGTTCTTGATACAATGCGGAATGTTGAGTGCGTCATTCATGCCGCGCAGATGCTCGATAAGGAGTCTAACCTTTTCGTCATCGTTTGCACCGCCGAGTCCCATGTAATCTGCGATAACGCCGTAACGCTTCTTAGCCGTCGGATCTTTTGCGTTGAACGCGATAACTTTCGGCAGATACATAGCGTTTGCTGCGCCATGGATGATATGTGCGCCGTAATCTGCAAAAGCAGCGCCGGTCTTATGAGCCATGGAGTGAACGATACCGAGAAGTGCGTTGGAGAACGCCATACCGGCAAGGCACTGTGCGTCATGCATAGCGTCGCGTTTTTCCATATCGCCGTTATAGGACGGAATCAGGTCGTTCTGAATCATCTTGATAGCGAAGATAGCGAGCGGATCGGTGTAATTGCAGTTAGCAGTGGAAACATATGCTTCAATTGCATGGGTCATAGCGTCCATACCGGTGTGAGCAACCAATTTCTTCGGCATGGTTTCTGCGAGCTCCGGATCAACGATAGCGACATCCGGCGTGATTTCAAAGTCAGCGATCGGATACTTGATACCCTTTGCATAATCGGTAATGATAGAGAATGCGGTCACTTCGGTAGCCGTGCCGGAAGTGGAAGAGATAGCACAGAAATGAGCCTTTCTGCGGAGCTTCGGAATACCGAATACCTTGCACATTTCTTCGAAGGTGATCTCCGGATATTCGTACTTGATCCACATAGCCTTAGCTGCGTCGATAGGAGAACCACCGCCGATAGCAACGATCCAGTCCGGCTGGAATTTTTCCATTGCAGCTGCGCCCTTCATAACCGTTTCAACGGAGGGGTCCGGCTCGATACCTTCGAACAGCTCGACCTCCATGCCGGCTTCCTTCAAATAATTTACGGCTTTATCAAGAAAACCGAACTTCTTCATAGAACCGCCGCCTACGCAGACCATTGCTTTCTTGCCTTCAAAAGTCTTTAACGCTTCCAAAGCGCCCTTGCCATGATATAAATCTCTCGGTAAAGTAAATCTTGCCATTGTTTTGTCCTCCGAATCTATAATTTTAAATTATTTTTTCAAAAGAACTCGTCCGTTCTTTTTACGCTACTATAATAGCACAGACTATACGAAAAAGCAAATATAAAAAACGCATATCGATATTTCAATATCGATATAGTGTGTTATTCCCTTTCATTCTTCCTTATCCATCCGGTCGCGCAAATGCTGCGACAAAATCGCAAGCGACGCCGCCAAATTTTCATCCTGCACCAACACGCCGGACGGCACGTTTAATTTGACTAACGCAAAATTCCAAATGGCGCGCACGCCGCAGGATACAAGTAGATCCGCCACGTTTTGCGCAAAATCGGCCGGAACGGCGATAATGCCGATATGTACGTGCATACGTTCGCAAAGCGGCGCGATCTCCTCGGCTGACAGCACTTTTTTTCCGTGATAGACGTTGCCAATGACCGCTTCGTCGATATCAAACGCCGCCACGATATTCAAGCCGTACCGCCGGAATTCGCTGTTTCCGAGCAATGCTCTGCCAAGCGAGCCTACTCCGACAAGCACCGCGTCCATGGTGTTGTTATAGCCGAGGCAGGTCTCCACGTCACGAATCAGTTCCTCCACCGAATAGCCGGTTTTCGGCTTTCCTCCGACCGAGCTGACAAGGGCGATATCCTTGCGCACCAGCACGTCGCCAAGCTTCAACTCAGTCGCCATAGCCGACGCCGACACCGTTTTTTCACCGCGGCTGCGCGCCGCTTTCAGATAATGCAAATAATACGGCAGACGCTGCAAGGTCTGCACGGTCAAAACGACCTCCGCATTCGGTTTATTCACAGGACGTCCTCTTCTCTTATCGGAAATTTCGGTATATCGATATTCTGTTATCAATATCATGATAGCGATAGTATACCGTAATCTTACCCGAAAGTCAAGTGGTTTTTCCGATTTTCAGCCATAAAGCCAAAGAAAAACCCAAACTTCCGAAAAAAATCGGTATTTTTGCCGCAAACTTTGCATTTGGGATATTGACAAGCGGCGGACAGGCCTATATAATAAAAAGGAAATATGAAAACAAGGCGGCACTTATGGACAAAAACACGCCCTCCGGCATTTCCGAGCTTATCACGCGTCTGCGGCACGACCGCACGCTTACCGATCCGGAATTCGCTGCGCTCATCGAATACAAGGACGAGCTGCCGGCTCTCACGGCGGCGGCAGACGAGGTGCGAAGAAGCGTCTACGGCGACGCGGTCTTTCTTCGCGGCCTTATCGAATTCACCAACATCTGCAAAAACGATTGCTACTATTGCGGCATTCGCTGCGGCAACAAGAAGGTCGAGCGCTATCGGCTTTCCTGCGAGGACATCCTCTCCTGCTGCGACACCGGCTACGCACTCGGATACCGCACCTTCGTCCTTCAGGGCGGCGAGGATCCGTATTTTTCAACCGACCGGCTTTGCCGCATTCTTGACAGGATCCGCTCAAAATATCCTGACTGCATGATAACCCTTTCGGTCGGCGAACGGTCGAAAGCGGATTACAAAGCCTTTTTTGACGCCGGAGCAGGCCGGTATCTTCTTCGTCACGAAACGGCAACCGACGCACACTATGCAAAGCTTCATCCGGAAAGCATGAGCCTTGCGAACCGCAAAAGCTGTTTATTCGCTTTAAAGGAGATCGGCTATCAGGTCGGCGCCGGCTTTATGGTCGGTTCGCCGTACCAGACGACTGAAAACCTCGTGGCGGACCTCCGCTTTTTAATGGAACTTGACCCGGACATGATCGGCATTGGCCCGTTCATTCACCACGCGGACACGCCGTTTGCGGCCTTTCCGGACGGCACGCTTTTTACCACGCTGCGGCTTCTTTCGATCCTTCGACTGTGCTTTCCGCATGTGCTGCTTCCGGCCACGACCGCGCTCGGCACGATTCATCCGTCCGGCCGCGAGCTTGGCTTAAAGGCCGGCGCAAACGTAGTCATGCCGAATCTTTCACCGGTAAAAACGCGCAAGCTTTATGCGCTCTACGACAACAAGATCTGCATGGGCGATGAAGCGGCGGAATGCCGCGCCTGCTTAGAAAGACGTGTGGCAAGCGCCGGATACAAAATTGTGACGGATGTCGGGAACGTGCGGCGGACTTAAAAGTGAATAGAAATCCGGTATGAAAAAGGAACTTCGGGAAACGCCGAAGCTCCTTTTGTTGTTTTATACATAAACAGTCCTGAAAATGCCGCATCAGCAACATTCATTCGCTTTTTTTCAGGCTCTTACACTCTTCATTCGGCAGTGTTAAGACTCTCATCCTCCCGATTTTGAACGATTTGCCGGCTTTCCGGAACTTCTACCACTTCCGCCGCATGTTTTCGGTACAGCGACGGCTTGCAGCCGTTCCAATGCTTAAACCATCGGCAGAAATACTCCGGACTGCCAAGCCCTAACGCCGCCGCGATCTGCGAAACGCTCATATCCGTCGTGCGCAACAGCTTACAGGACATCGAACGCCGATAATTGCATACAAACACGGCATAATTGTGGCCGCTGTATTTTTCCACAAGGCGCTCGATCTGCCGCTTGGAATAACCGAAATACAGCGACAGCTGCTCAAGAGAGACCGTGGCGATATTGTCGCGGATATAGGAAAGAATGCGGTTGGCTAACATCTTTTCCGTCAGATTTTCGCGCAGCACATTTTCTTCGCGCACATAGATATCGTGCGGATGGGCACACAGCCGGATGAGAAGCTCTTGTCCCTGACACTCCAAAAGCGGCACGCGGAATTTGACCTTCGACTTGCTCCGGCGCGCAAGGTCATGCATATCGCCGATAAGCGGTTCAACTTCGGTATGAACGTTATGGAAAATGAGAAAACCGGAGGTTTTGATAAGCTCCGCCAAATAGTTTTTCTCGTCAAATTTTCCCAAAAGGGCGGCGGTAGTCTCGACAAGGTGGTTCGACACAAGAACATTGTAGGAACGCGCCTTTTTGTAGGGATTGGCGCAATGCCGCACATTCGGCGCCATGATGAGCATATCGCCGCGCGTCAGTACAAACGGTCGGCCATCGATGTATTCAAGAAGCTCACCGGAAAAGACATAGTTTAATTCGTAGTAGTCATGGTCGTGATAGGGCGTGAAATTATTGATATAGATCGGCGCAACATGCACCTCTTTATTATCGGCAAAATCCGTTAAATGGATCGTAAAAGAAACGCCGCGGTGCATCAAGCGCTCGGAATCCTCCGCAAGCACTTTCAAAAGCTCTTCTTTGCCCAAACTCGCGCTCCAAAAGCGGCGGTAATATGCAGGCGAAGAATATTTATTCACGGAATTTGCCATAAAAATCACGTCTTTCTTGGTTGTATTACACGAAAAGTATAGCATATATGTCGTGAAAAGTCAAGTATCGAATTAAGTTGTCTCAAAAAATCATTTACTTTTTGTGTGATATGTTGTATAGTTATTATAGGAAAAATAATAGTAAGTTTTGAGACGTTTTTTCTAAGTTATCCCAAAATAGCAAATATAAAAGGAAAAGGAGCAGAAGAACATGAAAAAACGAACCCTACTATCCATTGCAGCAGCGCTTCTCGTAACGCTTAATGCCGGAGCATTCGGCTTTGAGACGGTAGAAAACGCCGCAGAAGCAAGCCTTGCCGAGACCGGCGCGGCACTGACGGAAGACATTGATATTCCGTTAGTGGATGAAAAATACGGCGATCTCATCTGGTACAGCAACTTTGAAACAAGTGCCGACTACAAAACCGCCACTTACGTCAAGGAAGGCTCCGGCGTCTATGCCGCAGCTACCACAACAAAATTGGTTTCCGTCGTATCCGACCCGACCGGAAGTGAAAACAAGTGCTTAGAGCTTGTTGCAGGCGGCGCTTACTCCGCCGTTCAGGTAATGACAAGCAGTTATGCGCAACCCGGTACATACACCCTCGTCGTTGACCTCTTCTTCCCGGAAGGAACTGCAACGCCCGGCGTTTTGGGACGTACCGAATTTCTCTCCGGCGGCGACAACTGGCAGTCTCCGTGGAAAGCATTCGCCAATAAGGCCGGCGAGTGGCAGACCTACACTTGGTCTGTAACGGCAAGCGCCGCTCAAAAGGGCTTAAAGGAAATCGGCGCACGCCGCTATGCCGACGAAGCAACACCGTATTATTACGACAATCTCCGTCTGTACTGCAATCCGACTGCCGGCGAAGATCAGCTTGTTCTTGTTGACGGCACTTCGAGACAGTTTGTCACCGTATCCGACGAAGGCTACACCTTCCCGGAACCGGCCGACAAGACTGACTTCCTTGCTTGGTATTGCGAAGCAAGCGGTCAAAAGTATGCTGCCGGTGAAAAGGCAAGCAAAGCCGACCTTCTCGGAAAGACCTTTGTTTCTTTCCATCAGAACGCCGAAGCACCGGCCATGGGCTTTGCTTATGAAGGCGATACCACCTACTTAGGCACCGAAGGCGCAAGCGCAAGCGTGATCACAGACGAAAACCGCACGGTTTTGCGCTACTGGCAGAAACCCGGTTCAAGATGGAGCGGCACAGCATATAAAGATGACCAGCGTTTGTTCTTAATTCCGAGCTTTTCCGGCGCTGCTACCTCTTTTGACCCGAACGAATACAACATCGTTTCGTACTGCTACAAGATTACCAAGGCTGTTAACGCCGCAGGCGTAGCACCGGAGGAGATCACCGAAAGCGACCTTACCGCAAACGATTCGCCCTGGTTCGCGATCAACTACTCCACCAGCGATTCTTACGGCGGTTTCTATGAAAACGGCAGCGAACACATGATTGGCGGCTCACATACGACCACAATTGGCGATTATCACATCTTTACCGCTGATATGTCGCTCGCTTCGAACAGTCTTGCCGCTTGCCCGTGGGACAGCGTAGACACCATGTACGGCTTCGTAGTACAACCGAACGCATCCGGGTATGAAGGAATCACGTACATCGACTACTTACGCGTATACCGCGACGGTATCACGACCGTTACCTACAACACCAACGCTTCGGAATACGAAGACATGGGTTACACCGTACAGCACGAGGTTGCTGCCGAAACCGGCCGCGGTCTCGGTACCGGCTATCTCCTCACCGGCGATAAGCCGCAGGTAGAAGAGATCACGTTCGTTGGTTGGGCACTTACGCCGGACGCAACACCGGCCGATGTTGTCACCTCCATCGACCTTACCGGCGACACCACGCTTTATGCCGTTTGGACGACCGAAAGCGATGTTGCACCGCGCACGCTGAACAAGAATCAGTTAAGCACCGGCGCAGTTTCCGGTATCCGTTTCGCCGCTATCATGGATCTCGGCGTTAAGAGCGGTCTTTCCGCTTCCTTCAAGGGCGTTGAACCGGATGAATACGGTTTTATCGTTTCGAGAAAGAGCTTGCTTGACGGCGAAGAGCTTACCTTCGGTACGAAACCCAACGAAAAGGGCGTCGGTCAGACACCGAACGGTATCACCTATGTCAGCGGTGCGGCCTATAACCGTGCTAAGGGCATCAATTACGTATACGACAACGACGGCTCTAAGCTGTCCGAAGTCACCGAGGGCAAGAACGAAGCCTTCACGGCGGTTCTCTGGAACATTCCGGAAACCCACTATGCCGAAACGCTTGTCGCAAGACCGTATATCAACATCGGCGGCCTGTATTTCTACGGTTCGGCACGTGAGATGAGCATGAAATCGGTCGCTCTCTCGCTCAAGGAAAATTACGATTCGTTAACGGATGCAGAAAAAGAACTTGTTGACAAGATCCTTTCCGTAACCGGTGAATAAGCAAATTCCTCGAAACAAGACAATTAGTACGGTTTTCCGTGCTGACCTATAACGGCGCGTGAAAAGAGCCGCGCCAATCTCTCCTTTTTTTCATGCGGAGTTGCTGTTCGGCGGCTCCGTATGAAGTGTATATAGGGCATTTTCACCATAAAAAAAGCCTTTTATATAGAAAACACTCCCATTTAACTTACCGCAAAAAACAAAATTCAAATCAAAGGAGCAAACACATGAACAAGAAAATCCTGTTTGCCGCAATCCTTGCGGCAACACTCGGTGTTGGCGCAAGTGCCGCCGATTTTGCAAAAACCGGAACGTACACACCGGGTCAGTTTTCCGACATTCCGCAGACCGAATGGTATGCGTCGGAAGTTGCAAACGCCTATGAGCTTGGTCTGATGAACGGCATTGGCGACGGCTTATTCGCCCCGGACGGCAATGTAACGGTCGCAGAGGCTGTCACCATGGCTAGCCGTGCGGCGGCGATTTACGCCGGAGAGACCATTGACACGGCCACTGCCGGAGAATGGTTTACACCGTATGTCAACTATGCGCTTTCCAAGGGTATCATCAAGGACGGTCAGTTCGATGAATACGACCGCGCAGCCAAGAGAAGCGAAGTGGCGGTCATCTTCAAGAACGCTATGCCGGAGGGTTATTTCACCGCAAAAAATGATGTGACCGGCATTCCGGACGTATCGGACAAGAGCGCCTACGCCGCAGACCTTCTCACGCTGTACAAAGCCGGCGTTGTCATGGGCAGCGACTCCTACGGCAACTTCTTCCCGGAAAACAACATTACCCGTGCGGAAGCGGCTGCTATCGTCAATCGCGTCGCTCTCCCGGAAAACAGACTCGCCAAATCCCTTGATAAAATTAGTAATGATGATGCGTACCTTCTTATCAACACGCCCGAAATGAAAGCACCGCGTGAGGGAATCAATTCCGGGTGGCTGCTTGACGCGCGCGGAGGTATTCCGCGTTTAACTATTGCTAATGTGACCGGACTTTTAACGGATATCCGCACTGACGCTCCGACAGCGCTTATCCGTGAGTTTAACCCGACCACAACCGGTAAGCTGATATTGGAAGCAAGCATTTCGGTAAACGGCTACGACGGAATTTACGCAGCTTTTCGGAATGCGGACGGCAAAGACATATACCATCTGGAAACAGTGGACGGTTCTTGGCAGATAATGGACAAAAGCGGCAGATTTACGAAGGTTTATGAGGTCGGAGAGTTAGAGCGAGGCTTTATTTTCCGTATCGAACTCGATATTGATAACGGCCGTTGCACCACTTATATCAACGGAAAGAATACCGGCACATATCCGCTTTGCGGCGATACCACGGACGGTATTACAAGTTTCCGTTTCGGCACAACAGACAAAGCGGAAAATGTCGCCGTTAATGTATTAAGCGTTCGTTCATATGTAAACTATGCCGTAAACGACACCTTCAAATACGACGTAAATGGCGCAATGCCGTTCGGTTATACCGGTGATGCGGTCGTTGTAAACGGCGAAGCAGTTCTTGAGACCGGTTCTTTGCGCCGTGCCTTTGACCCGGTAAGCGGTAAAATTGTAGCTGAAACCATGTTCCTTTTGCCGAAAGCACAGGATATGACGGTAACGCTTGCAAGTGGAGACCGCCCGCTTGTGACATTTTCTGCGAAGAATGGCAGTTTCTACGCCGGAGAAACAGAACTTGTCAAAAACTTTGAAGCAAATATGTGGCACAGACTCCGTGTTGAAGCAGATACCGATTCTCAGATTGTTTCGGTCAAGCTCAACGGCAAAAGAATCGGTGAGATTCCGTTTGAATCGACAGTGGTTTCTGCCGATAACCTGAAAATTGAAACTTTCGGCGAAGCCATTCCGGACGGCTTGAAAAACGAAGAGCTCGAAGCGATCCGTACTGCTGCACCGCATTTTGACAACATCAAGGTATTCCGTACTGTTGAACACGAAGATTATGTTCCGCAGCCGACAGTTCCGGCCGGAGAAGATAAGTACACAGTCGGTATGAATGTTTGCTCTCTGTGGCAGAATGGTACTTCCTACGGCTGGAGCTGCATTACGCCGTATGACGACATTAAGCCGGTTCTTGGCTACTACGATGAGGGCAACCCGGAAACGGCCGATTGGGAGATAAAATATCTTGTCGAACACGGAATCGATTTTCAAGCGTTCTGCGTTTTTCCTGACAAATCCGACGCACCGCTTAAAATGGATGAAACCGCACACTTATACGACGGCTTCATGAATGCAAAATATTCGGATATGTCCCATTTTGCTGTCATTTGGGAGGCCGCAGCCGGGAAAAAGCCGACCAACATGGAGGCTTGGAAAAAATACTTTGTTCCGTATTTTATCGAGAATTACTTCAAAGACCCTCGTTATATCACGGTCTATAATCGGCCGATCTTCTGCATATTCGGTGCAGGCGCGGTTTCTTCCGCTATCGGCGGCGATGAGAGCGTAAAAGAAATGTTCGATTATCTCGAAGATGAAGTTAAAAAACTCGGTTTTGACGGTGTTATTTATCTTGCTTGCGGCAACAGCAGTGAACGGCTTGCTGCAATGGGCTTCGACGGCTGCTATGCTTATAACTGGGGCAAAGAGGGCTGCACCTTTGAGCATAATCGCAAGTCGGTCCTTGCAAGTGCGGAAAACAAAGCTGTTTACACCGTTCCGACCATCTCCGTCGGTTTCAACAGTATCGCGTGGGAGGGTGCGCGTTTTCCGCTTATGACGACCGAAGAGTATCGGACTTCGCACACTTGGGTGCGTGACGAATATTTGAAAGAATATCCGAAAGAGGATTGGCAAAAGAACTTCGTTATGCTCTCGACCTGGAACGAGTATGGCGAGGGTACCTATATTATGCCGACTTCTGACGAAAAAGGTTTCGGTTATGTTGACGTGATCCGCGAGCTTTACACCGATGAAAAGACTTCCGCTTCGATTAACACCGTTCCGACAGCCGAACAGCTTGTCCGAATCAACCGTCTGTATCCGCAATACCGCAGGCTTCTTCGTAAGGAGGACTATTATACTGTGTCGTTAAACGAGGACACTTTAACGGAAAAGATGAGTTTAAATCTTGACCCCAACCAAGGCAACGGCGCGATCTTCTGGGTATCCGATAACGCTGCCTACGACGATAAGAATGGCCTTGTCGATACTGCGCACGGCAACGACCCACAGATCATTGTTCCGGCTACTCTCCCGGACGGCATACAGTTGGAGGACATCAGCGCGCTTCGTATTTTAGCCGATATTCCGGGCGGTGAGCGTTTCCAGATCTTCTTTGCCACCGAGGAAAATCCCGGATTCTCCGAGAGCCGCGTCATCAATTGCCGCTCGGATGCCGGAATGCTTAAAGAATACTTGATTCCGACGGCAAATGTTGCCGGTTGGAAAGGGAAGCTGACGCGAATCCGAATGGATCCTGTTGAAACGCAAGGCGTTCGTTTTCAGATTGCATATGTCAAGTTTTTGGCATCACCGGAACGTGTTTCGAAGGATATGCTTATCAACGGACAATCCTACACTATGAGCATGGAGCCGCAGAAATCGACAGACGGGCAGATCTTGATTCCGTTTGAACCGGCACTTGCTTTGGATTTCCGTCTTGGCCTTTTCCATCTTTGGGATAAGGAAACCGGAACACTGATGCTTGAGAATCCTTCCCATACAGTCGTTTACTGCGTGGGAAAGGATTCCTATACGCTTGATGGCAATGAAAAGCCGCTCGGCTTCACCATGACCGCGTTGGACGGGGTGCCGTTTGTGCCGATTGAAGCCTTGTGCAAGGATATGGGTTATACTTTCCACGTTTCTGACAATACCTTGCAGATCGAGACTTATCAAAAGGACTACTTAGCGAACATTCCCACTCCGGAATCCGGCCTTTATGAGTTCAACTATCCCGGTTATAATGATGGTTGGGACAGCGGCAATACGACGCTTTTGACATCTGACGGTTTCTTGCGTGCAGAAACCTTTGTCGAGGGCGAAAAAGATCCGACGCTTTGGAAAAAGCTTGAAACGCCGCTTGCAGCAGCACAGCACACCAAGATTGAACTGCGTGTGCGCTACCGTTACGAAGCAGATTCGGCGATTCCGATGCAGATGTTTTTCATAACCGATAAGGATACCGGCTGGAGTGAGAGCAAATCGGTCAAGCTGATGTTAAAGAGTACCGATTCCGGAGGCGAATGGGAGACGTATGTGCTTGACATGGCGTCTTGCGAAAAATGGGCGGACAATATCACAAATCTCCGCTTTGACCCGTTCAATGCGTCCGGATTTATGGAAATCGATTATATCCGCGTGACGAAATAAGAGCAAAAAACACCCGAAACGATTTTTTCGTTTCGGGTGTTTTACTCTATAAGGTTTACTCTATGATTTTACGCTTTGATCTTTTCAAAATCCTCCGCACCGTGCTTGCAAAGCGGACAGATGAAATCCGGCGGCAAAGTCTCGCCTTCGTAAACATAACCGCAGATCTTGCAGATATAACCGTTTTTCGGCTCGTCTGCAAGCGACGGCTTCGGCTTAACATGCTCGAAATAGTAGGCATATGTCATAGCCGGCACATCCGAAAGAACGTGTGCTTCGGTGACCTCAGCAAGAAACGTTGTGTGTGTGCCGCAATCGGTTTCTGCAATTACTTTTGCCGAAAGGACTGCACAGACGCCGTCGGTTACATAGGCAACGCCGTTGGAAGAACGCGGCGCATCGGATGAAAATTTCTCGGTATCGCGGCCGCTTGTAAAACCGTATTTTTCAACGGTAGCAAAGACCGCGTCGTTTGAAAGCACCGAAAGATTAAAAAGACCGGTTTTGTGAATCATGTCGTGCGTTAAGTTGGACTTGTTGACAGTGACAGAAATGCGTTTGGGAGAGTCGGTCACCTGAATGGCTGTGTTGATAATGCAGCCGTTGTCCTTAGTGCCGTCTTTTGCGGATAAGACAAACAAACCGTAGGACAGCTTAAACATGGCGTTGTTGTCGATCAGCAAAGCGCTCGCTCCCGACTCGGCTTCCGGCTTTGAAAAGGTGGCGGCGATCTTCTCGGCAAGTGCGCGGATATCTTTATATTGTTCGGATGCTAATGCGGATTTGAGTGTTACGACATCATCAATGAATGTTATATTTTTGCATTTGGCAAACATATTTTTCATAAGATTTCCACTTGTGGGTGCCCAAGAACCGTTTTCCAGAAAAGCAACTGTCCGGTTTTGAATATTGTGTGCGGTAAGGTCGGCAAGCAGCGCTTCCATGGTGACAAAAATGCCGGCGTTGTAGGTAGCGGAGGCAAAAACGAGATGACTGTATTGGAACGCAGCGGCAATGATGTCGGATGCAGCCGTCATAGAAACATCATACATCGCGGTCTTTATGCCCAGCTCACGAAGTTCTGTCGAAAGGATCTCGGCTGCGTTTTCCGTGTTGCCGTAAATCGAAGCATAGGCAATCATAACGCCATTTTCTTCGGGCGTATAAGTGCTCCATGCGACATATTTTTGGATGAAATCGTTTAAATTTTTGCGCCAAACAAAGCCGTGCAACGGACAGATCATGGAAATTTCAAGACCGGCAGCTTTTTTGAGAAGCGCTTGCACCTGCGTGCCGTATTTGCCGACAATATTGGTGTAATAGCGGCGTGCTTCATCAAGATAATCACGTTCAAAGTTGACCTCATCGGCAAAAATTGCACCGTTTAACGCGCCGAAAGCGCCGAAAGCGTCAGCGGAGAAGAGAATTTTATCGGTCGTATCGTAGGTTACCATGACCTCCGGCCAATGTACCATCGGCGCCATAACAAATGTAAACGTATGGCGACCGGTGTTTAGCGTGTCGCCCTCTTTTACAAGTTTAGCGCGCTCATCGAAATTTACGGCGTCCGGGAAGAACTGCTTTGCCATGGCAAGCGTTTTGGCGTTGCAGACAATTTTCATATCCGGGTATTTTTCCATAAGCCGGAACATGGTTGCTGAATGGTCAGGCTCCATGTGCTGTACGACGAGGTAATCGAGCGAACGGTTTTCGAGAACATGTTCAAGATTTTCGAAAAAGCGGTCGCTTACGGCTTTGTCTACCGTGTCGAATACCACGTTTTTTTCGTCAAGAAGAAGATAAGAGTTATAGGACACGCCGTCCGGGACTTTGTAAACGCCTTCAAATAAGGCAAGACGGCGATCGTTTGCGCCGACCCACCATAGATCGTTCTGTATTTTTCTGCAGCAATACATTTGTATTTTCCTTCCATATAGTTATTGTAAATTACACGTTGAAACCGGATTCCGGTACTTTCTATTATAGCCGATTTTTTCCGAAAACTGTGTTTTGTTTGCAACGAAATAAGCGAACTTGTGAAAAAATATCGTGAATATTCTTGGCCGATCGGTAGCGTTAAACAAATTTTAAGATATTTTGGCAAGGCGGAATCGGTCAAAAAACGCGAAAATTTGTCGGATATAGCAAAAATGGTATTTACAAACTGCTTCCTTTGTGATATAATAGCATAGGTTATTTAGAAAATAGAGGTACTATTGCCATGGGTTTTGAAGCATCCGGAAAGCGTTCCGGAAAGAATAAGAACAATTTTCATAAAAATAGAGATAATTCCCGTTTTGACCGTTCCGCGCCGCGAAATAAGCCGTATAATTCCGGCGAAGCGCGTGCCGAACAAGAACCTTTAAACAACGGTTCTGTACCCGGTCGAAACGCAGTGCGTGAGCTTCTCAAATCGGGACGAGCCATTGAAAAGATCTTCATTCAGAGCGGCGAGCGTGAGGGATCTATCACGGTTCTTGCGGCTGAAGCGCTCTCACGCGGCATTCCGCTTATTGAAGTCGAACGTGCAAAGCTTGACGCACTTTGCGGCTACGAGCAGCATCAAGGTATTGTGGCCATTGCGTCCGAAAAGGAATATGTAACCATTGAGGATGTACTTGAAATCGCCAAAGAACGCGGCGAAAAGCCGCTTATCGTTATCGCGGACGGTATTTCCGACCCACACAACTTAGGTGCGATCATCCGTTGCGCCGAAGGTGCAGGCGCACACGGCATTATTATTCCGAAACGCAGAGCGGCCTGCATTACACCGGCTGTTGTGAAAGCGTCTGCCGGTGCGGTAGAACATTTGGCGGCTGTCAAGTGTACTAACATCACCGAAACCATTAAAAAGCTAAAAGAACTCGGACTTTGGATATTTGCTGCTGAAGCGGACGGAACGCCGTATGACAAGGCGGATTACACCGTACCGTGCGCCATTGTTCTTGGCGGTGAGGATACGGGCGTTTCCGAACTTGTACGCAAAAATTGTGACTATACCGTATCAATTCCCATGCGCGGCAAAGTGAATTCTTTAAATGTATCGACGGCTGCTGCGGTGCTTTTGTATGAGGTCATCCGCCAAAGAGGCGTATAGAATAGTTAATACCGTTTTTAAATAGAGTTAAAAGAGAAAGGATGAAAAAAGTGTCGGATAAGAACACCAAGAATCCGGGACGCTTTAAGCGTTTGTTCGGCCTTGAAAAGGACGCCGAAATTTATGATGAAGCCAGTGAGAACGGCCGTGCTTATGATGAAAACGGCGATTCGAAAGAATCCTCCCTTGCTTCCGCGATTTTTTCGCAGCCGGAAGCGCCGCATTCGGTTGCAGAAAATGCCGATGAAGCTGAAGATTCGGTAAACGATATCGAAAAAGAGGCACGCGATTTTTATAACAACCACCATGCGCAGTCGGTCGAAGAACGCGTGCGCAGCATTCATGAAAATGCCATGAACAGCTATGCAAGTGAGTCGGCAGAGAAGTTGGCAGAAGAGGAAACGACACCGGCAGACGATGGGGGAGAAGAAATTTCGGAAATGAATGAACAGACCGAAAATCCCGCAGATGTCGAAAGCGAAGTCTCGGCCGAAAGCGTTGAACCGGCCGCAGATGAGCCGAAAAATGACTCCGAGAAAAGCTTTGGCGAAACCAAAAATTACGATATGTCACAGCTCATTTCCGTGTTGAAGGGAACAAAGGGACGTTCGTCCGACAACGATGCCGGCGACGAAGATTACGACGATGACGACAATGATATTGCAGAGGATTCTTTAGACATCCATGATTCCGAACTGTATGACGACGTCAACGAGTATTATCACGATTTCGAATATACCGACCGTTTGCAAGGCGCGTCGCTGTTTACGGCTTTCCGCAAAAGCGCCGTTATTTCTACTGTTTCTGTGATTTTATCACTGCTTACGATGATCGTTGCGGTATGGTTCGAACTCGGGCACGCCGCAGGTCTTCCATTTTCCGGTATGATGAATCCGGGACGCTTTGGACGTGTGTATGCGATGATATCCCTTCAGGTCTTAGCTTTCGCCGTGTTCTTTAACTTGGACGGACTTTCGCGCGGCATCCGCAAACTGTCGCTCAAGCGCCCGGCTCCGGAAGCCATTGCTGTTGTGACGGTAGCTGTGTGTACTTTGCAGACGCTTTATACGGCATTTGCTGCTTATGAATCGCATTCCTATCAAACCTATTGCTTTGCAGGCTGCTTTGTGCTGCTTATCCTTTCTGTCAATACTTTTATCAAAGCCTATACGCGCTTCAAGTCGTTTGCTATGGTGCTTTCCAAAAAGCCTAAGCTTGCAACAAAAAATCTCGACCATTTGGCAGAGGAATATACGGCTTTTGAAAAATACTTAAGCGAGGACAGCGAGGTTTTGGCGGTCACCAAAACCGATTCGGTTTCGGATTTTGTCAAACGTACCTATACGGTGCCGGAGGCGTCGCGTTCCTGCAATGTCAGTATGTATTTCATGCTTGCCGTCAGCGTGCTTTCCGCACTTATCGGTTTGTTTGTCCTCAAAAAGCCGGTCTATGATGCTGTTACCGGCGGTGTGATGATCTTCCTGTTTTCCGCCCCGATCGGCATGCTCATTTCCACGGCACTTCCTTACTTTGTCGCTTCGGTCAAGGCGGCTGCCATGCATTCTGCAATTTTAGGCGAGGCTGCCGGCGACGCGTTTGATAATGCGGCGGTCCTTTCGTTCGACGATACCGAAGTTTTTCCGCCGAAGGCTGTGAAGATTACCAATATCAAGACCTATAACGATCACCGTATCGACAAGATCGTGGTGTATATGACCGCAATCTTCAACAAGATCGGCGGCCCGCTTTCGTACGTGTTTGCAAGCTCTCTCCAAGACGCTGCTGACAAAGATGTCGGTGAAATTATGGTACATGAGACCGGTGCTGACGGACTTCACTTAAAAGTGGGTGAGGATGACGTTTTGGTCGGCACGGGCGCATATTTGCGTATGTTCGATATTGAAACGCCGGTAGATGCGGTGGATGAGACCGAAATGCGTTCGCTTACCAGCATTCTTTTCCTTGTCTGCAACGGCGAGCTTGCTGCAAAATTCTATATCCGCTATGCGTTTAACCGGAAATTTGAGCCGGTGCTGCGCGGTATTTACGATGCCGGCATCTGCTGCGGCGTGCGTACCTTTGATCCGGGTGTGGACGATCAGCTTGTTGTCGGAAACTTAAAGGATACCAACTATCCGATCCATGTTGTCCGCAAGGAAACCAAGGAGATCGGCAAGATTGAAGAATCGCTTTCAAGCAGTGTTATTTCACTTTCGTCCATACATAGCTATTTGAAGAGCTTCTTGCTTGTTGACCGTTTAAACGGCCTTTACCGCACAGCAAATACACTTTGCCTTATCGGTTCGATCGTAGGCTTAGTTCTTTCCGCATTCTTCTTTATTACCGGCGGTGCGCTTTCGGCTTCGTCATTGCTGTTGTTCCAAATCTTTTGGCTGCTGCCCCCGGCTGTATTTTCATTTTTGGGTAAATAATTTTACAAGGAGCGAAACACTATGAAATTTTTCAAAAAAGTCCTCTTTTCCGCACTTCTGCTCGGTGCTTTGTCTGCTGCTGCCTTTGCGGCCGACGCGGAAATTCCCGACGAGCATTTAAAGGACATTAAGGACTCCGACACGCAAAGCATCAGCATTCTTTGCGTAGGAAACTCCATTCTTGCTCATGGTCCGAGCGAATCGATCGGTTGGTCGGGCAGTTGGGGCATGGCGGCTTCCGCACAGGACAAGGATTATTTCCACATTCTTCAGCAAAAAGTCGCCGACGCGGGTTACGAAAACGTAACTTGGAGCTCGGTTGGTGTAGCACCGCTTGAACGCACCATCGATAAGCGTATGGATTACGACTACGCAAGTGAAATCAATTCCATGCTTGCGCCCTCCGTCACCAAAGCGCTTCCCGATGTCGTTATTTTCCAAATCGGCGAAAATGTTAACCAAGGCCCGACGCGCGCGTCCTATGAGCTTGCATTGACCAAGTTTGCCGAATACTGTATGTCGGTCAATCCCGATGTTCAGATCATCTTCTGCAAGCCGTTCTGGGACGGCACGGCACTTTGCATGGGTGCGCAGAACGCAGCAATTAATCTCGGCTTTACCTATGCTGATCTTGCACAGTTCAACACCAATGACAATAAAGCAACCGGTCTTTTTGAACACGCCGGTGTTGCCAATCATCCGGGCGATAAAGGCATGGCTAACATCGCCGAAGAAATCTTCAAGCAGTTGGATGTGGTTCTTTACAAGAAATATAGAGATCCCGAACAGGTTGAAGTTAAGCTCGACGGCAAATATGTTCATTTCGATGTCTTGCCGCAAATTGTCAATGATCGCACGATGATTCCCGTCCGCGCCGTTGCCGAAGCTTTTGGCGCTAAGGTAGGCTGGGAGGAAGAGACCGAAACGGTTATCATCGAAAACGATTCCACCAAGATTCTCATGAAGCTCGGTGAAAACTTCTTCACTAAGAACGGCGAGAAAATGGATTTAGATTCTCCAGCCTTTGAGACCGGCGGCCGCACGCTTGTTCCGGCAAGAGCCATTGCCGAATCACTCGACTGCAAGGTCGATTGGGACGACAAGACGCAGACCGCGCTCATTTCTTCTCCGGTCGAAGAAGAAGCAAAGATTCCTACCGCAATTGATGCAGACCCGTGCGAAAATCTCAAAACCAACGGCTTCTATGCCGGCGGCAATTCCAAGGTAACGGTTGTCGATGACGACGAGGAACACGGAAAGGTGTTCAAGGTCGAAGCAACAACAGCCGGTAAGTCTTGGACCTATATTTGGGTAAAGATGGACTTCGAACCCGGCAAAACCTATATTGTGGAAGCGGACTTGAAGGGCTCCGACAAAAACGGTGCGGATGAAACGGTCGAAAAGGGCAATATCGGCTTCTGTCTGCATTTTGACGGCAAAGACCACGGCATTAAGATGACGCAGGTCAAAACCAACGAATGGACGCATGTTTCCGTAGAATATACCATTCCCGCGGATATGACAAAAAATCCAGACAACGACTCATTCGGCATTTTTGCTGATCCGTTAGACGGCATTGCCAACAGCTTCCTTGTTGACAATATCACGGTCAAAGTAAAAGAATAAATTTGAACACGTACGGTTTGTCAAACTGCACAAATCGTGCGTGTTGTTTTTGTTAAAAAGGTAAAAAAGCAAAACAATTGGATAAAATGACAGTTTTCGGTTGACTTATCCGAAAATAATTGGTATAATATACGTACAAAAAGGGATTTTCCCAAATACAATTAAGGAGAATGATTATGAAAAAAATCACAAGCGTTGTGCTCGCGGCTCTTCTTATCGCCTGCACAGTATTCACTTTTGCAGCTTTTGCTGAAGATGAAGGACGCGTCATCACCGTCACTCTCGACGGCAACCCCATTACCTTTGATGTTCCGCCGCAGCTTATCGAGGGCAGAACCATGGTTCCGCTTCGCATGATTTTCGAAGCGCTCGGTGCTGAAGTTTCTTGGGATGATGCAACTCAGACCGCAAGCGGTGTAAAGGGCGATACCACCGTTAAGATCACCATTAACGAAAAGGTTCTCTACAAGAACGGTCAGGCTATCACGCTCGACGTTCCGGCACAGCTTATCAACGACCGTACGCTCGTTCCGGTTCGCGCGATCTCCGAGAGCTTTGATGTTCTTGTAGATTGGGATGATGCTACCTCCACGGTCATCCTTGCAACCGTAAAGGCTGAGGAAAAGAAGCATGTCACTTTAAATAAAGACGCTTTTGTTGCCGGAAACGGTTACAATATCATTAATGCCGACAAGGAAAAGGTTTCCGAAAATTCGCCCGTTACCGTGACCGATGTTGAAGGCGGCGTTCAGGTTTCCCATGGCGGTTATTACCAGGACGGCAAGAACTGGGGCGGCGTTGCTCTCAAGGACGCTTATAAGCTCGATGGCCTTTCGATCACTGTTAAATTTGACCAGGTTCCGGAAGTTACTTCTTCGACCGACTGCTGGATCTGCATCGATTTTCTCAACAAGGCAGAATTGTTCCAGGTTGGCGCTGTTTCAGAAAACCCCGGTTTTATGAACCTTATTCGTTTCGGTAAGCCCTCTCTTGAACTCTATGACGGCATGACTTCCTTTAACGGTCTTTCCGGTCTCGAATTTGACAAAGATATGTTTGCTATCAAGAGCGGTGATGTAGTTACGGTTTCCGCAAAGCTCGACGGTGATTACTATGTGTTCACTATCGCAAATGGGGATAAGTCGTATACCTACAAGTACGAAAGCTCTGACTTTACCAAAGTCTTTACCGACGGCAAGGCTCATCCGGTCGTTTCCGCTTCCTGCATCGGTTCTGAAAAAGACGCATTCAAGTACACCATTACCGATATTTCGTATGTCGACTAATTAAGTATAAGAAAAATCCGTGTTTCGGTTTTACGAAACACGGATTTTTTGTTGCTCAAAGAAGCGGATTTTTGAATAAACGCTTCCGCTTATCCATATACGCTTTGTCCGGTACAGTGAAATTGTGCCCGTCGGCAGATAGTCCAAGTCCGGCGTACTTGCTTTCGCCTAAGTGGTGATAGGCGAGAAGCTCTACGGGAATTTCCGGATAGTCGGCAAGAAACTCTGCGATTTTCCGCATTTCCTCGATGTCTCCGTTCCGCTCCGGAATGACCGGTACGCGTACCGCGATCTTTGCGCCGACTTTATACAGCTGCTTGAAATTGGAAAGAATCCGTACATTGTCCGCCTCTGTCCAAGCAGAATGCTTTTCCGGCGAAATCACCTTGATATCATATAAAAACAGGTCGGTATAGGGAAGAACTCTCTCAAAAGATTCAAACGGCACATTTCCTGCTGTATCGACGCAGGTGTGAAGTTCTCTCTCTTTACAAGCTTTGAGCAACGATACCAGAAAATCGATTTGCAGCATACATTCGCCGCCGGAAAAGGTGACGCCGCCGTCCAAACCGTAAAAATCGCGGTCGCGAAGCACTTCGTCCAAAATCTCCCGAACCGACAGAATCCTCCCGCAGACAGACACGGCCCCAGTAGGGCAGACATCGCCGCATTTGCCGCATAACAGACATGCTTTTTTCGACGGGCAAACGCTTTTACATGCACCGCAGCCGATACATTTATCCGCATAGAACATTTTGCACGGTCTGCAACTTTGGCTTTCGGGATTGTGACACCAATCGCACCGCAGATTGCAGCCCTTGAAAAAAACGGTTGTGCGTAGTCCCGGTCCATCCACATAAGAAGAGTGCGCAATGTCAAACACAATGCCGGTCGTATCAAAGGTATCCATGACGCTACCTCTCGAGCGTGCGGTGCAGGATTTCGTCCTGAATACCGGCTTCAAGCTTTACAAACGTACCGGAATAACCGCTGACGCGTACGCGGAGCGATTGATAGTTTTCCGGGTGCTCCAAAGCGTCTTTTAATTCACCGGCGCTCAAGTAGTTGAGTTGAACGTGCATGCCGCCTTGTTTGAAGTAGGTTTCAATGGTTTTGCACAGCTTTTCAAAATAAGCATCGTTTTTCACCAAGGCTTCGTCAACCATGAGATTGCAGACGAACGGACCGCACAAAATTCCTTTCGGATCCATTTTGGCAACCGAGCCGAGAAGCGCGGCAACGCCTTCGCGGTCTTTGCCGTGTCCCTGACCGGAACCGACTACAAAGGTCTCACCGTCATACCGACCGTCCGGTGTGGCCCGCGTGGTTTTCCCGAAAAAGGCGAAATGCGGATGATAGCCGGCAAGCGTGCCGAAAAGAATGTGCGCACCGTTATCGAGCCGTCTGTGCGTGGTAAGCTCCCATAAGGTTGTAGTAAAGCGTTCGGCCATTTCGTCGGATAAAGGATAACTGTTGCCGAAAAACTTGCCGGTTTTCATGATTTTGGTGTGTAAGACCGGGTTGTTCTGCCAGTTCTGCTTCAAGGTGTCGATCAAGCATTCCATGGCAATTTGTTTTTCATCGTAAACAAATTGCTTGATTATGGATAACGAGTCAATAACGGTTGTCAGTCCCATTAAATTTGCGCCGCCGATTTTGATCTCCGTGCCGCATTGTGTTGGACTCACACCGCTTTCAATGCAACCATTGAACAAAAAAGCGCTTAATACGTTGATATCCTTGGCACGCATCTCGTTAAAAGCATTGTCATAACGTATAATTTCATCCAATTCGCTTTTTAAAACCGCACGGTAGAGCGAAAAGAATTCTTCAAAGGATTCACAGCCGACAGCTTCCGCTTCGTGTTCGTACAGCGTTTTTTCAATTGATCGGGCAATGTTTGCGGTCGTTCCGCCGTACCACACACTGCCTTGGAAGGCCGGTTCGTTGCAGCCGACCATGGTGTAGCGCACGGCTTGGCTGCAGTCAAGACCGAGGTTTTCTTCAAAGGACGATATATGCGGTTCATCGCTCACAAAAGCAATGCGTTTATACTTATCGTTGCGCTCGCATTTAAACAAGTGCTCCAATACCGCAAAAGGCGTCTTTTTCGTCCAACGCAGGGAAATTTGCGGTCGAAGCGTATCGAGATCCATAAGCGCTTCCACAATCAGTTCGGATAATTCATTATAGCCATCCTCACCGTCCTCCGTGTAACCGCCAATCGCGAAATGGCATTCTGCGCCGCGGTCGTTGTTTACGCTGGTATAAGGAGTAAAAGCACAGATATAAGTAAATACTTCCTGTATCAGATCTTTTGCCTGTTCGCGTGTCAATGTGCCGTTATCGATATCCTGCTTGTAAAGCGGATAAAGAAAGCGGTCAATCGTGCCGATGCTGTCAGGCAGATACGAGAAACAGAAGATAATATCAATCAAACCTTCATAGAAGCTTCGCGCCGGTTTTGCCGGAACATTTTCCAAAGCGTCGGCAAGGGCATTTAGTTCGTCTTTACGGGTTTTATCAGCCGTTTCTTTTGCAGCGGCACGATAGGCTTCGGCGTGCCTTGCGGCGCGTTCGGTCACGCCCTTACAGACAATTTCAACACCGCTCAGAAAGTCGAGCTTATCCTTTTCGTATTTGTGCGTTTCCTTGGAAAAGGCAATATCCCAAAGCAGCTTTTCGACACCGAAACGGATAATTTTTTCATAATCGGGTGTGGAGTGCTGCCACTCGAAAACAACCAAGTTATCACGGTGTTTGCAATAAAACTCTTGAAGAGCAGCACCGCAGGCGGAATGCCCGACACGGCTAAACAGATCACCCGGGACGCCGGCATTGTAGTAATGCAATACGCCAGGAAAACGGTTGGACTCGGTGAGATACGGCTTTTGTGCAAGAATGTATTCAGTAATGCGCTTGGCGTTGAACACGGCTGTCGGGAGAGCTTGATCCATCGGGTCGTATTCCACAGCGGTTTGTTCGCCGAAAATGTCAGTGTGCTTAATAAGAGCCGTCAGTTTTTGGATTCGTTCTGTCATAAGATTGATCTCCTTTCGTCGACTTTTTCTGTCGGCAAGCAAAGAATAACAAATGTGAAGGGAAAAGTAAATGTCGAAATGTGTATATTTATACTTTTTGGCACAAATAAGTGGAAAGATACTTGACTTTTCGGCTTCTTGTCTGTATACTGGTAACGGTGATCGCATATGGATTGGAGCAAAATTCGCGTGACCGACATTTCACGCATTATCTACGTATCCGCTGAAGAATACAAAGAGAAAGCTACGCGCTTTGAGCCATCTTTGCATACAAATGAGTTGATCTATGTTTTGTCCGGAGAAAATTTCGTCAATTTCAATGGTATTCATATGCACTGCAAGCGTGGCAGCGTTCGCTTTTTGCCCAAGGGAAAGGCGAATATTTACACCGTGGAGCGAGTCACGCACGGTGAATGCATCGATATCTTTTTTGACACTGTCGAACCGGTGTCGGACAAAGCGTTTGCCCTGCAAACAAGCAATCAGAATCTTGAAACAATCTTCCGGCGTATTTTTCTGACATGGCGAAAAAAGGACACCGGCTTCTTGCCGCGCTGCATGAGCGAGCTATATACGATTTTTGCTGAGCTTGAAAAAGTAAACTATTTCCCAAAGGAAAAAAGTGAAAAAATTCGCCCGGCTATCGATTTTATTAACCGGAATTTCTCAAGACCGAAGGAGGAATTAGCAACCGGCGCTTTGGCGGAAATGTGCGGAATCAGCTCATCGTATCTCAAACAGTTATTCATCCGCAAATTTTCGTTGTCTCCAAAACAATATATTTTGAAACGAAAGATGGATTATGCGTGCGAGCTTCTTTTGTCGGGCTATTACAGTGTCGCTTCCGTGGCCGACTCGCTCAGCTATGAAAATGTATATTATTTCAGCCGTGCTTTCAAAAAAATGACCGGTACTTCTCCGACGGAATATCAAAAGAAATACACTTCAAGCAAATAAATCGGCGGAATTCGAAAAATTGCTACTATTTTCAAAAAGTTTCCTTGTAATGTTCACTTTCGCCCTGTATACTTATCACAGTGAGTTCGTAACCATCCTCACTTAAAACAAAACTAAGGAGACAAAAGAATATGGTACAGAAAAAAACAAAAAAATTGGTAACTGGAGCAATTATTGCGGCGCTGTATGTCGTGCTTACGTTCCTTGCGAACGCTTGTGGCCTTGCAAGCGGTGTGATTCAGGTGCGTATTTCAGAGGCGTTAAACGTATTGGTATGCTTTACAGGCGCGGCGGTTCCGGGAGTAACGGTTGGCTGTCTGCTGGCCAATCTCTTGACCGGCGGCGTTATCTGGGATGTCATTTTCGGAACGCTTGCTTCGTTTATCGGCGCGTTTGGCGGCTATCTGCTTCGCAAAAATCGCATTTTGGCACTTTTGTGTCCGGTACTTTCCAATGCGCTTATTGTGCCGTTTGTGTTGAAATTTGCATATGGCGCACCCGACGCTTTTGGGTTCTTATTTGTATCAGTTGCCATTGGTGAAGTGATTGCCTGCGGTATACTTGGGTATCTTCTCGGATTGCTTGCGGACAAATATGCAAAACGTCTGCATTTGATTCCTTGACGCAACAGTTTTTCCACTACATCTTTAAGGAAGTGATATTTTGAAAGAAGTCAAAACACCGAAAAAGCCGATTATTTCGTACTATCTCATCATTTTGGCGGTAATGCTGCTCTTCAATTTTCTGATCATGCCGTCGTTTGCTTCGCGGCAGATCAAGAACGCGGATTACGGCGATTTTATGAAAATGACCGAAGAGGGAAAGATCGACAAGGTTCAGGTTGAGGATGAACAGATCTTGTTTACTCTCAAGGACAGCAAAACCGTTTATAAGACCGGCCGAATGGACGACCCGAATCTGACCGAACGTCTCTACGACGCGGGCATTACCAGCTTTAATAAAGAGATCGTCGAACAGATGTCGCCGCTCCTTTCACTTATCCTTTCTTGGGTGCTTCCGATCGTCATTTTCATTCTTCTCGGTCAGTATATGTCCAAAAAACTCATGGACAAGGCCGGTGGCGGAAATTCCATGATGTTTGGCATGGGAAAAAGCAATGCCAAGATTTATGTTCAATCCACCGAAGGCATCAAATTTGCTGATGTTGCCGGTGAGGATGAAGCTAAGGAAAATCTGACTGAAATTGTCAATTATCTGCACAATCCCGATAAGTATAAGGAAATCGGCGCTTCCATGCCCAAAGGCATTTTGCTTGTCGGCCCTCCCGGTACCGGTAAGACCATGCTTGCAAAGGCGGTAGCCGGTGAATCCAATGTACCGTTCTTTTCCATGAGCGGTTCGGAATTTGTGGAAATGTTTGTTGGTATGGGTGCATCCAAGGTGCGCGACCTGTTCAAACAGGCTAAAGAAAAAGCGCCCTGTATCGTCTTTATTGATGAAATCGATGCTATCGGCAAAAAGCGTGACGGCCAGTTTTCCGGCAATGACGAACGCGAACAGACGTTAAACCAGCTGCTTACCGAAATGGACGGCTTTGAAGGCAACAACGGCGTTATCATTCTTGCCGCAACCAACCGCCCTGAGTCGCTTGACCCGGCTTTGACGCGGCCAGGCCGTTTTGACCGCCGCGTTCCGGTTGAGCTTCCAGACTTAAAGGGACGCGAAGCTATCTTAAAGGTTCATGCAGCAAAAATTAAGACCGTTCCCGGTATTGATTATCAGAAAATTGCCCGTATGGCATCCGGCGCTTCGGGTGCGGAGCTTGCAAATATTGTCAACGAAGCGGCGCTTCGCGCGGTTCGTGCCGGAAGGAAAGCAGCCGACCAAGCGGATATGGAAGAAAGCATTGAAGTGGTTATTGCCGGTTATCAGAAGAAGAATGCCATTTTGACCGATAAGGAAAAAATGATTGTGTCTTACCATGAGATCGGTCATGCACTCGTTGCGGCGAAACAGAACCATTCCGCGCCGGTACAGAAAATCACCATTGTACCGCGTACCTCCGGTGCGCTTGGCTACACCATGCAGGTGGACGAGGGCAATCATTACTTGATGAGCAAAGAAGAGATCGAGAATAAGATTGCTACCTTTACCGGCGGCAGAGCGGCCGAAGAGCTGATCTTCGGTTCGGTCACGACCGGCGCCTCCAACGATATCGAACAGGCGACTAAACTTGCACGCGCTATGATTACGCGCTATGGCATGAGCGATGACTTCGATATGGTGGCTCTTGAAACGGTTTCCAATCAATATCTCGGCGGCGACGCGTCGCTTGCTTGCTCCTCCGAAACCCAAACGCTTATTGACCGCAAGGTGGTCGAGCTTGTCAAGGAGCAGCATGCAAAAGCGCTCAAGATCCTATCCGAAAACCGCCGCAAGTTGGATGAGCTTGCTAAGTTCTTATACGAATCCGAAACAATTACCGGTGAACAGTTTATGGAGATTTTGGAGCGCAAGGACGACGCGGCGGCAAACGGATAGTCTCCTTATGAAGATAGGTGTTTTTGCATAAATTTACGCGAAACAAACAAAAAGTTTTGTGAAAAACGGCGTTTTTTCTGAAAAACACTTGCATTTTACCGTAAAAAGAATATAATATAAGTATAACGAAGGCGTTATTTCCATAGGGAAGTAGCGCCTTTTTTCTTTTTGCTATTTTGGATTATTTTAATACAGGCTGAAAGCGGAGGTTTGATAAAATGAGGTACATTGGTTTACCGGAAAAGCAGGGTCTTTACGACCCGAAATACGAACATGATGCCTGTGGCATAGGATTTATCTGCAAAATTGACGGCGAAGCGTCCCACAAACTGATTACCGACGCCGTTACCATACTCAAGAACCTGACTCATCGCGGCGGTGTCGGCAGTGAACCGGATACTGGCGACGGTGCAGGGATCCTGATTCAATTACCGCATGAGTTTATGCGCAAGGTCTGTGAAAATGATGGAATCAAGCTTCCGGAAAAAGGCGAATATGGCGTCGGAATGCTGTTTCTGTCGCCGGATAAGGATACGCGCGCGGAAAGCCTTGCAAAGTTAAAAGAAATTATTGCCGAAGAAAAGCAGACCTTGCTCGGGATCCGTGATGTGCCGGTTTTCCCGGACTGTATCGGAAAAACGGCACGGGAGGCCATGCCGCATATCTGTCAGCTTTTTATAAAAAAAGATAAAAGCACCAAAAGGGAAGCCGATTTTGAACGAAAGCTGTATGTCATTTCAAAGCGAGCAGAGCATGAGATACGTTATGCGCCGGACAGCACGGATAAATACTTCTATTTTGCAAGTCTTTCTTCGAAAACCATTGTTTATAAAGGCATGCTGACGCCGGATCAGGTAAGTGAATTTTATCTCGATTTAAAGGATGTGGACATGAAAACGGCTATCGCTCTCGTTCACTCCCGTTTCAGCACCAACACGTTTCCGAGCTGGGAACGCGCGCACCCCAACCGTTATATCATTCACAACGGTGAGATCAATACTATCCGCGGCAATGTAAACTGGGTAAAAGCGCGTGAAAAAATGTTTTCCGCTAAGGCTTTCGGTGAGGATATCGAAAAGGTTTTGCCGGTCATCAATGAAGATGGTTCTGACTCGGCTATGCTCGACAACTATCTTCAGTTTCTCACTCTTTCCGGCTATTCGCTTCCCGGCGCCGTTATGCTCACCATTCCCGAACCGTGGGAAAACAATCCGCTTATGGATGCTAAAAAACACGCCTTTTATGAATACAATTCCTGCATGACCGAACCGTGGGACGGTCCGGCAGCGATCGCCTTTACCGACGGCCGCTATGTCGGTGCAACGCTTGACCGCAACGGACTTCGTCCGGCACGTTATATGCTTACCGACGACGGCACGGTGATTCTTGCGTCGGAGGTTGGCGTGCTTGACATCGATGAGAGCAAGATCGTCAAAAAAGAACGACTTCATCCTGGAAAAATGCTTCTTATCGATACGGAAAAAGGACGTATTATTGATGACGACGAATTAAAAACCGTCGAAGCCGGCAGACATCCGTATGAAAGCTGGCTTACAGAGAATTTGTCGGAGTTGGATTCGCTTACCGCAGATACTGCCGAGGATTCCGACTGGCATTCGTTAGTCGGTAATATAAAGGGCGGTGTGGAAACACCGGCAAAAGCCGTCAAATTAAAACGCGTATCCGAAATTGAAAAATCCTTTGCCGCAAGAAGCAACGAATTTGCCGATATGCTGCCTTTTTTGCAGCGCGAAAAGGTATTCGGCTACACTTGGGAGGATGTCAACGGAACGCTCAAATCTATGGCAGAAAAAGCGGACGACCCGATCAGCGCCATGGGTATCGATTCGCCGATCGCCGTGCTTTGCGAAAAGCCGCAGCTTTTGTATAACTACTTTAAGCAGCTTTTTGCCCAAGTAACTAACCCGCCGATCGACGCGATCC